>Ga0081538_10005711_pt1 | contig 11126 bp, 7 predicted proteins | sample TabmetS5T2R1_FD_71022 | JGI IMG/M metagenome (GOLD analysis project Ga0081538, IMG submission 71022) | Tabebuia heterophylla rhizosphere microbial communities from the University of Puerto Rico - S5T2R1 | ecosystem: Host-associated > Plants > Roots > Rhizosphere ...
CGTTCGGGACCCGGCCGTCGACCTGGTCGAAGTAGAGGACGGCCTTGATCTTGGGCATGGCGGTGCGGAGGGCGGCGGGGAGGTCGCGGAGCCACTGCTCCTTGCTGCCCATGGCCGGGTCGTCGTGGGAGCCGAACTCGGCGATCATGCGCGGCTTGGTGTTGCCGATCGCGTCCAGGTGGCCGTACATCGCCTGGGCCGTCTCCTGGAAGCTGCGCCAGGTGTCGCTGGTCCGGTTGGCGCAGTTGGCCCAGTTGTAGGGGTCCCAGGCGACCCAGTCGATCACGTCGTCGCCGGGGTAGAAGGTCCAGGAGGTGGCCGGGTCGTGGCCCATGGCGCCGAAGACCCACACCACGTTGGGGGCGATCGGCCGCACCCGCTCGACGACGTGCCGGTAGGCGGCCTTGAACTCCTCGGCCGAGCCCATGTCGGCGAAGGGGTCGTTGACCGCGCCGGGCTGGCAGGGGCCGACGTTGTCCTCGGGCTCGTGCAGGAAGCCGACGAACAGCCGCTGCCCGAAGGCGGCCAGGCGCTGCGCCTGGGCGTCGATGGCGGCGTCGTGGGCGCCGCCGGCCACGTCGGCCCAGCACATGGTGGTGCCGCCGAAGATGCGGCTGATCCAGTTGACGTACAGGAACCGGCCCTGCGCGGCGTAGGCCTGCTCGGCGGCGGTGGGCCAGACGTCGTCCCAGTCGTGGTAGCGGTGCAGCACGTCCACCTGCCGCCCGTAGACCTGCTCACGGGCCTCGACCTCCCCGGCCAGCTGCCCCGGGTAGCTGCCCCACCAGGCGCCGTCGCGGGGCACGAGCTTGTCGGAGACGGGCGGGGGCGGCGGAAGCGTCGTGGTGGTGGTGGTCGTGGTTGTGGTGGAGGTCGTGCTGGTGGTGGTGGGCGCGGTGTAGGTGACGGTGAGCGCCGGCCGCCTGGCCGGGTTGGCCTGCTCGCTCGACCCGAAGCGGAGCTGTGCGCTCTGGCCGCTGGGGGCGGTCAGGGCGAGGTGGACCACGCCGCCGCTCAGCGTCCCGGTGTCGATGTTGTAGGTCCGCCCGGCGGCGACGGGGACCGAGCCGCGGACGCCGTACACGGCCGGGCGGGTGTTCCAGGTCACGGTGCCCTCCCCGAACCCGTCGCTGGCGCGGACCTCGACCCGGCCCGCCTGCGAGCTGCCGGTCACGTACAGCCGCAACGTCCCCCGCAGGTTGGTGGCTCCTGGCGGGACGCTACCGAGGTCGAACTTCAGGTAGCTCTGGATCCGCTGCGAGGACGTGTTGCGTGCCCGCAGCTCCGAGGTGTCGAAGTTGCCGGCCGGCGAGCTCGAGGACACGTAGGCGTCCTCCGAGGCCACCACCGGCCCCGCCTGGTCCGCCCCGGCCCAGGGGACCACCACCAGCCCGGCCAGGACGAGCCCGGTCACGACCAGCGATCCGGCAACCCGGCGGGCCTTGGGCATGGTGGTGTGGTTCCCCCCCTTGAGACGTTCCCCGAGCCTAGGCAAGCAGGCCAACGAGGACCATGGGGAGAATTGCTCAGACGGCGTGGAACGCGGCCAGCCGCTCGGCCTCCTGGTCCAGGTCGCGCCGTGCCTGGCGGTCCAGGGGGCCGAACGGCTCCAGCCGCAGCCGTCCCCGCTCGTGGCGCCACGACCCGGCCACCGCGCCGTCGACCAGGAAGGTCCCCACCGAGTGCGGGGTCTTGGTGCTGAAGACCAGGCCGCGGTAGCGCTCCGGCAGGATCTGGGTGCGCCGCGCGTGCACCAGCAGGGTCGCGTCCCAGGTGGGCAGGAACCGCACCGGCGCCGGCGTCTCCGGGTCGGGGAGCGGCGCGCGTGGCAGGTCGAACAGCTCCCGGCCCTGCTCGTCGCGGAACCGCCGCATGCCCACGCGCTCCAGCACGGGGCGGACGGCCGTCACCGGCAGCCCCGCCCAGCTCGCCGTGTCCTGCGCCGACGCCGGCCCGAAGCCGCCGAGGTAGCGGCGGACCAGGTGCTCCAGCCCCTCGGCCCCGGTCACCCGCCAGCCGCCGAGCCAGTCGTCCGCCAGGCCGTACAGGTCGGCGCGCCGCTGCTCCCAGGTGCCGGAGGGCGGCACGCGGACCATGTCCAGCCACAGCCCGGCGGCCGACCAGGCGACCTTCGGGAACCCCTCCTCGGCCAGCAGCGCGGCCAGCTCGGCCTGCCGGCGCGGCCCGCCGGCGAGCCGCTCGCGCAGCAGCGCCGCCACCTTGTCCATGTCCACGGCCTCGGCCTGCCGCCCCTGGACGCGGCGCCACCACGCGCGGCGGGGCTCCCGGATCGCCTCGGTGAGCAGCGGGTAGTCGCGGGCGGAGACGACGTGGATCGTCTGGCGCAGCAGCGTCGCCTGCACCGCGCGCCGCCGTTGCAGCGCCGCGGTCAGCGCGTCGCGGCGGAAGTCGCGCAGCCGCGTCCACAGCCCGACGTAGGCGGAGGGCGCGTACTGGGCCTGGATCCCGGCGACCCGCTCCAGCGCCCGCACGAGCGGCAGCGGCGACCGCTCCAGCAGCAGCTGGCGCGCGAGCAGCGCGCGGTTGAGCTCGCGGGTCGACAGGACGCGGTCGCTCACCGGGCCGGTGCTACAGGGCGATCCCCGGGTACAGGGGGTGGCGGTCCAGCAGGTCGCGGGCGCGGCCGAGGGCCTGGTCGCGGACGGCCTCCGGGAGCCGGTAGCGGGCCTTGGAGTCGCTGTCGGCCTCGGTGGCCCCGAGCACGCCGGCCACGATCGCGGCGACCTCGCGCATCTCCTCGGCGCCCATGCCGAGCGTGGTCACCGCCGGGGTGCCCAGCCGCAGCCCGCTGGTGTACCAGGCGCCGTTGGGGTCGAACGGGATCACGTTGCGGTTCAGGGTGATGCCGGCCTCGCGCAGGGCGGTCTCCGCCTGCCTGCCGGTGAGGCCGTAGGGCCGCACGTCGACCAGCAGCAGGTGGTTGTCGGTACCGCCGGTGACGACCTTGGCGCCCTGCTGGCGCAGGGCCTCGGCGAGGATGGCGGCGTTGTCGACGATCCGCTGCGCGTAGTCGGCGAACTCCGGCCGCGACGCCTCGGTGAGCGCCACCGCCTTGGCCGCCATCACGTGGCCGAGGGGCCCGCCGAGCACCAGCGGGCAGCCGCGGTCGACGGTGGCGGCCAGCTCCTCGGTGCACAGCACCATCCCGCCCCGCGGGCCGCGCAGCGTCTTGTGGGTGGTGGTGGTGACCACGTGGGCGTGGGCGACCGGGTCGAAGTCGCCGCTGAACACCTTGCCCGCCACCAGGCCGGCGAAGTGCGCCATGTCGACCATGAGGACCGCGCCGACCTCGTCGGCGATCTCGCGGAAGACCCGGAAGTTGATCTTGCGGGGGTAGGAGCTGTAGCCGGCGAGCAGGACCAGCGGCCGGAACTCGGTGGCCTGCTTGCGGACCTGGTCGTAGTCGAGCAGCCCGGTCTCGGGGTCGACGGTGTAGCGGGCGATCTCGAACAGCTTGCCGGAGATGTTGGGCCGGAAGCCGTGGGTGAGGTGCCCGCCGGCGTCCAGGGCCATGCCGAGCAGCCGCTGGTTGCCGAGGTCGTCCCGCAGCCGCTCCCAGTCCTCGTCGGTCAGGGACATGAGGTCCTTGGCGCCCGCCCGCTCCAGGAACGGCGCCTCGACCCGCTGGGTGAGGATGGCCCAGAAGGCGACCAGGTTGGCGTCGATGCCGCTGTGGGGCTGGACGTAGGCGTGGTCGCTGCCGAACAGGCCCTTGGCCAGCTCGACGGCGTGGCTCTCGATGGCGTCGACGTTGTCGCAGCCGGCGTAGAAGCGGTGGCCGGGCGAGCCCTCGGCGTACTTGTCGGAGAGCCAGTTGCCCATCGCCAGCAGCACCGCCGGGGAGGCGTAGTTCTCGCTGGCGATCAGCTTGAGGTTGGCGCGCTGGTCGGCCAGCTCGTTCCTGATCGAGGCGGCGATCTGGGGCGCGACCTCGCCGACCGTGTCGAGGGCGGCCGCGAACGCCAGCGCCTCGGCGTCGACCGCGTCCAGGTCGGCGTCGGGGCAGACGTTCCGGAGGTACGAGGCCAGGGTGGAGTCGGCACGCATGGTGGTTGGTTCCCTCCTCTAGGAGCGGCTGCCGCGAGCGCATCCTACCGGCTGCCGCCTGGGGATGGTTCTCCGTACCGAGTGCCTCGGCGTGAGGACCCGATTCTGCGTGTTCGTCTTATACTCGGGGTCCGCACCGGACGCCCGCCCTCCTCCGACTCGCTACTTCTCAGAGAGGAGGTGAAGGAGTCGTGACCACCCTCAAGAGCCGCCTGGCTCGGGCCGCGTGGACGCTGGCGACACTCGCCGCCTTGGCCGCCAGCCTGAGCGCCAGCCGCAAGTGGTGAGGTGACTCCCACTCCACTTCGTCCCGGGCTCGACAGGCCCGGGACGAAGTGGTGTGCTATCGATCTTCATGCCGGTCTGTCCCCGTACCTGCGAGCTTGAGGGCCATGGTCCTTGGCAGACGTCCGTCGGCGTTGCGAGGCTATGTGGCTGCCGTCTCGGCAACCGGGCTCGTCCTGCTCGTCCTCCTGGCCCCGGCGGGCCTGCGGATGGCCGTCGACGCCTCCGCCAGCTTCTGGTGGTTCGTGGCCGCCGCGCTGATCAGCGACGCCTTCCTCGCGATCCCCGTTCCGCGCCAGCGGGAGTCGGAGAACATCACCACCGCCGACGCGTTCGTGTTCGCGCTGTTCCTCGGCTGGGGCGTCGCCGCCGCCATGCTGGCCCTGGTGATCGGGTCGATCATCGCCGACCTGGTCCACCGCCGTCCGCCGGCGAAGGTGGCGTTCAACGCCGGCCAGTACGCCGTCGCCATGGCGGCGGCCGGCGGCGTGTACGCGCTACTGGGCGGGGGCCAGCCCTTCTCCACGCGGCAGCTCCCTGCGTTCGCCGCCGCAGCCACCGTGTTCTGGCTGCTCAACCTCGCGCTGTACGCCATGGTGGTGGCGCTGGCCTTCGGGCGTGACTTTCTGGAGGACTTCAGGGGCAGTCTGCGCGAGGACGCGCTGCCGTCGGCCATGCTGTTCGGGGTCGCGCCGATCCTGCTGATCGCCGCCCAGCAGAGCCTCGCCCTCCTGCCGCTGGTGATGCTCCCGTTCGTGGCTGTCTACCTTGCGTTCAAGAGCATGGTCGCGGCCGAAGAGAACCGCGCCGCCGCCGAGCGGGCGGCCGCGGCGGCGGAGGCGCTGGCGGCCGAGAAGGCCCGCGTCGCCGCGGCCGAGCACGAGCTGGTGGAGAAGCTCCAGGAGAGCGACCGGCTCAAGGACGACCTGCTGGCGACCGTCTCCCACGAGCTGCGGACGCCGCTGGCCGGCATGCTCGGCGCCCTGGCGACCTTGCACGGGCGCGGCGACGCGCTGTCGCCGACCCAGCGCAACGAGCTGGTCGCCATGGCCGGCCGCCAGGGCGGCCGCCTGAAGGAGCTGATCGAGCAGCTCCTGCTCGCCGCCCGCTTCGAGCACGCCAGGCCCGAGCAGGGCGACCGGCCGGCGGTGGACGCCGCCATCCTGGCCGGCCAGGCGGCCGCCGCCGCGCAGGTGTCGCACCCGCGGCGCACCGTGGTGCTGGACGCCAACGCGGCCCTGCCGGTGCGGGCGGCCCCCGAGGCGCTGCTGCAGGTGCTGGGGAACCTGCTGGACAACGCCGCCAAGTACTCCCCCGACGGCACCCCCATCCGGCTGGAGGCCGGCCGCGCCGGCGCCCTGGCGGTGCTGGCGGTGGAGGACGCCGGCCCCGGGGTGCCCGGCCCCGACCGCGACCGCATCTTCGAGCGCTTCACCCAGCTGGACTCCGGCGCCACCCGCCGGGCCGGTGGGGTGGGGCTGGGGCTGTACATCGCCCGGCAGCTGGCGCAGGCCCAGGGTGGGGAGCTGCTGGTGGGGGAGCCGACCCGGCCGGGCGCCGGCGCCCGCTTTGAGCTGCGCCTCCCCCTGGCCGAGGAGGCGCCCCCCGGCACCGGCCCGGACCAGGACGGGCAGGCCTACGGCCGGCCCGCCTGAGCCATCCCCCTGTGGGGGATGGCCCTGAGCCCGGCGGGGGCTAGCTGGGGGATCTTCAGGGGGCTTCCCGGATGGTGCGCCACCGCCGGACGGTGAAGCCTGGCTTCCTGAGACGACCACCAGCTCGGAGGAGCCATGGACAGCAACCAGGACCGCCACCACCAGCCGCTGCTGGTCGCCGAGCGGGTCCGGAAGGTGTACCGCACCGGCGGCGTCGAGGTGGAGGCGCTGGCCGGCCTCGACCTGGAGGTGTACCGCGGCGAGCTGGTCGCGGTGATGGGCCCCAGCGGGTCCGGCAAGACCACCCTGCTGAACTGCCTGTCCGGCCTGGACGACATCGACGGCGGCCGGGTGCTGGTGCAGGGCGAGGATCTGTTCGCCATGCCGGACGCCCGCCGCACCAGCCACCGCGCCAGGTCCATGGGCTTCATCTTCCAGGCGTTCAACCTCATCCCGGTGTTCACCGCGGCCGAGAACGTCGAGCTGCCCCTGCTGCTGCAGGGCGTCCCGGCAAGACGCGCGCGGGCCGCCGCCGTCGCCATGCTGGAGCGGGTCGGGCTCGGCCACCGCACCGGCCACCGCCCCAACCAGCTCTCCGGCGGCGAGCAGCAGCGGGTCACCATCGCCAGGGCGCTGGCCGCCCGGCCGGCGATCGTCTGGGCCGACGAGCCGACCGGCAACCTCGACACCCACATGGCCGACCAGGTGATCGCGCTGCTGCACGAGCTGAACCGCGAGGACGGCCAGACCATCGTGCTGGTCACCCACGACGCCGCCATCGGCGGCTCGGCCGGCCGGCTGGTGCGCATGCGCGACGGGCTGCTGGTCGGCGACGAGCGGCGCCCGCTGGCGTCGGTGGGAGGCTGACCGTGTACCCCAACCTCACCCCCACGCTGGTCGGCCTGCTGGCCGCCGCCCTGCTCGTCACCGGCGCGATCGCGCTGCGCGGGCCGCTGGTCCGCCGCCTGGCCCTGCGCCAGGTCAACCGCAGGCGCGGCGAGGCCGCCCTGGTGGTGACCGGGTCGGTGCTCGGCACCGCGATCATCATCGGCAGCTTCATCGTCGGCGACACCCTCAACTTCTCCGTCAAGCGCAACGCCTACGAGCACCTCGGGGCGATCGACGAGGTGGTCACCTCGCCCACGCCCGCCCAGGGGAAGGAGGCGGCCCGGCGCCTGGCGCCCCTGGCCGGCGACCCCGACGTCGACGGGCTGCTGACCGTCCGGCGCCACCGGGCCGCGGTGGCCAAGGGCGACGGCCAGGCGGCCGCGGTCCGCAAGAGCGAGCCGCGGGCGACCCTGGTGGAGGTCGACTTCGCCGCCGCGGCCCGCTTCGAGGGGGCCGGCGGCGGACTGGCCGGGCCGCCGCCGGGTCCGGGCGAGGTGGTGCTCAACGACGAGCTGGCCGCCACCCTGGGGGCCGCCGCCGGCGACCGGGTCACCGTCTACCTGAACGGCCGGCCGGTCGAGGTGCGGGTGGCCAGGGTGGTGCCGACCAGGGGGCTGGCCGGCTACGCCCACGGCTTCCTGCCGCCCGGCACGCTCGGCCCCGGGGCCGGGGCCGGGGCCGAGCCGGAGACCCAGACGCTGGTGTCCAACACCGGCGGGGTCGAGGGCGGCAACGCCGCCAGCGACCGGGTCGCCGGCAAGCTCACCGCCGCGCTCGGTCCGCTCACCCAGCAGGGCACCACCGTCGACAAGCCCAAGCAGGAGGTCCTGGACGAGGCCAGGATGGCCGGGGACAGCCTGGGCTCGCTGTTCCTGTTCGTCGGCAGCTTCGCCATCATCGCCGGGGTGCTGCTGCTGGTGAACGTCTTCGTGATGCTGGCCGAGGAGCGCAAGCCCGAGCTCGGCATGCTGCGCGCGGTCGGCATGCGGCGCGGGCGCCTGGTCCGCGGCTTCGTGGTCGAGGGCGCCGTCTACGCGCTGGTGGCCGCCGTGCTCGGCGTGGGCGCCGGGCTGGCCGTGGGCCGCGTGGTGGTCGAGGTCGCCGCGCGCATCTTCGCCAGCTTCTCGCCCGAGGAGGGCGGGCTCGACCTCAGCTTCAGCGTTACCCCGACGAGCCTGGTGAACGGCTTCGCCCTCGGCTTCCTGATCGCCTTCCTGACGGTCGCGCTCACCAGCATCCGCATCAGCCGGGTCAACATCATCGCCGCCATCCGCGACCTGCCCGGCGAGGGCGGCCGGCGCCTCAAGCGCCGCTGGGTGGCCCTCTCCACCCTGGCGGCGGCCGGGGCCGGGGCGGCGGCCGCGGTCGCGATCGCCGACAGCCAGGGGGTCGGCACCTACCTGTACCCGGCGGTGGCGGTGCTCGCGCTCTGCCCGCTGCTGGTCCGCTTCCTGCCCAGGCGGGCGGTGTACTCCGGCGCGTCGCTGGCGGTGCTCGGCTGGGGCCTGGCCGCCAGCACCGTCCGGCCGAGGATCTTCGACGACGGCTCCACCGCCACCTTCGTCGTGCTCGGGGTGGTGCTGACCTTCTCGGCCGTGCTGCTGGTCTCCCAGAACCAGGAGCTGCTGCTGCGGCCGCTGCGGCCGCTGCTGCGCCGCCCCTCCGACAGCGGCCTGGCGACCAGGCTGGCGGTGGCCTACCCGGTGGCCAGGCGCTTCCGCACCGGCGCCATCCTGATCATGTACGGCCTGGTGGTGTTCACCCTGGTGCTCATCACCGTGTTCGGCAACCTCATCGGCTCGACCGTGGACCGCGCGGTCGCCGACGCCTCCGGCGGCTACGCGCTGCGGGTCGACTACAACCCGTCGGCGCCGGTGGCCGACCCGGCCCGCCGCTTCACCGAGGGCCGCTTCGCCGGCCGCGTGCGGCAGGTGGCGCCGCTGTCGGCCGCGGAGGCCCGCGTGACCGGGCTGGCTGGGCTGACAAAGCCGATCGACACCACCCTGGTCGGCGCGACCCCGGCCCTGGCCGAGCACGGCCGCTTCCGGCTCGCCGAGCGCCTGGACCGGCTCGGCGGCGACGACCGCGCCGTGTGGCGGGCGGTCATGGCCGACGACCGCTACGTGCTGGTGGACCAGTGGCTCGGCGAGACGGGCGCCGGCCCCACGGCGATCACCTACGGGCCGGGCGACGCGCTGACCATCACCGACCCCAGCACCGGCGCGACCCGGCGCAAGACGATCGCCGGCATCCTGGCCGACGACACCGCCTTCGACGGGATCGGGGAGCACAGCTTCGGCAGCGCGGTGCTCATGGCCGCCGGCGGCCTGCGGGAGCAGTTCGGCGCCGGCGCCAAGGCGACCTCGGCGCTGCTGGGCGCCGCGCCCGGCGTCTCCGACGAGGCGCTCGCCGCCGACCTCCAGGGCGAGTTCCTCCCGCACGGCCTGGTCGCCACCCGCATCCGGCACGCGGTCGAGGTCGGCTACGCGGCCAACCGCTCCTTCTTCCAGCTCATGCAGGGCTTCCTCGCGCTCGGGCTGGTGGTCGGCGTCGCCGGCCTCGGCGTGGTCATGGTGCGTGCCGTCCGCGAGCGCCGGCGGACGGTCGGGGTGCTGCGCGCGCTCGGCTTCCCCGCCAAGGTGGTGCGCCGGGCGTTCCTGGTCGAGAGCTCCTTCGTCGCGCTGGAGGGCATCCTGCTCGGCACCGCCCTTTCGATCGTCACCGCCTACCTGCTGTTCCGCAACGACGACGAGCTCCAGGCGATGGGCAGCAGCTTCCCGGTCCCGTGGCCGGCCATCGCCGTGCTGGTGGCGGCCACCGCGGTCGCGTCGCTGGCGGCCACCGCCTGGCCGGCGCGCCAGGCGGCCCGCATCCATCCCGCCGTGGCGCTCCGGATCGCGGATTGAGGGGTTTCCGCCCGGAGGGTTCAGCCTGAGAAGTTTGGGTAAAGCTAGGGCATTCCTTCCGGAGGGCGGGTCGGAGGGCCCGGGGAATCCAGGGGGAGTTCCCCGGTGGGCCGGGGCGCCGCCCCGGCCGACCCCGGGCGGGCGAGGCCAGCGCCCGCCCGGGGCTCACCGCCGTCGCGGCCGGCCCGCCGGTCGGGCCAGTTGACCAGCAGCACGCCGCCCACCACGGCGGCGAAGCCGACCACGAACAGGCCGCTGCGCCGCTCGGCCAGCAGCAGCACCCCCAGCAGGGCCGCCATCATCGGGTTGAGGTTGACGTACACCGCCACCCTGGTCGGGGTCAGCCCGGACAGCGCCACCGTCCACAGCAGGAACGCCACCGCCCCGCCGGGCACCCCCAGGAACACCACCGCGGCCAGCAGCCGGCCGTCCAGCCGGGCCACCGCCGCGGCCAGGCCCTCCACCAGCGCCAGCGGCAGCACCAGCAGGGTGCCGAACAGCATCGCGTAGACCGTGACCGTGGCCGCCCCGTGGACGGCCAGCGCCCGCTTGGCCAGCAGCCCGTAGACCGCCCCCAGCAGCCCGGTCAGCAGCAGCAGCCCGTCGCCGAGCAGGGCCGTGCCGCCGCCGGCGGCCCAGCCGGGCTCCGCGAACGCCAGCCCGATGCCCAGCACCGACACGCCCACGCCGGCGAGCTGGCGGCGGCCCAGGCGCTCGCCCACCACCCGGCCCAGCAGCGCACTCCAGATCGGCATGCTCGCCAGCATGAGCGCGCCCCGCGAGGCCTCGGTGAAGCGCAGCCCGGTGTTGAAGGTGATCGGGAAGGCCGCGAAGTAGACCGCGCCGAGCAGCGCCAGCAGCGGCAGGCGGCGCCGCGGGACCCGCAGCCCGTCCGGGGCCAGCACCAGCATGGCCGCGGCCAGCAGCAGGAAGCCCTGCCCGAAGCGCAGCACCGCCAGGCTGAGCGGCGGCACCTCGCGCACGGCGACGCGGGCCGCGACCACCGAGGCGCCGAGCAGGACGGCGGCGACCGCGGCGCTGGCATTGGCGCGCAGGTCCGGGCGCGGTCGGGTCGTGGAAGCGGTGCACCCGCCGACCACCGCGCGCTCGCCTACCGGTCCCGCAGCACGTTCTCGATGTCGGCGACCAGCTCGTCATCGGTGAGCTTGCCGCCGGCGTCCAGGCGGGCCTGCACGACCGCCAGGATGCGGTTGGCGAGCAGCGTCTGCTCGCCCGGCTCGTCGAAGTGGACGGGGGTGAGGGTCTCGTGGACGCCGGCGGGGGGGGGGGGGGGGGGGCGGCGCCCCCCCCCCCCCCCCCCCCC
>Ga0081538_10005712_pt1 | contig 11125 bp, 5 predicted proteins | sample TabmetS5T2R1_FD_71022 | JGI IMG/M metagenome (GOLD analysis project Ga0081538, IMG submission 71022) | Tabebuia heterophylla rhizosphere microbial communities from the University of Puerto Rico - S5T2R1 | ecosystem: Host-associated > Plants > Roots > Rhizosphere ...
AGTGAAACAGGGTAATTTCCAGCTTCAAGACCGCTGCTCTCGCCGTTATCGTTGTTCGTGCCAATTGCCAAAGGAATACTAAATGGCAGTGGAGAATTATCTTCAAGGTCCCCTAGATATTGAGGTGTGTGGGTTAATGGCATAAGATTGCCCTGATCCGGAGATGTAGAATTGCTTAGCATCTCGATCGTGGTGAACAAGGCCTGAGTATTTCCCTGATTTAGGAGGTTTCCCGTAAGATTCGGAACTTCTCCAATATATCTAACTGAGAGATCGTTTACAGTTATTTCTATCTCACCTATTACATTTCCCCCCAATGAGAAGGAATCAGATTTCATCTGATCTCCTGAGATATATTGTACTCCTACTTCGAAGGACACAGGGCTTCCGATAAGCGACTCAGAGGCAAAAACCCGAGTTAAGAATCGCGTCTTGCTTTGCGCTGCTAACTCCTGTACAGTCCATCTTGAATCTCCAAGGATTTCTAAAGATTCTGATCTTGGAACAAGTGTAACAACAATATCAGTTATTGGATTTCTGTTATTGTTCGTAATGTTAAAATTCAGGTCGTGAGGTCGGCCAGCAACTATAGTTACTTCTGATGAATCATTGCTGCGAGAGTTACTCTCTGCGTTGCCAGCTGGAGAGCCTGTAATCGTAGAAGCAAGTAGTATTCTTTCTTTGCCGTTTACATCTAGCGAAGATGGGGCCACGCTTAAACCTCCTTCTGGTGGATTAGGTTGTACTCTGAATCCAAGCGAAAGAGGTACTGATCTTCGATTACCATTTGCATCGTTATACGATATCTCAATGTCTAGGTTTTGCAGTGTCCCACCCGCCGAGCTGGATGGATAAACAGTCGTAGCTACCTCAGCTGAGCCGTTGGCTGGAATTGATCCAATATTGAAAGTTCTGGCACCTACGCTAGCTACCGCAGCTGAGGAAGGTTGTTGCTGCTGCCGCTGATCCGCCTGTCTCTCTGTATCAATCTCATTGCTGGATGCATTGTTACTTTCTGTGCTTTCAGTAGCTCCCACATCATTAGTAATAATACTACCACCTATGGCATTGATATTGACTATAACACTATGTGCTTCTGCAGAGCCAGTATTCCTGATCCTCAGTGTTATATCGTTAGCTTCTCCAGGAACAAGGTCATCTATCTCTGAAGATGCGTCCAGTATCACTCTGCCTGGAAGCTCAAAGGGTACGGTTATTGTTTGTACTCTGTATGTACCGGGTTGTGGCTCTGGAACCTTGAAATAATTTATCCTTAGCAAAGCCTCATGAAAGCCTTTCTGTGCTGTTTCTAGCACGTTTACTTTAAAATATAACGTATATGTCTGACCTGCCCTGACTATATTGCTCAGACTGGCAATTGCGGTCTGGCTTGAAGTTATATCAGAAGAGGCAGCACCATTAGTACCATTTGCTGAAGAAGTGGTGGTAGCCGCAAATCCTTCAGGAAGAGAAAGGTAGCCGATAATACCCGTGATGTCTGAAAAAGCTGTATTGCTTAGGACAACTGCAAGAAAAGTCGGTCCTTCACCTGGGCCTACCTCCCTTTCTGAGGGTAATGTTGAAGTTATGGTGCTTGCAGCACTTGACAAGTTGCCAGCATTGGCTGAAGATGTTGCTTGGCTGCTGTCCGCCCAGTAAGCATCTATGAATCCATTGTTGAGCAGAGCATTTTGCTGTGAGGATGCTCCTACCTGTTGCTGATCTGCTCTTGCCATCATTGGCTCAAGATTAATTGTTTCATCTACTACGAGTTCATGAGTACTTCTCAGCTCATCACTATACGTAATTCTAAGTGAAATTGGGTAAACATTGAGCGTCGCTTCGTCCTGCCCTATGTTCTGCTGCGTGATCTCCAGCGGGATATTGAACGGAAGCGGAGAGTTTACCGCCAAGTCTCCCAGGAATTGTGAAGAGGCAGTTGGCTGCAACAATTCTAGTCCCTCTTGTGTGCCCGATTCTACAAGCTCAATAGTTGTAAACAACGCCGGAGAGTTCCCTTCATTTAGGAGGTTACCCACAAGGTTTGGGGTGTCTCCTATGTAACTAATCGTAACGTCATTTACGCTTATCTGAACATTCCCGATGACTATCGCGCCTAGCTGGAAGGATTCTGTCCTTAGCTCATTACCGTTTCGTATGTATTGCATACTTACAGTGAAAAAGACGGGGCTTCCGATCATAGACGTGGAGGCATAAACTCTCGTGGAGAGCTCCTCCTGTGAGCCGGCGGCTATGCTCTGGAGGTTCCAGCGGGAATTACCTAGAATTCTAACTGCATCGGACTCCGATGTGAGAGAAACCACAACATCCTCTATCAATACACCTGGATCATTAGTATTCGTGATAGCAAATGAGAGATCCTGAACACTCCCTGCTGCAATTTGTATAGACTGAGTTTGTGGCGATGATGGCGACGACGAGTTACTATTGCTGATGTTACTGTTGCCTAATTCGTCTTGACTTGTGGTGCTATTGTTGGAAGGAGATGCGACGCTGGTTCGTGTCAGCGGGACTTGTGAAGATTCTGGCGATATGCCTAAGGTTGCCCAACTACTGGGTACAACGTTCAGACCTGACTGGGGCGATTCTGGGGATATTTGGACGCCCAGAACTTGGTTTAGAGTTTTCTTGTTTCCATAAGCGTCATTATATGATATCTGAATCGTCAAAGTTGTAAGGGTTCCAGCGGCTGTATCTGCAGGAAAAATTGTCGGAAGTATTTCCTTCTTTGTGTTTGCATCTACAATACCAACATTAAATGTAGGCGATCCAACAACCACCATTGAAGGTGGAGACGAAGAAGAAGATACTGATTGCTGTGTTACTGTTTCAGAGGTTGTACTTTCTGCACTTGTGTTATCATTCGTACTGGTATCACTTACATCAGCGCCAGTTTGGACAGTAGAAGAGGATATAGTGTTGGATGGCAGCACATCTACTATTACCCCTGTAGCAACGGCTGATCCGTTATTACTGATTTCTATTTTCAATGGATTGACTACGCCGGCGTTCGCAGTTATGATATTAGATACGCCTGACCCCAGTCCTTGTGGGCTGGCACTAGAGGAGGCCGTCAAAACGGCAGAAGTACTCAGAATAACCTTGCCGCTTAGTCGAAACGGGATATCTAGTGTTGTTGATCTTGTGTCTTCGTCTTCTTGCTCCGCAACGTTGAAGTAACGTAATTTAAGCTTACCTGTGTACTCCCTTCCCACCTGAGATTCTTCTGTTATTATCACACGAAAGTAAAGGGTAAATGTCTGACCTGCATTCACTATTCCATTATAGCTTGCTAATGCAGTATCAGAGTCTACATCTTCCGGGGTCACAACGGCTCTGAAGCCGGAAGGTAAATCAAGTGAGCCGCTTATGCTAGTTGCGTCTGAGAATCCTACATTTCTCAGGACAACTGCCAAGACAGCTTCTCCTTCTCCAGGCTCAACTTCCTGCTTTATTACTGGTGGTAGTGCCTGGGCTGTGATGCTTTCGGAAGATGTGCTTGCCACGACTCCACCAAGCGAAGTATAGTCAGTCCAAACTGAGTCTACAAATGCGAACTTTACTGGACCACTTAATTCGTCAGAAGGACTTTCCTGACTTGTGTCTTCTGTTGGGGTAAGAGAAGTACCAGAGTCGGGCTCCACTTGTTGAGGAGTAGGCTGCTGCACTTGTTGAGGAGTAGGCTGGATGTCTTCACCTGTGTCTTCTTCTCCTTGGCTAGGTGGGGTAGGCGTCTCTTCTTCTTCTTGTTGTTGTGGTGTTTCTTCTTCTTCTCCTCCTCCTCCTTCTTCGTTATTCTCGTCATCAAAGAATCCTTCAAGAGGAGTACCTCTGAGTGCTTCTTCTGCTACGTTATCTCCTACTGCTGTTTGTGGTGTCTCTTCTTCTCTGGACATAGTAGGAGCAGCTGTGTCATTACTACTGCCTTCTGATCCTTCGTCATCAGTACTCTGTTCTTGACCGTATGCGCTGTTACCAGATGATAAATTAGCCGCGTAAGGATAATATTGAACGGATCCCGCGAGCAAAAGAATAATACAAATGAGAGATCCCATAGAGTAATAATTACAAATAGTGGCTATTTGTTTAGGAATCCTCACTAAGTTATGTGCTAATCCTCTTGCAAGAACCACCGACCGATCTAATCCCTACGGCAATAAAAGCATAGTGTCCTCATATCCAGGTAGAAATTGCACCATCTCTATATATCAGTTAGAGTTATCTGAATATGTTCTGATGAGCAAAGAGGTTGACAGTAAACGAATTCATTCTTTCTATCAGCATGAGACAGAAAGGGAGGATAATGTAGCAATGCACGTAAAGAAACTATCCAAGGTATTCGATTCTGCTGCTGGAAGAGTAATAGCTCTAAGAGACGTCACTTTTAAGGTAAAAAAAGGTGAATTTCTAGCCATTGTCGGTCCTTCTGGAAGTGGTAAATCAACTCTTTTGAATATGATTGGCGCATTGGATAGACCAACCTCTGGAAGGGTCTTTATTGGTGGCGTGGATATTTTTTCATTGAGCAATTCCGAAATTGCTACTGTACGCAACAGAATGATTGGCTTTGTATTTCAATCTTACAATCTTATCAACAGAACTACAGTTCAAAGGAATGTTGAGTTACCCGGGATCATCAAAGGCATGAGTAGTAGCAACCGCGTCCGTCGTGCCAAAAAACTTCTTGAACTGCTGGGAATAGGAGACAAAGCCAATTTTAAGCCATCTAACTTAAGTGGAGGCCAGCAGCAGAGGGTTGCAATAGCTCGAGCACTAATGAATAACCCTACAATAATTCTTGCAGATGAGCCCACTGGTAATTTGGACACAAAGACTGGAAATGAAGTCTTTAATTTCCTCCGGATTCTTTCGGAAAAGTACAAGAGAACTATTGTTATGGTAACTCATAATCCAGCACTTACAGAGGCAACTGACAGAGCCATCTACATTAAAGATGGAACAGTTGAAAAAGAGGTTTTGAATAAATGACTTATCAGAGAGCATTAATGCTTGGTCGTGTTGCTCCCTTCTTTTCCACCAGCAATACAGCTTGTGCTAACTGCTCTTTTTATGTGACTACAATATATACTGGACGACAAGAACAAGAAGACAAAACTTAAGGGTTGTGATCTAGATGAATATCAAGGAGATCTTCTTACTCTCATTTGATGCTTTAAAGGACAGAAAAGTAAGATCCATCCTTACTATACTAATGGTTGTTGTGGGAAGCAGCCTCATGGTTGCGCTTAATGGGCTTAGTGCCGGTTTTGGCAAGTTCATCGATGAATCCTTTAGCTTGCTTGCTCCAAATATACTGTTTGTGTCAAGTGCTCAGCAGGATGAGTCAGCCTCTGGCCCTTTTGGAGGTGGTGGAGGTCCGCCACCCTCTCCAAAGATCACACTAAACGCTGCGGTTGAGAATAGGATACGCTCTCTTCCCTTTGTAAGCGATGTGGTCTCATCTTATCAAGGTCAAGTACAGTTAGAATCATCGGGCAAGACTCTTTCCACTTCTGTATTTTCTATTGATCCTGCCAAGCTCTTCACCATAGCACCGACTCTTGAATTCGAAGAAGGTTCTGCAATACGCTCAAATGATCCGTCTGCCATTTACATAGCTGATGAGATAGCCTATCCCCCAGGTGAGAATACGCCTTTTGCAACCTTAGGTCAAACAATGAGAGCCACATATTCCTTCGTGGATGAAAATGGCGATCAGCAGGAAGAATCTAGAAGCTTCGTGGTAAGAGGAATAATGAAGCCAACAGGTAATCCAACAATCGATAACGCAGTTGTATTTAATGAAGATGCAGGAAATGCTCTAATGCATAAATCCGGCAGGTTTGACGGTTTTTTGGTAGCAGCAGAATCTGGTGAGTTTGTGGATATCGTAGAAGAGGAAATGAGGAAACTATATGGAAATGATATAGGCATCACATCTCCAGAGGCTATACTAGAGACGATAAGGGAGTTTACAGGCGGGTTCACGGTTTTCATATTAGGAATTGCGCTTGTAGCCCTTATTGTAGGTGCAGTAGGAATAATTACCACTCTCTATACGTCAGTAATGGAAAGGACAAAGGAGATAGGCACGATGAAGGCCATTGGAGCACAGAATATTAATATCCTTAGCCTTTTCATGGCAGAAGCTTTAATGATAGGTATTCTTGGAGCCAGTTCTGGATTACTTGTAGGTATAGGCGGAGGCTATGTGTTAACTGCTGGAATGGGTTCAGCTGGAGGGCCTGACGAGGGCGGCACAGGTAATGGCCCACCCAACATATCACCTGTCTTTCTTCCTTTGGACCTAGCAACTGTGTGGGGTATATCTGTTGGTCTGAGCCTTATTGCAGGTGTATACCCAGCATGGAAAGCGTCAAGACTATCTCCCATTGTTGCCCTTAGAAGGGAATAATTCCACATCTTGTTTATCTTTCAATGTTTCGGTTCGATGAAATCTATGCATAATCGTAAAATTCTATCAATAGATTTGAACAGATATGAGTACCTAGAATGGTCATCATCATCTTAAGCTAAGCTTCCTCGTACAAAAGCCAAACCATACCTACTGCAATATTTTTTAGACTAGCGCCTCAGAATCATATTGAACAATTGACGTGCAGCCACTTTGGGATGGTTTAGTGCAAGTTTCATCATATTGGATTTGGAGAAATCTGCTTTGATAAAATCTAAAAATTCTTCGACTGTCATATCCCGGAGAATTTCAATCTCTTTGTCCCATTGGTCATCAGTCAATCCAAGCCAGCGCATCTGTACCTTAAGAGCAGCCTGTATCTTAGACTCTGCCTTGGCCCTCCAGGACTGTTCATATTCCAGCAAAGACTCTCTGTCCGAGTTCTGCGAAAGTGAATTAGCTCCGACCTTCCCGGCAAGTCTTCCAAACTCGATCGCGTAGCGTATGCCTTCCAGCACAAGCGGATTTGATTGGCCAGCGGTGTCGCCGACCATTATCAACCCATCAGCAATGCTACTACGCCTCAAGCCTTCGTTTGGTATAAATCCATAATGCAGTTCTATTGGTTGTATCTTCCCAACCTCGACTGCATCAAGAGGTTTGAACCTGTTTTCGATTATTTCGTGCAACTTTTCAAGGGGCTCTGCTTTTGATTCCGGTCTGCCAATGCCTACTCCGATTCTTACCCTATTTTTTGAGAGAGGAAATAGCCATGCATATCCAGCATCTGAATACTTTTGTCCTACCATGAGGACCCACGTGGTGCTGTCTATATCGTCGCAATAGCATTCATACTCTGCGCCTACTCCGTAGCGCTTCCATTCGCCAGCTATTCCAGCCCTGCGTGCAACAGTCGTGTTAAAGCCGCTTGCATCTATAACTAAACTTGAGTGCACACTTAACTTTCCCTTAGGTGTGCTTGCCTTGACACCAGCCACTCTGTTGCCGTCTTTGATAACGTCAATGACATTGCTCTTTACCATCAATTGAACACCCTCCTGTGCTGCAAGAAATGCAAGATGTTGATATGTACCTCTAATGTCAAGCACGCATGATCTAGCCACATTGCCTCTGATTAGGACGTCATTACAAGGCGATACAAAGCGATAATTCTGAATCGGGTTGTAAAACTTGCTTGGTATGCCAAGCCTCTCCATTTCAGAAATCCAAGTTACACCGCTTGTCCTGATGTCGTGTGCGATAGACGGATCCTTTTCAAATAGCACTACTTTTGCTCCATTCTTTGCGGCAGCGTATGCAGCTGAGAGTCCTGCAGGCCCTCCACCCACTACTGCAATATCAAATCTGGCTACTACTTCTTCTTTTTTTTCTTCCATTATTTTGCTTACTTATCCTGTAGTAAATGAAATGCCGTCGAGTCGCATATAAGGCAGTATGGAGCCGTAAATCGCTTTTCGCTCTCTTGATATACCATTTAGTCGATGTAGTGCTTCAAAGACATTGCCAGCCACCATCACTTCCTTTACCGCATACTTTATCTCGCCATCCATGACAAGCTGGCCCCCCTTTACAACACCTGAAAAATCACCATTAACTGGATTGACGTTACCAGAAAACCTGCTTATTATTATACCCCTATCCATTTCAGAAACTAGTGTATCAACACTCGATCTCATAGGATTCACTAGAAAATTGGTTGTTGACACTGTTGGCGGTGAGCTTGTCGATCCGCCTGCATTGCCTGTGCTCCTTACTCCATCTTTATTTGCTGTATGCGTATTGTACAGAAACTTTTTGAGAACACCCTTTTCTATTACAAGATTTCGACGGTGGAAAACACCTTCTCTGTCAAAGCTTGATGCATTAAGTCCGTCCACGTTAGTTGCATCATCTTCTACTGTCAACAGATCAGATGCTACCTGTTTGCCTAGCTTTCCTGCAAATTGGCTAGATTTCTTCTGCACGGCATCCGAATTGATGGCATGAGCGACTACTTCCTCTATCATTTCATTTGCAGCCATCGGAGTTAACAGCATTTCTCCCTTGAAGCTTTCCTCTATCTTGCGTGTACCAAGCGATTTGACCACTGTCTCTGCAAACTCAATTGCAGTATTGTATACATCAATGTCTTTGATATAATGCGAGCCGCCAACTTGGTAATCAAAGCTTGAGATCTCAGCAGCTTCTATTGCCATGCCCATTATCGACCACGAAAAGACGCTTGCCTTTTCTCTTAGCTCTATTCCATTAGAGTTTACAAGTGCGTGGGTGAACACCTGGGAGTTAAAGTTGCCGCTGTCGACACTTACTCTGCTGTCATACGATTTGGCAGATTTGAGCATGTCAGCTGCCATCCTTGCGGCATCTAATGTCTGAAATGAGTCAGCTTTTCTATCGTATATACCGGAGAGTGTCTTTGTCTTTGTCTTTGACTTTCTGGGAAGGACATTATGCTTGTCCTTTGGGCTTGTTTTTGCAACCTTGATAGCCATAGCCGCTGCATCTCTTATCCTAGTTTTGGCTAGGTCATTAGTAGAGTAAAAGCCAAGCGAGCCATCAAGTAGAACTCTAATGCCTATAGAGCTTGTTCTCTGTGACTTGGCTTGCTTGACATCGTTATTCTCTATAAAGACCTCTGATTCATTGTTGCTAGCGCCATAGGCCTCTGCGTCGCTTGCTCCAAGGTTCTCAGCCTGCTTTACTGCATATCGCAAAAGATCCAGGATCATTCTTGCATTCCTCCAATTATTGCTGTACATCTGATATGTGGCCCGCCACCATCCACCTTCGCCGGTTGATACTTGCCACAGTATCCAGTGCCAATATCATAGTGAAATTCGTTACCTACCATGTCGACTGACTGGAGCACCTCAAATGCGTTGCCGGAGATGCTTGCGCCCCTAAGCAACTCCTTGACCTCGCCATTTTCTATCAAGTATATTTCTTCTGCACCAAACATGAATTCGCCATTTGCATCTGCCTGCCCATTTCTAGCACCCTTGATAATATATCCGTGCTTAGTTTCTCTTATCATATCATCTAGCTTGTCTTGGCCTGGCTCAATGTACGTGTTCCGCATTCTGATAAGTGGCTCGTCACTGTACTGGAAGGCCCGGGCATTGCCTGTTGAATCTGTGCTAAATATCATGGCTGACTCCCGGTTATGTAGAAACGATTTTAGTATTCCCTTCTCAATTATTGGAGTCCGCTCTGCAGCCACCCCTTCATCATCGACTATTATAGTCCCACCTGCATTGCTTGCTATTTCAGACTTGCCGCTGTCCACCAGCGTGACAAGATCACTTGCTACTTTGCTTCCTATCTTGTCTTTTACCACCGAGCCGGACAGAACAAAATCGGCCTCGACGGTGTGACCTATCGCTTCATGCGATAGAAGCCCAACCATAGCGGGGTCCAGAATTACTGTGGTCTTTTCGCCACTCACATGCCTAGCATCTAGGAGCTTTGCCGCTCTTGCTGCTGCCGTCTGTGCATATTCTAGATGGCTCTTCTTTTTGAAAAGGTCGTCCCATCCGCCGGTGATACCAATTCCCTCATGTCCAGTTGCACTCTGACTTGCCTTTCTTGCAATTGCTGTCACACTGAACTCTGGCTTTGAATCGTAAATCTCAATGTCGGCACCATCACTATTTATGATGACTTTGTGATCAAGGGTATCCCGATATGTGCAAGAAGCCGTCTTGACCGCTCTATTGTTTCGAGCCTCCTTTTCTGCTTCCTTTGTAACTTGCACTCTCTGTTCGATGCTAATATTTGACAAATTATTATCACTGTTGGCTGCCGTCCTAAAAGTGCCTGTAACCATTTTCGATTCAATGAGTCCTTTGACCTTGTTCATCTTACTGGAGGCAAGTATGCGTGCTGCAGATGCGGCCTGGTTAAAGGATTCCTTTAAGGACTCATTCGAGATGTTGCTTGTGCTTGTAAAGCCCCAACAGCCATTCACCAGAACTCTAATTCCACAACCGGTGTTTTCTACCACCCTTATCCTTTCAAGTTCGCCGTTAGTAAAATTGACTTCACTTGCTACCCTTGACTGATAGCGTGCTTCGACATAGGTGGCGCCAGTCGAAGATGAAATTAATGACCTGAGCTTGTCAGCTACCTGTGCCCCCGTTAGCATGATTTTCATTTGATGTGAGAGAGAAATATATGTAGAGGTATATCTGTATCTTTTTCTTTGTTTGTCATGTTCAACCAAAACTGCTACACCCAGAAATGAATTTGCAATCTCTATGATTGCTCGAGTTGATAACAGCTCTGCTTATCATAATTCGTTGAATCTGAAGTTCAAAAGTCCTCTCCATTAAGATATTGTTACATCCAATCTTAATGACAACACGCAAATTTTTTTTGACAGGGCACGAATATTGTATTTGTTGTCTCTATAGAGAACACAACATGCTAAACATCAACCAACAAATAGTCCATGAAGCATATCATATGTTCGTAAGGATTGATTCTCAAGTCTTCGCTGGCTGAGTTACCAATTATTTTAGAGGAGATAGATATGCTCCACTATGTCAGAGGGGTTAAATGTTTCCTTGCCAACTTAGTGTCCTAATCCTTTTCTGGGATTTGCAACTACGGTTGCAAAATATTCTTTGTTACAGAGCGCTTGAAAGTGATACAGATGTACAGTTATAT
>Ga0081538_10005713_pt1 | contig 11122 bp, 14 predicted proteins | sample TabmetS5T2R1_FD_71022 | JGI IMG/M metagenome (GOLD analysis project Ga0081538, IMG submission 71022) | Tabebuia heterophylla rhizosphere microbial communities from the University of Puerto Rico - S5T2R1 | ecosystem: Host-associated > Plants > Roots > Rhizosphere ...
ATATGAATAATAATAGTGAAATCAAGTGTCTGGGTCAACATCGTCATACAGAGATAGAATTTACATCGTAAAAGACATTATGTTAAAATTGATGGAACATAACGAGTTAAACCAGACAACTCTGCTTAGCTTCTGTGGATTAAATTTAAAAAAGCATAAATCTATTCTTGATGAGCTAGAATCAAATGAATTTGTCAGTAAAAATGAATTGCCGTATGGAAAAAGAAGAATAATAATATATAAGCCTACACGTAAGGGAATAGAATTTTGTACAAATATTTTGGAACCCTATGAGAAGGTATTTCCCAGACGAAAGACAATAAATGATCACGTACTCAATAATATTAATCAAGAAGACAATAATCAAGAACACTTAAAAAATATGAATGAGAATATAAATGAAAGACAAAATGATATCGTTACTAAAAGGGAATAACATGTAATTAATATCTTTATATAACAAGAAGATGACATCGACTTAGTTGTCATCCTTAAACAATACGATAATGGCATTGTCTTAGATAACTATAGCGTGGGAATGGAAATAGAACTATATTCTAACCAAACTAAACCAACCTAATAACAATCCAAAAATTTAATCTAACTTTTAACTGTTGGATTAGTTTATTTATCATCATTTTTTGTTTTATTTTGTTGTTCAAATATTAGAGCCATAAATAATGATTTTGCTAAGTTATAAGGTCCTCTCAATCCAATCTTGCCTAATGCAACCATACTTTCCGGTCACTATAACTGATAAATTCATTATCCACAAACATATAGATGATAGATGTCTTCTTTATCCAACCAAAAGGATATTATCAAATCATTTGTAGAAGATATATTTAACAAGCATGATTTATCAGCCATTGAAAAGTATTTTGCTAAAGAGAATCCCTCAATAGGAGAGGGTAGTGTAGGTTTCAAGCAATCGCTGATAGACCTATTTAGAGCGTTTCCTGATATCCATGCAAACATAGAACATATAGTGGCAGAGAATGATCTTGTAGTAGTATTCCTTAATTTTACAGGGACACATAAAGGAGAGTTTCATGGATTGCAACCAACAAACAAATCGGTAAACATAAGATCGGCAGATCTCTATCGAGTGGTAGATGAACTAATCGTAGAACATTGGGATGTGGTTGATCAACTGGATTTACTGCATCAAACAGGTGCAATAAATTTCAAATGAGTAATTCTTATCCTTAGAAGTAAGTAATTATTAAAGAAAAAGCGTTAATTTCCTACGATAAATTATAATAATTGTCGAATTAAAGACAAAATAAGAAGTTTCACCAAAAAGTCAGTAATAATTTTCTCAAAAGTATAATATGCAATGTTGATATATTAGTTCTATAATGCAAGTATTCATTTGTTTCATGAGTGATGGACACGAGAAATAATATTCTTCACTGGCGGGATAAACAAAGGGAACAGCAAATACAAGAAAGCAAGGAAATACTTTCTCCTTTCACCAAACGACTCTTAATTGTGGATGATGATCCCGACATTACATTCACATTCAAAAACGCCTTTGAAGAAGCAAATCGGATTAGTGGCAAGATTTCTTTCTATGTTAGCACCTACAATGATCCTCTACTGGCTCTTTCGGAGTTCAAACCTGATTTCTACGATTTAATGTTAGTTGATATTAATATGCCTAAAATGAATGGTTTTGATTTCTCTGTGAAGGTATTTGAGGTGGATGTTAATCCAAGAGTTTGCTTTATGTCATCTGGACTCATAAACCAGGAAGCATTAAAAGAACAGTATCCATCTCTAAGAATAGGCTGCTTCATGAAAAAGCCTATTACAATGGAAGATTTAGTGAGAAAAGTAAAGGCAGAGTTGGATTAAATAAGCAAGTATCCATTTTATTCTCAAAATCTCTTTTATGGTAGCAAAGTACCTTTAATTTTTACCCTCAGACTTAGTTGGCAGCAATAATTCTCACCTATTCTGTAGTTTCATAGAACAGAAATAAAAATTACTACATAGAATTGAAACCGATTTAGATATTAAGACCTTTGTAGCTTCTTTTCCCATAATGACATTCTAACTTTTTTTCTCTCGAAATTCACTATTATTCTGATTGGTACGAGTTTCATATCGGGTTTAGCTAATACATATGTGCCAACTGGTATAGGTTCACCTGATTCCACTACATTTTGTAGTATTCCATATACCTTTCAAGCATTATTCCGAGATTTCTACCAGCTTTTTTGGTGCATATCCTTCAACATTAGACAATAATCTTTTCAAGCTTCCATTTCCTCTCTGAGCTTTTAAATTGCAGAAGATGGTTGTCTTGTATTTGCTGGCATTTATTATACCAATAACATAGTCTAAGATCCAACATTTCTGGCTCTATTTTGCAGAACCTGCGTATAGAATTATTTGGACGAAACTTTCAGAATTCGAAATGGGATATATACATGGCGATCGTTTAGCATCATCTCATCATGTGTTACCTCAATCTGGTTGGATTAGTTACTGGATAAATAAAGGTGAGGAACAACTAAACCAAGATCACAATCATCGTAGTAATAAAGCGGAACATCAAATGACCTTATCACAAACAAGGAACTTATTGAGTTGTTTATAGAAGATATTTTTAATAAACACAATATCTCCACTACTGAAAAATATTTTCTTATCTAAAGGCTTCAGCATAATCCCTTACAAATTGAGCAAATGGTATTGGCTTTCTTCCTATAATATGTTCAACTTCATTGGTCGTTTCTGATCCGTAGCCTGCTCTAATAATTCTAAATAACTCTATCATAATATCTATGGACCAGTTATCTACACCAATTTGTTTCATTCCTTTTCGAACATCATCTTCACTTATGTCTATATATGATATTTTCCTGCCAATTTCATTACAGAGAGTATCTGCCGCTTGTCCATATGATAGTGCATCTTGACCAGTAATGTCATAATTCTTATTCTTATGATGTTGCCTTTCCCCATCATTATTTGTTAATATTGCAACAGTTGTTGTCGCAATATCTCTAGCATCTATAAAACTCATCTTTGCGTCTCCTGCAGGAACATAGAATGCATTTTGAGTTCTTATTGTATGACCAAATTGAGTTACAAAATTTTGCATAAATGCAGGGGGTCGTAAAAAGGTATAGGGTATTCCAGAATCTTTTATTATATTTTCTTCTTCCCCGTGCAATTGCAAAATTGTAGATTCAGGTTCAGAACCGGCTCCCATAGCAGATAATTTTACAATATATTTTATATTATTTTTTTTTGCCTCATTTATTAGATTAGAACTAATATCTGCTATATTAGGGACAGGTAATGTTTGTAGGAATACCTTATCAACATTGTTTAAGGCATGAACAACAGTTTCTTGCTTGGTAAAATCCAGATCAACAATTTCAACTCCTTTATCTTCAAATTGTCTAAGTTGATCAGACTTATTTTTTGAGTGAACCGCTGCCCTAATATTATAATTTGCAGATGATGATAATGCTGCAAGATGTTTTATAACTTCACTACCTACAGTTCCGGTTGCCCCTGTCACTAAAATGGTTTTTTTATAATTATTCATAAATATATTATAGAACCAAATTTACTTAGGCTTGGTGGGAGTTAGGCTGCACAATTCGGACACTGACTTTATGAATATGTTATAGATAGTATACAATATTGCTGGACTAATTAAAGAAGAAGACTATACACTGGACAAAACAGATCTAAGAATAATTGGTCAACTAGCAAGAGATTCCCGCTTATCCTATGAAAAAATAGGCTCTGCGCTTAATTTGACTAGAAATAGCATAAAAACTAGAATTAAAAGAATGGTATCTAAAGGTGTAATCCAGGAGTATATTACCGACATTAATTTTGCAGTCCTAGGTTATAGAATCTATTACATATTCACAAAGTATGAAGAAAAAAGTACTAAGAATAGCAGTAATAGAAGGAAAATGATTATTGAACATCTTAATCGCCTAGGAAATATTATTGCAGAAATTGAAATCCTAGGAGAGGTTTCTATATTTCGTATCGCAGTAAGAGAAATCAATAATGATGATATTACAAGAAAGAATAATGAGGATCATGTAAATTCATTGCTTTTAAAAACCGGTCTTATAGAAAAAGCAATACCAGCCAATAATACGGGAGGTTTTCGAACTGATGTGCATAGTAAGCGGCAGCAAACTTATCTTAGCCCCACCGACCTAAAGATAATAAGATGTCTAGTTTTAGATACACAAATAGGACTGGCTGATATAGCACGATCAGCATCTGTTTCAATAAGAACTGTTAACAGAATTCTAAACAAACTAAAAGATGAAGGGGTAGTGCGATTCTTCGTAATCTGCAATCCCGCTGCTATGAAAGGACTTGTCGTATTTGGACTATTAGTTTATGTTAATGATGATAACGACAGAAATGTAATAACAGAAAGATATAGGAGTAAGAAATCTAGTTCTCATAAGGTTCTAGAAAGACTTTATACTGAATTTCTAGAATATCCTTTCCTGCGTTCTCCCCTACTTAGTCATGACAATATAGTTATTCTTTCTGTCTTCGGTAATGATGTCTTTGCAATTGATTCAATGTTTAAGAAAATTCTGTCATTTCAGGAGGTAAGAAGTGCGGAACTATATGTCTTTACTACAATCAAATATCACAAAGATTGGATAGTAAGGGAGATTGATCGCAAACTTGAATCTAAACCGTGATATAAAATCTCCTAACTGTTCTCTATCATCTGAATAATACAAATAGTTAGATTTTACATCAAACCTAATGCTGTTATCAGTGGCAGTAGAGATGCATCTTACGCATTACAACAGATTCAATATAAACAGTTAATTGGTTATCAGGCCCAGGTTAGCTTAGAGACCGCAAGAACAGAAGCACAATGTCGGCTTGGAATCCTGCGGTATTATGTTTTCGCCTGAACCCAGATGTATATTTAGTATGACGATTATTTAGGGATAATGAGAATGATCTATGTGATCTTTATAACATTGCTTGCTGAGACTCACTAAATGAATTGCTACAAGTCTATTAATGAATAAACTTTTTCCTCAAAAGGAAAGCAACAATTGAGGTTCCAACAAAAGTAGCAGTCCAATACAACCATAAATATGTCATTGCACCAGACAGCACTGCGGGTGCTAGAGAACGGGCCGGATTCATAGAGGCGCCAGATATGAATGCCAAAAAGAATATATCTAGACCAACTATTCCTCCTATCGCAATTCCGCTGAAGCCTCTCAAACCTTTGGTATACACTGCCACAAAAATTACTGCCATCAGTAGGCCTGACGCAAGTATCTCAATTCCAAATATGAGAGGTAAAGGATAAGCATAATTTGGAACATTCGCACCTAGATTTGCTTGATTTCCGATTACATATCTTACAAATAGAATTGCAAGCAAAGCACCAATTATCTCCGCAGTAAAGTAGTATAGTAATTGAATTTTCGTAACATGTCTAGTAATTAGGAACCCAATTGAAACTGCAGGATTGAAATGAGCCATAGAAATTTTTCCAAAGAGATAAACTGCTATAGCAACTCCGATAAAGGGAGCAATTGCTATAAAGGATATACCTAAAATTCCATTTGATTTTGCATCTATTACTACCGATCCAGCGGCCAAAACGACTACAATAAATGTCCCAGCAACTTCTGCAATAAACTTCTTTTGGTTTGAACTAAGTCTATTGGCTATCTTTTGGAAGGTTTGTGACAAGTTGCTTTATTCTATGATTAATCTCATCTCTAATTTCTCTTACCTGTTCTATTGATTTTCCCTTTGGATCTTCTATTCCCCAGTCTATTAGATTAGGAATAAATAGCGTAGGACAGAACGACTTGTCCATACAACCCATATTGATAATTTTTGTAGAGTTTCTCATCATATCTTCTGTGATACTTTTGGGCTTTTGTCGCTTGATGTCAACTCCAATCTCACTCATGGCCTGAACAACAATTGGATTTATTTGAGAAGTAGGTTTTGTGCCTGCACTTATTGGTTCAAATTCTGCTAGAACATATTTTCTAAAGAAGCCTTCAGCCATTTGACTTCTTCCTGCATTTTCTACGCATACAAAAAGGATAGTTTTCTTTTGTCCTGTCTTTGACTTTGAACCAAGAGAGAACCTCATTTTTGGTTTGGTTATTTTTTATTCTTAGTTCTTTACCGCTTTCACTATAATACTACTGATCCTTCTATCATTGTTATCGCTTTCTTCTCTGGTATATAATTTCTCGTCCAATATTTCTGGATTTTGAAATCCTGCTTTTCTTATACTTTCAAGATAGTTTTCTTTTGTTAACGCTCCATCAATACAACTACACCACTTGTCAGAATCTACCGAATTTTCATGAATCTCTTTATCCGTGACTAGATCAGAAATTACCATTCTTCCTTGTCCCTGTTTCAGAATTCTATAGACTTCTTTGAATGTGACAACTTTGTCTGTAGTTAGGTTGATAACACAATTGCTGACAACAAGATCTACGGAATTATTTTCGACAGGAATTCTTTTTTCTATGTCTCCCTTTCTGAATTCTACATTTGTATAGCCATTTTCCTTTGCATTTCTTCTGGCTTTCTCCAACATTTCGTCGGTCATGTCTATGCCTATTACCTTGCCAGTTTGTCCAACCTTATTGGCTGACAAAAATACATCTATTCCTGCGCCAGAGCCCAAATCTACAACGGTTTCTCCCTCTTTAGCGTCTGCATGATGTAAGGGAGCACCACAACCAGCTCCTAGAACTGATGCTTCAGGTATGGATTTCAATTCTTTGTTCTCATAACCAATCACAGTAGCAGATTCAGTTGGAGAGCAACAACCGCTACCGGACTTGGCATTACTTTTAAATTCTATAGTCGTAGAACAGCATGTTTCTGCTCCTGTAAGTGCAATCCTTCCATATCTTTCTTTTATTTTATCTTTGATTTGTTGTTCTTGCATGTGCTATTGTTTAGAACCAAAACTATTTAAGTTATCAAGGGTAAACGATTGCACTAAGTGCAAACATGGAAACTATTAGCAAAAGGAAAGAAAGAGGAAAAGAACTACCAATTATAAACAAGAACCTGGAGTGTAATTTTGAAGGTTATGACGCATCATTACTTATGTCTGAAACTGAAAAATTAAGAAGTCTGATAACAAAAAGGGGAACACTTGAAATACTGATTCCTCTATGCTGCACCACGAATCCTGTAAGACATAAACAATTCAGATATACTTTGAAAGGCTTCAGCACTAGAACCCTGTCGGTTCGACTTAAGGAACTAGAAAAGAGTGGCATATTGAAGAGGCATAGGTATAATGAAATACCACCACGAGTAGAATATACATTGACTACCAAAGGACAGGAACTTGTTGAATCAGTTGTTAATATGTTGCAATGGATGAGAAAATGGGCAGTAAAGTGAACCACTTGGTATTATGATATCCGCCAGAAATATTCTCTATTTTTTAACGGGGTTATCACTAGAAACTGTAACCCAGACCTTATCCAACTGCTCAGTTTATGATTGAAATACCTGAAAATAATCGTTACGATGTTGAAGCTGGAACCTATCCTGCTGTCGTCGTCGATGGTTACTATTTGGTTCTCAAATCACTGCCACCAGGAGAAAGTTGGCACATGGATTGGTAACGTTCCACCAGGCGTAGGCGGATCTGTCAGCTATAATTTGAATGTAAGTTAGTTTCACACCCTCTCCCTAATAATCAATTCCTAGACACTTATCATCTATTGGGATTACGATCTTTACTCCAGTATCATAAATTATAGTATTAGTCTACCAATTGGAGAGTGATACAGCTTAGAGATTAGGATTGGTTCTCTCCTGCCAACAGTTTAAACAGAAATCACCGTCAACCTGAAATATTTCTGCTATTCTAGTTTGACAACGGTTACAGCTGGTTGTAATGGATAAATTCTGCTGATCATACATAAGAGGGACTTGTCAGTATGACCCACTCTTAAATATTGGTCAACCATTTCTCCGAATAACTAGGCAACTTAATGATAATATCTTTAGGAATTTCATAGACTGTATCAAAGCAATTGGAACTAACCGTGACAATACAGAATTATTATCGAAGAATATTTGGAATGCTATCATGTGAATAGCAACAAATTGTACCGAGTGTGGACTTTAATGGAAAATCCTAGTCTGGAAAATCCTAGTCATATGTTTACTCATCAATCTTCTTTCATCATCCTGTGAATAGTGGACTCACAATCTTTCCTTCTGGATACTTATCATGATCACAATAATGACATCATTTATTAACTATGTACCTTTTTGGTGGGCGATATCATATCTAGCATAATGCCAATTGCTGTATTTTCTAGTTCTATAACTCTGGTCAAGTTTCAAATATTATTCTATCATAATATTAGGTATGCCTCCTAAGAGATCCAAAAAGCAAGGGCGAAAGGGGATCAAGATTTCTAAGGATAGTGAGAGAACTCTTAGGCCTAGACTTGGTGACTTCGAGAGAAGAAGCAAAGAAGACGAATCAATTGAGCAAATGACCGATAAAGAGAATATAAGACGTATGAGGAGAGTCGGACAAGGAACAAGGTCTCTACGTACACGACAGATGGATAATATTTTTGACGATTTCAGAAACAGTATAGAAAGTATACTCAACCCCTCGTTTTCTCCTTGGGGATATTTTCCAAGTACTAGCAGAATCGGTGTACGAGAAGACGAAGTTAGAGTCCCTGTATATGATGTAGTTGACAGGGGGAACAAATATGAGGTGATAGTAGAGTTGCCAGGGATAGATAAGGACAACATCCGTATTAATGCGATGGACGATTCTATTGAAATCTCTGCAGATCAATCTCGAGAGGAAAATGAACGAAAAAAAGAATTTTCTTATAGTCAGCGCACATTCTCATCGTTTTATTGTACAATCCCAGTTCCAACAGAGATTCTCTCATCAGAAGTTACCGCTAGATTAGATAATAATGGAATATTACGAATAAATCTCCCTAAGAGGGTGTCCACCAGGCAAGGTATTAAAGGTAGATCTATAACCATAGAATAAGATATAATGAAATAGGCGGGCTACAATAGAACCTAAGAATTTCTTATATCCAACGTAATGATATCGACATATAGGTGGATCCCTTTGCAATACTGTAAGACACGATACAGCGACAATGTTATTGTCAGATGGACGAGTCATCGGTCAGTAGCTGGTGCGCCGAGGACCAGTCCGTCTAGTGTGATCACCGTAGCTGATTCAACGACCCGCCGCGCCTTCTCGGCGGAGGCGAACCGTTGGGATACTTTTTTCAAGCCGTTCACGAAATAATATACATGGCCCCTAATAAAGCAAAACATGTTATGCGTAGATTCTGTTAATGACATTTTTCGATCAAACCTTTTGGCCTAAGCCTAATTAATTATAATGAGCCTAATCTTGTGGGATATTATGGTTGAAGTGAAAAATAATATCAATAATAATGGAAGAGTAGCAGTCATAACGGGTTCTAGCAAGGGTATTGGAAAAGCAATAGCCGTGGAGTTTGCAAAGGCTGGGTATTCTGTTGTACTTAACGCCAGAACTGAAGAAGAGCTAAAGCGATCCGCTGAGGATATTTCAAAGTCAATCAAAGACAGTAGTAGGGTTGTATCTATACCCGGAGATGTATCACAGGAACATTTTTGTGTTTCTTTGGTAGAAAGCACTGTCAAACAGTTTGGAAGAATCGATGTTATGGTTAATAATGCTGGCATAAGTGGTGAGTCAAAGAAAATACATGAATTGACAGAAAAAGATTGGGATGAAGTTATTGATGTGAATTTAAAAGGGACATTTCTGTGTACGAGAGAAGCAGTAAAAAAGATGATAAATAACACAGATAACGGACTGGGTAGAACTAATAACTATTCAATTATCAATATTTCTTCAGTCCACGAAGAGACACCCCAACCTGAATCGGCTCCATATGCGGCTTCTAAAGGAGGAATGGAATTGTTCACTAAGACTGCTGCTTTGGAACTGGCAGATAAAGGAATAAGAGTTAATGGTATCGCCCCGGGATCAATAGCCACTGACATGAATAAAGAATTATTAGAGGATCAACAAAAGAGAGAGAAAAAGGAAAAGCAAATACCCGTACATAGAATAGGAAAACCAGAAGAAATAGCAAAAGTGGCTCTATTTCTAGCATCTGATGACGCGAGTTATGTTGCAGGAACAACAATCTATGCTGATGGAGGACTAACTTTGGTTTCCTGAGAGCTGTTTTCAAACGGTTGACAGTAAGAATAAGCGAAACTACAGAATTGTCTAATAGTGTTATTTGACATAAAAGATGACGGTGAACCTATGACCAAAAGGTTCACCTTCTTAGGATTACTTCAGGCATTAGATGGATCTCCGATCTAAAACCGGAGTCATACTTAATCGCAGGGTCATTGACCCTTATATCCTGAGCAATAGCCTCTTCTTCTGTTTCTATAATTGCTAGGCCGTATATACCCTTGGGATCAGCAACAGGGCCAAAGATTACGGCAATTCTTTTGTCAACCAATGTTTTCCAATAATTAATGTGTTCTTGCATTAGTTCTCCCTCCGCTTCTGTCATATCCTGAGGGAATGTTGGTCGTGGAGGAAGAAGTTTATAAAGAAAGTACTTCATACATCTCATTACATGCTAACATGAAGTTATCCTTTCCTGCATGATTGGCGTCGGTCATAAGTCTACATTCTAACCAGATCTGTCTCAATAATGTGATGTAAGGTAAGATACCGGCCAGCGCTTGTCCTGTCATGTGAACACCTATGAGTCTCCATAGATTCAATACCATGACCATAATGATATTCTATGAGGAACAGAAATTCAACTCTATTATCTTAACCAATTCTGTAATATTAAAAGTCCATTATCATAATATTTTATTGCTAGATTGAGTTATTGATTACTTTTGTTATTATTATCGGTCATGGTCAAACCATACTGTAAAGTAATCTTTCTATCCAAATCCTCCTTTTCTTTTTTATACTCATTATATCTTTTGCTCCAAGAACTTATAGATCTATACTGTCTGATTCCTGATATAAGCCAAATAGATGATATGATTAGGACTGCTCCTA
>Ga0081538_10005714_pt1 | contig 11122 bp, 8 predicted proteins | sample TabmetS5T2R1_FD_71022 | JGI IMG/M metagenome (GOLD analysis project Ga0081538, IMG submission 71022) | Tabebuia heterophylla rhizosphere microbial communities from the University of Puerto Rico - S5T2R1 | ecosystem: Host-associated > Plants > Roots > Rhizosphere ...
CGAACCCAGCAAAATCGCGCGCGCCTTGGCAGACGGCGTTTCGAGTCGCCAACCTGCCACCGTTCTGGGCAGTGGGCAACAGACGAGCCTGGATCTGGCCACGTTTGCGAACGGCGTGATGATTCGGTACCTCGATTTTAATGACGGATACACCGGCAAAGAATCCGGTCACCCCAGCGATGCGATCGGCGCCGTGCTCTCACCGGCCGAAGTCGTGCATGGCGACGGGAAATCCGTCATCACGGCCACGGTCCTCGCCTATGAGGTCTTCTGCCGTCTCTGCGACGCGGTGTCCGTGCGGCGGCGAGGCTTTGATCACGTGACGATCGGCGTGATGGCCAGCGCGGCTGCGGCGGCGAAAGCGATGGGGCTTGCGCCAGAGCATACTGAGCAAGCCTTCAATCTCAGTGTTGCCGCCAATAATGCTTTGTACCAGACGCGCATCGGCGATGTGTCGCTGTGGAAAGGTTGTGCCTTTGCCAACGCCAGCCGCAACGCGGTTTTCGCCGTCCAACTGGCCGCGAAGGGGCTCACCGGACCTTCTCCCATCTTCGAAGGGCCGGGAGGGTTCTTCACCGCCATCAGCGGCGAGCCATTTGCGCTCGAACCCTTTGGCGGGCGAGGCAGACCTTTCAAGATCCTCGACTGTACGGTTAAGCGCTTCCCACTCGGCCTCTACTCGCAGACCGTAGTGGAGGCGGCCCTTCAGGCGCGCCAGCAACTAGTCAAGGTGGAAGAGATCGAAGAGGTCCATATTCAGACGCTCCAGACGGCCGTGAACATCATGGCTGGAGACGCCGAGAAGTGGCATCCGACGAATCGCGAGACGGCCGATCATAGCATGCCTTATACGGCCGCGGTGGCGCTGATGTATGGGACGGTCGAACCACGCCATTTCAGCCCTGAGTACTGGCAAGATCCCAGGCTTATGGAGCTCGTACAGAAGGTCAAGGTGAGTGTCTCTGAGGAAGCTAATCGACGCGCCCCCGAGGCCATGCTGAGCACTGTCGAAGTCGTCACGTCGCGGGGTGAGCACCTCAAGGCTGAGGTGCCGTACCACCGGGGACACTACAAAAACCCGATGAGCGATCAAGAGATCGAGAGCAAGTTTCGGGCGCTCGCAGAGGATTGGCTGACGTCACGGCAGATCGACGCCCTGCTGGACCGCCTCTGGAACCTCGAGCAGGTGGCGGATATCAGCGAGGTCATTCGGCTAATACGGATTTAGGGAGATGACCTCCGCCCTTCTCCCGGCGGGAGATGGTTCGGGTAGCGAGAGGGCACATCGCCCGGGAGCTTCACCTGGCGGCCGGGAGATGTCCCTCTGCTGGCAGCGCCTCAATGGATGTCGCCGACACTCACTTTTTCCAACACCACTCGGAAATCGGGGATGATGTCGCGTACCCCCTCGACGCCCTCGATCACCCGCATGACCTCGCGCTCCAGGCCGAAGCCGGGCAACCCTCCCCACGCGTACACGGTTCCCTGCTGGACAAGGATATTGAGGATGACCGACCGTGTCTCCTCTTTCACCGCCAAGGCGGCTTCCACCCTGGCTTTCACGGTCAGATCCTGGATGGCCTGCTCCGACGCCGGCGTGGGCTGGAACTTCGGCTGCTTGGCCGACTCGGCGACCCGTTGGGCCGCCTCCTCTAGGGACATCCGGCCGAGATTCAAGAGCAGATCATACCGTCGTGGATCTTGCCAATCGACCCCGAAAAACTCCTGCACGCGGCGCGCCCGGATGTCGTCGACTCTGGCGATGTACAAGTACGCCGAGGCTTGGTCCATCTGGCGCTGCTCGCGCACCCGAGCGACGCGGTACGCCAGCGGGGCCACCAGGCGCACTTTCAGGACGTGTTGGATGCCAGGCAGAAATTCTTGCCCGCCGTGGCCATGGTAGACGATTTTCCCCCCCTGCACCACCTCACACATCGCGGCCTGCATCACCACCCGATAGAGACGCAGCAACTCCGGCTTGATGGGAGTCACCTCCGGTGGCGTTTCCATCAGTTCCGTCAACTTCGCCTCAGGAATTTCGTAGCGCGTCGCCGCCTCCAGGAGTAATTCTCGACTCATGGACCGGTAGCCCAGCATCTCAGCCACACGCTCCGCCAACGCCTGCCCACTGCTGAAGAGTCCCCGCGAAATCGTGACGATCGACATATGGACAGCCTCCTTTCTTGCTGCAAGCTACGCCAGCCGATGGCCTTTGGGCTCAGGCCGGTGGAACATCACGTCGCTCACTGCTGGAGGACATGTGTGAAAAGGTTGAGCGTTTATGGAACATCCCCTGCACACTCTTACCGTTGCCACGCCACCGAGCATCGACTGCTTCTGCCCCGATGTCCAGGGAACCATCCTAGCATAAATTGCGCTCATTCTCTGGGAGATTTCGCAGGACCCGGAACGCACCTCGTTCCGGCCCGTTGCCCACCGATGCGGCGCCGGCCACCCGATGGCGCGACCCCATCCGATCGAGACTAATGCGCCACGGTGGCTGAGGCTTTGGTCCTCGCCGTCGCCACAACATCACCGTTGACACACTGATACAGAGCGGCTACCATTCAGCTACTTATCTGAGATAGACGGCTCGCGTCTGTGGTCGCTGATCGGCGGGATGCACATGAGCCCCCTGCCGCAACTCCTCATGATGACGCACAGTGCGGAGGCCGCGCTCCCCACCATCGCGGGCGCAATGAAACCGGCATGCGCGAGGGTTGGGGCGGAGGTAACCATACAATCCATGCTCCCCTTCTTGCAGGCAGCATGCATCTCGGTGAAAGGTACGAGCATTTCCATGAGCGGCAGATCCGCTTTGAGACCACCTGGTTCGACAGGCCGTGAAGGAGCCCGCGTGGCATCTGGTAGTCGGGTGATGGGAAGCAGTGGCAGGGGCCTATCACCACAACCGCGAAGCAGCACGAAGAAGGAGATTCGACCATGATCATGCGGATTACCTGGGGTAGAATCCATCCTGGCAAGTGGGACGAATACGAGAAAACGTACAACGCCACAGTGGTAGCCAAAAGCAAGGACATCAAAGGGCTTCGGGGCCGTTGGCTGGCCCAAGATACGGCCGACAAAGATGCCGGCTACGCCGTCAGTCTGTGGGATAGCATCGAAGACATGGAGGCGTATGAGCAGAGTGAGTTTTTCAAAAAGGAGATCCTTGCCCCACTGCAGCCGTTTCACATTAATGCCTTCACGACCAGTCGCTGCGAAGTAAAATACGCCCAGGAGTTCAAATAGTCACCCACAGCGGCCCCGGCGCTCCCCCCTCGACGGGGAGCGCCGGGGTGGGAGCGATGACATGCCTTGGCTCTTGCCTCCTGCTCCGTGCTGTATGGGGCGGGCTCTCCCTCATCTGCGTGCCCTGAGGCGTTTGTGACGGCTGTGCATCATCAACAGGAGAGCCACTGTGCCCTTTAACACCCTCCTCTATGATGTGCAGGATAATATTCTCAAGATCACGTTCAACCGACCCGAGAAGCTCAACGCGTTTAGCCGAGAATTGGTGCGCGAGACGATCGAGGCCTTTCAGCTCGCCGATGCTGACGATGAGGTGCACCTCATCATCGTCACCGGCGCCGGTCGGGCATTTTCGGCGGGCTATGACATCTCCGCAGGGCGTGATGAGCAGGAGCGATCGCCCTACAACTGGCGACTGCATCAGCGCGAGAATTTAACGTTCAGCTTGCAGCCCTGGCAAGTCAGTAAACCAGTCATCGCCATGGTCAATGGTTATTGCCTAGCGGGGGCTTGTGAGTTCGCCCTCATGTGCGACCTCCGGGTCGCCTCCGACAAAGCCACCTTCGGTGAACCGGAAATCCGTTTCGGCGCCGGTGCCCCCATCCTCATCACGCCGTGGATTGTCGGGCTCACCAAGGCCAAGGAACTCCTCTACACGGGCGACACCATGGATGCGCATGAGGCGCTGCGCTTGAACATGATCAACAAGGTGGTGCCACACGAGACGCTCCAGGAAGAGACCTACAAGCTGGCGCGCCGCATCCTCAAAATCGCCCCCGAGAACGTCCGCCTAACCAAGCAGGCTATCAACAAGACCTTCGAGATGATGGGCCTCAAACACGCGCTGGAGTACAACGTCGAGGTGGTGACGATCATGGAAAACACCGAGACGGAGGTGCAGCGCACCTTCAATCAGATTAAGCAGGAGAAGGGGCTGCGGGCGGCGTTGGATTGGCGGGACGCGCGCTTTAGGGAATAAGGGGGCTCTACGCCAGCGTTCTCGCGACGGGAGAAGGCCGGAGTGAGGGATGGCGCCACGGCGCCATCGCGCTTGACAGACATATGGAGTGTTGTTTAGAATAATTTGCAGCTTGGCAGGTGCGCGCGAGGGCCGAGGTCTCACAGTTGGGCCATGCTGGGGGAGTTGGGAACGCTCCGCACGACGTCGAAGGAAAATTCCCTACCCAACGGTAGGTCCTCACGACGGCAAACATAGCCATCAATGCGGTGATGGCAGGCTGAATTACCGCATCTACGCCAGTAATCGCTGGCCGCGGTAAGAGGCCCTAGGCAACCCGGCTCTTCCCACGCATGGGCCCAGAGCCAGACCGATGCCGCACACATTAGTGGTCTTTCGGTATCCCCGCCTCGACGCTTTGAATCGCTGCGCCTGCCAGGCCCCCCGATGAGCGTACCGCTCTTACGCCTGTGCTGCCTGTGCTCGTCCTTGCAAATAGCTGATGACTTCAGCGAGGGAAATCTCCTCCTGCTCCCCGCCCTGCATGTCTTTCAGGGCTACCTTCCCCGCGGCTAACTCGCGCTCACCGAGCATCACGGTAAACGCCGCACCGAGCTTATTGGCCCGTCGCAGTTGGCTGCGCAAACTCTTCTCGTCATACCCCATCTCCGCTCGCAGCCCCACACCGCGGAGTCGTTCGACCAGGATAAAGGCCTCGTGCAGCGCCGCCGAGCTTAGTGGTGCCACGAATACCTGCGGACGTGGTTCTGGAATCGTCAGGCCATAGTGCTCGAGGACGGTGACCAGCCGCTCAAAGCCGATGGCGAACCCGATGCCGGGGGTAGGCGGGCCGCCGATCGCCTCGATCAGGCCATCATAGCGTCCACCGCCGGTGACGGAGTTTTGCGCCCCCAACCCTGCAGCGACCACCTCAAACGTCGTGCGCGTATAGTAATCCAGGCCACGGACGAGCTTTGGGTCGAGGACATAGCTAATGCCAACCCCCGCGAGCAGGCCGGCCAGCGTCTCGAAGTGCTGGCGGCAAGGGTCGCAGAGAAATGCCATGGTCTGCGGCGCGTCCCGCATCACGGCGCGGCAGCCCTCTTTTTTACAGTCGAGCACCCGCAGCGGATTACGCTCGAAGCGGCTCTGGCACTCCGCGCAGAGTTGATCGAGATGGCGGCGGATGTAACTCTTCAGCTCGTCACGATAGCGGGGTCGGCAGACGGCATCCCCCAAGGAATTCAGGTGTAACTCCAGTTGTTGCAGCCCAAGCCTCTGCAGGAACGTCATGAGCATGGCCAGGACTTCAGCGTCGACGACCGGGCTGGCCTCACCGATGGCCTCCACATCGATCTGATAGAACTGGCGAAACCGGCCGGCCTGGGGGCGTTCGTAGCGGAACATCGGGCCGATACAGTAAAACTTCACAAAGCCCGGCTGTTGGTGAAGCTTGTGCTCGACGTACGCTCGGCAGATACCGGCGGTGGCCTCAGGCCGTAAAGTCAACTTTTCGCCGCCCTGATCCTCAAAGGAGTACATCTCCTTCTCGACGATGTCGGTCGTTTCGCCGATCGAGCGCGAGAACAGGCTGGTGTGTTCGAAGATCGGCACCTTGATCTCGGCATAACCGTAGCGCTCGAAGACCTCCCGTGCTGTGCGCTCGACGAACTGCCACTTCTCAACCTCGCCGGGGAGGATATCTTTGACTCCTCGGATCGCTCTAATCTCCATCAGTGTGCCCTTTCCTGGCATGATCCCGTCATGTCCGCTGTTGGGAAAGGATTGTAGCAGAGCGATTGTCGGGCTGTCAAAGGAGCGGACAGCCGCAAAAGAATGTGTTACCATCTCGCGAGCGTCTGCAGCGGCTGAGGGGAAATGGTGGGCGGAAGAAAGGGGGGAGGTATGGGCAAGTACACCGTTGCGGTGATCCCCGGCGACGGGGTTGGCAAAGAGGTGGTCGACGAAGGCATCCGCGTCATGGAAACATTGGGCATGCAGGACCCCAATCTAGCATTCGCTTTCGTGCGTTTCGATTGGGGCTCGGAGTATTACTTCCGAAATGGTCGCATGATGCCAGAGGACGCGCTCGAAACCCTGGCACCGTTCGATGCCATCTATCTGGGCGCGGTGGGCGACCCACGTCTCCCCGATCACGTCACGCTGCAAGGATTGCTGCTGCCGATTCGCCGTGCCTTCGATCAGTACGTCAACGTGCGGCCGGCCATCCTCTATGAAGGGATCGAGTCGCCGCTCAAGGGCAGGAAGCCGGGCGACATCGATATATTGGTCGTCCGTGAGAACACTGAGGGGGAATATTCGGATATCGGCGGCCGAGTCTACCAGGGAAGCGACCGCGAAGTCGTCGTCCAGGGGGCGATGTTCACGCGCTGGGGCACCGAGCGCATCATCCGCTACGCCTTCGACCTCGCCCGCCAACGCCCTCGAAAGCACCTGACCTCGATCACCAAGTCGAATGCGCAGCGCCATAGCATGGTCTTTTGGGACGAGGTCTTTCGCGCCGTGGCCAAAGACTACCCGGATGTGCAGACCAGCTCGCTGCTCGTCGATTCGGCTTGCCTAAATTTCGTCTTGCGCCCCGAACGCTTCGATGTGGTGGTGGCTTCCAACCTCTTCGGTGATATCCTCACCGACCTCAGCGCCGCGCTCGTGGGTGGCCTAGGTCTGGCACCGGCGGCGAATCTTAATCCCTCGCGCAAACACCCTTCGATGTTCGAACCGGTGCATGGTTCGGCGCCTGACATCGCCGGCAAAGGGATCGCCAATCCGCTGGCGTCGATCCTCACCGCCGGCATGATGCTCGATTTTCTCAATGAGAAGACAGCCGCCGGCCTGGTCGATCGAGCCGTGGCGCAGGTGCTGGCGGAGCGCAAGGTGCGCACCCCAGATATGGGTGGTCATGCCACCACGCGGCAAGTCGGTGACGAGGTCATGCGCGCCATTCAGACGCTGCAACGCAAATAGGGCTGGACGGCAGGACTTGAGTGGCCTGGAGATGCGACAGAGCGGGCCTTGACAGCCGTCAGCTGGTTGCTATAATGGGCCCTACCCTCGGCCTGAGCGGTATTTTCAAGGCGACGACAACGACGCCCCCGCACATCAACGATGCGACGGTGGGTGACTGCTGCGGAGTGGCAAGTTTATGGCTGAGCATGCTGTGATCACCCAAGAGATGGTCGATGATGTGAAGCGGCGCCTTGGGGAGACGGTGATCCCCACCACGCCGTTCTTCAATACCGAGGCCTCATACGACACCATTCGTCACTTTTGCGATGCCGTCGGCGATCCGAACCCGCTGTACCGCGACGAGGCATATGCCCGCAACACACGCTACGGCACGCTTATCGCCCCTCCCTGTTTCTTGTATAGCGTGTGCTGGGCGACAGGGCGCGTCGGCTTCCCCGGCATCCACGCCTGGAACTCGGGGAGCGATTGGGAGTGGTTCCATCCCATTCGCCTGGGCGACCGTTTCACGTACACCATGACGCTCACCGACCTCAAGGAAAAACGCAGTGAGATGGCCGGGCGGGTGTTCATCGAATATATGCGAGTGGATTACCGTAACCAGCATGAGGAGCTGGTGGCCGCGTGTACTGGCTGGAGTGTGCGGGCCGAACGCCGTGCCTCCGGCGAACGCGGCAAGTACAGGGCGATCGACAAAGCCCAATACACCCGTGAGCAACTCGAAACCATCTGGGACGACTACGATCGCGAGGAGGTTCGCGGTGCGAAGCCGCGCTATTGGGAAGATGTCAACGTCGGCGATGAGCTGACCCCGGTTGTCAAAGGTCCGCTCACCCTGCGCGACCTGGTGACCTGGGTGATGGGAGCTGGCTCGCCCTACATGCGAGCCCACCGTTTCGCCCTCGAGTACGAGCGACGCCATCCATCGATCGTCATGATCGATTCGCGGACTGGGCAGGTGGATGTGCCTGAACTCGTGCACATGGAAGAGACGCGAGCCCAGGAGATCGGTATCCCCGGCGCCTACGATTATGGTTGTCAACGCAGCTCGTGGCTGGGGCATTTGCTAACCAACTGGATGGGCGATGACGGTTTCCTGAAAAAGTTTTACATGGAGTTGCGCCGTTTCAATGTCGTCGGGGACACCAGCTGGTGCAAGGGCAAAGTGACCCGCAAGCATGTCGAGAACGGCGAGCACTTGGTGGACGTAGAGGTGTGGGCCGAGAACCAGCGCGGCGAGATCACAGCCCCCGGACGCGCGGTAGTACGTCTGCCGTCGAAACCGCCAGCATGAAGCCGGGACCGCTGAGGGCACTGCGCCTCGTCGAGTACAGCACCTCGATTGCGGCGGCGGCCAGCGGTAAGATGCTGGCCGACCTCGGGGCGGAGGTGATCAAGGTCGAGCCGCCACGCACCGGTGATCCCTCCCGCTATCACGGACCTTTCCCGGACGATATCCCTGACCCCGAACGTAGCGGCCTATTCCTGTACCTCAACGCCGACAAGCGCGGCATCACACTTGATCCGGCGCTGCCAACGGGGCGCGATCTGCTGCACCGCTTGCTGCGCGAGGCGGATGTCTTCCTGCATAACTGGTCGCCAGCCCAGGCTGAGACGCTAGGTCTGGATTACGAGCATTTGCGTCAGCGTCACGCGCCTCTTATCGTTACCGCCGTGACGCCCTATGGCTCATCTGGGCCATATGCCAATTATCGGGGGGCTGATATCACCGCCTGCGCCGCTGGCGGTGTAAGCGTCGGCACCGGTTTTCGCGACCGCCCTCCCCTCACGCTGCCCCTGGCATTGGGCGCACATTTCGCCAGCGTGGCGGCCTCCGCCGCGATTCTTCTCGCCACCTTCGGCCGGGAGGTGACCGGACGGGGGCAATTCGTCGATGTCTCCGAGACCGATGTCCTCGCCATCCTGCTGGCCGGATACGGCATCCCAACATACATCTACCGCGGAGTGACGGGCATTCGCGCCGGTCGCCACATGAGCCTAGGTTTGTACCCTAACGCGGTATTGGAATGCCAGGACGGCTTTGTCTGTATCGATTGCCCGCAATTGGCACAATGGAACCGGTTGTTGGAGGTAATGGGGAACCCGCCCTGGGTCAACGAGCCGCGGTACCGCGATCGGCGGCAGATCACCGAGCAGTATCCCCAGGAAGTCGACGCGCTCATGGCCCCCTGGCTGATGGGACGTGACAAGGCGACGATTTTCGCGGAGACGCAGGCACAACGCATCCCCGCCGGTCCGGTCAATACAATGAAGGACGTCATCGAAGATGCGCAGTTGCACTCCCGCCAGTACTTCGTCACCGTCGAGCGCGACGACACCGGCCCGTTGACCTATCCTGGTGCACCCTATCGTCTGAGTCAGACACCGTGGTCCATTCGCCGCCCCGCCCCACGCCTCGGGGAACACAATGAAGAGATCTACGCCGGGCGTTTGGGGGTCTCGCGCGAGGAGTTAGTATTGCTAGGGCGGACGGGAATCATCTAGCCTTTATATTCTTCCTCTCCCTCTGGGAGAGGGTCGGGGTGAGGGGAAGTGCGCAACTCCCGTCGCATCCATCACCTAGGAGATTCTCCAGAAGCATGAGCTCTGGCGATATGGAGAGCAACATGCCACCTGACGCCCTTGCAGGCTACCGCATTCTCGACTTCGGCACCGCGTTTGCCTCTCCGATGGCCGCCCATCTCTTGGCGGATATGGGAGCTGAAGTGATCAAGATCGAGTCGCAGACGCGGTTGGATGGCTTACGGTTAGGTCGTCCCATCGTCGGAGAGGACATCGCCGGTGGCGATCGCGGGGAGTGGCCGGAATATCAACCAGTATTCCACGGCTTGAATCGCAGCAAGTTGGGGGTCACAGTTAATATCAAGCATCCCCAGGGGGTGGACCTGCTCAAGCGACTGGTCCGCATCAGCGATGTAGTCATCAATAATTTTTCGCCGGGAGTGATGGACCGCGCTGGCCTCGGCTATGACGTGTTGTGCGCAGAGAAGCCCGATCTCATCTACGTCTCGCTGCCGGCTGCGGGCGAGAGCGGACCACTACGAGACATCGTCACCTACGCGCCAGTCATCGCCGCCTTGGCGGGCATTAGTGGCTTGGTTGGCTATTCCAGCGCGCGGGAGGACTTCGTCGGTACGCTGCAGGTCGCCTTCTGCGATGCGGTTGGGGCCTTGCATGCCGTCGTGGCGATTTTGGCGGCGCTCCGGCATCGGCAGTCGACCGGTGAGGGACAGGCCATCGAGATCGCGCAGTGGGAAGCAACGGTCTCTATGTTGGGTGAAGGACTTCTCGATTATGTGATGAATGCACGGGTGCTAGGGCCTGTCGGGAATGCGCATCCCTCAATGGTGCCGCACGACAACTATCGGTGTGCCGGAGACGATGCCTGGGTGGCCATCGCCGTGCGCTCCGAGGATGAATGGCGCGCCTTTTGCCAGGCCACTGGCCATCCAGAATGGGCGCATGACTCGCGCTTCGCCGACGCCTACCTGCGCCGACAGCACCGCACCGAGCTGGACGCCTTGATCACCGCTTGGACCCACCAGCACACCCCCTATGAGGTGATGGAGATTTTGCAGTCCGTCGGCGTGGCCGCCATGCCGGTGATGAATCTGGAGGATCAGTTCCGCGACCCGCATCTGCGCGAGCGTGAGATTCATCTTGAGTCCGAGCATCCCAAGGTGGGCCTTGAGTTCCTGCACGGCATCCCCTGGCGCCTGAGCGACACCCCCGGCCGCATTCACCGTCCCGCGCCCCTGCTCGGCGAGCATAATCAGTACGTCTTCGGCGATTTGCTGGGCTTACCCGAGGCGGAAATTCAGCTGCTTATGGCGGCCGGTGCAATTTATTAAGCTCAGCATCAGTCCTCTTATTTGTATGGGAGGGCATATGAGGGCCATTAACGAG
>Ga0081538_10005715_pt1 | contig 11121 bp, 9 predicted proteins | sample TabmetS5T2R1_FD_71022 | JGI IMG/M metagenome (GOLD analysis project Ga0081538, IMG submission 71022) | Tabebuia heterophylla rhizosphere microbial communities from the University of Puerto Rico - S5T2R1 | ecosystem: Host-associated > Plants > Roots > Rhizosphere ...
CCACCGCGGCCACCGGGCTGCACGCCCGAGTCATCGCCCCCCGCCCCCTCGGCGACCCGCCAGCCGTTGACGACCCCGACCCGGTGGTCGACGACTTCATGCTGCTGGCCCCCCCGCCGCCGCAGGAGGCCGAGCGGATCGAGATCGTCCGCGGCCCCAACATCAAGCGGCCGCCCATCCCGCCGCCGCTGCCCGAGGCGTTCGCCGGGCGGGTCCTGATCGTGCTGCCCGACAACATCTCCACCGGGTCGATGGCCCCCGACGGGGCCATCGTCATGGCCGACCGGTCCAACGTGGAGGCGATCGCCGAGTACACCTTCATGAAGGAGGACCCGGAGTTCGTGCGGCGGGCCAAGGACTGGGACGGCGGCTTCATCGTCGGCGGCGAGAACTACGGCCAGGGGTCCAGCCGCGAGCATGCCGCCCTGGCCCCCCTGGCCCTGGGCGTGCGCTGCGTCCTGGCCCAGGGGTTCGCCCGCATCCACCGGCGCAACCTGATCGCCCAGGGGCTGCTCCCGCTCGCCATCGACAAGCCGACCCACGACCGGCTCGAGGTCGGCGACGAGCTGACCGTCGCCGGCCTGCACCAGGCCGTCGGCGGCGGCGCCGACCGGGTCGAGGTCCGGGTCAAGGGCAAGGACGGCTTCACCGCCACCCTCGACCTGTCCCCCCGCGAGCGCGAGGTCGTCCTGGCCGGCGGCGTCCTCAACCAGCTCCGCGAGCAGGAACAGCAGGGCAGGGCCCCGGCCACCGAGGGCGGGTCGTGACGCAGGACGACGTGTTCGCGGCGGTGGAGGCGGCCCGGCGGGAGGGGCGCACCGTGGTCATGGGGACCACCGTGCGGACCGAGGGCGACCCGCCGTCGGCCCCCGGGAACCGGGCCCTGTTCGGGCCCGACGGGGCCCTGGTGGCCGGGACGATCGGCTGCAACGGGCTGGACCGCAAGACCGGCCGGGACGGGGCCGAGCTGGTGGCGGCGGGGGAGCGGTCGGCGATGCGCACCTACACCAGCTTCGAGGGCGAGCCCGGCGAGGGCCTGGTCGAGGTGTTCCTGGAGGCCTTCGCCGGCCAGCCGCGGCTGGTGGTGGGCGGCGCCGGCCCGGTCGCCGACGCCCTGGCGGCCATCGGCGCGGTCGTCGGGCTGGCCGTGCGGGCCGAGACGCCCGGCTCGGACGGCTTCGCGGAGGCCAGCCAGGGGCTGGGCCCGGCCGACGCGGTGGTGTTCGTCGACCACGACGACCCGGCCCTGGTGCCGGCCCTGGCCGGCGTGCTCGGCGGGCCGGTCGGCTACGTCGGGGTGATGGGCAGCCGCCGCCACACCCCCGGGTTCGTGGGCCGGCTGCGCCAGGCCGGCGCCGACCTGGGCCGCCTCCACAGCCCGACCGGCCTGGACCTGGGCGCCCGCCGCCCACCCGAGATCGCCCTGTCGATCCTGGCCGAGGTCCTGGCCGTCACCCGCGCCCGCCCCGGCGGCAGCCTCAGCATCGTGCAACGGCCCAGCCGGCAAGGGGAGCCGGAGGCCCACGGGCGTGCGGGTGCTGGCTGATCGCGTGCGGCGGCGGGCAGAGGAAAGCCCCGAGTAGGCCTCGGGCACGGGCCCGCGGTTCTCCTCGGGGCCTTCCATCCCCCGAACGGCACCTCCATCACCGACCCGCCTCGGGAGACGAGCCGGCTCACGTCCCAGTCACGGGAAGAGACCGGGACGCACGGCCCGGCGTGACCGCCAGGCCTACCGTTCAACAGCACGGTGACATACGAGAGGCCACCGTGCCGTCGCTCCGGACTCTGCCAGACCGCCCGGATTCGGTCAATCCCCAGTTCGACCCCTTTCTGCTGATATACCTGCTCAGGTGGGATCCCGCCCAACGCCGGGTGCCGTCCGGGGCGGCCGATGCTGTCCGAGGGGGCTGCTGCGCCAGCCCGTCTCCCAGGTCCAAGGGGCCGCCGGGGCGTCCACCAGGGCCGCCCTCCTCCCGCCGGCGCCGCGGCGGCTGCTGGGCGGCTGAGCCGGACCGGGCGACCCGGTCCGCTCCGGAGCGTAGGCTGATCCCATGCCTCGCCTCTCCAAGGACGGGCCGGTGCGGGTCGGCGGCCGCACCGTCCAGGTGTCCAGCGTCGACAAGCCGTTCTTCCCCGAGGCCGGCCTGACCAAGGGCGACCTGCTCGCCTACTACCGCGACGTGGCCGAGCTCATGCTCCCGCACCTTCGCGGGCGGCCGCTCAACCTGCAGCGGTTCCCCAACGGGGTCGACGGCCACGGGTTCTGGCAGCAGGGCGCGGCCGACCACTTCCCCGACTGGGTCCACACCGTCACCGTGGAACGCCGCGGCCGCGGCGGGACCGTCGACCACGTCGTCTGCGAGGACGCCGCCACCATCGTCTACCTGGCCAACCTGGCCACGGTGACCTTCCACGCCTGGACCTCGACCGTCCGGCACCTGGCCCGCCCCGACCTGGTCATCATCGACCTCGACCCCGACCCCGGCCAGGGCCTGGACGTGGTCAGGGCCGCGGCCCGGGCGGTCAAGGCGGCCTGCGAGGAGCTGGGCCTGACCCCGTACGTGCAGACCTCCGGCTCCCGCGGCTACCACGTGGTCACGCCGCTCCAGCCCGGGCCGGACGTGGAGGTGGTCAGGGACTTCGCGGCCGAGCTGGCCGCCCTGGTCGCGGCCCGCGACCCCCGGCGCCTCAGCGTCGAGTGGCGCAAGGCCAAGCGCGACGGCCGGCTGCTGCTGGACACCGCCCGCAACGGCTACGCCCAGACCCTGGTCGCCCCCTACTCGGTCCGGCCCAGGCCGGAGGCCCCGGTGGCCACCCCGATCGACTGGGCCGAGCTGGGCCGGGTCGAGCCCCGCAGCTACACCCTGACCAACCTGCGCCGCCGAATGGCCCGCAAGCCCGACCCCTGGGCCGGCATGGCCGCCCAGGCCGCGCCCTTCGACCCGGTCAGGTCCCGCCTGGACGAGCTGCTGGCCGAGCTCTCGTCCCGGTCCCGGCCCTAGCCGGCGCGCAGCCGCCGGTAGCGGCGGATCAGGGTGGTGGTGGAGCTGTCGTGGCCCAGGCCCTCGGGGGCGGAGGGGGCCAGCTCGGCGGCGATCCGGGTGGCCAGGACCTTGCCCAGCTCGACGCCCCACTGGTCGAAGCTGTTGATGTCCCAGATGGTCCCCTGGGTGAACACCTTGTGCTCGTACAGGGCGGTCAGCTGCCCCAGCACCGACGGGGTCAGCTCGGGAGCCATGATGGTGCTGGTGGGCCGGTTGCCGGGGAAGGTCCGGTGGGGGGCCAGCTCGGGGGCGACCCCCTCGGCCTCGACCTCCTCGCGGGTCTTGCCGAAGGCCAGGGCCTCGGTCTGGGCCAGGAAGTTGGCCATGAGCAGGTCGTGGTGGTCGCCGACGACCTCGGCCGGCCGGCAGAACCCCAGGAAGTCGCAGGGGATCAGCCGGGTCCCCTGGTGGATGAGCTGGTAGAAGGCGTGCTGGCCGTTGGTGCCCGGCTGGCCCCAGACCACCGGCCCGGTCGGGTAGGTCACCGGGTCGCCGGCCAGGGTGACCGACTTGCCGTTGGACTCCATGTCCAGCTGCTGCAGGTAGGCCGGGAACCGCTGGAGGCACTGGTTGTAGGGGAGCACGGCGTGGGTCTCGGCCCCGAAGAAGTCGATGTACCAGACCCCGAGCAGCCCCAGCAGCACGGGCAGGTTGGCCTCGAACGGGGCGGTCCGGAAGTGCTCGTCCATGAGGTGGAAGCCGGCCAGCAGCTCGTCGAAGCGGTCCGGCCCGATGGCCACCATCAGGGTCAGCCCGATCGCCGACGGGTACGAGTAGCGGCCCCCGACCCAGTCCCAGAACCCGAACATGTTGGCCGGGTCGATGCCGAACTCCGCCACCTTCTCGGCGTTGGTGGACACGGCCACAAAGTGCCGCGACACCGCCGCCTCGTCGCCGCCCAGGCCGTCCAGCAGCCAGGCGCGGGCGGTGCGGGCGTTGGTCAGGGTCTCGATGGTGGTGAAAGTCTTGGAGGAGACCACGAACAGGGTCTCGGCCGGGTCCAGGTCGCGGAGGGCCTCGGCGATGTCGGCCCCGTCGACGTTGGAGACGAACCTGAACGTCCGTGACCGGTCGGCATACGGCAGCAGCGCCTCGTAGGCCATGGCCGGGCCCAGGTCGGAGCCGCCGATGCCGATGTTGACCAGGCTGCGGACGGGCCGGCCGGTGTGGCCCAGCCAGCGGCCGGAGCGGATCTCGTCGGCGAAGGCGCGCATCCGGTGAAGGACCTCGTGGACGTCGGGCACCACGTTGTGGCCGTCGACCTCGATGACGCTGCCCTCGGGGGCGCGCAGGGCGACGTGCAGCACCGCCCGGTCCTCGGTGAGGTTGATCCGCCGGCCGGCGAACATGGCGTCGATCCGCTCCCTGAGCCCGGCCCGCTCGGCCAGGGCGACCAGCAGCGACAGCGTCTCGCCGGTCACCCGCTGCTTCGAATAGTCCAGGTACAGGTCGCCGGCCTCGCAGCGCATGGTCTCGCCCCGGCCCGGGTCGGCGGCGAACAGCTCCCGCAGGTGCCGGTCCTTGAGCTCCTGGTGGTGCTTGCGGAGCGCCTGCCACTCGGGGGTCTGGTCGATGCGGTCCTGGGCCTCGGCCATCGCGCTCGCTCCTCGGTCGTCGGCGGGGATATCACGGTATCGCGTGGGGTACAAGCACAGCGATGGAACCGCTGAGGCGCCTGCTCCAGGCCGTCGACGACTTCCAGCAGCGGCACCGCTGGCTGGCCTTCCCGGTGGCCGTGGTCAAGAAGTACGGCGAGGACCAGGCCGGCCAGCGGGCCGCCCTGCTCGCCTACTACGGGTTCTTCTCGCTGTTCCCGCTGCTGCTGGTGGCCGTGACCGTGCTCGGGTTCATGCTCCACGGCGACTCGGGCCTGAGCCGGCGCATCGTCGACTCGGCGGTCGGGCAGTTCCCGGTGATCGGCGACGACATCGGCCAGAGCGTGAGCCGGAGCCGGCTGCGGGGCAGCGGGGTGGCCCTGGCCGTGGGGGTGGTGTTCGCCCTGTGGGGCGGGCTCGGGGTGGCCGAGGCCGCCCAGGCGGCCATGAACGGCATCTGGAACGTCCCCCGCCGCCGCTACCCCAACTTCCTCGTGCGTCGCCTGCGCGGCCTGGCCTGGCTGGTCATCCTGGGCGGCGGGCTGCTGCTGGCCAGCGTGGTCTCGGGGTTCGCGGCCGCCGCCGACACCGCCTGGTCGGGACCGGCCGGGGTGGCCGCCTCGACCCTGGTCAACATGCTGCTGTTCCTGGTCGGGTTCCGGGTGCTGACGGTCCGCAACGTGTCGCTGCGGCAGCTGCTCCCCGGGGCGGTCCTGGCCGCCCTGGCCTGGGCGCTGCTCCAGTGGCTGGGCGGCTGGTACGTGGCCCGCCAGCTCAGCCGGGCCAGCGCCACCTACGGCGCCTTCGCGCTGGTCATCGGCCTGCTGTCGTGGCTGTACCTGGCCGCCACGGTGACCCTGCTGGCGGCCGAGCTCAACGTGGTCCGGGCCCGCCGGCTGTGGCCCCGCAGCCTGGCCCCGCCGCCGCTGGGCCGCCCCGACGAGCGAGCCCTCGAGAGCCTGGCCAAGCAGGAGGAGCGGCTGCCCGACCAGCGGGTCGAGGTCAGCTTCGGCGACGCCGCCGGCGAGGAGGAGCCGCCGGGGGAGGAGCCGGCCAGGCCGGGCCCGCCGGCGCAGGCCGGCTAGGACCGCCCGGCCGGACGGCTGGACCGATCCCGCGGACCATGCCAGGGTTGAGGACGAGGAGGTGTGCGGTGGGCGGATTCGTGTCCAGGGGGTTCAAGGGGCGGCGGCGGGCCGCGACCGGGCAGGCGACCAGGCTGCCGCCGGGCCAGTACGCCGAGCCCGGGTTCCCGGTGCTGACCGCCGGGCCGACGCCCCGGGTCGACCTGGACGCCTGGCGCTTCAAGGTGGAGGGGCTGGTCCTGACGCCCACGGAGTGGACCTGGGAGGAGATCCACGACCTGCCGGGGGACAGCTTCGAGGGCGACATCCACTGCGTGACCCGCTGGAGCAAGCTCGGCACCAGCTTCGCCGGGGTGTCGGTCGACACCCTGCTGGACGCGGTCCAGCCCCGGCCCGAGGCCAGCCACGTGGTCGCCTTCTGCTACGGCGGCTACACCACCAACCTGCCCCTCGAGGACGTGCGCGGCGGCAAGGCCTGGGTGGTCTGGGACCACGAGGGGTCGCCCCTGCCCCCCGAGCACGGCGGCCCGGCCCGGCTGCTCGTGCCCCACCTGTACTTCTGGAAGAGCGCCAAGTGGGTGAACGGGCTGCGCCTGCTCGACCACGACGCCCCCGGGTTCTGGGAGTCGCTGGGCTACCACAACCGCGGCGACCCCTGGCGGGAGGAGCGCTATTGGGGCGACTGAGCTGGCGGCTGGCCGAGGTCCTCGAGGTCCGGGCCGAGACCGGCCGGGTCGTCACCCTGGCCCTGGAGGTGCCGGACTGGGACGGGCACCTGCCCGGCCAGCACGTCGACGTCCGGCTGACCGCCGAGGACGGCTACCGGGCCGAGCGGGCCTACTCGATCGCCTCGGCGCCCGACGGGGCGCGGATCGAGCTGGCCGTGGAGCGGCTGGAGGACGGCGAGGTGTCGCCGTACCTGGCCGGCGAGCTGCGCCCCGGCGACCGGCTGGAGCTGCGCGGGCCCGTGGGCGGCTACTTCGTCTGGGAGCCGGGCCGGGGCGGGCCGCTGCTGCTGGTCGCCGGCGGGTCGGGGGTGGCGCCGCTGATGGCCATGGTGCGGCACCGGGCCGCCGCCGGCAGCCAGGTCCCGGCCCGGCTGCTGTACTCCTCCCGGACCCTGGAGGACGTGATCTTCCGCGGGGAGCTGGAGCGGCTGGCCGGGGCCGGCGACGGGCTGACCGTGACCCACGCCCTGACCAGGGCCCAGCCGCCCGGCTGGTCCGGCTACGGCCGCCGCATCGACGCCGTCATGCTCGAGGAGGTCGGCTGGCGGCCCGGGGAGCGCCCGCTGATCTACGTGTGCGGCCCGACCCGGCTGGTCGAGGCGGTCGCCGGGGACCTGGTGGCCCTCGGCCACGACCCGGCTCGGGTCAGGACCGAACGCTTCGGACCCACGGGGGTGCCATAGCGTGACTTCGCTGACGGCTGTGGCCGCTAGCTTCTTTTCACGCAGCCGGGGTGGCTGCGAGACGGGCCAGTCCGGCCCGGAGGATGTTGCGCGCCGCGTGTTCGTCGGCGTTGACGGTGCGCCCGCACCCGCGACAGGAGAACACGGCTTGGCTGGCGCGGTTCTCCATCGCTATGTGCCCGCAGGCTTCACAGCAGTCAGAGGTGTGCCGGGCGTCCACGTCGATCACCACACGTCCAGCCTCTTCCGCTTTGGCGCGCAGGATCGACACGAACTGGGCCCAGCCCGCGTCATGCATGCTTCGGTGCAAGCCGGTCTTGGCCGCGGCCCCGTTAGGCAGGAATCCGCCCGGCTCGTCGGGATCAGGGCGCGGTGGCGGTCGCCGCACCAGGTTGCGGATCCTCAGGTCCTCCACCACCAACAGGCCGTAGCGGGCGACCAGCGTCCGTGCCACCTGGTGGTGGAAGTTGCGCCGCTGGTTGGCGAGCTTGCGATGCCGGCCCGCCAGCATCTCTCTGGCCTTGGCACGGTTGTTGGAGCCGCGCTGCTTGCGGGCCAGGACCTGCTGGGCGGCGCCCACCTTGGCAGCAGCGACCCGCCCAAAGCGAGGGTTGGGCACATGCTGGCCGTCGGAGGTGGTGGCGAAGCTGGCGATCCCGACATCGACACCGACCGCCGCTCCCGTTGGTCCGAGGGGTCGGGTGGGCACCTCGTCGCAGGACAGGACCAGCATCCAGCGGCGCCCTTGGCGGCGGACGTGGATGGTCTTGACCCGGCCTTCGACCTGGCGGTGGACGCTGACCTTCACCTGGCCGATCCCCTGCAGGTACACCCGACGGGCGTCGGGCCGCCATCGGCAGCCGTCGCCATCCTTGGGCCACTCGACGCTGTCGAATCGGTGGGCTGGCTTGAACCGCGGATAGCCGGGCGTCTCGCCACTCTTTACCCGACGGAAGAACCCGGCGAAGGCCCGGTTCAGACGGCGCAGTGTCGCCTGCTGGGACGAGAACGACCACACCGCCGCATCCGGCCGGACCTCTCGAATCTCTTTGAGCTGCGCCGACTGGTCTCCATAGGACACGCTAGTTCCTCGCAGCCGCCAGGCGTCCTTTCGTTCCTGCAGGGCGGCGTTGTACAGCTCGCGATGCGATGCCAGGCACCGCTCCAAGGCGACATGCTGGCGGGCTGTGGGACGCAGCCGGAGCTTGTAGGCCCGTCTCATGCCGCGTCCCACCCTTTGCACCGTCGGGCCATCTCAGCGCGTGCGTCGACCCGCATCAGATGTAACCCGAGTGGATGGCTCCACCGGCAGACCAGCAGAAACGAGCGTCGGCCATGACCCAACAAATCTATCCATCGGGTGTGACACGGACGGCGACTTTCAGACCTATGGCCCGAGCCCCGGTATCCCTTACGACTCAACCCGCTCAATGCCTCGGAGCGATGTGATGGACGAGACCGACCTTCGCCTGGACGGCAACGCCATGGCCGGGATGCTGGCCGAGGTGTTCGGCTTCGACATGACCGTGGAGTGGGGCGGCTGCGCCGGCTGCGGGGCCACCAACCAGCTCGGCGCCCTGCTCGTCTATGCCCACGGTATGGGGGCGGTCGCCTCCTGCCCGAGCTGCGGCCAGCTCCTGCTGCGCATCGCCCGCGGCCAGGACCGCTGGTGGCTGGACCTGCGCGGGCTGGCCTGGCTGCAACTGGACGAGCAGGCCCGGATCGCCGGCTGAATGGCGCCGCGGTTCGGGGTGCTCGGGACCGGCTACTGGGCGCAGGAGGCCCACGCCACCGCCCTGGCCGCCTCTGACCAGGCCGACCTGGTCGCCGTCTGGGGCCGGGACCCGGCCAAGACGGCGGCCGCCGCCGAGCGGTTCGGGGTCGCCGGCCACACCGACCTGGACCGGCTCCTGGCCGAGGTCGACGCGGTGGCCATCGCCGTGCCCCCGGACGTGCAGGCCGAGCTGGCCCTGCGGGCCGCGGCCGCCGGCCGCCACCTGCTGCTCGACAAGCCCCTGGCCCTGTCGCTGGACGCGGCCGACCGGGTGGCCGCGGCCGTGGGCGACGCCGGGGTCGCCTCCCTGGTCTTCTTCACCCTGCGGTTCCTGCCCGAGGTGGCCGCCTGGATGGAGGAGGCCGAGGCCGCCGGGGACTGGCACGGGGGCGACGGGGCCTGGCTGGGCACGGCCCTGGAGCCGGGCAGCCCCTTCGCCGGCTCGCCCTGGCGGCGGCGCAAGGGCGCCCTGTGGGACCTCGGGCCGCACCTGCTCGCCCTGGCCATCCCCACCCTCGGCCCGGTCGAGCGGGTGACCGCCGGGACCGGCCTGGGCGACACCGTCCACCTGGTCCTCGGCCACCAGGGCGGCGCCTCCAGCACCCTGACCCTCAGCCAGACCGTCCCCGCGGCCGCCGAAGGACGGAGCTTCCAGCTCTACGGCCCCAAGGGCCGCTCCCAGGTGCCGCCGTTCCAGCTCGCCCACCTGGTCGCCCTGAACGAGGCCATCGCCCAGCTGACGGCCATGGTCACGGCCGGCACCACCACCCATCCCTGCGACGTCCGCCTGGGCCGCGACACCGTCGCCGTCCTGGACGCCGCCGAGCGGTTCCTGACCGCCGGCCAGCCCAGCTCGCGAACCCGGTGAACCGGCGGGTCGCGCCCCGTCACGGTCCAGGGTGGCCGCGGATGCCCACGAGGCCCATGAGGGCCTGCCTGGCTGATGCCGTGCGACATCCCGAGGGGGGTGTCAGTCAGTCTGTAGAGAACCGCCGGGGAACCGCGGCGAGCGGACGGCCCCTCGGGTGCCGGGTGTAGTGGGCTGAGGGCCGGATGGGCTGTCCGGATTGCGGCTGAGCGCTTGGTGTTCTGTGGGGGCTGACAGGTTGCCGCGTCTGCTGGAGGTGCCAGCGGCGGTAGGGGTCGGGACCCCGTGGGGTTGGCTGGGTCGAGGGGCCCGTCGGCTTGCCTGGCTCGGGTGACCGGGGGTTCGGGGCCCTATGTAGTCGCCTGGCACGGGAGGTCGGGGTTCGGGCCCGTGCGCTTGCCTGGCACGGGGTCGGGGCCGTTCAGCCCATGCCGCACGCTTCGAACGCTGGCGGGGGGCCGATGGCAGCAGGTTATCCACCTTTTCCGTCAACTACTTGCTTTTGGATGAGGGGTTGATAGGTTGCCCCCATGAACTCGAACACACATTCGATTGGGTCGCCGACCACTCCGCCGACTAGCGAGTCGGCCGGCCGGTCGGCCGGAGGGGCGGATAGGTTGGCGGCCCTCACGGCGGCGGTCGAGGAGCTGGCCGCCCAGGACCTGGCCGGCCTGGCCGACGCCGCCCGGGCTGAGCGGGTCCTGCGGCTGCGGCGGCTGGTCGACCGCCTGGAAGGCCACTGGCTGGCCGAGTTGGCCGCCGTGGACGCCCGCGGAGCCGCCGGGGCCGAGGCCGGCATCCAGGCCCCCTCGACCGCCGGCTGGCTCCGCCACCGCCTGCGCCTGGGCGCCGGGGCGGCCAGCAGCGCGGTTCGGACCGCCCGGGCGGTGTTCCGCGGCCCCCTGACCCAGACCGGCCAGGCCCTGACCGACGGCGACCTCTCGCCCGCCCACGCCAGCGTGCTCGCCCACGGCACCCACGACCTCCCCGCCCATACCGCCATGGAGGCCGAACCGGTGCTGGTCGAGGCGGCCCGGCGGCTGGACCCACCCCGGCTGCGGCGGGTCCTCGCCCACCTGCAGCTGGTCGCCGACCCCGACGGCGCCGACCGCCAAGCAGAACGCCGCCACCAGCGGCGGGGGCTGTGGCTGACCCCGACCCTGGAGGGCATGGTGGCCGTGGATGGGCTGTTGGAGCCCGAGGCCGGCCAGAGCGTGCTGGCCGCCTTGGAGCCGCTGGCCCGCCCGGCCGACGCCCAGGACACCCGTAGTGGTGGCCAGCGGCGGGCCGATGCCCTGGCTGAGCTGGCCCGCCGGGCCCTGGAAGGCGGCAAACTCCCCCAGA
>Ga0081538_10005716_pt1 | contig 11119 bp, 12 predicted proteins | sample TabmetS5T2R1_FD_71022 | JGI IMG/M metagenome (GOLD analysis project Ga0081538, IMG submission 71022) | Tabebuia heterophylla rhizosphere microbial communities from the University of Puerto Rico - S5T2R1 | ecosystem: Host-associated > Plants > Roots > Rhizosphere ...
CACCGGGCGCCCGGCGACGAGCGTGGCCAGCCAGGCGAACACCTGGATGGAGCTCGGGATCGCCACCATGAAGCTCGCCAGCGAGATGAAGCCCAGGGTGATGTTCGGCAGGCCCACGGCGAACATGTGGTGGACCCAGACCCCGAAGCCGATCAGCGCCACGCTCAGCTCGCCGATGACGATGTACGTGTAACCCACGATGGGCCGGCGGACCCAGGTGGGGATGATCGCCGAGGCGATGCCGAACCCCGGCAGGGCGACGATGTACACCTCGGGATGGCCGAATACCCAGAACAGGTGCTGCCACAGCAACGGATCGCCGCCCGCGTCGGCATCGAAGAAGTGGAAGTCGAACTTTCGGTCGAGGAGCAGCAGCACCGAGACGAGCGTGAGCGCCGGCAGCGCGAACACGATCTGCAGCGCCATGGCCAGCTCGCCCCACACAAAGATGGGAATGCGGCTGACGATCATCCCCGGCGCCCGGAGCTTCAGGATCGTCACGATGAAGTTGATCGCCCCGCCCGTGCTGGAGATGCCGAGGAAGATCAGGCCCACCGCGTAGTAGTCGATGTTGATCGCCGGCGTGAACGCCTCTCCTGACAGCGGCACGTAGTTGAACCAGCCGGCGTTGGGGGCCCGCCCCACCAGGAACGACGAGTACAGGAAGAAGCCCGAGGCCAGCAGGACCCAGTACCCGAAGGCGTTGAGGCGCGGGAACGCCATGTCGCGCGCGCCGATCATCAACGGCACGAAGTAGTTGCCGAAGCCCGAAAACACCGGCATGGCGAACAGGAACATCATCGTGATGCCGTGCATCGAGAAGAGCTGGTTGAACGCCTCGGGACCGATCACGTCGAGGTCCGGCCCCGCCAGCTGCGTCCGGATGAGCAGGGACTCGATGCCGCCCGCAACGAAGAAAGCCATCCCCGTGTAGATGTACCTGAGCCCGATTCGCTTGTGATCGACGGTTCCCAGCCACGATCCCAGGCCGGGTGGCTCCGCCCACACCGCGTCCAGGCGCTCGACGGTCGAGATCGTCGTCGCTGCCGCTTCGGGTGCCGCGGTCGTCGTCATGCGGGCATCACTCCAGCTCCGTCAGGTAGGCGACGACGGCGTCGACCTGGTCGGGGGTGAGCTCCGTCGGGGGCATGCTGACCCCCGGCTTGTCGTCCTGCGGATCGGTGATGAAGTCGGCGAGCGACTCGGGCGTGAGGCGCACGACACCGGCGCCGAGCGTCTCGCGATCGGCCAGGTGGGTGAGATCGGGGCCGAGGACCCCCTCTGCCGACGTTCCCCTGATCGTGTGGCACCCTGCGCACGAGGCGCGCTCGAAGATCTGCCGACCGTCTTCGGCTTCGGCTCCCTGTGGCTCGGCCGCGGGTTCGGCCTCGCGCTCGACCCAGTCGTCGAAGTCATCGGGCGCCATCGCCACGACCAGGATCTCCATGTGCGCGTGCTGGAGGCCGCAGAACTCCGCGCACTGCCCACGGAAGCGACCGGCGTGATCGGCGACCACCGACAGCTGGTTGTCGGCACCCGGGATGTGGTCCTTCTTCACCTGCAACTCCGGCACCCAGAAGCTGTGGATGACGTCGGCAGTCGGCAGCGCGAGCTGCACCGTCTCCCCTACCGGGATGCGGATCTCGTTGGCGGTGACCGCCCCGTTCGGGTACCGGACCTCCCACCACCAGGTGTGGCCCACGACCTCGACCTCGATCGATTGATCGTCGGCCGACCCCATGTCGTTCAGCACCGCCAACGAGAACGCGAAGGACCCGGCCAGGATCCCTCCCGGGATGGCCGCGCCGGCGATGACCACGAACCGGTCGCCCCACGGCACCGGCCGCCTGTCGATGTCATCCTCGGAGGGCGGATCGGCGCGCCGGCGGCGTGCCGCCGCCAGCAGGAAGCCGGTGACCACCGCGACGACGACGCACGAGATCCAGAACAGGACCCACCACAGCCCCTCCACCCGCCGGGCGTCGTCGGATCGCGGGTCCAGCATGGACGGGGTGTCGCCGCCGCACGCGGTGAGCACCGCCGCGAGGAGCACAGCGGGGACGGGACCTACGCGATTGCGCCGCCGCGCTGCTTTCGGCGCTTGGGTCACCCACGCGCCAGCCGCACCTGCCCGCCGTCTTGGTCTCGCGCTTCGCACGGCTGGTCGCGCTCCCCCTCCGGGCCATTGCGCGCGCCAGCCCGACCTGCGAGCGGCAACTGACGCCCGCTGGTCATGCGAGGCGCGCTCGAACCTCGCAGGTGCGCCCCCCTGGATACACCTCCCGGCCAATCAGCGGGGACACCGAGGACGTTGGTACCGAGGACTTCAGGGAAGCCCCCGGCGCTGGGCTTGACATCTCAACCTACGTCAGCGCGACGCTCCGGGCCAGGGGTAGTCGGCGGGTCGGTACGACGACGCGCCGGGCAGGCTCGCGACGGGACCACAGGCACTGTTGGTCGTAGCGCCGGCCGCTGTAGACCTGACCCGAACGGCCACCGCAGACGCCCGAAGGAGGGCCATGAGAATGAGCGCCACCAAGGATCCCGAGCCCCGTGCCTGGCCGGACCTGAGGGTGTCCGGCTGGCAGGAGACCCGCGACACGTTGCACATGTGGGCCCAGATCGTCGGCAAGGTCCGCCTCGGTCTGATGCCGATGATCAACCATTGGTGGCAGGTCCCGCTCTACGTCTCGGCGCGGGGCCTCACCACCTCGCTCATCCCCACCGCAGGCCGCGGCCTGGAGATCGAGTTCGACTTCGTCGATCACGTCCTCGATCTGCGAACGACCGATGGGGAGCGGCGACAGGTCGGCCTCGAACCCAGGTCGGTGGCGAGCTTCTACGCGGCCACGATGGCCGCGCTCGACCAGCTGGCGGTGCGGGTCCACTTTCTCGCCCGCCCGTCCGAGGTCGCGGAGGCGATTCCGTTCGAGCAGGACGAGGTGCACAAGTCCTACGACGCCGACGCCGCGCACCGCTTCTGGGTCGCCCTCGTCCAGATGCATCGGGTGCTGGTCGAGTTCCGGGCCCGGTTCATCGGCAAGGCCAGCCCCGTTCACTTCTTCTGGGGTGGAGCCGACCTCTGCACGACGCGCTTCTCGGGCCGGCCGGCCCCCCAGCATCCGGGCGGCGTCCCCAACTGCCCGGATTGGGTCCAGGAGTTGGCCTACAGCCACGAGGTGTCCAGCTGCGGATACTGGCCCGGCGGCGAGGAGGGATCGTTCTATGCCTACGCCTACCCGGAGCCCGATGGGTTCGCCGACTGGCAGGTTGAACCGGCGGCGGCCTTCTACGACCACGATCTGGGGGAGTTCCTGCTGCCGTATGCGGCCGTGCGGACGGCCCCGGACCCGGATGCGGTTCTGTTGGCGTTCCTCCAGACCACCTATGAAGCCGCCGCCGAGCTCGCTGGCTGGGACCGTGCGGCGATCGAGGTTCCAGGCTCGAGGTCCCCGTCCACGAGCGCTTGAGCGGACGCAGCGTTCTGACGCTGCTGCTTGAAATTGGTGGTCTCGCAGTTCGGCGGACGACTACGACAGCTCTCTGTGCGCAAGGCAGACATCACGTTGGATGTGGTCTCGTGTCTGGTTGCCTCGCAGTTCCCGCAGTGGTCCGGGCTCGAGATCCGTCCCGTCACGCTCGACGGCTGGGACAACACCACGTTCCGTCTCGGCGACAGGATGGCTGTGCGACTCCCCAGCCACGAGAGGTACGTCCCGCAGGTCGACAAGGAACATCGATGGCTGCCCATCCTTGCGCCGCAGCTACCTCTCCCGATCCCGCAGCCGATTGCGAAGGGCGCACCCGGATGCGGTTTCCCGGGGCCGTGGTCGATCTATCGGTGGCTGCCGGGGGAGCCGGCTGGCGTCACTCGCGTGACGGACTACCACAGACTCGCCGAGGACCTCGGCCGATTCCTCATCGCCCTGCAACGAGTGAACACCGAGGGCGGTCCGCCGGCAGGCGCCCACAGCTTCAACCGCGGTGGTCCGGTCGCGACGTGGGACGAGCAGACGCTGGGCGCGATCGTCGAGCTTGGCGACGAGGTCGACGGTGAGGGCGCGATGGCGGTCTGGAAGGCGGCCCTAGCGGCGGAGTGGAACGGCCCCGACGTCTGGGTCCACGGCGACGTCACCGGCTCCAACCTGTTGTTCCGCCGCGACCGGTTGTGCGCCGTCATCGACTTCGGATGCGCCGCGGTCGGTGACCCGGCCTGCGATCTCACGACGGCCTGGACGATGTTCGAGGGCACCAGCCGCCAACGTTTCCAGTCGACGGTTCGAGCCGACGCCGGCACCTGGGCGCGGGCACGAGGTTGGGCTCTGTGGAAGGCACTGAGCCAGGTCCCGGGGCGGCCTCCGGACGATCCCGGACGGACTGGAGCACGGTTCGGATGGAGATGGAACGCACTCGGCGTCATCGACCAAGCGATCGCCGACCTCAGATCGTCCTGAGGCTCCGCCCGAACATTCGCTTGGCGTGTGCCGGATCGGCAAGGCAGGGCACACTCGGACTGGTCAGGGGAAGGATCGCCGGTACAACTCGACGCGGTATCCGTCGATGTCTGCGAGCTTCCAGAAGGCGAAAGCGAGCTTCCCGATCACGCCCTTCGACGCCAGGTTTTGCCGATCGATCATCGCCAGGAGCTCACCGCGAAACGACGCAGCAGCGACGGCAAGAAGCGCGAGGCTCGCCTCGGTCGCGTATCCCTGCCCACGCGCCCTTGGCACCAACCGGTACCCGAACTCCAGCCGCCGTGCGCACTCGAACTCGAACCACGCCGCGCCGCTGTATCCGACGATCTCACCCGACGACCGCACGATGATGGGTTGCTTGGCGAACGGCACGCGTTCAGCAGCCTGCAGCATCGTGTCGAAGCGCGCGTTGGCAGACGCCGGGTTGTGCACTCCGTCGGAGAACTCCATGAACGCCGGATCCTGGAACAGCTCAACGAAACGGCACCGGTCAGCTTCGACGGGCGACCGGACTTCGAGACGTGCGGTCAGCACCCCACGAGTCTGCTTCGGACCGCCAGCCCGATCGTCGGATATTCGCTAGCCCGCGACGGTCCCGCCGGCGAGGTAGAGCGTTCCGAGTGCGAGCGGCCTCACCGAGAACTGGTCGAGCCGGGGCTGGAGGTGGTCCCACGGGGTGTCCAGTCCTTCGAAGGTCGTGACGTAGGGCCTGATGCCGCGGCTGACGAGCGCGTTGAGGGGCCGCCCCCAGCGTGACGCCCACTTGGGGCCGAAGGCCACGACGCGGGCGCCGGGGCGGCAGGCAGCAACGATGCGGTCGATCACCGCCCGGGAGCGCACCAGGTCGTGCACGAGAAAGAACAGCGCACCATCCACGTTGGCGGGCAATGGTGCTGTCGCGGCGTCGCCGACGACGATGTCAACGTTGCCCCACCCGTTCGTGGCCACTCGGTTCCGGGCGTGAGCGGCCATGGCCTCGCTCAGATCGATACCGGTGACGTGACCGCTCGCACCGACAGCAGCGACGAGGTGGGGAAGGTTCGCGCCCGTACCGCAGCCAACATCGAGCACATGGTCGCCTGGACGCAGCCGAAGACGGCGGACCACGCCCGGGCGCCAGCGGTTGGTGAGGCGCACTCGTTGCTCGTAGGTCGCCGCCAGCTCGGCGTAGCGGCGAGATGCCTCCACCGGGTCAGGCCCGTCGGACATTGGTGCCCCTCGTGATGCCCCCTAGAGCCGCCGCCACAGTGGGGGCCAAACAATACGACATGCAGGATCGAGGCCGGCGGCGGATAAGTCCCGATGGCTGCTACGTCCGGACCAACAGCATCGCGAAGCCACCAGCTGGAGCGCGCCACTGCCGCGATGGCCGCAGCCCCGCGGCGGCTACGACGGCGCGACGTCGATGGTGACGACCCAGCGGTGCTTGCCGATCTTGCGGTCGCGGGCGAACCCGAGCTGCTCGTACGTCGACAGCGCTCCGTTGTAGAGGAAGCCGGCAGGCACCGAGCCAGCGTCCTCGGGGTAACCCTCGACGGACCCTCCGCCCGATCGGGCGATCAGATCGAGCGCTCCGGCGAGCGCTGCGGCCGCAACGCCCTGCCGGCGGTGGCCCTTGCCGACGTAGCAGCAGGCGATCCGCCAGTCCGGCGGTGTCGTGCGGCCCTGCTCGTACGCGGCACGGCTCTTGATGCGTGGCAGTTCGTCGGGAGGCCCGAACTGACACCAGCCGACGCAGTCGTCTCCATCGAAGACGAGCGCTGCACGGGCGGTCCCAGCACGAACGCGTTCCAGCTTGCGCTCGCGGTTCAGCGCCGCCGTTCTGGCCTTGTCGCCCCCCTCGGGATGGAAGCCCATGCACCAGCAGCCGCCGAAGATGCCGTTGTTGGCCTCCACGAGCGCTGCGAACGCAGGCCACGTTGACCGATCGAGGGCCTTGATGGTGCAGGTCGGCTCCGCCATGGAACAGAAGTCTCGCGCCAGCGACGGGTAACCGGACCGAAACACGGGCTGTCAGCTGCGAGCGCCCACTGTCCGTCCGAAGACCGGCAGCCATGCGTACGAACGCGTCGTCTACGACTGACCGGGCTCGGTGAAGTTCGCTCGAGCGTGCTTGGCGTGCTCGAGGATCTGTCGGATGTCGGTGGTCGAGAAAAGCTCGTGCGTCTCTGAACGAACGGCCCCCGTGCTTCTGATGGCTGCACTGATGCCCGCCATTGTGAGCGAGTCGGGCGCGTCGACGATGGCGATCCCATCGTGCGGGCCGAACATCCAGTACATCGTTTCCAGTCGAGCACCCACGCTCTCGAGAACGCGCTCCACTGCCGTTCCGCGGTCGGCCGGGTTCTCGATCATCGCGGCCATCGATGCATCTGAATAGGAAAACAGCGCAAGGTACTTGGGCACGGCGCTCGCTCCTCCGCCGACGTGGTGACCGACACCTCGAGCGAAAGCTTGCCGGGCGCTGCCCTTGTGGTGCCAGCGCATCCAGTGAGGGCGGGGGATCCGTGGTCAGAGGAGGGCGGCCGCGAACTGGTCGTGGTGGTCGGTCCACCACCGGCGCCGGCGGTCGTAGCGCTCGCTGCCACCGGTCCGGTTCCACAGCTCGACGGACACCGGGTCACCGGCGGCCACGCTGCGCCGGACGGCTGCTTCGAGGCGGTCGATGGCATCGTTCATGGCGGGGAGCAGCTCTGACCTGCCGTGTCGGTCGAGTCCGTAGGCGTCGGCGACGAGCCGTAGCCGTGCCGGCCGGTCGGCGGACCCCCAGCCGAGCCGGCCCTGGTCATAGTCGTCTTCGATCGGTACACACAGGCGGGCGAGGTGGGCGAGGTCGTAGACCGGCCGGCCAGGGGCCGCGAACTCGAAATCCAGCAGCGCAACGGCGATGCCGTCACGGAACACGACATTCTCGGGGCATACGTCGTTGTGGCACACGAGCGTGCCGCCCGCAGGGTCAGCCAGACCGTCCTCCCAGGTGAGACCCTGAGCGTCGAAGCCGCGGGCGGCGTCATGCAGCCCGCGCAGCAGCCTGGCGATGGACGCCAGCGCAGTGTCGGACTGGCTCCAGTCCGGATAGGGCGGCACGGGGACGTCGCCGTGGACGAACACGAGGCGCTCGCGTCCGTCCTCGTCGATGCCAACCGGCATCGGGGCCCCCTCGAATCCGGCGTGTCTCACTGCCCGCAGGAAGGCATGGATCGAACCCGAGTGCGGACTCGAAGGGCGAAGCACATGCGGACCGACACGGACGACCTGCCCCGCGTTCGCGATCCCGCCACCGAGCTGCTCCTCAACCACACCGCCACCTTTACAGACGAATGGTGCGGGCCTTTCAGCAGGCAGGCTCGAAGAGTTCAGGCGCTTGTCCGCTGAAGTGCATGGAGACCGGGCGGACCAAGGACACCGGAACGCTGCTATACGACATCACCTCAATGACGACCGGTCCGAGTGCACCGTCCTCGAGCGGTACAGGGACTCCGAGGCGCTCATCGAGCGCGCCGCGCACCTTGGCGACCTGATGGGGGGCGATCCTTGCGCGGGCTCCGTCTACTGCGAGCACCTCGGTGCGATCGTCGGCACAGAACGCCACAGCGCGGATCGGCAGGCCCGGCCGGGCGGGACGCTCCTTCACGCCCACGGGGCTGCCGAGCCGCCTAGAGGGAGATCAGAGCAACCAGGAATAGGGCGAACGCCGCCCAGGTCGTCGCGAGCTGGAGCCAGTTGATCGTGAAGTAGCGCTGCCTTCCCGCCTCCCAGTCCGCTGGCAGCGCCTCGGGGTCCCAGGCCAGGATCAGCCTGTAGGTCGGTGTCTTCCACACGTTGGAGACGACAAGGATCCCAACGATCACGACGCCCAGGCCGATCGCGGTAAGTACGAACGAGGTGGTGCCGGGATCGTCCCAGAGGAGCACGAGCGCGACGATCGACGCGATGGTCGTCCCACCCGACCAGGCATAGTTGAACACCTTGCCCAAGCGGTTGTCCGCGTATCGAAGGAACCTTTCCATAAAGGTCCGGAAGTCCCGTCCGTCCATCGCTGCCTGCATCGGGCGCAGGATCGTGCACAGGCCCCCCAAGAAGCCTGCCGCGAGCCCCGAGAAGAACGCAGACACTGCGAGCGCCCATTCCTCTGCCGTCACGACGAACCCCCTCCACGCTGGCAGACGTCACCCTACGGCCCCGTCCGATGTCCCGGGTCGAACGAGATGTTGCGGCGGTGTGCCACCGGCTCCGATACCACTCGAACAGTTCGGCAGTTCTGGCGCACTGAAGCGGCAATACACCAACCTCGGCATTCGGGAGTCGAGACCACCTTCGTGACCGAATCCCCCCGAGCACGTGGCACGCGACCAGCCGAACAACCGCGCATGGCGCCCGAACGGGGCACACGCCGCTCGGCCGATGCGCAGCGCAGAATGATTCGATCGACGGCTGGGATCTTCATCGCTGGAGCGGCACACGAGCGCATGATGCCGATCTGGCGCTGATCTCCGTGGGCTGGCTCTAGACGGCCGAGGAGCCGCAGATCGTAACGGACGAGGTGTGGGCTGCGTTCCGCTGACGCCTCAGGCTGCGGCGTTGCGTCTGGGTTGACACCTAGACCAAACCGGTCGTTGACGTTGGCGTCAAGTCCGAACAGGGCCCCAGCGAAGCGTTTGCGCACGCTCATCGGCCGGCATTGCGCGGATGTTGCGCGGCCCCTGGCACAATGCCCGTGGGGGTGCTGGCGGGCAGACGGGCTCCTGACCGGGGAGCCGCCGACCCGGCACCTGCCGGGGGGTGGAATGATGTCATTCAGCCTGTCGTGGCGACGCGTCGCGGTCGCTTGTGCCCTGCTAATGGCGGCCGCGGCCGTCTTTGCGTTCAGTTCGTCACCCGATGCGGACGCCCAAGAACCACCAGCGTCGGCCACGTTCGTATTCAGCGGCATCCCCGTCACACCCAGCAATGGGCATGCCAACCTAGGCGCGGGTACGGGCACCAATGACGGTTTCCTGGGTGTGGCGTGCACCGGCGCGGCTCCACGTGGCGGCACCACCAGGATCCCCGGACAGGTGGTCACCGAGCTGGGCTCCACTACCACCTTCTTGCGGGTGATCCAGTTCAACGGGGTCATGGTCACCGGCAGTGTGCTGATCAACTGCGTGATCGAAGTCGAAGTGACACCAGTCGGTACGAGCGCAGTCGAGCGCCTAAGGGAAGCCGCGACTGCGGGCTAGAACGCCGCTGAACGGAGGGCCGCCTAGCGAGAGCAGGCGGCCCTCCTGACGCCGCGGTCCGCCGTATGGCGCGGCGCCGTCCCGGCACTGAGCCCCACACGCCGTCCGGTTCACAACTGACGATGCCGATCGGCAGTCATGAGTACCCCAGGCCAGCGACAACGGTGATGGTCTTTCGATGGCCATGTGCGATGAATTCTCCATCTGCGATCCGTCGAAACGCTGACAGGAGAGTGGAAAGGAGCGATCCGATGACTCGCCGCGATCCCGAGCAGCAGACGAACCTCGATGGCTACAACGCCCCACCGATCTCATGGGAGCGAGTGCGTGACCGCCTCGACAGCGGTATCACGCAAGCGCCGGACACGGGTGGTCCGAATCGGCACACGACCTGGCTCGCGACAGTCGACCCCGACGGCGCGCCGCACGTCGTGCCCGTGGGCGCGTTCTGGGACAACGGGTCGTTCTACTTCACGTCCGGCCCGGGCACGCGCAAGTCCAAGAACCTCGCCACGAAGCCCGAATGCGTGATGAGCGTCGCGACCGAACCGTTCGATATCACCATCGAAGGCCGCGCCGATCGCGTCACCGATCCGGACGATCTCGAGCGCATCGCCGCCATCGCCCGCGACGGCGGTTGGCCGGCACGCGTGGAGAACGACGCGTTCACCGCAGAATTCAGCGCACCGTCAGCCGGTCCACCGCCGTGGTACCTGTACCGCGTGACCGCCGAGCGAATCTACGCGTTCGGAACGGCCGAACCCTACGGCGCAACGCGCTTCTCGTTCTGACGGCGTATCGCATCTTGCCGGAACGCCACAATGCCCGAGCCCCACACCCCTTCCCCGCGGACCGGCAGCACTGAACGCCCGAACGTGAGATCGGCGGATCTTTGCCGGTGCGGTGCGGCGATCTGAGCGCAATGATGACCATTGACCGGACGGGGGCGCCGGCTGGGACAAGGGCCTGGCGGACGTCGATAGCCGGTTTCGGGAGGCGGTGATGAAGTTCAAGTCACCGATCCAAGTGGGAGGAGTGTCGGTCGCGGACGACCTGCAGCGGTGCCTCGGGTGGAGCACGAAACTCGCAGCACCGCAGCCCGCCACGTCGGTCACGCTCCTCCTCGCCATCCTGGAGGCCGGAAGGGACACGACCTCCCAACGCGTCCTTGACGACGCCGGTGTCACGACGCACGACCTCGAGCCACTCGAGGAGGCGGCGAGGGCTCGGCAACCGACGGTAAAGGGCCTGAAGCGACTGGCGAGTCGCGTTCCGGGCCTCACCCACGGTGCCGACCTGGAGCGCGTGTTGCGGCGGGCGACCGACTTGGTATTGCTCGACAAGCGAAGAGACCTGACCACCGACGACATGTTCCTGGCTCTCCTCACCGAGGACGGACCAGCGAAAGCCGCCCTCATCTCG
>Ga0081538_10005717_pt1 | contig 11118 bp, 8 predicted proteins | sample TabmetS5T2R1_FD_71022 | JGI IMG/M metagenome (GOLD analysis project Ga0081538, IMG submission 71022) | Tabebuia heterophylla rhizosphere microbial communities from the University of Puerto Rico - S5T2R1 | ecosystem: Host-associated > Plants > Roots > Rhizosphere ...
CGCGATGTCAACATGGTCTTCCAGCAGTACGCGCTCTTCCCCCACATGGACGTCTTCGAGAACGTCGCCTTCGGCCTGCGGCGCAAGAAGGTCCCCAAGGACGAGATCCGGCGCCGGGTGACCGAGGCCCTGGAGCTGGTCGAGCTGGCGGGCCGCGAGAAGCGCCGCCCCCGGCAGCTCTCCGGCGGCCAGCAGCAGCGCGTCGCCCTGGCGCGGGCGCTGGTCAACCGCCCGCGGGCGCTGCTGCTGGACGAGCCGCTCGGCGCCCTGGACCTCAAGCTCCGCCAGGCCATGCAGCTCGAGCTGAAACGGATCCAGCGCGAGGTCGGTATCACCTTCGTGTACGTGACCCACGACCAGGAAGAGGCGCTGACGATGTCGGACCGCCTGGTGGTGATGAACTCCGGCCGGATCGAGCAGCTCGGCAGCCCGCGCGAGCTGTACGAGCGACCAGGCACCCGCTTCGTCGCCAACTTCATCGGCACCTCCAACATCGTCACCGGGCGGCTGGAGCGCAAGGGCGACGGCTGGGCGCTCGCCGGCCTCGGGCCCGACGAGCGCGTGCTGGTCGGCCACGCCGAGGGCGTGCAGCCCGGGCAGGAGGCCGAGCTCGCCATCCGTCCCGAGAAGATCGTGCTGCGGGGCGAGGCCGACCCGCCGCCGCCCGACCGCTGCGCCCTGCGCGCCAAGGTCACCGAGGTCGTCTACCTGGGGACCTCCACGCAGTACCGCACCGCCACCGACGCAGGCGACAACATTGCGGTATACCGGCAGAACGCGGCGTCCCCCGAAGGCGCCGAGGTGCTCGTTGGCCAGGTGGGATGGCTGGAGTGGTCTCCCGAGCACTCCTACGTGCTCGGCACGCCCGCCAGGGCCGAGGAAGGAGCAGAGCAGTGAGCAACCCGCAGCGACCCATCGACCCCTCGCTGTTGCGCGGGATGACCATGCCGCGGATCTCGCGGCGGGCGGCCCTGCGCGGCGCCGGGCTGCTGAGCGCGTCCGCCGTGCTGGCCGCCTGCGGCGTGTCCGGCACCAGCGAGGAGGAGGCGCCCCAGGCCCCCGGGTTCTGGGCCAGCCAGACCAAGGCCGGCCAGCTCGACTTCGCCAACTGGCCGCTGTACATGGACACCGCCAAGGAAGGCGGCAAGACCGTCTACCCGTCGCTGGAGGACTTCACCAAAGAGACCGGGATCAAGGTAAATTACAAAGAGGTAATCCAGGAGAACGACGCCTTCCTCGGCCGCATCAACCCGTCCCTCCAGGCCGGCCAGGACCCCGGCTGGGACCTCATCGTCATCACCAACGGCGGGCCCATCGAGAAGCTCATCCGCCAGGGGTTCCTGACCGAGCTGGACCACTCCAAGCTGCCGAACTTCACCCAGAACGCCTCCCCGTCGGTCAAGAACCCCACCTACGACCCTGGCAACAAGTTCACCCTGGCGTGGCAGTCCGGGCTGACCGGCCTGGCCTACAACCCCAAGCTCACCAAGCGCGAGATCACCAGCTTCAACGACCTCTACGACCCCGCCTTCAAGGGCAAGATCACCATGTTCGGGGACGACGTGGACTTCCCGACCCTGACCATGATCGGCATAGGGATCGACCCGGCCAAGTCCACCGAGGCGGACTGGCACCGCGCCGCCGACAAGATGAACGAGCTGAAGCCGCAGCTCCGGGAGTTCATCGACAACGCCGGCGAGGCCGAGGTGCTCGCCTCCGGCAACGCCTGGATCTCGATGGCCTACTCGGGCGACATCTACCAGCTCAACAACTCCGGGTCGCCCGACATCAAGTTCGTGATCCCCAAGGAGGGCGCCGCCCTCTGGACCGACAACATGGCCATCCCCAAGGGCGCCAAGCACCCGCTGGACGCCATCACCTACATGGACTACGTCTACAAGCCCGACGTCGCCGCCAAGCTCGCCGAGTACATCGCCTACATCACCCCGGTGCCGGCGGCCAAGGAGCAGCTCCAGGCCAAGGCGGCCCAGAGCTCCGGCGAGGACAAGGCGGCCCTGGAAGACCTGGTCTCCAGCCCGCTGGTGTTCCCCAGCCAGGCCGACCTGGACAAGGCCAAGCGCTACCGGGTCCTCACCGTCGAGGAGGAGCAGGTCTGGGACCGCATCTTCCAGCCGATCGTCAACGCCTAGGGCGATGAGCACGCGCCGCGGCAGGGTCACGCCCTACCTGGTGGGGCTGCCCGGTGGCCTGTGGCTCGGGATCTTCTTCGTGGTCCCGATCCTGGTCATGCTGTCGCTGTCGCTGCAGAGCGGCAACGCCGAGGAGGGCTTCAGGTTCACCTGGGAGTGGTCGAACTACGCCGACGCGTGGGAGTTCTACCACACCCAGTTCGTGCGCTCGATCATCTTCGGGCTGATCGTCACGGTCCTCTGTCTGGTGCTGGCCTACCCGATGGCCTACTGGATCGCGTTCTACGGCGGCAACCGCAAGTCGACCTACCTGTTCCTGATCCTGCTGCCGTTCTTCGTCTCCTTCGTCATCCGCACCGCCTCGTGGAAGTTCATCCTCAACGACCAGGGGTTCGTCTTCGGGCCGCTCAAGGACGCCGGGCTGCTGCCCGCCGACTTCCACATCCTGGCCACCTCGACCGCGGTGATCGGCGGCCTCACCTACAACTACCTGCCGTTCATGGTGCTGCCGCTGTACGTGGCCCTGGAGCGGATCGACCCCAGCCTGGTCGAGGCCGCCTACGACCTGTTCGCCAGCCGCGCCCAGGCGTTCCGGCGGGTGGTGCTCCCGCTGTCGCTGCCCGGGGTGTTCGCCGGCGTGCTGATCACCTTCGTGCCGGTCACCTCCGACTTCGTGAACTCCGGGATCCTCGGCGGCACGCAGACGACCATGATCGGCAACGTCATCCAGACCGAGTACCTGACCAACAACCAGTACCCGCTGGCCTCGGCGATGTCGTTCATGCTGATGGCCGCCCTGCTCATCGGCATCTTCGCCTACGCGCGGGCGCTCGGCACCGAGCAGGTGATGGAGGTGAGCCAGGCGTGACCACCATCGCCACCCGCGAGGCGCCCCCGGAGGCCGCCCCGGCGCCGGCCGTCCCCGGGCGGCGGCGCCGCTGGACCCGGCTGATCCTGCCCGCCTACACCTGGCTGATGATCTTCTACTTCAGCCTGCCGATCCTGGTGATGATCGTGTTCGGCTTCAACGACACCACCGGCAGGCTGAACCTCCGCTGGCAGGGCTTCACCTTCCGGTGGTACCGCGACCTGTTCGAGATCCAGGCGCTGTCCACCGCGCTGCGCAACTCGCTGCTGATCGCGGTGATCTCCACGCTCATCGCCACGGTGCTCGGCACCATGATCGGCCTCGCGCTGGGCCGCTACCGGTTCCGCGGCAAGGGCCTCTACGACCTGACGATCTTCAGCGCCATCTCGGCGCCGGAGCTGGTGCTCGGCGCCTCGCTGCTGTCGCTGTTCGTCAGCATCCAGTTCGCCCGCGGCTTCGTGACCATCGTCATCGCCCACGTGGCCTTCAGCCTGGCGTTCGTGGCGGTGACCGTGCGCGCGCGCGTGCTCGGGCTGGACCCCGCCCTGGAGGAGGCCGCCCAGGACCTGGGCGCCGACCCCTGGACGACCTTCCGCAAGGTCACCCTGCCGCTGCTGATGCCCGGCATCATCGCCGGGGCGCTGCTGGCGTTCGCCCTGTCGATCGACGACTACGTGGTCACCAGCTTCGTCGCCGGGCAGGTCGAGACCTTCCCGCTGTGGGTCTACGGCGCCACCCGCATCGGCGTGCCGCCGCAGGTGAACGTGATGGGAACGCTGATCTTCCTCTTCGGGGTGGGGATCGCGGTGGGCAACGCGCTGCTGGCACGCCGCCAGCGGGGATGAACGACAGCCCGAGCAAGGGGGCCGCAATGCGCAAGCTTCAGAACTTCATCGCCGGCGAGTACCGGGACGCGGCCGAGGGCCGGACGTCCACGCTGGTCAACCCCTCGACCGGGGAGGGGTTCGCCGAGGCGCCCGTGTCCGGCCAGGCCGACGTCGACGCCGCCGTGCAGGCGGCCGTGCGCGGCTTCGAGCAGTGGCGCGAGGCGACCCCGTCGGAGCGCAGCCGGGCGCTGCTCCGGATCGCCGACAAGATCGAGGAGCGGGCCGAGGAGCTGGTCCGGCTGGAGTGCGAGAACACCGGCAAGCCGTTCCAGCTCACCCTCGACGAGGAGGTCCCGCCGGCGGTCGACCAGATCCGCTTCTTCGCCGGCGCCGCCCGCATGCTGCAGGGGCTGTCGACCGGCGAGTACATGGCCGGCCACACCTCCATGATCCGGCGCGAGCCGGTGGGGGTCTGCGCCCAGGTCACCCCGTGGAACTACCCGTTCATGATGGCGGTCTGGAAGTGGGCGCCGGCGATCGCCGCCGGCAACGCGGTGGTGCTCAAGCCCAGCGACACCACCCCGGTCACCACCGTGTGGATGGCCGAGCTGATGAGCGAGTTCCTGCCGGCCGGCGTCATCAACGTGATCTGCGGCGACCGCCAGACCGGCGCCACCCTGGTCAGCCACAAGACCCCGGCGATGGTCAGCATCACCGGCAGCGTCCGCGCCGGCCGCGAGGTCGCGCGCGCCGCCGCCGACGACCTCAAGCGGGTCCACCTGGAGCTGGGCGGCAAGGCGCCGGTGATCGTCTTCGACGACGCCGACGTGGCCGCCGCCGCCGAGGCGATCGCGGTCGCCGGCTACTTCAACGCCGGCCAGGACTGCACCGCCGCCACCAGGGTGCTGGCCGGGCCGCGGGTGCACGACGACTTCCTCGACGCCCTGGTGGAGCAGGCCAAGCAGACCAGGACCGGGGCACCCGACGACGAGGACATCCTGTACGGGCCGCTGAACAACTCGGCGCAGCTGGACAAGGTGCGCGGGTTCCTGGAGCGGGCCCCCGGCCACGCGCAGGTCGCCGCCGGCGGCAACGCCATCGACCGCGGCGGCTTCTTCCACGAGCCGACCGTGGTCAGCGGGCTGGAGCAGTCCGACGAGATGATCCAGCAGGAGGTGTTCGGGCCGGTCATCACCGTGCAGCGCTTCGACGACGAGGAGAAGGCGCTGGCCTGGGCCAACGACGTCGAGTACGGGCTGGCCTCCAGCGTCTGGACCAGGGACCACGGCCGGGCCATGCGCATGGCCAAAGGGCTGGACTTCGGCTGCGTGTGGATCAACACCCACATCCCGCTGGTCGCCGAGATGCCCCACGGCGGCTTCAAGCACTCCGGCTACGGCAAGGACCTGTCACTGTACGGCTTCGAGGACTACACCCGCGTCAAGCACGTGATGTCCAACATCGAGGGGTAGCGCGCCGGGGCTCATCTCGATGTCCAGTCGGGCTGCGGAACCACGGTCGTCGTTGCGCTGCCCCCAGTGGCGGTGACCTCCAGCAGGGCCCCACGCCAGCGGACCCGGAAGCGCAGCGACCCCCACGACGCCGGCACCTGCGGGGCGAAGCGGGGCTCCCCGCCGGCCACCGTCATGCCGCCGAAGCCGAGCACCAGCGCCTGCCAGATGCCGCCGAGCGTGGCGATGTGGACCCCGCCGGCGGCGGTCACGCCCTGCTCGAAGTCAAGATCGAGCTCGGTGGCCTGCCGAAGGTAGCGCTCGGCGGTGTCCGGGTCGCCCAGCCGGGCCGCCACCAGCGCGTGCACGGCCGGGCTGAGGGAGCTGTCGTGCACGGTCAGCGGCTCGTAGTAGCCGAAGTTGGCCTGCTGGACCGCGCGCGGGTAGCGCTCGCCCAGCAGCGCCAGCAGCAGCACGACGTCGGCCTGCTTGACGAGCTTGAGCTGGCCGAGCCGGTCCCAGCCGAGCAGCACCTCCATGGTGGTGGTGCGGGGCTCCAGGGCGGCCAGGTCCACCGGCTGGAGCCGGTGGAAGCCGTGATGCTGCTCGATCAGGCCCGTCTCGGGGTCCAGGCCGTCGACCAGCCCGGCGGCCACGGCCCGCCAGGCGGCCGGCTCGCTGTCGTCCAGGTCCAGCGCCGCCCGCAGCGACCGCCAGCGGTCGGGGTGGCGCTCGCGCAGCCAGCCGGCCAGCTCGACGGTCCAGTCCAGCAGCCAGGCGGCGAGCTGGTTGGTGTAGGCGTTGTCGTCGACGTCCTCGTGGTACTCGTCGGGGCCGATCACCCCGCGGACGTGCCAGCCACCGTCGGCGTCGCGCTCGGCCCGCGAGGCCCAGAACCGTGCCAGCTCGACCAGCAGCTCCGCGCCCTCCGCCAGCAGGTAGGCCTGGTCGCCGGTGGCCTGCCAGTACTGCCACACGGCGTAGCCGATGTCGGCGTTGAGGTGGTGCTCCTGCTCGCCGGTGCGCACGTCCTTGCGCTCACCGCGAGCGGTGACGTAGTAGGCCGGGGTGACGTCCTCGCCGGTGTCGGCCGACTCCCAGGCATAGGCGGCGCCGCGCCAGCCCCGCGCCCGGGCGTTGTCCCGCGCCGCCGGCAGCGTGTGATGGCGGTAGCCGAGCATGGCACGGGCGGTCGGCGGGTGGGTGAAGGTGAAGAAGGGCAGCACGAAGATCTCGTTGTCCCAGAACACGTGCCCCTTGTAGCGCTCGCCGGTGAGCGACCGCGCCCCCGGCGCCGCGCGCGGGTCGTCGGGGTTGGCGCAGCCGATCAGGTGGTAGCTCGCGAACCGGACGCGACGCTGCAGCTCCTCGTCGCCGGTGATCTCCACGTCCGCGGTCGCCCAGCGCTCGGCCCAGGCCGCCGCGCTGTGCGCCAGCGCCGCGGGCAGGCCCGCCGCGGCCGCCTGGCGGAGCCGCGCGGCCGCCCGGGCGGCCGGGTCGGGGTCGTCGCGGCCGGTGAACACCGTCACCAGCTTGTGCAGCCGCCCCACCCGTCCCGGGGCCACCTGGAATCGATACCGCTGCACCAGGGCCCGCTCGCCGGGCTGGTCCCCGCCCACCACCCCGGCGCCGTCGCCGGCAGCGAGCACCGTCGAGGCGGCCAGGCAGATCCCGATACGCCGCTCGGCGGTGCTGGCCTCCAGCAGCAGGCCATCCGCCAGCCGCCGCGTCCGGTGGCCGACGAGGTGGCGCACGCCGCCCTCGTTGGCCACCGCACCGTCCACGGTCGCCTCCACGGTCAGCGGCCCCGTCCAGTCCTCGGCCGCCACCTCCAGCACCTGCCCCAGCAGGTGGCGGTCGGCCAGGGAGGCGAACCGCAGCGAGCGCAGCCGCGTGGTGCGGCCCCCGGCGCGGAGCCGCCACTCCCGCACCAGCACGCCCCGCCGCAGGTCCAGGGTGCGGCGATGGCCGAGGACCTCGGCCGTGTCCATCCGCAGCGGGGCGTCGCCGGCCACCAGCCGCAGCTTGGACCAGTCCGGCGCGACCACCAGCTCGGGGGTCGGGGCGGCGACGACCTGCAGTTCCGGGGTGGCGGCGGCCTGGGTGGCCGCCTGGGTGGCGGTGTCGAACACCCCGTTGAGGAAGGTCGCCGGGGTCGAGGCGCTACTGCCCTCCTCGACCGCGGCGCGGGTGCCGAGGTAGCCGTTGACCAGCGCCAGCGCCCCCTCGATCCCCGGCTCTCGCGCCGGCACCCAGCCGTCGGCCACCAGCAGCCAGCGCGGGTCCGCGTCCACCGCGAACAGGTCCGCTCCCTCGCCCGCCGCCGTCACGACCTCACCGGCCACGCCGCCAGCGTGCGGCCGATCACGTCTGTTCCCATAGCCGGAGAGCCTATGCGACCCGGCACGCTGACCGCCGCGGAGCGGCTCCAGCTCAGCGACGACGCCTTCCACGCCGCGCTCGCCGGCAAGGTCACGGCGCTGCCGTTGCTGGTCGAGAGGTTCGGCCGGCCGCCGACCCCGCCGACGTGGTCACCAGTGGCGGCCGGGCTGGACCCTTGGCGGCCGGCGGCGCCTCTCGGCCACCGCCCGGCGGGTCAGGTGGTGGGGGGCGGCTCGGAGGTCTGGGGCGCCGTGGTCGGCGGTTGCGTGGCCGGGGGCGCGGTGGTGGGCGGCGCGGTGGTCGGCGGCGCCGTCGTCGGCGGTGCGGTCGTCGGCGGTTCCGTGGTGGGCGGCGCGGTGGTGGGCGGCGCGGTGGTCGGCGGCGCCGTCGTCGGCGGTGCGGTGGTCGGCGGCGCCGTCGTGGGGGGCGCGGTGGTCGGCGGCGCGGTCGTGGGCGTCGGCGCCGTGGTCGGGGTCGGGGTCGGTGGCGCGGTCGTCGGCGGCGGGACCGTGGTCGGCGGCGGGGTGGGCGACGGAACGCCTGGGACGGGCTCGGGCGGCGCCGGCGGGGTCGGGTCGGCGGCGGTGACCGGGTTGATGGACTGGATCAGCCCGCCGATGCCCGACACCAGCGGGACGCCGCCGGGACCGGGCTGGGACGGCGGCGTGGCCGGCGACCCGGCCTGCCCGCCTCCGCCGGCGGCGGCGCCGCCGGCGGCCGGTGGCTGGGAGGTGAGCGGGGTCGCGCTCTCCGACGCCCCGGCGACCGCGGCGCCCGCGCGCATGCGGGTGCAGCCCGGGCCGCAGGGGCTCTGCTCGCTGACGCCGAACACCAGCAGCACGCCCACCATGGCGGCCACCGTCCACGCCCACGCCCGCAGCCGGCGGCGGGCCGACTTCCCCCAGCTCACCTTGTAGGAGAGGCCCGCCGGCCCCTTGGCCGCGTCGGGCCCCGCGTGGCGCGACCAGGCGTCGATGACGGCGGTCTCCAGCGTCCCCAGCCTGGGCGGCGGGGTGCCGAGCACCGCCGCCACGTCGGCGGCGCTGAACGGCCGGTACAGGTAGCGCCTGGCCCCGTCCGGCGGCAGGCTGGGGTTGCGCTCGCCCCGGTCCAGCAGCATCACCAGCGGGCCGCGGTAGCGGTCGCGGACCTGCTTGTAGCGCTGCCGGTGCAACTCCGGGCGGCTGTCGAGCACCACCGCGGCGACCGCGTCCTCCGACCAGTCGGAAAGCTCGGCGAGGGAGCGGATCTGCGCGACGCGGTCGCCGTTGTCGAGCGCCATGCCGACGATCGAGACCAAGCCGTTGTCCCTGGAGAGCAGGACCACCCGTCGCTGCAAGGACACCGCCCCCGCGTATCAGGCCGCTCGCCCGGCTCCTCGCCCGGCTCGCGAAGATCGGTGCGATTAGGACCTACATCGTCAACGGTGAAGCTTACTCACACAGACGTCCCTGGGGACTCCCGTATTCGCCGTAGTTGTGACTAGTCAGCCCTGGCCGGCTGGCCGCCGGGGAAGCGCGCGAACCCCTTCCACGCCAGGCCCGCCAGCTCCTCGGCCAGGGCGGCGGCGGGCAGCGGCCGGCCCTCGTCCAGCCACCAGCCGGTGGCGCCCTCCGCCATGCCGACGATGGCGGCCGCCAGCGCCCGCGCCCGCGGCTCGGCGAGGCCGGCCTCGGCGGCGATGATCGCGCTGACGCGGTCGGCGACCCACTCGCGGAAACCGGCCACCTGACCCTGGAAGTCGGGGTCGAGGGCGAGCGCCTCGGTGAACAGCAGCCGGAAGGCGTCCTCGTGCTCGTCGACGAAGTCCAGGTAGGCGCCGAAGCCCCGGTGCAGGCGCTCGGCGTTGCCCTCCGCCTGGCTGAAGGCCGCCTCCAGCTCCTCGGTGAGGCGGCGCAGGTCGGCGGCGAGCAGCGCGGAGTACAGCGCGCGCTTGGACGAGAAGTGCTGGTACAGGACCGGCTTGGTGACGCCGGCGGCCTCGGCGATCGCCTCCATGGAGGCGCCGCGGTAGCCGTCGCGGGCGAACAGCCGGCGCGCCACCCCGAGGAGCTGGGCGCGCCGCTCCGCCGCCCGCAGGCGCATGCCGACGCGGACGCTCACCTGTGCCTCCACCCCCCTTGCGCGCGGACTCCGTGCCGGGCATCCTACCGTTCAGTAGGTTACTGAGCAGTAACCAAGGGTGCGCGAAAGGACCTGCCATGATCGGCTTCGACCTCACCGAGGACCAGGTGGCCGCCCAGAAATGGGCGCGCGAGTTCGCCGAGAAGGAGATCCGGCCGGTCGCGCCCCACTACGACGAGACCGAGGACTTCCCCTGGCCGGTGGTGTCCAAGGCGGCCGACATCGGCCTGTACGGCATGGACTTCTACCGGATGATCGGCGAGGACGAGTCCGGCATCCTCCAGCCGCTGCTGGTCGAGGAGCTGTGCTGGGGCTGTGCCGGCATCTCCCTGGCGATCTTCGGCAGCGGGCTGCCGCTGGTGGCGCTGATGGCCTCCGGCACCCCCGAGCAGGTGGCGCGCTGGACGCCCGAGATCTTCGGCACCCCGGCCGAGCCCAAGGTGGGCGCGTTCGCGGTCACCGAGCCGGGCGCCGGCTCCGACGTCTCCAGCCTGCGCACCCGCGCCGTCCGCGACGGCGACGACTGGGTGCTGAACGGGCAGAAGGTGTTCATCACCAACGGCGGCATTGCCAACCTCCACGTGGTGGTCGCCACCGTCGACCCCGACCTCGGCCACCGCGGCCAGGCCAGCTTCGTGATCCCGCCCGGCACCCCCGGGCTGCGCCAGGGCAAGAAGGAGAGGAAGCTCGGCATCCGCGCCTCCCACACCGCCGAGGTGCTGCTGGAGGACTGCCGGGTGCCGGCGGACTGCCTGCTCGGCGGCGAGGAGCGGCTCCAGGCCAAGCTGGAGGCGGCCCGCAACAAGGACAAGCGCCGCACCTCCTCGGGCGCGCTGGCGACCTTCGAGGCGACCCGGCCGGTGGTGGGCGCGCAGGCGGTGGGCATCGCCAGGGCCGCCTTCGAGTTCGCCCGCGACTACGCCCGCGAGCGGGTGCAGTTCGGCAAGCCGATCGCCGCCCAGCAGGCGATCGCCTTCAAGCTGGCCGACATGGCCACCGAGATCGACGCCGCCCGGCTGCTGGTGTGGCGGGCGTCCTGGATGACCCGCAACGGCACCGGCTTCACCCGCGCCGAGGGCTCGATGTCCAAGCTGAAGGCCGGCGAGGTCGCCGTCCGGGTCACCGACGAGGCCATCCAGGTCCTCGGCGGCTACGGCTACATCCGCGACTTCCCCGTCGAGAAGTGGCACCGGGACGCCAAGATCTACTCGCTGTTCGAGGGCACCTCGGAGGTGCAGCGCCTGGTGATCTCCCGCGCCAACGGCGGCATGGCCTGAGCCTCAGGGTCGCTCCGGTGGGGTCGGGAACCTGGGTGT
>Ga0081538_10005718_pt1 | contig 11115 bp, 8 predicted proteins | sample TabmetS5T2R1_FD_71022 | JGI IMG/M metagenome (GOLD analysis project Ga0081538, IMG submission 71022) | Tabebuia heterophylla rhizosphere microbial communities from the University of Puerto Rico - S5T2R1 | ecosystem: Host-associated > Plants > Roots > Rhizosphere ...
TTCGGGGGGGAGCTCGCTCCCCCCCGAACGGGTCGGGCCTAACGGTGCGACGCACCCGGCGGCTCCGTCCCTACGACCCCGAGTTGAGCGTATCGGTGATCTGGGTGCTTGCTTCCTTGGTGGCCTCGGCGATCGACGCGCGCCCGGTGAAGATCGAGACCAGCATGTCGGGCAGGATGTTGGCCGCCTCGACGTTCGCCCAGTTGGGCGAGGTCGGGGTGAAGCGGCTGTTCTTGGCGGTGGCGTCGAAGACCGACAGGTAGGGGTCGTCGGCGTGCAGGTCGAGCAGGGTGGTGGTGTTGGGGATGACCCCGCCGACCGTGGCCATCTGGGTCTGGAACTTGGTCCCGGCGAGCAGCTTCACCCAGTCAAGGGCCAGGTCCTGGTTCTTGGACTTGGCGGCGATGCCGAGGTCGGACCCGCCCAGGAACACCGGCGCGGTCTGCCCGCTGGTGCGGCTGGGCAGCGGGAAGGCGGCCAGGTCCTTCTCCAGCTTGGGGTTGCCCTGCTTGGGGTCGATGATGACGCCCTTCTCCCAGCCGTTGGCCACAATCATGGCGATGTTGCCCTGGGCGAAGGCCTGGTCCTGCTTGAGCTCGTCACCCTGCTTGTCGGCCCGCGAGCAGCAGTCGACCAGCTGCTTGAGGGCGGTCAGGCCGGCCTGGGACTCGGGGCTGTCGAGGGTCCCGCGCCACTTGCCGCCGTCCTGCACGGCCACGTCGCCGCCGTGGTCCCACACGAACGGGAGCGCCGCGTACCAGTACTTGCCCGGGAAGTAGAAGGCCGAGAACCGCTTGTTGTCGCCGAAGGTCGACATCAGCTTCTCGGCGGCCGTCTGGAGCTCCTCCAGGCTGGTCGGGGTCTCGGTGATGCCGGCCTTGGCGAACATGCTCTTGCGGTAGATGACGGCCCGGCTGCCGGCCAGGTAGGGGGCGCAGACGAGCTTGCCGTCCATGGTGCAGGACTCGGTGAGCGACTGCAGCCAGGCCTGGTTGTTCTCGAACTCGCCGCGGCTGCCGGTCAGGTCCTGGAGCGCCCCGGCGGCGGCGTACTTGGAGACCAGGGTGTTGCCGAGCTCGACCACGTCCGGCGGGCTGGAGCCGGCGAAGGCGGCGTCGAGCTTGGTGGTGATGTTGTTCCACTGCTGGAGCTCGACCTTGACGGTGTCGGTCGGGTGGGCCTTCTTCCAGTCGGCGTTGACGGCGTCGATGACCGCCGGCGGGGCGCTGGCGTCCATCAGCCAGATGGTGAGCGTGCGGGGCCCGGACTGGGCGCTGGACTGGTCGCCGTCGCCGGAGGAGTCTCCGCAGGCCGCCGCCCCGAGGGCCAGGGCGAGGGCGAGGGCGAGGGTGGCGAGGGCGCGCCGGCGGCGCGGGCTGGACATGGGGACCTCCTTACCGGTGGACGGTTCCGATTGCTGTTGGCGACCCGATCGCTAGTCCCTGACCCATGTGGGGGGAGCTCGCTCCCCCGACGGCCCCCCAAGCGCGCCTGTGCCATGGTCGCGGGCGTACACGACGGTGCCCTCGGCCACGGTCACCACCACCTGGAGTGAGGGGTCGAGCAGGACAAGGTCGGCGTCCTTGCCCGGCTCGAGGGTGCCCTTGCGGCCGCCGACCCCGATGGCCTGGGCGGCGTTGCGGCTGGCCGCCGGCCACAGCTCGGCCAGGGGCCGGCCGGTGGCCGCCTGCAGGTTGTGCAGGGCCCGGTCGAGGGTGAGGACGCTGCCGGCCAGGGTCCCGTCGGCCAGCCGGACGGCGCCGTTCACCGAGAACGCCGGCCGGTTCCCGACCGTGTAGGCCCCCTCGGGGAGCCCGGTGGCCGGCATGGCGTCGCTGACCAGGACCACGCCGCCGGGGCCCTTGGCCTGGACCAGCAGCCGCATGGCGGCGGGGTGGACATGGACGTTGTCGGCGATCAGCTCGCAGCGGAGCTCGGGGACCACCAGGGCCGCGCCCAGCATCCCCGGCTCGCGGTGGCCGAGCGGCCGCATCGCGTTGAAGGCGTGGGTGACGTGGCGGACGCCGTCCTTCACCGCCTGGAGCGCCTGCTCGTAGGTGGCGTCGGTGTGGCCGGCGGAGACGGTCAGACCCCTGGCCACGGCCTCGGTGACGAGCCAGCGGTTCTCCTCGACCTCGGGGGCGATGACCAGGACCCGGATGATCGCGAGGTCGAGCAGCCGGGTCGCCTCACCCCGGCCGGCCGGCCGGATCAGGTCGCGGTCCTGGGCGCCGGCCCCGGCCGGGTTCAGGTAGGGCCCTTCCAGGTAGGCGCCGAGGATGGTCGCCCCGCCGTCGACCGGCCCGGCGACCGCCCGCACCGCCTCCAGCGCCCGCACGGTGTCGGGCCCGGTCGCGGTCATGGTCGCCGGCAGCCAGGCGGTCACCCCGTGACCGGCCAGGAACCGGGCCATGCGGGCCAGCCCGTCCCGGTCGGCGTCCATCACGTCCACCCCCACCGCCCCATGCACATGCAGGTCGATGAACCCCGGCATGGCGACCAGCCCGTCGGCGGCCAGCACGTCGGCCACGGCATCGGTTCCCGGCGGAGGCGCCCCCTGCCCCATGGCCGCGATCCGCCGCCCCTCGGCCAGGACCCAGCCGCGAGGCCACTCCCCACCCGGGGTGAGGACCCGGGCCCCGGCGATCAGGAGCCGGGCGGTCATGGGAGGCCCCCCCGCAGCCCGCGCTCCCGGCCGCCGAGCGCGACCTCGACCGGCACGGCGTTGACGCCCGAGTTGGAGACCACCAAGACGACCTCGCCGGGCCGCAGATCCTCGCCCTCCAGGATCACCGCCGCCCGCCCCTCGGTCCGCTCGACCCCGGCGAGCACGTGCCGCGCGGCGTCGGCGTAGCGGTCGAGCATCCGCGTCCTCCCGAGTCGGGCCCTGCCTGGTGACAGCGACGGTAAAGTGGCCTAGTCCAGTTGTCAAGCGATTCGGGTAGACTTGTCGGCATGACGGCACGACGACGTGGAGCCCAGGTCGAGGCGCTCCCCCGGGAGCTGTCGTACACGAGGCCGAAGGGCGAGCAGCTCCAGGAGATCCTGGAGGGGGTGATCGCCGCCCTCCAGCCGGGGGCGCTGCTCCCATCCGAGCGGCTGCTGGCCGAGCGCTACGGGGTGGCCAGGGCGACCGTCACCCAGGCGGTCGAGGGGCTCGTCTCCCGCGGCCTGGTCTACCGGGTCCACGGCAGCGGCACCTTCGTGGCCGAGCCGAAGTTCCGCCAGCCGCTCACCCTGACCTCGTTCACCGAGGACATGCGGGCCAGGGGCATGACCCCCGGGTCGATCGTGTGCAGCCAGGCCGTGGTCCCGGCCAGCGAGGTCGTGGCCCGCCACCTCGCCCTGGTCCCTGGCAGCCCGGTCGTCCACCTGGAGCGGGTCCGGACCGCCGACGGCGAGCCCATGGCCCTGGAGCGCACCCACCTCCCGGCCCAGCGGCTGCCGGGCCTGGAGTCGGCCGACCTGGCGAACGCCTCGCTCTACGACCTGCTGGAGCGCCGCTGGGACGTCCGCGTCGCCAACGCCGACCAGTGGGCCAGCGTCGTCCGCCTCACCATCGACGAGGCCGCCCTCCTCCAGGTCGACCCCGACCAGCCCGCCCTCCTGTTCCAGCGCCTCACCCGCGACCCCGGCGGCACCCCGGTCGAGTACGTCCGGTCCCTCTACCGAGGCGACCGCTACGAGGTCCACACCCGCCTGGAACGGCTGGGTAGCTGATCCTCAGGCGTGGGAGGCGGACACGGTGCCGCCGCCGAGGACGAGGTCGCCGTCGTAGAGCACGCCGGCCTGGCCGGGGGCCACGGCGTCGCTGGGCTCGTCCAGCTCCAGCCGTACCCGGGTCCGGTTCGGGCGCGTCGCGGCGCCATGGGGATGGGCGGGCGCTCCCGGGGTCGGGTCCTCCAGGGGGACGACCCGGCAGCCGATCTCGGTGCCGTGGGCGCGGAGGCGGACCCTGGCGTGGCGGGGGCCGAGGGGGCGGCCGTCGGTGGTGGTGGTCCGCTCCAGCTCCACGGTGGTGATGGCCAGGTCGGCCCGCTCCCCCACCACCACGCGGCCGGCCGCCGGCTCGACCCGGAGCACGTAGCGGGGCGTGGGGGCGGCGATCCCGAGCCCACGCCGCTGACCCACCGTGTAGCGGTAGGCGCCCCGGTGGTGGCCGAGGACCCGGCCGGCGGTGTCGACCACCTGGCCGGGCCGGGCTCCGAAGCGGCGCTCCAGCCACCCGGCGGTGTCGCCGTCGGGGACGAAGCAGACGTCATACGACTCGGGCTTGGCCGCGGTCCGCAGGCCGAGGCGGGCCGCGGTCGCCCGCACCTCCGGCTTGGTCAGCCTGCCCAGCGGCAGGCGCAGGTGCCGCAACTCGTCCGGCCCGAGCATATAGAGCACGTACGACTGGTCCTTGGCGGCATCGGCGCCCCGGTAGAGGCGGCCGTCCTCGACCCGGGCGTAGTGGCCGGTGGCCAGGGCGTCGAAGCCGAGGGCGCGGGCTCGGGCCAGCAGCCCGACCACCTTGACCTGCTCGTTGCAGCGGGCACACGGGTTCGGGGTGCGGCCGCCGGCGTACTCGGCGGCGAAGTCGTCGACCACGGCCCGCTGGAAGTCCTCGGCCATGTCCCAGACGTAGAACGGGATGGCGAGGGTGCCCGCGACCCGCCGGGCGTCGTCGGCGTCGGCCAGGGTGCAGCAGCCCTTGCCCTGCACCTGCAGATGCCCGGGCGTGTCGGCCAGCTTCAGGTGCACTCCGGTCACGTCCCAGCCCGCCTCGACGGCCAGGGCCGCGGTCACCGAGGAGTCCACTCCCCCGCTCATGGCCACCAGCACCTGTGGAGCCGTCACCGGCCCACCCCCTGCGCGGCCGGCGAGCCCGTGCGGCCCTCCGCCGTTGCGAGGACCGCCAGCGCCTTGGCGACGGCGGCCACGGCGGCGTCGACGTCGGCCTCGGTGGAGGCATGCCCGAGACTGAAGCGGACCGTCTCCCGAGCCTCGGCCGGGTCCCGTCCCATGGCGACCAGCACATGCGAGGGCGTGACCGCCCCACTGGCGCAGGCCGACCCGGCCGAGCACGCGACCCCGTACCGGTCCAGCAGCAACAGCAGGTCCTCGGCCCGCCGCCCCGGGAACCGCACCGACAGCAACCCCGGCAGGCCCGGGTCACCGTTGACGTCCAGATCGGGAACGAGGGTGCGCAGGCCGGTCAGGAGGCGGGAGCGGAGGGTGGCGAGGGTTGTCGCGGCGCCGGCTCGGCGGTCGGTGAGGGCGGCTGCGGCGGCGGCGCCGAAGCCGGCGAGGGCGGCCGCGGGGAGGGTGCCGGAGCGAAGGCCGCGCTCCTGGCCGCCGCCGTGGACGAGGGGGCGCAGGCTGGTGCCGGGGCGGACGACCAGGGCGCCGACGCCGGTGGGGCCGCCGAGCTTGTGGGAGGCGAGGGCCAGCAGGTGGATGCCGTCGGCGGCCATGTCGACGCCGGGGAGGCCAGCCGCCTGCACGGCGTCGCAGAGCAGGACCGCGCCGGCCGCGTGGGCGAGCTCGGCCACGGCCGCGACCGGCTGGCCGGTGCCGACCTCGTTGTTGGCGGCCATCACCGCGACCAGGGCGGTGCGGCCGGGCTGGAGGAGCGCGGCCAGCCGGTCGAGCTCGACCCGGCCGAGGTTGTCCACCGGGGCCAGGTCGACCTGGGCTCCGGCGTCGGCCTGGGCCCAGGCGGCGGCGTCGAGCACGGCGTGGTGCTCGACGGCCGAGCAGACCAGGTGCCGAGCCTCCGGGGCTCGGGCGAGGACGGTGCCCTTGACGGCCAGGTTGTCGGCCTCGGTGCCACCGGAGGTGAACACGACCTCACCCGGGTCGGCGCCGACCAGGGCCGCGACCTGCTCCCGGGCCGTCTCCACGGCCGCCCTGGCCGCCCGACCCTGGGTGTGCTGGCTGGACGGGTTGGCCGCCGGGCGCTCCAGCAGGGGCAGCATCGCCGCCAGGGCCTCCGGCCGCAGCGGGGCGCTGGCCGCGTAGTCGAGGTATGGCACCGGGCGCTCCTAGTCGTTCCCGCCGCCGCGGCCGTTGCCGCCGCCCCGGCCGTTGCCGCCGCCGCCGTTGCCGCCGCCCTGGCCTGGATCCCTGGACTTGCGGTCCCCGCCGTTGCCGCCCCCGTCCTTCTTCTCTTCCTTGGGCGGCGGCGGCAGGACCGTGTAGGACAGCTGCTCGGCCGGCCTCGGCCAGTCCAGGACCTCCTGGTTCGCCATGGCCGCGGCCATGAAGTCGTGCCAGACCCGGGCCGGGAACGAGCCGCCCGACACCCGCTCCCCCTGCACGTTGTACATCGGCTGTTGGCTCTTGGGGTTGCCCATCCAGACCGCCACCGCCAGCTGCGGGGTGTAGCCAATGAACCAGGCGTCCCGGTAGGCCTGGTTGGTGCCGGTCTTGCCGGCGGCGGGCCGGCCGATGTTGGCCGCGGTGCCGGTGCCGCCGGTGATCACGCCCTTGAGGATGTCGGTGACCTGCCAGGCGAGCGCGGCCGAGATCCGGCGCTCGGGCTTGGACGCCTTCTCGATCACCGGCCGGCCGCTGCGGTGCTCGACGTTCTCGAAGAAGGTCGGCTTGTGGTACTCGCCCATGTTCGCCAGGGTGGCATACGCGCTGGCCATGTCGATCGGGCGGACCTCGGCGGAGCCGAGGGCCATGGACGGCACCCGCTTGCCCTCCGGGATCGGGGACACCCCGAGGCGCTCGGCCATCTCGGCCACCCGGTTCGGGCAGAGCCGCTCCATCAGGCGGCCGTAGACGCCGTTGACCGACCGCCGGGTGGCGTCCCTGACCGACACCGGCCCGGACCCGCCGCCCTCGTAGTTGTCCACCGACCAGCGCGAGCCGCAGACCAGCTGGTCGAAGCCGCTCGACTCCCAGACCGAGTCGGGTGAGATGCCGGCGTCAAGGGCCGCGGCCAGCACGAAGGGCTTGAACGACGACCCGGGCTGGCGGCCGACGCCCTGGAGAGCGGCGTTGTAGGCCCCGGTCTTGAAGTTGCGGCCGCCGACCACCGCCCGGACCCCGCCGTCGCGCGGGTCGATGGCGACCAGGGCGATATCCGGGCCGCCGGGCGGGGGCAGCCACTTGTTGACCGCCTGCTCGGCCGCGACCTGCATGTCCCGGTCGAGGGTGGTGTGGATGCGCAGGCCGCCCTCGAACAGCCGCCGGGTGCGCGCCTCCCTGGTCTTGCCGAGGCGCTCGTCCTCCTGGAGCTGGCGCTTGAGGCCGTCGATGAACCACGGGTAGCGGCCGCCGACGCTGCGCGGCTCCTCGATCTTGAGCGGCTCCTTGCGGGCCTTGGCGGCGTCCGCGGCCGAGATCATGCCGAGCTGGGTCATCCGCTCCAGCACCGAGTCGCGCCGCCCCTTGGCCCGCTCGTGGTGCTGGCGGGGGTCGGAGCTCACCGGCTCCCGGATGACCCCGGCCAGCATGGCCGCCTGGGACAGCGAGACCTCCGAGGCGCGCTTGCGGAAGTAGCCCTTGCTGGCCGCCTCGACCCCGTAGTAGCCGGCGCCGAAGTACACCCGGTTCAGGTACCGGTGCAGGATCTCGTCCTTGGACAGCTTCCCCTCGAGCTGGGCGGCGAGGGCGGCCTCCTTGATCTTGCGGACGATCGAGATGTCCCTGAGGTCGGGGTAGCTGTTGCGGACCAGCTGCTGGGTGATGGTGCTGCCGCCCTGGCTGACCTGTCCGCTGAGCAGGTTGGTCACGGCGGCCCGCATGATCCCCCGGTCGTCGACCCCCTTGTGCTCGTAGAAGCGGGCGTCCTCGGCGGCGATGACCGCCTGCTGGAGGGTGGGCGAGATCTCGGACAGCGGCACCACGATCCGGTCCTGCTCGTCCTTGAGGACCTCGATCACCCGGCCCTGGCGGTCGTAGACCTGGGTGCGCTCGGGCTGGCGGAGCTGACGGAGCTCCTCCAGCTCGGGGAGGCCGGCCCCCGCGCCCTTGACCGAGTCGGCGACCAGCATCCCCGCCGGGACCGCGGTCGCGGTGGCGATCAGCAGGGTCAGGGCAAGGGCGACCACCACCGGGCGGGCGAACGCCAGCCAGCCGCGCCGGCGCCGGTTCGGCGGGGCGGCCATGGCGGTCACCAGCCGGGCCAGCCGCCTCCCGGCGGCCCGGAACGGGCGGGCGAGCCGGTCCAGCCCGCTGGCCAGCCCGGCGGCCACCGGGTCGTGGGACGGGGCCCGGCCGTTGCGCGCGGACCGCCGCCCGGCGATCGGCTCCGGGTCCTCGATCCGGTGGGCCAGGCTGGACGGCAGCCACCAGGCCTCGACCGAGTCCACCGGGTCGGGCGCGACCCGGCCCTCCGGGCCCGGCGTGCCGGCCCGGCCGTCGCGGGCGCCGGCCGGCCCATCCGGCTGGCCGTTGGGGATGCCGGCCGGCCGTGCGGGGGGCGCCTCACGGAGGTCGCCCAGCTCCTGGGTTCCCGGCATGGTGGCGGCCAGGTCACCGTCCGCCATCGTCGCGTCGAGGTCGCGCTCGGCGACCGGCGGGGTGCCGACCGGGGCGCTGGTGCCGTTGCCGGCCCGACCGGCGCGGCCGCGTTCGGCCAGGGCGTCGATCCGGGCGGCGAGCCCGCCGGCCGCCCCGGCCAGGCCGGCGCCGACGCCCTTGACGCCGCGCCCCGCGCCGCGCACGCCGCGACCGGCCGCGGCGGACCCGGCCCGGAGGCTCTCACGGGTCGCGGCCGACCCGGCGCGCAGGCTCCTGCGGGTGGCCGCCGTCCCGGTTCGCAGGCTCCTGCGGGTGGCCGCCGTGCCGGCGTGGAGGCTCTCACGGGTGGCGGCCGAGCCCGCGCGGACGTGGCGTCCGGCGGCGGCGGAGCCGTGGCGCAGCCGGCGCCGGACGCCCACGCCGACCGAGATCACCCAGGCGGCCAGCATGCTCCAGCCGCTGCGGATGCTGTGGCCGGCCCAGAAGGTCAGGTCGACCACTGCCTCGGAGACCAGGCGCACGGCCAGCCGGGCGGCGTCGACGGCCTGTCGCCGGTTGGCTGACGCGGCTACTCGGGCCGAGATCGCCGCCCGCTGAGCCTCGGTGGCCTGGGCCCGCGCCTCCGCGACCACGGGGTCCTGGGGGTCGCTCAGGCCGGTGGCCCAGGCACCCAGGCGCTCGTCGGCCACCCGCAGCCGGATCCTGGCGGCCAGCCGGGGCAGGAACTGGACCACGATGAGCAGCAGGCGCTCGAGCTCGGCGGCCAGGTCGCGGTGCCGCCCGGCCGAGCGGCTGGCCCGCGAGGCGACCCGGGACCGGGGCTCCTGCCCCTCGGGCTCCGCCGCCGGCGCTGTCCCCAACGGGCGGGGCGCCGGCCCGCCTCCAGGGGCGGGGCGGACTTCGGGGCGGGGCGGCGGGTCGGTGGAGGCGAGGCGGAGCTGGGCCGCACGGTGGGCGGCCATGGGCGTGGCCAGGAGTGGTGGGGCCGGCTGATTGGCCAGGTGGGCGGCGACCGCCCGGCCCAGCGCGACCCGGGCCCGGCGCTGGGCCCGGCGCCGGCGGGGCTCGGTGGCCATCAGACCGAGGGCCCGACCGGCGGCCCGCACACTGGCCCGGGCGGCCCCCGGCGCGGTCGGCCGGTCAGCCCGCCGCCGCGCCCGCCCCGGCTCCTGGCGCCGGGTCGGGTCCTGGGGTGGGAGGCTGCTGCTCATCAGCCCTTCCGCTTGGCGACCTCTTCGGTGAGCCTCGGGATGACCTTGAACAGGTCCCCGACGACACCGAAGTCGGAGATGGCGAAGATGGGGGCGTCGGCGTCCTTGTTGACGGCGACGATGGTCTTGGAGGTCTGCATGCCGGCCCGGTGCTGGATCGCCCCGGAGATGCCGACGGCGACGTACAGCTGGGGCGAGACGGTCTTGCCGGTCTGACCGACCTGGTGCTGGTGGGGGTACCAGCCGGCGTCGACCGCGGCCCGGCTGGCCCCGACGGCCGCCCCGAGGGTGTCGGCCAGCGCCTCGACCAGGGCGAAGTTGGCCGGGTCCTGGAGGCCGCGGCCGCCGGACACGACGATCTCGGCCTCGGCCACGTCGGGCCGGCCGCCCTGCTCCTGGACGACGTGGTCGGTCACCCGGGTCCGGTCGAACCCCTCCTCGCTGGTCTGGCCGAGGTCGACCACCTCGGCCTCGACCGGAGCCTCCTGGACCGGGAACGAGTTCGGCTTGACGGCCAGCACCGGGGTGCCGGTGCGGACCCGGGAGCGCACCGTGGTCGCCCCGCCGAACACGGTCTGGGTGGCGACCAGGTCGTCGTCGAGGTCGACGATGTCGGCCAGCATCCCCCAGCCGTTGCGGGCGGCCAGCCTGGCCCCGGCGTCCTTGCCGAGCGGGGTCGCCGCGACCAGCACCACGCCCGGCTCGGCGTCGTGGACGGCCGTCTCCAGCGCGTCGGCGACCTGCCCGGCCAGCCGGTTGTCGGCCGCCGCGGCGTACACGGCGGTGGCACCGTGGCGAGCCAGGCCCTCGCGGGCCGCGTCCAACCCCTCACCGACGAACACGGCCACCGGCTCGCCGAGGTCGCGCGCCTTGGTCAGCATCTCGTACGTCACCTTCTTGGTGGCGCCGTCCTCATGCTCGACCAGAACGAGAACTCGCGGCATCGCGTTACGCTCCCCGATCTCAGATGAACTTGTGACTGGCCAGGAACTCGGCCAGCTCGACGGCGGCGCTGCCGTCCCCGGGGTCCTTCACCTGCTGGCCCGCCTGCCGAGGGGGCCTCGGGGCGAAGTCGACGACCTCGGTGGTGGCGCCGGCGGTGCCGACCTCGCCCGGGTCGATACCCAGGTCGGCCAGGGTGTAGTCAGTCACCGGCTTGGACTTGGCGGCCATGATGCCCTTGAACGACGGGTAGCGGGGCTCGTTGATGCCTTTGACCACGCTGACCACGGCCGGACCCTCGGCCTCGAGCACGTCGTAGCCGTTCTCGGTCTCGCGGTGGACGCGGATGGTCGAGCCGTCCACCTCGAGCTGCTTGGCCCCGGTCAGGCCCGGCCAGCCGAGGTACTCGGCCAGGGCGCCGGGGACCAGGGAGGTGCGGGCGTCGGTGGACTCCGAGCCGCAGACCACGATGTCCGGCTCGACCTGGCGGATGGCCGCCTGGAGC
>Ga0081538_10005719_pt1 | contig 11111 bp, 9 predicted proteins | sample TabmetS5T2R1_FD_71022 | JGI IMG/M metagenome (GOLD analysis project Ga0081538, IMG submission 71022) | Tabebuia heterophylla rhizosphere microbial communities from the University of Puerto Rico - S5T2R1 | ecosystem: Host-associated > Plants > Roots > Rhizosphere ...
GATTTGTGTGCTCCGTTGCTGTTCATAACCGCCGGCGGCAAAAATCGTCAAGTGGTAACACCCAATCCTTTCTTATGGCACCAGCGCTCAGTGATTATTCAAGTCTGCAGCACTCATTGCCCATGGTGCCGCTGTCTCTAAGCACTGTCACCAGTGCCTTCGACGACGGAAGCGGGCGAAAACTTTAGCGAAGATTAAAGGAGACCAACACTGTGCCGAATCAACACAATGTATGACTCACCGTCCCAATTTACATGATGAAATCTGTGAACGGGCCGCGGGTCTTACCCTGCCGCCGGTGGCGGCACATATTCTCGAAATATCGAGAAACGAAAGAGCGCCGGTTCAGAGTCTGGTAGATGTCATCACTACAGATCAGTTACTGGCAGCCCGTGTGATCAAGCTGGCCAATTTTGCCACCGGGCTGCCGCAAAGATTGTTGACTGTGTCCCAGGCTATGAGCGTGATGGGTTTGGACGCGCTCAAAGCTCTTGCGCTGGGGGTAACCACCTTCCCATTAGAGGCCGGCTCCATCGAAGCAGACCGTTTCGATCCCGACGCTGCGGACATGAGTATCCGGCAAATCTGGGAACATTCCATCGGCTGTGCAGCCGTGGCCGCGCGGATTGCCGTTCAGCTTGACCACGTTTCACCATACCAGACCTTCGCGTCGGGATTCCTCCACGATATGGGACGACTTCTGCTATATCGTTGCGCAAGAGAAGATTTCTGCGCCGCGATCAACGTCGCGGTAGCTAAGAGCATTCCACTTTCGGAGGCAGAGACTCTCGCTTTAGGAATCAATCATGTAACGTTGGGTGAAATCTGGGCGGGTTGGAACCAATTTCCGCGCGATATCCGGCAGGTGATCCGCTATCATCACGAGCGACCTTCCACGTTACTGGAATCCATGGAGACGGAGATTCGCACGATGATTGCTATTGTACAGCTGGCTGACCTGCTCTGTGAAAGTCGCGATATCGGGAGTGGCGGCGATCCAGGAATCGTCCCGAAAGAATTATGGACAACGTTACGTCTTCGGGAAGAAGGTTGGCCGGATCAATTGGAAAGCATCAAGCGAGAAATCGAAGCTACTCGAGAAGTTTTTGGCTTTCCCAAGGAAGATCCAAATAAAACGCAGTCCATTCGTCGCCCTAGGCGAGAACAAAGGGCGATTCCTAAACACCAGAAGAGGGCGGTTGACGTGGCCCGCGGACAGATTATTCCGTTTCCGGCGCGAAACGAGGGTGAACAAAAAACCCACAAGAGACCATTAACAAGAAAGCTTACGATTCTGCTGGTGGAGGATCACGGTTCGTTGTGCGAGATGTTGAGCCTGTACTTGATGCGTTGCGGGTACAACGTACGTAACGCTGATAATGGGGAAATCGCCTTGGAAATTTTGGCAAAAGAAGAGATCCACCTCGTTCTGTTGGACTTAATGTTGCCTCGACTCGATGGCTTCGCGGTGCTCGAACAATTACGCGAACAGCCAAAGCGGTCTACGCTTTATATCATCGTTGTCTCTGCCGGAGCGTCGGAAAGAGATCGCAATAAAGTTCTTGAGCTTGGCGCCAATGAATACATGCCTAAACCGTTTCACCTCAACCGTCTCCTAGAGCGTATTCACGCCGTAGAAAAGTATCTGCTCTAATTCCATTCAGAGATTGGGTCAGTGACCACCGTTTTTAGGCTCGCCTCGATCACGGATTCGAACTTTTATTCTTACTGTTCGTCCCCTTTTGCCGCGTCAAGAACTTGACGGTGGTTATTGCGTTTTTTGACGGCGCCAACTCCCGGACAGACGGTTTCTGTTCGAATTCGAAGTATTTCATTCTAGGAAAGCTTGGCACATCGGTTGCTCAAAGGTTACATCAGCTAAACCTTACTCCCAAAGACCGCGCTGACGACAGAGGGGAAAGCAAGAAATTTCCAACCTGCTTACTTTTCTAGGTAGTCAATCAGCATGTTTGAAAGATTCTCGTCAGATCGCGAATCGATAGGACCGACGTTTCCTCAAGAGCTGATGCTGCCGCGCAAGCGTTCCGCCGCATCAAAGCGTACGACGCCGGCACACGTTTTTGCCATAACCAGCGGTAAGGGAGGAGTGGGCAAAACCAATATCGTTGCAAACCTTGCCGCAGCACTGACGCTGCGCGAGAAACGAGTGATGGTAATCGACGCCGATTTAGGATTGGCGAATCTCGATCTCTTTTTGGATGTGAGGCCCGTTTACACACTGGCGGACTTCTTTACCGGCCGAGTGCACCTTAATGAAATCATCGTTCCAAACCGCAACGGTATTCTCTTACTTCCCGGCGCGAGCGGTCAGGAAATAACCGCTTTGCGTCACGACCAAAAGGTTGCGTTACTGACGGAACTCGATGACCTGAGCCACGAAGTCGATTTGGTTTTGGTGGACACCGGTAGCGGAATCTCCGACGCAGTCACCTATTTTGCGACCGCGGCCCAGGAGATCGTGGTGGTTGTAACGCCAGAACCTGCGTCTATGACCGACGCTTATGCCCTGGTCAGGGTTCTGGCATCTGTGCACCACGAGAAACGATTTCGCATCCTGGCGAACAACGTCTCAGGGGAACCCGAAGCGCGCCGCCTGTTCGACGCCCTGTCGGGAACGGCGCTCCGTTTTCTTAACGCCTCGCTGGATTTCTTCGGCTGGGTCCCGCATGACCCGCAGTTGGTCCGCGCAGTCGCACGATCGCAAATGATTGTGACGGAGGCCGCCGACGCGCCGTCGTCCAAAGCCTTCATGTGCATAGCGCAGCGCCTGATTCAAACAACCAACAGCCGGATAAGGATCAAAGGGAGTGTGCAGTTTTTCTTCCGCCGTATGCTTGAGAAGGACACGCAAGCGAGATGAAGACGCCTCAAAAGGAGCAGAAACAAGTCGGTTTTGTTTTGGGCCAGACGGCCAAAGAGGAGATGGTCATCCAATACCTCCCCTTGGTGCGCTGCGTAGCTGAAAAGGTCCATCGTCGGCTTCCTCCAGGGGTCGACCTGGAGTCGCTGGTTCACTCCGGTGTCGTCGGTCTTCTTGAGGCGCTGGATCGCTTTGATCCCAAGCGCGGCGTCGAATTTGAAATATATGCCCGCTACCGCATCCAAGGCGAAGTAATGGAATGTCTACGCTCTCTCGATTGGGTGAGCCGCTCATTACGGTCTTGGGGGCGGAAGATAGAAGCCGCCAAGGCCAAACTGGCAGGAAAGTTGGCCCGGGAGCCCACGGCGGAAGAAGTGGCAAAAAAACTGGAAATTTCTTTGGAAAGCTATTACCGGCTCGATCAGCAGGTGAGTGATGCAACCCTGCTCAGCCTCGAGGATTCGTCCATCTTATCGGAAGCGGACTGGGAGCGAACCCAGGAAAAATGCCTGCACAAGGCGTTTCTCGATCCACTAAGCTTTGTTGAAAGCAAAGATCTCGTGGAGAAGCTAGCCGCGTCCGTGGCGGCATTGCCCGAACGAGAACGAATGGTCGTGACGCTTTACCACTACGAAGAACTGACGCTGCGAGAAATCGGCGAGATCCTCGATTTGAGCGAGGGGCGCATCTGTCAAATCTTTGCCCAAGCCGTTGGCCGTTTGCGCATCGCTCTCGGCATCACGCCGCGGAAAAACTTACCCGCTAGACGCGTGCAGGTCGCCCTCAAACAAAGCGCGAAGAAGCCCATACGAGTCTAGCAAGGATTGCGATAAAATATGACTAACGCCTCAAACGCAGACTCGCGGCCATCGAGGCAGTGATTCATAACAACTTCGGGCCGTGCTGGCTTTCCAGCCACTCTACTGATTTTCAGAACCTGATCATACAAAACCGGCTAGCCCGGCTATCGCATCGGCGCCGCCCGCTTCATACAGCCACTCGATCAAGATCCTTGAGGATGCACCGATGACTTGGGTCCTTGGCCAATCACAAATCGGGCATGCATTGAACGGAACCGCGCTAAAAAACCTTTGAGATTCCTCCAAATAAAAACGTGAAGATGTCCTTTTGGGGCTAAAGAAGCCTGCCAACCTGCCGATGAAACGGATGTAAAGGCGAAAATCCAGCCGGGAGGGTCTATATCTGCAAGTCCTTTGTAGAGTACAGAGCCAGAAAACTATAAGCCGAATTCAGCGTGAGAAAGGAACCACGATCGGTCAAAACTGTGAATCAGCCAAGGTCGATATTTCCAAACAAAGTTGGGAGTTACAACGAATAGCCGAGCTTGTTCGCAAGGGGTATGAACTCCGAACGAAAAGAATCAAGCAGATCAAGGAAAGCATCGTCAAGGGGGAGTATGAGGTTGATGCGCAGGAGGTCGCCAGGAGCATCATTCGTATCGAGGTCCTACGCCGCCGAAAAAAATAAATTTGATCCATGAATATTGACCTCACAGAACTAATCAACCTCCCCTCCACCCAGGTGCTGCAGCCCAGTCTTCTAAACTTTCTTCAGTAGTAGGAAATTCATGTTGATATTGAGTCGCCGGCCCGGCGAGAGTCTCACTATTGGCGACGACGTCGTCGTGACGGTGGTCGGTGTGAGCGGCAACCAAATCCGGCTCGGCATTACTGCACCGCGAGAAGTACGAGTCTTGCGGGAAGAAATCTATAAGGCCATGCGGGAAGAGAACCAGGCCGCTCCCGCCAACGCGCTTGATTCCAATAGGAAGCCGGAAGATGCTGTTGGTCAAATGCAGGGACGCAAACAGAAAAGACCTCGCAACTAATTACCTCACGCTAGAGCGGATAGAATTCTTTGCTTGCAAATTTGCCGAGCGAGAGTTTTTCCAGCCGATCAATTTATACGTTGCCATGCACTGCCAGCCCATGAAGATGCTGTCAGTGCACATTTTTCCGGGGCATGAACGCCAGCCCGTTCGATGATGTCCTAAGGCGCTCGGCAAGGTCTCCCGTGGCTATCCGATTAAAAGGCAAACTGCCGCATTTGTTGTTGCGCGCTGACGCGGATCAGGCTCGTGGTGCCGGACATGTAATGCGCTGTTTGGCATTGGCTGAGGCATGGCAGCAACATGACGGTCGTGCCACGTTATTGAGCTGCCGTCTTAACCCCGAATTGTGTCGACGGACCGAAGCGCTTGGGATTGGCCTTACCGAAATCCCCTTGCCTCATCCGGCCAGTTCGGATTTGCGCGCGGCTTGTACCGTCTTGGAAGAGGTCTCTCGCGACGACACCGCGCTGCCGTGGGTCGTGCTCGACGGCCATCATTTTGATACCGTCTATCAGAGCCTTCTGCGATCTGCAGGATGTCGTCTGATGGTGATCGACGATACTGCGCATCTACTTCGTTACGACGCCGACATGATTTTGAACCAGACGTTGAGCGCTCAGCAGTTTGCCTATACCTGTTCTCCAGATACCCTGCTCCTCTTGGGCACGCGGTTCACTTTGCTGCGGTCTGAATTCCATCGCTGGCACGGCACGCCAAGGCACTGTCCAGAAGTTGCTCGCAAAATCCTCGTCACTTTAGGCGGCAGTGACGCGGATAATGCTACCCTCAAGATCATTGAAGCGTTAGAGCAAATATCGACACCGGACCTCGAGGTCCGAGTCGTCGTTGGGCCACTCAATCCTCATTTGGCACAACTGCAGTCGAGGATGGATTCCAAATCGTCTCAGATTCGTCTGGAAACCGACGCGACCGATATCGCTTCCCTGATGGCCTGGGCAGATCTGGCGGTGGCAGGTGGCGGAACGACCGCCTGGGAGCTGGCCTTTATGAAAGTGCCGGCTCTGGTCTTGACCCTCAGCGAAAACCAGTCGGAAGTGGCCCGGGCTTTGGATGAATTCGGCACGGCGCGTTCACTCGGTTCGCCTAGCGACCTTGACCAGGACCAGCTTGCTGAAGCGATCTTCCGTCTAATGCATGACAGGGAAACCCGACAGCAGATGAGCGAAAAAGGCCGGGTTGTCGTGGATGGCAGGGGAGCCGAAAGAGCACTGGAAGTGATGCTCTGCGGCTCCCGCGGATCACCGCTTCAACTACGGGTCGCGAGCGAGGAGGACATGCTGCTGCTCTGGCAATGGGCAAACGAAGCTGCAACTCGGCGCAACTCATTCAGTTCAGAACCTATTTCGTGGGTCAGCCACCAGGCCTGGTATGCAGCGAAACTTATGTCGTCCGACACGCGGCTGTGGGTTCTGGAACTGCAGAAAGTACCCGTCGGTCAAATTCGTTACGAGCGCACCGATCCCAGAACGGCGCGGATCAGTTTTTCGATTGCACCGGCGTATCGCGGGATGGGTCTCGGTACGCAGCTATTGCGTTTATCAGCCGATCGTGCCGGCCGGGAGTTAAGGGTTGATACCGTGGAGGGAATTACTTTTGCCGAGAACCGTGCTTCGAACCACGCCTTTCTAAATGCCGGCTTCGGCGTCGTTGAAGAGAGGCATGTCGCCGGTCATCGCTGCTTCGTTTTTAGGCGATCGTGTTCGCTGCGCGGCGCGGAATCCGATGGCATCATTTCTTGAGATTAGTGGGCGAAAAATAGGGGCGGGATTATTCAGTCTCTCTTGTCGTGGAGACTCGGCAAATCACCACGGTCGCTTCGACCGAGCCGTGGGGCTAGTGAACACAGCTAAAGTTTGCGGTGTTTGCGCGATCTAGCTGCAAACCTACAGGCCGGGCACGCTAAAGCTTGATTGCGATAAGAATTATTTCCGGGATTCAAGGCTCGTCATGGCAATCGATTATTCTTCTTGAGACGCTACCGCATTAATTCTATGTCCCCGAAATTCTTACAGCGATCAACGACCCACAATGCATCGGCGTTGGGAATCGGCGTTGTTCCACCAAGGACGCCTGTAACAAATAGCTTTGCTTCGAATGACGACGCAAATTGGTGGATGATCACCTTGAGTGATCTAACGCTACTGCTGCTTTTGGGCTTTCTCCTAGTTTGGTATCTACTGGACAAGAACAATCTTAATGCGACCAACCTGCCAGCGCCAAGCACCGAGATTGCAAAAAAGCCGGGATTGCCTCCGAGTTCGGACCCGATCCACGTTGATCTTCGTGATTGGCAGACCATAAGAGAAGAAATCCAACGCTTCGTCGCTGAAATCGGCTTGTCAAAAGAGGTCATTGTTGAATCAGCGCTCAATGAAATCGTCATTTCTCTGAATGATACCGTCCCCTTCAATTCGGGTAAGGCGGACTTGCGAAAGGAAGCCCTGCCGCTTCTTCGAAAAGTGGTAGCGGTAGTTTTGAGTGGTGGTGCGCTTTCCTTGGAAGTCAGCGGTCATATTGACGATGTCTCCATCTCGAACTCGAAATTCCCCTCGAGCTGGGAACTGTCGAAAGCGCGAGCGAGCCGCGTAGCCCGATACCTGATCGACAACGGCTTTGATTCGTCGCGGATCTCAGTACGAGGTTACGCCAATCAAAGGCTGCGTGCGCCGCGCTCTGCCCTCGATAACCGGAGCGCACATCGACGAGTGGAGATTCGTCTCTATCGGGGCGTCGATCAAAACCCTGTTCCGTAGGAACGGTAAGCACACGCTTCGCGTTTGGCAAGCGACCTCGATGCTTTCGCTCCCGATTCCGGATCAAGTCCGAGAAATTTCTAAATTTACTTTCCGGCATAACAACATCAATTGACAGCCAGAGCTCATATCGGATAGGCTCGGTCCGCGTATGAGCAAGCAAGCGCGTACCTCAGTCGATCACCAAGCCGATCTTCAGATTCAACCCGACGCCAGACTCTGTTCGACGCCCGACTCCGTGCTATGGGGTTATATCGCCGCCAATCTTCCGCCGGCGCTCTCCATTAAACCGGGTCAGATTGTCGAGATTGAATGCCTCTCGCATCAGGGGCTGACCACTCATCAAGACCCGGAAAGTTTTTTTGGTGCGCACGGGATCGCCGCCCAGGATGTTCTCTCCGATGCCAAGTTGGTGTTCGCTAAAGTAAAACGACCCAAAGGTGCGAGTGTCCATATTCTGACCGGTCCGATCTACGTGGAGGGTGCGGAACCCGGCGATACATTGGAAATTCGCGTTCTTGATATACGGTTTCGCGTCCCCTACGGCGTCAACAACACTGGTCCGGGTAGAGGAGTGCTGCCGAAACTCTTGAAGCAACAGTCTGCCAAGTTGATCCGCGTCGACCTAGAGCGCCGTATCGCTCTGTTCTCAGAAGAAGTCGAGATTCCGTTGAATCCATTCATGGGCATCATGGCGGTATCACCGCCGACGAGCCTGGGCATGGTCTCGTCCACGCCGCCCGGGGCTTGGGGCGGCAATATGGATCTCAAGTTTCTCGGCAAGGGATCGACGCTTTATCTACCGGTATTCAATCCAGGCGCGCAATTCTTCACCGGTGACGGGCATGCGGCGCAAGGTGATGGCGAAGTCGATGGGGGGGCCATCGAAATCTCGCTGATGCCGACTCTGCAATTCATCCTCCACAAGCACAAGACTATCAATTTGCCGCGCGCTGAAACCGCCACGGACTATCTTCTGACCGGGCTGAGCGTCGATCTCAATGAAGCGACAAGGATAGCTCTTCAAGAGGCCGTCGGTTTCCTTCAAGCCGAAAAGGGAATGAGCGCCGCGGATGCTTATGCTTTATCGAGCTTGGCGGTGGATTTGGGTATCGGCGAAGCCGTCGATGTCGTGAATCTGGTTTACGCGAAGATTCCTAAGAACATTTTTAGAAGCAATCCGGACTACTGGTGCGTGCCCTCGGAGACCTAGCCGTTCGGCTGATTTCAACAGAGGTAAGGAAATTAATTCCGTAAGAAGGAGAAAAATCATGGACATTGCACCGCTCAACGAAAAAACTGGCTATGTGCGCTGGATGAAGAGCCAAGGTCTGCCGATTCATGTCGGCCATGGCATGGCCGATCTCCGCGCCCTTGAGGTGGTGCCTTACAGCCGTATTGGTGGCAAAGCGGCTTTCATTCATCTGCACGGTATGCAGGGCATCACGGGCGGGTATGTCGGTGAGATTGCGCCCGGGGATGCGTTGAAGCCCGAACGGCATCTATATGAAGAGGTAATCTGCATATTGAACGGTCAAGGAGCCACGGAGATATGGGATGATCAAGGCAACAAGAAGTTGTTCGAGTGGAACAAGTGGAGCCTCTTTGCGCCGCCCATGAATACCATGCACAGACTGGTGAACGGCTCCCGCGAGCCGGTGAAGTTTCTGGCCGTTACCAACGCGCCTCTGGCCTTCGACATCTATCGGGACGCCAACTTCATCTTCAATTGCCCCTACAGCTTCGCCGATCGTTTCCACGGCGAAGAAGACTATTTTAACGTTGGCAAAAAGCGTTACGTAAGCGGTCTGATCAATATCTGGGAAACCAATTTCATTCCCGATATTTCCAACGCATTTTTGGAAAACCTCGAAGTCAAAGGGGCCGGTTTGCGTCTCAGCCAGTTTGAAATGTCCGGTAACGCTCTCGTCGGCCATCTGGGCGAGTGGCCGGTGGGCAAATATCACAAGGCACACTACCACGGTCCGGGGGCCATTATCGTCGGACTTCAATCTATCGGCTACGTACTGCTCTGGCACAAGCAATGGGGGCTGCATCCCTACACGGACGGCCACGAGGACAAGGTCATCGACATCAAATGGGGCGAAGGCAGCATCTACTGCCCCCCAGGAGATTGGTTTCATCAGCACTTTAATGCCGGCAAGGAACCGGCGCGCCATCTGGCAATCCGCTATGGCAGCCGTCTTTTTCCGCTAGGATTCAAAGTCTCGCATCAAAAAACCGATGACGATGTTTTCAGGGGAGTCAAAGAGGGCGGGTGGATGATTCCCTACGAAGACGAAGATACCGAGATTCGGCGCCGCTACCAGGCGGCCCTGAGAGCGAACGGCGTTGCCGCCTAGTATCAGCGCTTTCCCTCCTAGCAGGAGCCGGCAAAAATCTGTCCTGCCGAAAAACGGCTCCGTAGCATAGCTACGCACCTCGTTAGTTAGATGGTCCGAACGGCATGGCACTTCCTCGCTTTTCTAGCCTTTGCCGCGGACAATGCAACCGAGCTCATCTCACCTCGGAAGAGTTTTGAGTAACTGTCTCGCCTTGTGCGCGGCCGAGATGGCTTCCGCGTACCGTTTTTCTTCTAATTTAGACCACGCCTCGTCCAGCGTAGCGTTGGCACCATACAATTTTGGGGAATGGGATCTGCCGTGCACTTGCTGCGCTTCAACAAGCTCGCGCTGGACAACGCGAATGGCCGCGATGGCATCGTCTCCGGAGGGGCCGGTGACAATGGCATCCCACTTGGCGATCCCTAGAACAACGGCGACCAGAAGGATCATCACAGCGACTCTTGCATAAGCCGGCATCGCTGGAGGATACGGCCGATAATGGACTTTGCGAGTTGAGAGCTTATCCAGTCCGAGGCCCGACAACGTAACTCCTTCCTGCTTCCAACGTGCCAGAAGCGAGACCACTATCGATAGGATCAAAATCCCGCCCACGACTCCGAGGGAAACACCGATGGGAATCTTGTAGAAATCAACGACCAGCATCTTGGCCCCGACAAAGCAGAGAACGAAGGACAGCCCGACTTTCAGGTAAACGAACATCTGCATTACTCCCGCGAGCATAAAATAGAGAGCCCGCAGCCCAAGAATCGCAAAGACGTTGGAGGTGTAGACGATGAATGGATCCGTCGTGATCGCAAAAATAGCGGGTATGGAATCCACGGCGAAAATAACGTCGGTTGTTTCAACAACAACCAGCACTAGCATTAGAAGCGTTGCGTAGATTTTCCCCTCTTTGCGCACAAAGAACTGTTGTCCGTGATATTCGTTAGTGATGGGAACCCAACGCTGGAACAACCGAACCACCGGGTTCTTATCGGGCTCCAACTTCGCATCGCCTTGGAGCAGCATCTTGATTCCGGTGACGACCAAGAAACCGCCGAAGACGTAGATCATCCAGTGAAAATTCTCAAGCAAAGCGGCGCCGGTGGCGATAAAAATCGCTCTCATGATCAACGCACCGACAATCCCCCAGAAAAGCACCCGATGCTGATAAGTGGCAGGGGTCGCGAAATACTGAAAAATCATGAGAAAAACAAAGAGATTATCGACACTGAGGGATTTCTCGATGACGTAGCCGG
>Ga0081538_10005720_pt1 | contig 11108 bp, 8 predicted proteins | sample TabmetS5T2R1_FD_71022 | JGI IMG/M metagenome (GOLD analysis project Ga0081538, IMG submission 71022) | Tabebuia heterophylla rhizosphere microbial communities from the University of Puerto Rico - S5T2R1 | ecosystem: Host-associated > Plants > Roots > Rhizosphere ...
ACGCGCCGGCCGCGATGCTCCTCGCCTTCTACATCTGCGTCGCCGAGAAGCAGGGGGTGGGACGGGACAAGCTCCGCGGGACCATTCAGACGGACATCCTCAAGGAGTACATCGCGCAGAAGGAATGGATCTTCCCGCCCGAGCCGTCCATGCGCCTGTGCGTGGACATGATCGAGTTCTGCGCGCGCGAGGTCCCCCTCTGGCACCCGGTCTCCATCTCCGGCTATCACATCCGCGAGGCTGGCTCGACGGCTGCGCAGGAGCTCGCCTTCACCCTCGCGGACGGGTTCGCCTACGTCGAGGCGGCGATGGCCCGCGGCCTCGACGTGGACGAGTTCGCGCCCCGCCTCTCCTTCTTCTTCAACGCGCACATCGACTTCTTCGAGGAGATCGCCAAGTACCGCGCCGCGCGGCGGATCTGGGCCCGCGAGCTGCGCGAGCGCTACGGGGCGAAGAGCCCGCGCTCGTGGCTGATGCGCTTCCACGCGCAGACCGCCGGCGTCTCCCTGACCGCCCAGCAGCCCGAGGTGAACATCGTCCGCACCGCCGTCGAGGCTCTCGCGGCGGTCCTCGGCGGCTGCCAGTCCCTCCACACGAACTCGTTCGACGAGGCGCTGGCCCTCCCGACCGAGCACGCGGTCAAGATCGCGCTGCGGACGCAGCAGGTGCTCGCGCACGAGACGGGGGTCGCCTCGACCATCGATCCGCTTGGCGGCTCGTACTTCGTCGAGGACCTCACCAACCGCCTCGAGGCGGAGGCCTACGACTACTTCGACCGCATCCGGCAGCTGGGAGGCGTCGTCCCGGCGATCAAGGACAACTTCTTCCAGCGCGAGATCGCCGAGGCCTCCTTCCGCTTCCAGAGCGAGCTGGAGGCGGGCCGGCGGGTGATCGTCGGCGTCAACCGCTACGCGGAGCCCGACGAGCGGCCGATCGAGATCCTCAAGATCGACCAGGCGCTCGAAGACAAGCAGGTCGAACGGGTGCGGGCCCTGCGCGGTCGGCGCGACGCCGCCGCCGCCGACGCGGCGCTCTCACGGCTGAAGGCCGACGCCGCGGTCGAGGACCGAAACCTCATGCCGGCCATCGTCGAGGCCTCGCGTGCGTACGTGACCATGGGCGAGATGTGCGACGCGCTCCGCGAGGTCTGGGGCACGTGGCGCGAGACCCCCGTCTTCTGAGGATCTCCGGACACTCCTGTGGGAGTCCCGCCGAACGGCTAGTAGCCGCCGGCCTGCCGGTCCAGTAGGCTCGCCTTTCACGGGACGCCGGTTGGCCGCAGCCGACGTCCGTCGCGAGGGCGTCGTGAGCCTTCCCTCTACGGCCCTCGCAACGGGGACAAGCGGGCACTCCCGGAGACCAAGCGGGATGGCCCGCTTCCCCCTTTCGGGGGATGACGCGCGCGCGCCGAGCAGACAGATTGTCGGGGCGCTCTCCAGGGCGCGCGCGGCCGCCCCCGATTGGTCGGGGGGTGGCCGCGCTCCGTTTTCGGGAACGTTCGGTGCTGGCCTAGGCCGCCGCGGTGCCGGCCGCCGCCTGGAGGGGCAGCAGCCCGTGCACCTGCGCCCACCGGCTCGCCTCGGTGCGATTCGAGACGCTGAGCTTCCGGTAGATGTTCGACAGGTGGAACTTGACGGTCTGCTCCGTCACCCACAGCATCCGGGCGAGCTGGGCGTTCGAGTGCCCTTCGGCGACGAGCGTCAGGATCTCGAGCTCGCGACGCGTGAGGCCCCATGCCTCCTCGATCGACTCGCGCGCGTGCGGCCGCTTGCCGTTGTGCCCGCGGGCGAGGTAGATGGAGTGGTCGAACGCCTGCCGGATCGCCGAGGCGAGGTCGTCGGCGTGGGCGGTCTTGAGGACGTATGCCTCGGCCCCCGCCGCGAGCGCGCCGTCGACGTACTGCGCGTCGCTGTACGCCGAGAGGACGATGACCTTCAGCTCCGGCGCCCGCTGCTTCGCGAGCGCGAGGCATTCGATCCCGTCCATCTCGCCCGCGCCCATCTCGACGGCGGTGACGAGCAGGTTGGGACGATGCTCCTCGATCAGCGCGAGGGCGTGGTCGGGGGAGGTCGCCTTCCCGATAACCTCGACCCCGATGCGGGCGAGGACCTGCTCGACGGCGTCCAGCCAAAGGGGATGCTGGTCGAGCAGTACTGCAGTGCGATGCTCAGAAGGAGTCATCGAAAGGGCCGCCTTTCGATCGGACTACACGAAGAAGCTAGACGATAGCTGATCTTTCGGCGTGTGCAAAGGGCCGGGGAGAAACCTGTGGAAACTGGCATCTTCTGCCGGAGTCCACACGCTGGGGATAGCCGCGGGGCACGGCGACCCCACGATGGTCTAGGTGCGGCGGTCGAGCTCGGCGACGAGGAGCGGCGGCGCGTGCAGGTACTCGGCGCCCCTGCGCTTGCGCTCGATGTCCTCGTAGACCCGCTCGACGAGCTCGACGTCGAGCCCGGTCGCCGCCGCCGCCTCCTCCGCGGGCAGACCCTGGTTGCGAGCGTAGAGGCAGAGGTCGAGCTTGTCGAAGGGGACGGAGAAGTAGAACTCCTCCTGGCTCTGCTCGAGCGCGTACGTGTCCGTCGTCGGCGGGCGCTCACGGATCACGGCCGGCACGCCGACCTCCTCGGCGAGCTGGTAGACCTGGGTCTTGTAGAGGTGGGCGATCGGCTTCACGTCCGCCGATCCGTCCCCGTTCTTCACGAAGAACCCCTGGTCGTACTCGAGCCGGTTCGGCGTCCCCACGACCGCGTAGTCGAGGCGGTCCGCGTGGTAGTACTCGAGCATCTTGCGGACGCGCTGCTTGAAGTTGGTCGCCGCCACCACCTCGCGGTAGGCCGTCGCGGTCAGCCGTGCCTCACGGCGCTCGCCCTCGGGCGACTCGGCCACCACGGTGAAGAGGCTGTACCGCGAGCCGCCGAGGAGGCTGGGGAGGACGATCTTCGCCTTCCAGCCCTCGCCGTATTCGGGCAGCACGGTGCGGATGGCGGCGTCGCGGCGCTGGTAGCACCCCGCTGCCCGGAGGAGCTCGGTGATGTCCTCGACCACGGTCTCCACGCCTGCCGCCTCCGCTGACACCCTGGACAGGTCGAGGGTGTCGGGCGCCGACTCGCCCTCCGGCATGAGGACGCCCAGCACGCGCTCCGGCCCGAAGGCATGCGCGCACAGGTGTGCCACGAGGCTCGAGTCCACGCCACCCGAGAGGCCGACCACCGCGCCCCGGCGGCGCAGGTCCTTGTAGACGGCGTCGCGAAGACGCTCGGCGATCTCGTCGACCGCGCGCCCCGCGTCCAGGCGGAGCGTGTCGGCGCTGAGCTCAGCCCGCGCCATTCGAGCCGGCGGTCTTCTCGCCGACGAAGCGGGTGATGTTCGCGATGGAGTCGAGGTTCTCGGGGAGGACCTCCTCGTCGGCGATCTCGACCTCGTAGCGCTCCTCGATGAAGCCGATCAGCTCGAGGACGCCGGTCGAGTCGATGACGCCGACCTCGATCAGGGAGTCCTCACCGCCCAGGTCGATGCCGTCGGCGCTCAAGGGGAAGTTGTCCTTGAGGAACTGCCGGACTTCCTGCTCGATGGTCTCTGGGCTGGTCATGACGGGCAAAGAGAAGTCGCCCGGCAACCTCAAGGGGCGACCGTCTGAGAATAGCAGCGACCCCACGGGCTTTCGACCAGGTTTTGCTGACTGAACCCCTGGCCTTGCCGCCCGTCCCGCCCGCCCGTATCGTCAGGGACATGTGCGGCATCGCCGGGATCTACGCGCGCCCTGGCGCCGAGGCGCCCCAGGACCTGCTCCTGGCCATGGCGGGCGAGCTCCGCCACCGCGGTCCCGACGGCACCGGGCTCTATTCCGACGGTCGCTTCGGGATGACGAACAACCGGCTCGCCATCGTCGACCTCGAGGGAGGCGACCAGCCCCTCTCGGACGAGGACGGCCGCTACTGGGTGATGCAGAACGGCGAGATCTACAACTACGTCGAGCTCCACGCCGAGCTCGAGGGCCTCGGCCACCGCTTCGCCACCACGAGCGACACCGAGGTGATCGCCCACGCGTACGCCGAGTGGGGGCCCGCCTGCCTCGACCGCCTGAACGGCGACTTCGCCTTCGCCGTCTGGGATCGCCGCGCGCGGGAGCTCTTCCTCGCCCGCGACCGCTTCGGCGTCCGGCCCCTGTTCGTGGCGGAGCTCGGCGGCGACCTCGTCTTCGGCTCCGAGCTGAAGGCGATTCTCCGGCACCCAGCGGCCCGCCGCGAGCTCGATCCGGCCGGGCTCGTCGAGAGCTTCACGACCTGGTGCATCTCGCCGGACGCGTCCTCGTTCCCCGGCATCCGGGAGCTGGCCCCTGCGCACTTCCTCCGCGTCGGGGCCGACGGCCTCCGGGAGGAACGGCGCTGGTGGGACCTCCGTTTCTCCGACGCGGGTGACGTCTCGCCGGCCGAGCGCTCGGCTCTGGCGGAGGAGCTGGACGCGCTCCTCGGGGACGCCACCCGCCTGCGCCTGCGCGCGGACGTCCCGGTGGCCGCGTACCTGAGCGGGGGGCTCGACTCGTCGGCGATCGTCGCGCACGCGCTCGAGCAGATGGACGAGACGCTCTACAGCTTCGGCATCGGCTTCGAGGACCCGCGCTTCGACGAGAGCGTCTTCCAGGATCGGCTCACGGGCGCGCGTGGGCTCGACCTCACCCGGGTCACGATCGGCGCACGCGACATCGCGGAGCTGCTGCCGCAGACGGTCGAGCTCGCGGAGAAGCCGACGCTCCGCACGGCGCCGTCCCCGCTCCTGCGGCTCTCCGGCGCCGTGCAGGACGCCGGGCTCAAGGTGGTGACCACGGGCGAGGGAGCCGACGAGCTCTTCGGCGGCTACGACCTCTTCCGCGAGAACGCCGTCCGCCACTTCTGGGCCCGCGAGCCGGACTCGGAGCTGCGCCCGCTCCTGCTCACACGGCTCAACGCGTTCATCGGGAAGGACCTCAAGCGCTCGGGCGCGTTCCTCGTCGGGTTCTACCGCAAGGGGCTGACCGAGACGGACGACCCGCTCTACAGCCACCGGCTCCGCTTCGCCAACACCTCGCGCCTGCTCGCGCTCCTCGACGGCGGCGTGCTCGAACGCGCGGCCGAGCGGGGCGACCCAGCCGAGAGGCTCGAGGCCCGCCTCCCGTCGTGGTTCACGGAGATGACGCCGCTCGGGCGCGCGCAGTACCTCGAGATCACGACCTTCCTGAACGGCTACCTGCTCCACTCGCAGGGCGACCGGATGCTGATGGGGCACTCGATCGAGGGCAGGTTCCCGTTCCTCGACTACCGCGTGGCGGAGTTCGCCGCGCGCCTCCCCGACCAGCTCAGGCTGCGCGGGCTCTCGGAGAAGTACCTGCTCCGTAAGGCCGTCGAGCACCGGCTCCCCCCGGAGATCGCCGCGCGCAAGAAGCGGCCGTACCGGGCCCCGATCGTCGGCGCCTTCGTCGGCCCGGACGCGCCCGAGTTCGTGCGCGAGCTGCTCGCCGCCGAGCGTCTGCTCGACGCAGGTCTCTTCTCGCCGGACGCGGTTGCACGCCTGGTCAGGAAGTGCGAGGCCGGAGCGCCGCGCGACGCGGTGAGCGAGACGGACGAGATGGCCCTCGTGGGGGTGCTCTCCGCCATGCTCCTCCACGACCGCTTCGTCGAGCATCCGCGCCTCGCCGAGCCGCTCGTCCCCGACCGGGTCGTCATGGGCGACCAGGTGCGGGTCCCCAGCCCAAGTAGCACAGTGTTACTTGACCCGCAGCCGATCGCATGACGCAAGCGCCGATCCGCCTCCTCCACGAGACCTTGCTCGCCTCCGCGGAGCGCGTCCCCGAGCGCGAGGCCGTGGTCGCAGGCGCGGAGCGCCTCTCCTACGTGGAGCTGCTCGACCGGTCGCTGAGGCTGGCGCGCGGCCTCCAGGAGCTCGGCGTCCGGCGGGGAGACCGCGTGGCCGTCTACATGGACAACTCGGCCGGCTGCGCGACCGCGCTCTACGCGACGCTCCTCGCCGGCGGCGCCTTCGTCGTCGTCAACCCGCAGACGAAGGAGGACAAGCTCCTGTACGTCCTCGACGACTGCGAGGCGACGGCGCTCCTCACCGAGGGGAGCCTGACGCGCACGGCGCTCGCCGCCGGCCGCTCCGCGAAGAGCGTCAGGGCGGTCGTCGCCGACTCCGCGCCTGCGGACGTCGAGGGCGCGCTGGCCTTCGGCGAGATCGTCGCCTCCTCGGAGCCGGAACCGGCTGAGGTGGGCACGATCCCGCTCGACCTCGCGGCCCTCATCTACACGTCGGGAAGCACGGGCTTTCCCAAGGGCGTGATGATGACCCACCAGAACATGGTCTTCGCCGCCGGGTCGATCGCGCAGTACCTGCGCTTGGGGCTCGACGAGCGCATCCTCGGCCTCCTCCCGCTCGCCTTCGACTACGGCCTGTACCAGCTGCTCATGAACGTCCTCAAGGGCGGCACGCTCGTCCTCGAACGCTCCTTCGCCTTCCCGGCGCAGATCGTGAAGCGGGTGCAGGAGGAGGAGGCGACGGTCTTCCCCGGCGTCCCCACCGTCTACGCGACGCTCCTCTCCATGCGCCGGAACATGGACTTCGAGCTCCCGAGCGTCCGCCGCGTCACGAACACCGCCGCGGCGCTCCCCGCCACCTTCCACGCGGAGCTCGAGCGCATCTTCCCGAACGCGCTCATCTTCGCCATGTACGGGCTCACCGAGTGCAAGCGCGTCAGCTACCTCGAGCCCGAGCTCCTGGCCGAGAAGCCCACCTCGGTGGGGAAGGCGATACCCGGGTCGGAGACGATGGTGCTCCGGGAGGACATGACGCCGGTCGAGCCGGGCGAGACGGGCGTGCTCTACGTGCGCGGCCCGCACGTCATGGTCGGCTACTGGCGCAAGCCCGAGCAGACCGCGGAGATGATCGTCGAGGGACCGCTCCCAGGAGAGCGCATGCTGTGCGCGCAGGACCACTTCACGGTGGACGAGGACGGTTTCCTCTACTTCGTCGGGCGCAGCGACGACATCATCAAGACCCGCGGCGAGAAGGTCAGCCCGATCGAGGTCGAGAACGCCATCTTCGACATCGAGGGCGTCAAGGAGGCTGCCGTCGTGGGCGTTCCCGACGAGATCCTGGGCGAGGCGATCAAGGCCTTCGTCGTGCTCGACGAGGGCGCGACGCTGACCGACCAGGAGATCGTCGCCGCCTGCCGCACGCGCCTGGAGAACTTCATGGTCCCGAGCGAGGTCGAGTTCCTCGACGCGCTCCCGACCACGGCGACCGGCAAGGTCCGCCGCAAGAGCCTCAAGGAACCGTCCGAGGTCTAGACACTGAGCCCGGGCAACCTGGCTGGCCGCCCGGGCTCAGGTAGTTGCCTCTCTAGGGACGAGCCGGGCGCGGGATGACGATGCCCTGGTTGTTGACGTCGACCGGATCGCTCGCGTCGCCGTTCATGTTCACGCGGAGGGGCAGGTTGGCGATGAAGACCGAGTCGCGCGCGCCGGAGCGGAGCGACTCGTCCACGCGCAGGCCCTGGTTCGCGTTCACGAACACGCACCGGACGCAGACGACGTCCGTCGGCAGGCCGTTGGTGGCGGACGGATAGAAGCCTCCGCCGGCGCCCCAGCACGTGAACCTGCGGGCGACGGAGTCCCCGGACCGGAAGTCGTAGAACCGGACCCGGGTGCCGCCGTTGATCTGCACGCCGTCCTGGTGCGCTCCGTTCTGCGCGCGTCCGCAGTTGATGTAGCCCGTGATGTCGAGGTCGCGGGCGCCCTGCTTGACGGTCATGGCGTCGTCCGAGGGGCCGACGGTCGTGCCGTTCCCGTTCACGTGCAGGATCAGGTCGATCGTGAGCGGATTGCCGTCGCCGACGCAGCCGGGCTCGAGCCAGACGCCGTCACCCACCGAGGCGGCGGCGCGGTCGTTGTCCCACGTCTGCTCGACGAGGATCGGGAGCGGGCCGTAGTCGGTCAGCGGCCGGTTGCAGTCCCAGCGAGCGTTCGTGACCGTGATCACCGTTCGCGGCGTCGGCTCGGTCCCCGGCGGCGGCGGATCGTCGGGCGGCGGCTCCTCATCCGGAGGAGGAGGCGGCGGCGGCGGGGGCTCGCCCGCGGCCACGACCGGGCCGACGGCGTAGGAGGTGGCGACGGTCGCGCCGTACCCGTTGGCGGCCTCCACCTGGGAGCGGAGCTTCCGGCCGACGTCGAGGGCCGACGGGAGGTAGGCGGTACCGAACGCACCGTCGATGGGCTCGCAGTCCTGTCCCTGCGCGCTGCAGCGGAGCCACCGATGCGTGTAGCTCATCGGGCCGGGCCCGCTCCACTCGCCGTCCGTGGTCACCAGGAGATCGCCTTCGCGGGCGTTGCCGCTGATGTCGGGGCGCTCGACGGAGACGGGGGCGACTGGGTTGGGCGCGCATGGGCGCGTGCGTACCTGGCGCACGGCGGCGCGCGAGGTGCCGTGGCGGTTGACGGCTCGGACGGCGAAGCGGTAGACGCGGCCGCAACGAAGGTTGCGAAACGCGTGGGTGAGGCGGGTCGTCGTGGCGACGCGCGTCCCGTCCTTCGCCAGGCGGAACCTACGGGCGGTCCGGTCCCAGGCGAGCTTGGTGGTGGTGGAGGTCGTCATGACGACCCGAAGGTCCTGCGGGACGTGCGGCCGGCCGGCGCGATGGTGCGCCGACGCAGGGCTCGCGCCGACGAGCGCGAGTCCCGCGGCCGCGAGGGCGGCGAGCGCGGCGGCTCGCCCGAAACGCGGGTACGGGTATGCAAGGAGAGTGCGGCTCATGCACGCGCGTATCGGCCCTCCTCCCACGCGCGATGACGGCCCGATCCCTCGGACGAGGGCACCCCGAAGGGGGGTTGGCGACGGACACGGGGCGAAACCCCCCGGAGCGCGTACCCGGTTAGGGGGAGGGCGCTACTCCGAGCAGTGCTCGTCGCCCGCGGAGAGCTCCCGGTTCCCCTCGAGCACGGGCTCCTCTGCGAGGCTCTCCTCCACGCGCAGCGTGTGGAAGCGGCCCGGGCAGATGAGCGTGTTGCGGGCGCCGGAGCGGACGGACACGTCCACGAAGAGGGTCGAGGCGGCGCCGCTCCCGAGGATGCAGCCGTCGCAGACGACGTCTGTGGGCATGCCTGGCGGGAGGGCGCTCACGTAGAACTGTGCGTTCGGGTTGGAGTTGCACTGGATCTCGAGCCCCTTGAAGGTGATGCGCTTCCCGCCCATCACCTGGATCCCGTCCTGGTGGCCGCCCACGCCCTGGTCGTGACAGCGGACGTAGCCGCCCTCGAAGACGAGGTCGTGCGGCGCCGGCGGCGGGACGTTCACCTTGATGCCGTCGCCCTTCCACGTGTCCACCTCGATGCGGCCGACGCGCCCCGTGCAGCCCTGACGCAGGTAGACGGCGTCGCTCTGCACCGTCTTCATCTCGACCTTGACGAGGTCGAGGTCGACGCGGCCGGTGCACACCCAGGGCTCGTCGACGAGGCGGATGCTGCCGGTCCGCTGCGTCGTGTCGGTCCGGCCGGTCCCGGATCCCGTCGGGCGTGTCTCCCCCTGCGTCTCCGTCTGCGGCTGCGCCTCGTCTCCGCCAGACGAGCAGCCGACGGCGAGCGCCAGGGCGAGCGCGAGCACGAAGGCCGCAGGCGGGCCGCAACGCCAGAGCATGCGAGAAAGGCTAGCGGCACGCACGCCGCCGGCCGCTGGTCAGCGGCAGAGTCGGTGCGAGCGCCGGAGGATCCGGAGGTTCGAGTGGACCGGGCGCACGGCGACCGCGCGCTCGATCCGGACGGCGTAGCCGAAGTCGCCACGGCAGACGGTCGAGTTCCGTGCCCCGGAATCGACCGATAGGTCGATGAAGAGCGGCGACGCCGCGCCGGTCCCGAGGATACAGCGGATGCACAGAACTCTCCGCGGGATGTACGGCCGGTTGCCGCTGACGTAGAACTGGGAGTTCGTGCCTCGCTCGTTCGGGTTTCCGCACTTGATGCGGACGCTGCGGAACGTGATGTGCCTGCCGTCCATGACCTGCACGCCGTCCTGATGACCGCCGACGTTGTCGTAGCAGCGTATGAAGCCGTCTGCGATGACGAGGTCGTGCGCGGGCAGGCGACCGTTGCCCCGGTTGATGGTGATGCCGTCCTGCGTCCAGGTGCGGACCTCGATGCGCCCGATGTAGCCCCTGCACCCCGGGCGCAGGTAGATCGCGTGCTCCCTGCGAGTCCTCATGGTCACCTTGACGAGGCGCTTGTTCACGCGGCGGCTGCAGACCCAGGGGCGGTTGACGCGGCGCACGACGCGGGGACCGGCCGCTAGCTGGGCCGCGGCGGAGGACTCAGCCGTCGCGCTGCCGAAGTCGACCGCGCTGCCCGCCTTCGCGGGGAAGAGGAGAGCGAGGCCGATGAGCGCGCCGCACGCGACGAGCGTGCCGAGGAGTCGTCCCTGGCGGCTGAACATGGCGGCGGAGGCTAGCAGGGGGCTCCGGACGGGCCCCGGCCGAGCCGCCGAACCGCCGCGAGTGAGCCCGTTAAACCATGCGCCTGAGCAGGGGGAAAATCGCTCCTGTAAGGATTTCCTCAAACTGACCCACTACCGGTTCTCGACGCCTATTCGAGATAGCCGAGCCCGCGCAGGCGGCGCTCGACCTCCGCGGCGCCCTCCTCCTCGAGCTCGGCGCGCTCCGGCTCGAACTCGGCCGGCGCCGCGTCGTCGTAGGCCGGCGGGCGCGCGTCCAGGAGCTCCGGGCGCAGGGCCTCGACGAGCACCCTGCCCTCCAGGTCGGCGGGAACAGCCTCCCCAAGCAGGTACAGAAGGGTCGGGGCGACGTCAACGAGCTCGCCGCCCAGCGGCGCGCCGGCCGCGACCGCGGGGCCGGAGAGCACGACGATTCCCTCGTGCCTGTGGCTCCCGACGTACGAGTGGTCGCCGCCCCCCTCGATCTCGATCTCGTCCCAGAGCGAATCGGCCCGCGTCTTGAGGTTGCCCTTGCCCAGCCAGGCATACCGGTCGAACTCGACGAGCAGGTCGGGGACCTTGGCGAGCTCGGGCCCGTGGAAGAGGTCCTCGCGCCGGTGCACATGCGCGACGATTCGCTCGCCGTCCGGTCCCGTGAG
>Ga0081538_10005721_pt1 | contig 11106 bp, 7 predicted proteins | sample TabmetS5T2R1_FD_71022 | JGI IMG/M metagenome (GOLD analysis project Ga0081538, IMG submission 71022) | Tabebuia heterophylla rhizosphere microbial communities from the University of Puerto Rico - S5T2R1 | ecosystem: Host-associated > Plants > Roots > Rhizosphere ...
AGAGACCTCTTGCGCCTCATGCAGGAGGCGGGTGGGACGGCCGTCGGCGTTGAGGTACGAGGTGGGGGCATGGAGGGTGGTATCAGCTCCACCCGCATACGGGATCTAATCTCCGGTGGGGACGTAACCGAGGCCGCCGGCCTCCTTGGACGTCCCTACATGCTCAGGGGCGAGGTAGTGGTCGGGGACAGGCGCGGCAGATCGATCGGCTTTCCTACGGCCAACGTAGTGCCCGACAGTAACGCCGTGATACCGGCCCGCGGAGTCTACGCCGGATTCGTCCGCATCGGCAGCAAGGAATGGGCGGCATGTACGAACGTCGGTGTGGCTCCAACCTTCGGGCGCACCGAGAGCCGCGTCGAGGCCCATCTCCTCGACTTCGAGGGAGACCTCTACGGGCGCGTTGTGGACGTCAGATTCGTGGAGCGCATAAGGGAGGAGCGACGATTCTCGGGTGTAGACGAGCTCATTGGGCAGATTCGGCGCGACGTTAAGGAGGCTAGGATCATAGCCGGTGGACCGGGCTGACCTGAGGACTTTGGCACACGATACTAATTGATGCATGTGGTAGCATAAAGGGTCGAACGAGTTAAACAAAGAGAGAAGTGAGCAAAGAGGAGAAAGAAGAAGTTGGCTGTAGTTGAGCACAAAGAGGAGATTATACGGGAGCACCAAACGCACGAGGGTGACACGGGGTCGCCCGAGGTGCAGGTTGCGGTGCTCACGCGGCGCATAGGTCACCTTACGGAGCATTTGCGCGAGCACAAGCACGACTACCATTCACGGCGTGGACTGCTGAAGATGGTCGGCAGGCGCCGCAGGTTACTCAAGTATCTGCAGAAGAAGGACGTCGAGCGCTACCGGGCGCTCATCGCCAAGCTCGGCCTACGCCGGTAGACCGGGTAACAAGAAAAGCAAGAGGAGAAAACAACATGCGACTAGACATACCAGTAGGTGAGCGCTCGATCGTGCTCGAAACCGGGAAGCTGGCTAAGCAAGCCGGTGGCTCGGTGACGGCGAGGCTTGGCGACACTATAGTTCTTTCCACGGCGACCCGCTCGCAGGCCCCGCGCCCCGGCGCGACGTTCTTACCCCTTAGCGTGGACATCGAGGAGCGCATGTCCTCGGCGGGCAAGATCCCTGGCGGCTTTATCAAGCGCGAGGGTAGGCCCTCGGAGCGGGCGATCCTTACCTCGCGTCTCACAGACAGGCCTCTCAGGCCGCTCTTCCCCAAGAACTATCACTTCGAGATACAGGTAATAGGCACCGTTCTGGTCGCAGACCAGGAGACCCCTTACGACACCGTTAGCATGATCGGGGCTTCTGCTGCGCTCGCCCTCTCCGATTTGCCCTTCGAGGGCCCGATCGGGGCCGTGCGCGTCGGGCGTTCGCTGGACGGCGGGTTCACTTTGAACCCTACCTACGCGCAGATCGCGGAGAGCGACCTGGACCTAGTGGTCGCAGGGACGAAGGAAGCCATAACCATGGTCGAGGCCGGGGCGAACGAAGTGCCCGAGAACGTCATGGTCGAGGCACTGCAGCTCGCTCAGGATGCCGTCAAGGCCCAGGCCGAGGCGATAGAGAAGTGGGCCAGAGAACATGGCAAAGAGAAGCAAGAGATAGAGGAAGCCGAGGAGAACTCGTTCCTCGCCGACTTCCGCGAGCGGTACTTCGGCCGGATCAAAGAAGGCATCGTCCAGACCGACCGGAGGGCCCGCCACGACGTACTCGATGAGTTGCGTGAAGAGTTGACCCGGGACCGTGAAGAAGAGGAGATACCCCGGATCGCCGCCGCACTCTCGACGCTAGAGAAAGAGGCTTTCCGCGCCCTCTACCTCGAAGACCGCAAGCGTACGGACCTGCGCAGGATGGATGAGATAAGGCCAACCTCAGCCGAGGTGCAGGTGCTCCCGCGCGTCCATGGTACGGGGCTCTTTACTAGGGGTGAGACGCAGGTTTTGAGCTCTCTTGCTCTGGCCGACCTCGGTCTCGCTCAGCGGCTCGACACCATCGAGCCGCAGACGGGCAAGCGCTACATGCACCACTACAACTTCCCGCCGTTCTCCACGGGCGAGACGGGCCGGTTGGGGAGCCCGCGGCGGCGCGAGATCGGGCACGGAGCCCTCGCCGAGCGTGCGGTGGTGCCGGTCATACCGTCGGAGGAAGAGTTCCCGTATGCTCTACGCGTAATATCCGAGGTACTGGAGTCCAACGGCTCCTCATCGATGGCGAGCGTGTGCGGTTCGACGCTGGCGCTGATGGACGGCGGCGTGCCGATCAAAGCCCCCGTCGCCGGTGTGGCTATGGGACTGGTCAAGGAGGGCGACGACTACGTCATCCTGACTGACATCCAGGGTCTTGAGGACCACATGGGTGACATGGACTTCAAGGTCGCTGGCACGGCCGACGGCATAACAGCGCTCCAGATGGACATGAAGATCACCGGCGTCTCGGCCCAGCTCTTGCAGGAAGCGCTGGAGCAGGCGAAGGCCGGGCGCTTGCAGATACTGGAGATCCTGCGCGCAGCCATAGCCGAGCCGAGGGACGAGGTCTCCGACTACGCCCCCAGGGTCGAGGTCATAAAGATTCCGAAGGACAAGATAGGGATGCTAATAGGGCCAGGCGGGAAGACCATCAACGCCCTACAGGAGCAGTTTGGCGTGAACATCTCCGTGGAGGACGACGGAACGGTCTTCGTCGCCGGTGAAGGAAGCATATCCAGGGATGCTGCCTCCGCCATAAGCGGGATGATGAAGGATGTCGAAGCCGGTGAGATCTACACCGGCAAGGTCGTGAAGACCACCAACTTCGGGGCATTCGTCGAGCTCACGCCGGGTCGCGACGGGCTCGTGCACATCTCGCGCCTCGCGCCAGGAAGGCAGCGGGTCGAGAGGGTCGAGGACGTCGTCAACGAGGGCGACCGTATCAAGGTGCGTGTCCTTGAGATAGACAAGCAGAACCGCATCAGCCTCGAGAAGCTGGAGGGCTAATGGCCGACCCGAACATAAGGCGGAAGGACCTCCCAGGGGGCCTCAGGGTCTTCTCAGAAACGCTCGCCGAGGCAACGAGCGTCTCTTTGGGGCTCTGGATCCGGGCGGGCTCCCGCGACGAGATGGATGAGGTCGCCGGTATCAGCCATCTGATGGAGCACATGCTCTTCAAGGGGACACCCGACATGGACGCCCTCGGCATCGCCCAGGCCTTCGAGAGTATCGGAGCCCAGGAGAACGCGGCGACCGGCGAGGAGTACACCGTGCTCTACGCCCGCTTTCTGCCCGAGCACCTGGGGCGCGCTCTCGACATCATGAGCGATATGGTCCTGAGGCCGACCCTAGCTGACCTCGAACGGGAGCGTGAGGTCATCGTCGAAGAGATCAAAATGTATGAGGACAGGCCGGACCAGCTCGCTGACGAGTACCTGTCGTCTCTGATCTTCCACGAAGACCCCCTCGGCCGGCCGATTATAGGGTCGGCCGAGACGGTCCGCGGGGTGGACCAAGATACCCTCAAGGACTTCCACAGCCACACCTACACGGCCCCCAACATCTTCGTCGTCGCCGCAGGCAAACTCGATCCGGACGCCGTGGAGTGGATGGTCGAAGAGAAGCTCTCCGGCCTTCCAGGCGGAGAGCCTTTCGTGCGGGAGGCGAAGCCTACGCCGCCTGAGAGTCGCTTTTTCTTCAGGTTCAAGGAGACGGAGCAATACCACGTCTCGCTGGGCTCTCTCGGCATCCCCGCTAGGAGCGAAGACCGTTACGCGATGGCCGGCTTGAACAACCTCCTGGGCGGCGGCATGAGTAGCCGCCTCTTCCAGGAGGTGCGTGAGAAACGCGGTCTGGCATACGCCGTGTATTCCTACCACCAGGGATACTCTGACGCTGGCGCGATCAAGACCTACGTCGGCTCTACCACGGGCAACGTGGAGGAGGCGGTCAAGGTAATCGTCGAGCAACTCGGGAGAACCATGGATGAAGAGGTCGAGGAAGAGGAACTGGCGCGCACCAAGCAACAGCTCAAGAGCTCGACGCTGCTTGCCCTGGAGAGTACCTCCGCGAGGATGAATCGCGTCGGCCGGAGCGTAATAACAGGCGCAGAGCTCTTGACGCCAGATGAGATCTCCGCCCGCATCGAGGCCATAACCCCGCAGGACATAGCTCGCCTCGCGAAGCAGCACCTGAGAACAGACCAAATGTACCTCTCCGCCGTCGGGCCGAAGGAGCTCGACCTGGGAAGGTACCTGAACTAAGAGTAAGGCTTCAGGCATCAGGAATAATACCTGTAACCTGAAGCCTTCGATCAAGGAGGTTATACGAACTGTTGTTAGACAACGAGACCTTGCAGGTCATTCCCCTCGGGGGGTTGGGTGAGATCGGCAAGAACATGACGGCCGTGCGCCAGGAGAGCGGGATGATCCTGGTCGACGCCGGTATGTCGTTCCCCGACGAGGAGATGCCGGGGATAGATCTCGTACTCCCGGACTTCACCTACTTGAGGGAGCACGCAAATGAGTTGAAGGGGATAGTGCTCACCCACGGTCACGAGGACCACGTGGGCGCGCTGCCTTATCTGTTGCGTGAGTTCAACGTGCCCGTCTATGCCACAAAGCTCACCCTCGGGCTCGTGCGCAGCAAGCTGCAGGAGTTCGGGATCAAGAGGGGAGATCTGCGCGAGATCAAGGCCGGCGATCGGCAGAATCTTGGCGGTTTCGGATTGGAGTTCATAGAGGTAAACCACTCCATACCCGGAGCCGTCGCGGTAGCCATCCGTACCAACGCGGGCGTGATCGTGTTCTCCGGCGACTACAAGATCGACCTCACCCCGATAGAGGGCTCCCCCATGGACCTGGGGCGCCTCGCCGAGCTCGGCAAGGAAGGCGTGCTCGCCTACTTCGGCGACTCCACGAACTCGGAACGGCCCGGCTACGTGCCCTCGGAGAGGATCGTCGGGGACACCCTAAACGAGGTCTTCGAGAACGCGAAGGGCCGCATCATCGTGGCCTCCTTCGCCTCGCACATCCACCGCGTAAGCCAGGTGGTCGAGGCGGCCAAAAAGCACGACAGGCTCGTCGGGGTTACGGGCCGCTCGATGATCCGCAACGTGCAGATCGCCCGCGAGCTCGGCTACCTCGACCTACCGCAGGAGATGATGGTCGACCAACGGGATTTGGGCCAGATCCCCGACTCCGACATCGTTGTCCTTACGACGGGCTCGCAGGGCGAGCCCCTCGCTGCCCTAAGCAGGATCGCCAACGGGACCCACCGCACCATCGAGGTGGGACCCGAAGACACGGTCGTGATAGCAGCTCACCCCATCCCTGGCAACGAACGCGGCGTCTCCCGCACCATCAACAACCTGATGAAGCGCGGCGCCCACGTGTTCTACAGCCCCCTCATGCCCGTGCACGTCTCGGGGCACGCGGCGCAGGAGGAGCAAAAGATAGTGCTCTCGCTCCTCAAGCCGCGCTACCTCGTCCCCGTACACGGCGAGTTCAGGCACCTGCGCCACCACGCGAACACCGCGATGAGCCTCGGCATCCCCGAGGACAATATCTTCATCCTGGAGAACGGCGACTGCCTGGAGTTCGTGGACGGCGAAGCCCACCGCACGGATAACGTCTCAGCAGGAATGTTCCTCGTCGACGCGGGCGCGATCGCCGAGAGCTCCTCGGGCGTGATGCGCGAGCGCCAGCAACTCTCCGAAGACGGCATGTTTATCGTGGTGGCCCGCATAAACGCCCAGAACGGACAGCTTCTCGGACCCCCCGACGTCATCTCCCGCGGCTTCGTCAGCCAAGAGAGCGCCAACGGGCTCGTCGACCAGTCCATAGAAGTGGTCAGCCAGACCCTGGAGCAGACCGCGAGCCACCGCGTTACCGACTGGGGCGAACTGAAGAACGCAATCCGTAAAGATCTCTCCCGCTTCCTCTCAGACCGTACGGGTAAGCGCCCGATCATCCTGCCGCTAATAGTTGAGGTTTAGATCTAACCCTGTACTACACCTTGCGGTTGACGGTGGAGTAGAGGTTTATGGGCTAGACTTAGGGCGTGGCTACGGGCAAGCGGGCGCCGAAGAAGACTGCGAAGAAGCGCACCTCCGGCAGGGGCAAGGCGAAGCGCAAGGGTGCCTCGACCCTGACCCGCGTGCGCGAGGGCCTCACCGGGGCGTTGAGCCGGGAGGCCGTGGGGGTCTTCCTTTTGGCCGTTGGCCTGTTTTTCTGCGCCGCATTCGCGAGCGGACGCGGGTCGTTTCTCGGCGATGCGGGATCCTTTGTGAGCGCCCAGCTGTTGGGGAGGGTTGGGCTCGCTCTCGCCCCGCTCGCGGTGGTCGCGGGGTTACTCCTTTTGCTCGGCCGCCTGAGGGGCCGCCTCGTCGCCGGCGCCGCTCTCCTGCTGCTGGCCGGCGCGGCCAGCTTCGCTGCTACTCTGGTGCCGAGGCATCTGTTCTCCGCCCGGCACTATCCCGAGGCCGGGGGCGTTCTAGGAAGCGGAATCTATGCGGGCGTGGAGTGGGCGGCGGGTGCCATCGGTGCCGCGCTCACGATCGCGGTCCTCTACGCGGTCGGCCTGTCGCTGCTCACCGGCGTAAGCCTCGCCGCGGTGCTGGGGGCGCTCAGGGTTGTTGGTGAGAAGGTCGTGGGTCTGGGCCGGGGGCTGTGGGAGGAGAGGTCGGGGAGACCGGAGGCACCGGCGAAACGTGGCCGTACCGACGCTGCGAAGGTTCGCGAGACGGCCGAACCAGACGCGCGGGACGAGGACGAAGGGGTGTCCGCCGAGCCTGACAGCGGGCCGTCGGAGGGTGCGAAGACCCGAGAGTTCGAGGTCGTCTTGCCCGATCGAGGTCCCGAGTTGGGCATCAGTGCCCAGAGGGAGCTTGCACCCGGCGAGTACACACCGCCGCCGTTTTCGATGCTGAGTCTCGGGCAAGGGGATCCCGAGCACGACGCCGAAGGTACGAGCCGGAGGCTCACCCTCGCGCTCTCCGATCTCGGGGTGGAGGCCCACGTGGTGCGCGCCGTGGTAGGCCCGCGGGTCACCCGATACGAGCTGCGTCTCGGTAGCGGGGTCAAGGTCGGCAAGGTCAGGAACCTGCAACAGGACATAGCGTATGCCCTGGCGGCGACCGAGGTCAGGATACTCGCCCCGATACCGGGCAAGAGCGCGGTCGGGGTCGAAGTACCCAATACCAGGCCGGCGAAGGTGACGCTCGGGGACGTCTTCCGGGCCTACCCCGACGCGAACGACTGGACCCTCCCTGTAGGACTCGGCAAAGACATCTCGGGGCGGGCCGTGTTCTTCGACCTCTCCGAGATGCCGCACTTGCTCGTCGCGGGGACCACGGGGAGCGGCAAGAGCGTGATGCTAAACGGGCTGTTGACCTCTCTGTTGCTCACGACGGACCCGCGGCAGGTCAAGATGGTCCTCATAGACCCCAAGAGGGTCGAGCTCTCGCAGTTTGGGCGGGTACCGCACCTTATCACGCCCGTCGTGACCGACGTCAAGAAGGCGGCCAACGCGCTGGGGTGGGCCGTGGCCGAGATGGAGCGCCGTTACGAGGTGCTCGAGAAGATCGGGGTAAGGTCCGTCGAGGGATACAACGACAGGGCCGAGGTCCAGATCCCCTACGTCGTCGTGGTCATAGACGAGCTCGCCGACCTCATGATGCAGGCCGGGGCCAAGGTCGAGGACGCCATCATCAGGCTGGCCCAGAAAGCGCGCGCGGTGGGCATCCACATCGTGGTCGCCACCCAGAGACCGAGCGTGGACGTGATAACCGGAATGATCAAAGCCAACGTGCCGAGCCGCATCGCCTTCGCCGTCTCCAGCCAGGTGGACAGCCGGGTGATCCTGGATTCCCCCGGCGCCGAGGCCCTGCTCGGGATGGGGGACATGCTCTACAAGCCCGTCTCCGCCGCGAGGCCATCGAGGGTCCAGGGGGCCTTCATCTCCGAAGTGGAGGTCGACAGGGTGGTGTCGGCCACCGTCGAGGCGGCCTCAGGAAGCGCGGAGGCGCGCTTTGTGGAGGAGGTGACGGAGCCGCGCAGCGTCAAGGAGGAAAACGACGAGCCCGACGACGATCTACTGCCCGAGGCGGCGAGCTTCGTCGTCTCCACCCAGCAGGCCTCCGTGAGCGCCGTTCAGCGGCGTTTCAGGGTGGGCTACTCGCGGGCCGGCAGGATCATCGACGCGCTGGAGCGCAAGGGCGTCGTCGGGCCCTACGAGGGTTCCAAGAGCCGCGCCGTTGTGGCTTCTACGATGGACCTGGAGACCTTGTTCGGTGAGGACGAAGGGAGGTCCGAACGGGCCGAGAACTGGTAGCTTTTATGGTAGGCTCTTAGGCGCGATGGAAGACTGGCGGCACACGCAAGATCCGGCGCAAGGCGACCAATCGAGGGGTGAGATCGGCCGCCTCCTCGAGCACAAGCGTAAGGAGCGGGGTCTCTCCCTCGAGGAGGTCGAGCAGGCCACCAAGATCCGCAAGCGCTACCTTACGGGCCTCGAGCGTGAGGACTACGCGGTTCTACCCGATGCGGTCTACGCCAGGGGCTTTCTGAAGACCTACGCCAATTACCTCGGCCTGGACGGTGAAGCCCTCTCGCAACGGCTCAAGAACAGCACGAAAACGCAGCGCGAACGCGGCAGCGACTCCGACCCTACTCCCGAGAGCGACTTCGAGAAGCCCCTGATCTCACCCAGCGGCCTGAGGGCGGCGGACAAGCGCAAGATCTCCAACTCGGCCGTTGCGACCGTGATGGTCGCCGTACTCGCCCTGGCGGCCGTTATCGGGGCGCTGTACTTCGTCGGACGCGGCGTGCAGTCCACACAGGAGAATGACCCGGCCGCTGGAGAGACCCCACCCCGCCAGGAGCAGCAGAACGTGGCCGGCACGGAGAAGGCTCCCGAGGCCGAGTCGGCAAAGGAGGGCGCCGTCGAGAGCAAAGGCACGGGCGAGGAGAAACCCGCGGTAGCGCAGCAGGATACTCCACCCGACACGCTGCGGGTGGTCGTCGACGTGAGAGAACGGCCCTCGTGGATTCTGATCCGGACCGACGGGAATAGGGCATACAAACAGGTCGCCCAGCCGGGGTTCTCGGAGACGTTCGAGGCCGAGCAGCGACTGTTCATCAAGAGCGGGGATGCGGGGGCCGTGTGGGTGGAGATCAACGGCCAGGACGCGGGCGCGCTCGGGGACTCGGGCGAGATCGTCGCCAGGCGCTACACCCTGAAGAGCGCGAGCTAAAAGGCACCAAAACCCCTTGGGAGCCCGAGACCCCTACAGTATAATCAGGCGCAGTACATGCCGATTACATAAGGTGCAGGCACACGCGCTTTTTGGAGGATGCATTGGATAAGAGCAAGGCTATAGACGCCGCAATCTCCCAGATAGAGCGGCAGTTCGGTAAGGGTTCGATCATGCGCATGGGCGACGAGGAGCGCCAGAGCGTCGCCTCCATCCCTACCGGAGCCCTGGCCCTCGACCTCGCCCTCGGCGTCGGCGGCGTCCCCAGGGGCCGGATAGTCGAGATCTTCGGTCCCGAGTCGAGCGGGAAGACGACCCTCGCCCTGCACATCATCGCCGAGGCGCAGAAGGCGGGGGGGCTCGCCGCCTTCATCGACGCCGAGCACGCCCTGGACCCTACCTACGCCCAGGCTATCGGCGTCGATCTCGAGAACCTCTACTTCTCCCAGCCGGACAACGGCGAACAGGCGCTGGAGATCGCGGATACCCTCGTCCGCTCCGGCGCCCTCGACGTCGTCGTCATCGACTCCGTGGCGGCCCTCGTGCCCAGGGCGGAGATCGAGGGCGAGATGGGCGACTCTCACGTGGGACTTCAGGCTAGGCTCATGAGCCAGGCCCTGCGCAAGCTCTCGGGGTCCCTCAGCCGCTCCGGGACCACGGCCATTTTCATCAACCAGCTCAGGGAGAAGATAGGCGTCATGTTCGGCTCTCCGGAGACGACGCCGGGAGGGAGGGCGCTGAAGTTCTATTCCAGCGTGCGTCTGGACATCCGGCGCATCGGGGCGCTGAAGGTCGGCAACGACGCGGTGGGCAACCAGACCAGGGTCAAGGTCGTAAAGAACAAGGTCGCGCCGCCCTTCAAGACGGTGGAGTTCGACGTGATGTACGGGGAGGGGATCTCCCGCGAGGGAAGCGTGCTCGACGTCGGCATCGAGCACGAAGTGGTCCGAAAGAGCGGAGCCTGGTTCGCCTACGGCGACGAACGCCTCGGGCAGGGCCGTGAGAACGCCAAGCAGTTCCTCAAGGAGAACTACGAGGTCCGCGAGCGTATCCTCTACGAAGTCTACGAGAAGCTGGGTCTACTCGAGCCCGTCGAGACGGCCGATGAGGTCGCAGAAGAGCCCGCGGGGCAGGTGCTCTAGAGCTGGCTGGGGGGGAGGATCGCCCCTCCCCGCCAGCCAGCAGCAAGTCAGCCCACTCCGGCTTCGCCTCCGCTTGTCAGCACGCGCCCTGCCGGGCGCTTGTCAGCATTTCGGCTTGTTGGTTTCGACTCTCCTTCGACGGGGGTCGATACCTCTGCTCCAGGAGTGTCCATGCCCGAGATAACGGGGGTTCGCGAGCGCCGTAACAGGGCCAGGGTCTTCGTCGACGGGGAGTTCTGGGCGGAGCTCGACGCCGCCGTAGCCGCCGAGAGCGGGCTCCGCGAGGGGGCCGAATTCTCGCCGGAGGAACTCGAGCGGGTGCGCATCGCGGGGGAGAGGCCCGCAGCTATGGGGCGGGCGCTCAACCTGCTCGGATACAGGGCCCGCTCGGAGGCCGAGATCCGCGACCGGCTCGCGCGTTACGGGTACGTCTGGGAGACTATCGAAGGTGTCGTCTTGCGTCTGAAGGAACTCGGCTATCTCGACGACGCCGAGTTCGCGCGTATGAAGGCTCGGGAGAAGGCGCGCCGGTACGGACCCCGGCGGGTCTCTGTCGAGCTCAGGAAGAGCGGTGTGGGGGAGGCCCTGGCGCGGGAGGTAGTCGAAGAGGAGTTCGCGGGCCGCTCCGAGGTGGGGGAGGCTCGATCCGCCGCCGCGCGGCGGTATAATGGGCGTGGGTCCGACGCAGAAGCGCGTAGGGTCTACGGCTTTCTGGTTCGCCGGGGTT
>Ga0081538_10005722_pt1 | contig 11105 bp, 12 predicted proteins | sample TabmetS5T2R1_FD_71022 | JGI IMG/M metagenome (GOLD analysis project Ga0081538, IMG submission 71022) | Tabebuia heterophylla rhizosphere microbial communities from the University of Puerto Rico - S5T2R1 | ecosystem: Host-associated > Plants > Roots > Rhizosphere ...
GAGCCGTCGCCGCCGGCGACCACGATTCGATCGGGTCTCAGCCGGGCAGCGGCGTCACGCTCGTCGAGCCCGAAACTGCACACCTCGGCGCCGCTCTCGCGGAGCAGCCGCTCGGCCTCGGGTGCAGTGCCCCGGCCGGACCTGGGGTTGACGAGCAGAGCGAGGAGCAGGTCAGGTTGGGAACTTACCGCGGGCCTCACGGCCCGTCTCGGCGCTCTTGTTGGTGGCCCTGCGCGACTGGCTGAACGGCTTCTGCAGCCACCGGCCCAGCCTGCCGGGCGCCTTCGAGGCCGCGCCCTGACCCACGCCCAGAGTCCTGTCGACCCCCCGTTGGGGATGGCGCGAGAGGCGCGGAAGCAGGAAGGCGAGCACCAACAGGATGATGCAGACGCCGACGATGATTCCCACGGTCACCAGAGATCCTCCTCGGTTCAGTCCAGGATCTTCCCGATGCGCTCGGCTTGGTCGCCGACGCGCTCGATGTCCTTCGAGACGTTCTTGCTCGTCTGGCCGAACTGCCTGCTCGCCTTCCCCAGAGTCTTGGCCATCGATTGCAGGTCGATGTCCGTCAGGCTCCCGCGGCCGAGCGACCGTGGGAGCGGGACTCCCAGAACCCTCTTCCGGCGAAGGCGGTTCCTCAACACCCATCCTCCCGCCACGCCGGCGGCGGCCGCGCCGAGAGCGACGGCCGGCCCCTTCGCCGCCTCCTTGAGCCTGCCGGCCACGTCGGATCGCTGGTCGCGTGCCTGGCTCTGACTCGTGCGGGCCGTGCCACCCTTCGAGTTGGAGGAACCGCTCCGGTGCTGAGCGTTCCGAGACGTGGGCTTGGTAGTCGCCATTCTGGGTTACGGCTACCCGCAGAGCGGGCGCGAAACCAGCTTCGACGAATCCCTTCGGCACTGCGTACCGGCGCCCACCGTGGGTATCAGCGCTCGACCGAAGGCGACCCAGGAGAGGACTCGATGCCCGAGACACTCAAGCGCGACGCAAAGCTCGTGCAACTGCTGAATGAGGCGTACACGAAGGAGCGGCAGTTGGAGACCGCCCTCGAGGCGGACATACAGGCCACGACGCGCGACGACTACCAGAAGCGCCTGAAGGAGCATCTGAATGAGACCAAGTCCCATGCGACGACGGTCTCGAGGCGGATCAAGCAGCTCGGCGGCAACCCCGAGACGGTCTCGGTCCCGGGACCGGAGGGCCTTGTCAAGGCCGCGGAGAGCGTCTCGGACGTGGTGGGCAAGGCGAAGGCCGCGGCGAAAGGGCCGCTTCACGCGGTACGCGGCTCGGGCGAGCAGGAGAAGATGCTGCGCAACGCCCGCACGCAGTACCAGGAGGAAGCCCACGAAATAGCGACCTACACGGTCATCGATTCGCTGGCCACCGCGGTCGGCGACGACCAGACGGCCAAGCTCGCTCGCGACATCCTCCGGCAGGAGCAGCGGATGCAGCAGTTTCTGGCCGAGCTGCTGCCGGAGCTGTCTGTGGACGTAGCGCATGACGAGATCCCGGTGTCGGAGATCGATGGCGACGCCTCGCACAGGACCGCGGCGGCCTCGACACGGAAGAGGTCGCCCAGCCGCAGCAAGGCCAAGGCCTGACCTGACGTCGATTACGGGGCCATTTGCGCGGGTAACAGATGCCAGGAATCTAAATCGGAGGAGGGGGGTCAGGGTGGCCCAGGGTTCAAGGCGCTCGAAAGACAGCGCGAAGTCAACAGCCAGCGGCCGGAGTACGAGCGGCAGCCAGCGGAAGTCGAGCGGCAGCCAGCGGAAGTCGAGCGGCAGCTCGCCGTCCAGGGCGGCGGCCACCCGCCGCACGCAGTCGCAGAGCCGCGCGTCCTCAAGCGGTGCACGCAGCGCTGCGCCCCGGCGGAGGACGAGCACCAGCCGCTCCGGTAACGGGAAGGGCCCCCTCGACTCGGTGAAGGACACCATCGGCGGCGGCGCCAGGAGCGCCAAGGAGACGGTCAGCAACGGAGTGCAGACCACGGGCGATGCTGTTGGCACGGCAGCGAAGAAGGCGAAGGGGCCGGCGCTCGTCGGCGGCGCAGCGCTGGCCGGTTTGGCGGGAGGGCTGGCGATCGCTGCCGCGTCCGGCGGTCCGCGCAGAGTCCTGGGGGTGCCGGTTCCCGGTACGAGGCGACCGCTCGTCAAGATCAACACTCCACGCCGGGCCAAGGCCAAGGGCGTGGGCAAGGACCTGCTTAAGGCGGCGGGCGAGGTTGGCTCCGCGGGGCGTCAGGCCGGCGAGCTGGCCAGCGAGGTGCAGCGCGTCCGGGCGGACCTCGACCGCGGGCGTCGCCGGTCGCCGATCGAGGTGGTGCTCGAAGGGCTCACCTCGCGTCGCGTGCGCGGATAGACCCGCGCCCCGGGGCGGCTATTGTGCGCCGCCCATGATCTACGACAAGGACGCCCACCTCGCCAGGCTCGGGGGAAAGACCGTAGCCATCCTCGGCTACGGCTCTCAGGGGCACGCCCACGCCCTCAACCTCACCGACTCCGGGGTCAACGTGGTAGTAGGGCTGCGCGAGGGGTCGGCGTCGGTGGAGAAGGCGAAGGGAGACGGCCTGAGGGTCGAGCCGATCGCCGACGCCGCCAGCGCCGGCGACGTGGTGATGGTGCTGCTGCCGGACGAGAAGCAGGCCGAGGTCTGGGAAACCGAGATCAGCGACGGCATCGCGCCCGGCAACCTGCTGATGTTCGCCCACGGCTTCTCGATCCACTTCGGCCAGATCGATCCCGGTCCGGAGGTCGACGTGGGCATGGTGGCGCCGAAGAGTCCCGGCCACCTTGTCAGGCGCCAGTTCCTCGAGGGCAACGGCGTGCCCGGTCTGATGGCCGTGCAACAGGACGCCACCGGCGGCGCCCGCGATCTCGTGCTCGCCTACGCCAAGGGCATCGGCTGCACGCGCGCCGGCGTCATCGAGACCACCTTCAAGGACGAGACCGAAACCGACCTCTTTGGCGAGCAGGCCGTCCTGTGCGGCGGCGTCACGGAGCTGGTGCGCGCCGGCTACGAGACGCTCGTGGACGCGGGCTACGACCCGCGACTCGCCTACTTCGAGTGCCTGCACGAGCTCAAGCTGATCGTGGATCTCATGTACGAGAAGGGCATCTCGGGAATGCGCTACTCGATCTCCAACACCGCCGAGTACGGCGACCTCACGCGGGGCAAGCAGATCATCGGAGAGCCCACGCGCGCGGCGATGCAGAAGATCCTGGCCGACATCCAGTCGGGTGACTTCGCCCGCGAGTGGATCGCCGAGAACCAGGCGGGGCAGGAGAACTTCCGGCGGCTGCGCGCCGAGCAGAAAGACCATCAGATCGAGCGCGAGGGCAAGGAGCTCCGCGCAATGATGGACTGGATCGACACGGAGTTCTGACGTGGAGCAGGAACGGAGCGGCGGATTCCTGCCTCCCGAGCCCCCTGGGCCGGAGCCCGAGCTCGGGGGGTCGCCCAGCCGGCAGCCGCCGCAGGCCCAGCCGCCGCCGTCGGGCCACGGCTGGCAGCAACAGCCGCAGCCGTACCCGCCGGCGCCTGGCTACGGCCAGCCTCCGCCCTGGGGCTACTCGCCGCCGGCGCGCGAGCCGGACAACGGCCCCGCGATCGCAGGTTTCGTCCTCTCGCTGGTCGCGGGCGGCCTGCTGGTGTTCTCGGCCGGGCTTTCGAGCGTCATCTCGGTCGGATGCGCCGTCGCCGGGCTGATCTATTCCCGCAAGGGCAAGCGGAAAGTGGCGGCCGGCGAGACGACCAAGAACAGCGGGCTTGCGCAGGCCGGCTTCATCATCTCGATCGTGAGCCTGGTGCTCTCGGCCCTCGCGACCGCGTTCTGGCTGCTGATCCTGGTCCTCGCGCTCGTCGACGAGGACGTCCGGCAGGATTTCGAGAATGAACTCGACGACTCTCAGACCATCAGGGCGTCGCTTCAGCTCACCGCGCTGGCCCTGCGAGCGGGCGTCCAGCTGATGGGTTAACGGGCTGGCTCGAACGCTATTCTCGCCGGTCCGATGTCCAATCCGTACCTGAAGCAGTATCTGATGACCGCGGGGCCCACGCCGCTGCCGCCCGCCGTCTCGCAGGCGATGGCCCAGCCGATGCTCTATCACCGCGCTCCGGCCTTCGTCGAGGTCTACGCGCGGGCCCTCGAACGGCTCAAGTCGGTGTTCCAGACAAGCAACGAGGTGCTCGTGTTCGCTGCCTCCGGAACCGGCGCACTGGAGTCCGCAGTGGCCAACCTCGCGCGGCCCGGCGAGCCCGTGCTGGTGGCCTCCTGTGGCAAGTTCGGCGAGCGCTGGGCCGAGCTGTGCGACGCATACGGCGCGCGCACGGTCCACTGGGAGACCGAGTGGGGGAAGAAGGTTGATCCGCCGGAGTTGGACCGCGTGCTGGACGACACCGAGGCCGAGGTCGTCTTCACGACCTTCTCGGAGACCTCAACCGGCGTGATCAACGACATCCGCGAGCTCACCGAGGTGGCGCACCGGCACCGGGCGCTGATCGCCGTCGACGCGGTCTCCGGACTGGGGGCGGTGTCCCTCCCGCAGGACGAGTGGGGCGTCGACGTCGTGGTCGGCGGCTCGCAGAAGGCGCTGATGTCGCCGCCGGGGCTCGCCTTCGTGAGCGCGAACCAGGTTGCGCTGGGGCGGGCGGCGGCCGCACCGGGCCGGCGCTTCTACTTCGACTGGGGGCGCACGCTCAGCGGCCAGCTCCAGGATCCGCCGGACAGTCCGTTCACCCCAGCCGTCGGCTTGGTCCAGGCGCTCGAGGTGGCGCTGTCGCTGATCGAGGATGAAGGACTCGAGCACGTCTTCGAGCGGCACCGGCTGCTCGGCCGCGCCACGCGGTCGGCCGCAAAGGCGCTGGAGCTCGATCTGCTCGGCCCGGAGGACGAGAACGCGAACGTGGTCACCGCGATCAAGCTGCCCGAGGGCATCGACGGAGCCAAGGTCCCCAAGCTGATGCGTGACCGCTTCGGCGTGACGATCGCGGGCGGCCAGGCCCGCCTGAAGGGCAAGATCGCGCGAATCGCTCACTGCGGCTACTTCGGCGCCTTCGACATCGTGGTGACCATCGCCGCGTTCGAGATGACCTTGCGCGAGCTCGGTCACGAGGTGGAGCTCGGCACGGGCGTGGCGGCCGCGCAGCGCGTGTTTCTCGAGGCGGGCGTTCCGCTCGCCGCCCCGGCGTAGCATGTGAAGGTCCTCGTCCGCGAGAAGATCGGCGAGTCGGGGGTCGACCTCCTGCGTGACTCCGGCCTCGAGGTTGAGATCGGCACCGACTGGGAGGACGCCGAGCTCGAGCGGCGCATCGGCGAGTTCGACGGGATCCTGATCCGGTCCGGAACGAGGCTCACCGCCGACCTGATCGGACGAGCGGAGCGGTTGCGAGTGGTGGGTCGCGCGGGGGTGGGGGTCGACAACGTGGACGTCGACGCCGCTACTAAGCGCGGCGTGGTGGTGGCCAACGCGCCCCAGTCGAACGTCATCACCGCGGCCGAGCACACGATGGCGATGCTGCTCGCCCTCGCCCGCAAGGTCCCGCAGGCGCACGGCTCGCTCACGGGCGGCGCATGGGAGCGGTCTCGCTTCAGCGGCGTCGAGCTGTACGAGAAGACGCTCGGCGTGCTCGGCTTCGGCCGCATCGGCCAGCTGGTCGCCCAGCGCGCCCTGGGGTTCGGGATGCACGTCGTCGCCTTCGACGCGTACGTCGCGGGCGAGCGCTTCGGCGAGCTGGGGGTGGAGCGGGCGACGACGACCGACGAGCTTTACGCGCGTGCCGACTTCATCACGATCCACCTGCCCGTGACGGCGGAGACCGAGAACTGGCTCGACGCGACGGCCTTCTCGAAGATGAAGGACGGCGTACGCGTCATCAACGTGGCACGCGGGACGCTGGTGGTCGAGGACGCGCTGCGTGAGGCGCTCGACCGCGGCAAGGTCGCGGGCGCTGCTCTGGACGTCTTCCGCGACGAGCCCGCGAACGACAACCCGCTGTTTGGCTACGAGGAGGTGGTGGTCACCCCGCATCTGGGAGCGTCGACCACCGAGGCCACCGACCGCGCCGGCTACCAGGCGGCCGAGCAGGTGGTTGCGGCGCTCACGGGCGGGGTGGTCACGAGCGCAGTGAACGTGCCGGCGGTTGCGCCCGAGGACCTGGAGGCGCTTGGCCCGTTCCTGCCGCTGGCCCGGGACCTCGGCCGCATCGGCGTTGCGCTCGCCGAGGGCACGTCGGTCGACGGGCTCGAGATCGAATATCTCGGCCGGATCGCCGGCCGCGACACCCGCCTGCTCACGGTGCAGGTGCTGAAGGGCGCTCTGTCCGGCCACATCGAGGAGGACGTGAACGACGTGAACGCGCCGGGGATCGCGGAGGAGCGCGGGATCCAGGTCTCGGAGATGAGCACGGCGCATGCGCGCGACTTCACCGACCTCGTGCGCGTGACCGTTGTCAGCAGCGGCTCGCGGACGCGCGTGGTCGGCACCACGCTCGGCCACAAGCACCGCCCCCACCTGCTCGAGGCCTGGGGTTCACGCTTCAATATCCAGCTCGAGCCCAACCTGGCCGTGTTCCGCTACGTGGACCAGCCGGGGATGATCGGGCGAGTCGGCACGCTGTTCGGCCAGTCCGGCATCAACATCAGCGCGGCGGCCGTCGGCCGCCGCCCCGATGCGGACCACGTCGGGGGGGTGGCCACGATGCTCGTCACCACCGACTCGCCGGTGCCCCAGGAGGTGGTCGACCGCATCGCGGAGAGCGACGGCTTCGAGGCGGGCCGCACGGTGAGCCTCTAGGGCTCGATCGGGTGGTTGGCCAGGAAGAGCCCGTCGGGATCGACCTCGGTCTTGATCCGCTGAAGGCGCCGGTAGGCGGCCGGCTCGAATCCCATCCGGGCGTCGACCGGCTTCGAGGTGAAGCCGAGGTACCTTCGTTCGCTCGTCCAGGGCTCGAGCGCTGCTGACAGCCGCCGCGCGGCCGCCGCGCCGGCCTCCGCCGCATGGGCCTCCTGGACGATTGCGACGGCGACCGTCAGGAACGCGGCATCCAGCGTGGCGAGCGCGCCGTGTCGTTCGGGCCGGCGCCCGAGCGCGCCGCCGAGCTGCCGCAGTTCGGCGAGCGTCAGCGGCGAGCCCGAGCCCGGCCCCGCGGCCGCGACGAACGCGTCGACCGCGTCGGGGGGAAGTGTGGCGAGCATGCGATGGTCGCTTACGGCGATGACAGGCTCCTCGGGATCGCCGTGGAGCCGGCGCAGCTCGGCGGCGGGCATCGTGGCGAACGTGTCCAGCTCGGGAGTCAGCTCGCGCAGCGGCCGAAGCAGCTCGTCGGCCCGGCCCGCGCTGCCCAGCACGGCGCCGTCGATCATCACGACGTTGCGACCCCTGAGCGGCTCGGGGACGATGGGCAGCGGCGGGAACTGCATGATGCGCGCCGACGTGGTGATCTCGTCGGGCGCCTCCTGCGCCCAGTCGGCCCAGCGCCGCAGCACCCGCTGCGAATCGTGCCAGTCCCAGACCAGCCAGCCTGCCTGAACCTGGCTTAGGGGCCGGAGCTCGAACTCGATCGCCGTGACCACGCCGAAGTTGCCGCCCCCGCCGCGAAGTGCCCAGAACAGGTCGGGCTCTGTGCTCTCGTCCGCCCGCACAACCTCGCCGGCGGCGGTAACGAGCTCGACGGCGGTGACGCTGTTCGCCTGCAGGCCGTAGCGGCGACCGAGCCAACCGAGTCCGCCGCCCAGCGAGTACCCGGCCACGCCGACAGTTGGGGAGGAGCCGTGAAGGGCGGCGAGGCCGTGCGGCTGCGCCCGCATCACGACCTCCTCCCAGCGGGCGCCGCCTCCCACGCGCGTATGTCCCGGCCCGATCTCGACGGCGCTCAGCCGGCCGGTCTTGAGCAGCAGGGCATCCGCCAGCCGCGGCGCCAGCGCGCCCGGGTTGTGACCGGTCGCCTGCGGCGCTACGCGGAGGCCGGCCTCGCGCGCGAAGTCGACGGCCGCCGCCACGTCCGACTCGGTCTCCGGCACGGCGACGGCGGCGGGATGCTGGTCCACGGCGAGGTGCCACGCCTGCCGTGCTCCGTCCCAGGCGAGATCGCCGGGACCCAGCACGAGACCGCGGTGACGCTCGCGCAGGGGTGCGAGGTCGGTATGTGTCCGAGTAGCCATCGCTACCCATCGACGGATGCGGGGCGGGTTTATTCCGTCAGAACCGAACCGCCCCGCTGCCCTGCCAAGAGGCGAGCTTGAGGGGCGTGTCCTCGTGCACGACGTGGCCGGCGAGGATGCAGGTGACGCCGTCGCGCTCGAAGACCAGCACCGTGCGGTCACCGTCCATGTAGCGCCACATCTCGAGGCCGTTCCGGCGCACGATCTGGGCGTTTTCCGGCATCTCGAGCGGCTTGCCCGAGATCACCGTGTAGCCGATGCGGTGGCCGTGGTGCGTGTAGAAGACCGTCTCGGCGCGGCGCCCGTCGAGGCGGTCGGTGCGTGCTCCGTCGGCGTGCCAGCCGAACTCCTTCGACCAGTCGGGGAAGGTCACGCCCTCGAGTCGCCGCTCCAGGAGTGCTGGGTTGCGTGTGTCCTGCGCCGGGGTCCGCTCCGTGCTCGGCAGCTGCGCGAGCTCGGACGCCTGCACGACGCTCGGGCCGGCGGGTCCGCCGAGGGAGAGCACGACGACCACCGCAACAACGATCAGCGCGGCGACCCCCGCGGCCGGCGCGAGCAGGCGCGGGACGCTGCGCGGCCGCCCGAGCCGCATCTCGGGCGACGGGCTCTCGAGAGCCTGGAGACGCCGCCGCAGCCCCTCGGGGGTGGCGGGACCGCCGTGGCGAAGTGCCTCCACGGCTCGCCTATGGCGTTCTGGCATCACGTGCTCGCTCACGATCCTGCCTCCAGCGCCGCCGCAATCCGCTCGCGTGCGCGGGAAAGCCTGCTCATCAGCGTACCTTGGCGGATGCGAAGGGCTTTCGCCGCGTCCTTGTATGAGAGCCCCAGCACGTCCACGGCGGCGACGGCCTCTTTCAACGGGGGCGACAGGTCGCGCATCGCGTCGTACGCCATCTGCACGTCGAGCGCCACGTCACCGGGATCGCCGGCGCGGTCTACTACCCAATCGACCGCCTCCGGCGGGCCGGAGGTGTCGGGCCGGGCGGACCGGGCGCGATGGAAGTCGACCCAGGTGTTGCGCAGTACCCGCATCAGGTAGGCGAGGTCGCTGCCGCGACGGATGAATCGCGGCCGCTCCAGCACCCGGGCAAACGTCTCCTGCACGAGATCCTCGGCATCGGCACGGGAGCCGCAGAGAGCGTACGCGGCGCGGAAGAGGCGATCGGTGTGGTCGGGCAGCCGGGCGACGGAGAGCCGCCGCGACCCGAGTCCTGTTGCGTCAGCGGCCGGCTCCTTCACTTCGGGCGAGGGTACCCAACTCAGGCGCCGACTACTCACCCATTGCGCGTCGAAGGTCCTCGACGAGGTCCTCGGCGGCCTCGACCCCGCAGGAGAGCCGAACGAGATCCGGCGGAACCGCGGCGGCTGAGTCCTCCACCGACTGGTGCGTCATCGCCTGCGGCACCTCGATCAGCGACTCCACCCCGCCGAGGGACTCGGCGAGCGTGAAGATCTCCGTGGCGGCGGCGATGCGGGCGGCCTCGGGGTGGCGGAATGAGACCATGCCGCCGAACCCCGGCCAGCGAACGTCCTCGACGCCGTCCGCTCCGGCGAGGAAGTCGCGCACAGCGCGGCCGTTCGCGGTGTGCGCCGCCACCCGCAGGTGCAGCGTCCGCAGGCCGCGATGGGCGAGGAAGCAGTCGAATGGCCCGGGAACCGCGCCGACGGCGTTCTGCACGAAGCGCACGCGGTCGTGGAGGTCGGCGTCGCGCACGATGACCGCGCCCCCCACGACGTCCGAGTGCCCGCCGAGGTATTTGGTGGTGGAGTGGATCACGGCGTCGGCGCCAAGCTCGAGCGGGCGCTGGACGACGGGGGTGGCGAAGGTGTTGTCGACCGCGACGAGCGCCTCGCCCTTGCGGGCGACCACACCCGCGATGTCGACGACCTTCAGAAGCGGGTTTGTGGGTGTCTCGACCCAGATCAGGCGAGTCTCGGGCCGCAGGGCGCGCTCGAGCTCGCCGAGGTCGGTCTGGTCGACCAGGTCGTAGGCGAGGCCGAAGGGGCTGAGCACCTTGTCGACCAGGCGGTAGGTGCCACCGTAGAGATCGCTCGGGAGCACCACGTGGTCGCCCGCTCGGCAGTGCGCGGTGAGCAGTGCGTGCGTCGCCGCCATCCCGCTCGCGAAGCACGACCCCAGCCCGCCCTCGAGCTCGCCGAGCGCGCGCTCGAGGGCCGTGCGGGTTGGGTTTGCCGAGCGCGCGTAGTCGTAGTCCTCGACGAACTCGCCGGGGGCAGACTGGACGTAGGTGGAGGTCTGATGGATCGGCGGGATCACCGAGCCGTAGGCAGGGTCCGGATCGAGCCCGGCGTGCACCGCGCGCGTGGCGAAGCGCGCCCCCTCGGGGAGGCGGGTCATCGCGCGAGCGACTCGAGCAGGTCTGCCCGGGTGAGGATGCCGGCGGCGCGACCGTCCATGTTGACCAGCACGGCCTCACGCTTGTCGGCGAGCAGCTCCACCGCCTCGCGAACCCCGTCCTCGGCTGAAACGGCCGGAAAGGGAGCCTCCATCACGTCGACGATCTCAGCTCCCAAAAGGGCCGGGTCGTCCATCGCGTGCCGGAGGAGCCCGCGCTCGCTGACCGAGCCGACCACGGTCTGCGGGTCCTGGGCCGACACCACCGGCAGCTGCGACACGCGATGCCGGTGCAGCAGCGAGACCGCGTCGCGCACCCGCGCGTGGGTCTCGACGGTGAGCAGCGGCGGGATCTGGCCCTCCGCGTGCTTGCGCCTGAGGACGTCGCCCACGGTCAGCTCGGGCTCCCGCTCGAGGAAGCCGTACTGCCGCATCCAGGCGTCGTTGAAGACCTTCGAGAGGTACGAGCGGCCGCCGTCGGGCAGGATCACCGCGATCATCGCGTCGGGGTCGTCGACCTCCCGCGCCACCGCGACGGCCGCATGGAGCGCGAGGCCGCACGAACCGCCCGCAAGGATGCCCTCAGTC
>Ga0081538_10005723_pt1 | contig 11105 bp, 11 predicted proteins | sample TabmetS5T2R1_FD_71022 | JGI IMG/M metagenome (GOLD analysis project Ga0081538, IMG submission 71022) | Tabebuia heterophylla rhizosphere microbial communities from the University of Puerto Rico - S5T2R1 | ecosystem: Host-associated > Plants > Roots > Rhizosphere ...
CCGTCGCCAGACCGACGTCGCTCGAGATGACCCCCCCGAGGGCCACGGCGCCCTCCTCGACCAGGCGCTCGACGCCGCTCCCCCCCTCCTCGGGGCTCATCTGGTCGTCGGCCACGTCGAGCTCCAGCGGCCGGCCGTCGACCCCGCCATCGGCGTTGATCTCGTCGACGGCCAGCTGCATCCCGTCGCGCACCTGGAGCCCCCACGGCGTGAACGGCCCGTTGAGCGACGTCACCACCCCGATGGTGATCGGCTCACCCGAGGGCTCCTCCCCGGACTCGGTCGTGTCGGCCGGCGCCCCGGCGTCGTCGTCGTCATCGTCGCCGCATGCAGCGGCCACCAGCGCGAGCACGGCGGCGGCGCCGATGATCCTCGACAGTCCCCTGCGCATGTCGTCCCCCCTTCGTCGTACGCGCGATCGTCACCACGATTGCGCGCAACGGCACCATACCCCCCGGATGGCGACCGTGAGCCACATTGTCGACAATTATGTGGACATCGTGCACACTGACGCCGTGCACGACGGGATCCGGTGCATGGTCATGCGCGGCGGAACGTCCAAGGGCCTCTATTTCCTGGCTGACGACCTGCCGCGGGAGGAGACGAGCCGCGACGACCTACTGCTCCGGATCATGGGATCACCCGACCAGCGGCAGATCGACGGCATGGGCGGCGCCCACCCGTTGACGAGCAAGGTCGCGGTGGTCGGGCGCCCCAGTGCGGACACGACCGACGTCGACTACCACTTCCTGCAGGTGGTCGTGGACGAGGCCGTCGTCACCGACCGGCAGAACTGCGGCAACCTCCTCGCCGGGGTCGCGCCGTTCGCGCTGGAGCGCGGCCTCGTCCCTCCCCCGCCGGGCGACGCGGCCGCCATACGCATCCACATGGTCAACACCGGCGGCGTGGCCACGGCGACCGTGCCGCTCTGCGAGGGCCGCCCGCAGTACGACGGTCACGCGTCCATCTCCGGCGTTCCCGGCACCGCCGCCCCCATTCGCCTGGACTTCGAGGGGATCGCCGGCTCGTCCTGCGGGGCACTCCTGCCCACCGGCCGGACCGTCGACCGGGTCGAGGGCCTCGACGCGACGCTGATCGACAACGGCATGCCCGTGGTGATCGTCAACGCCGGCGACCTGGGCGTCACCGGCCACGAGACCTGCGCCGAGCTCGAGGCCGACGACGCCCTGCGGCAGACGCTCGAGCGGGTCCGCCTGGCGGCGGGGCCCCTCATGAACCTGGGCGACGTGGCGACGACGACGGTGCCGAAGCTCACGCTGGTGGCGGCGCCGCGGGCCGGTGGCACGATCGCCACCCGCACCTTCATCCCCCACCGCTGCCACGAGGCCATCGGCGTGCTCGGTGCCGTCAGCGTGGGGACGGCGGCTCTCCTCCCCGAGGGACCGGCGGCGGAGGTCGCGGACCTCGGCACCGGCGGCGGGGTCGTCACCATCGAGCACCCCACCGGAACGTTCGACGCCGCCGTGGACCTGTCACTCGTGGACGGCGTCCCCGTCGTCGATCGGGCCGGCATCATCCGCACGGCACGGAAGCTCATGGACGGCACCGTGTTCCCCCGCGAGCCGTGATGGAGCGGACGATCCCCCCGCCGCATCCCGACCCCCACCCGCCATGGGCGTTCGCTCCCCCGCCCGGAGCGTGTGACGCGCACTGTCACGTGTTCGGGCCCGCCGCCCGGTTCCCCTTCGCGCCCACCCGGGCCTACACCCCGCCGGACGCCGGCGTCGACGAGCTGAGGCGGCTCCACGGCCGGCTGGGGCTGGACCGGGCGGTGGTGGTGCAGGCGAGCTGCCACGGCACCGACAATGCCGCGCTGGTCGACGCGCTCCGGCAGGGCGAGGGCCGCTACGCCGGCGTGGCGATGATCGACGACACGACCGGCGACGACGAGCTCGACGAGCTGCACGACGCCGGGGTCCGCGGCGCGCGCGTCAACTTCGTGGCCCACCTGGGCGGCGCACCGGACCCTGAGCGGTTCGACCGCATGGCGGCACGCCTCGCAACGCGGGGCTGGCACGTCGTCCTACACTTCGACGCCGCCGACCTGGCGACGTACGCAGGGCTGCTCGACCGCATGCCCTGCCCCTACGTCATCGACCACATGGCCCGGGTCGACGCAACCGCCGGCCTCGACCAGGCGCCGTTCCGGGCGTTGCTGGGGCTCCTCGCCGACGACCGGTGCTGGGTCAAGGTGTCGGGTGCCGAGCGGCTCACCGGCGGGGGGCCGCCGCCGTACGACGACGTCGTGCCCTTCGCTCGGGCGCTCATCGCCGCCGCCCCGGACCGCGTCCTGTGGGGCACGGACTGGCCGCACCCCAACGTGCGTCACATGCCCGACGACGGCGACCTCGTCGACCTGCTGGCTGAGTTCGCCCCCGACGAGACCACCCGCAACCGCATCCTCGTCGACAACCCCGAGCGCCTCTACGACTTCCCCCCGGTCCGAACTTGCCGCAGTTAGCGACGCCATGGCGTCGCCAACTGCGGCACGTTGGGGGTGGTGGGTGGGTGGTCAGCCCCAGACCTCGTCGGCGACCTCCACGATGAGGCGGAGCTTGGCGACCTCGTCGTCGTAGGTGAGCTTGTTGCCCTCGACGGTGGACGAGAACCCGCACTGTGGCGACAGGCAGAGCTGGTCGAGGGGGACGTAGCGGGCGGCCTCGTCGATGCGGCGCTTGAGCACGTCCTTGCTCTCGAGCGCCGGTCGCTTGGTGGTCACGAGCCCGAGCACGACCATCTTCCCCGGCGGTACGAACCGCAGCGGCTCGAAGCCCCCGGACCGCTCGTCGTCGTACTCGAGGAAGAAGCCGTCGACCGCCAGCTCGTTGAAGAGCGCCTCGGCCACGAAGTCGTAGCTGCCCTCCGCCACCCACGCCGAGCGGAAGTTGCCCCGGCACATGTGGGTCGTGACGCTCATGCCCTCGGGCTTGTCGGCGAGGGCGGCGTTGATCTGGCGGATGTAGCGCAGGTGCTGGTGCTCGGCGTCGTCGCCGCGGGCCGTCAACATGGCCCGCTCACTCGGGTCGTTGAGGTAGGCGAGGCTGGTGTCGTCGAACTGGAGGTACGTGCACCCGAGCCGGGCGACGGCCGCGACCTGCTGCGCGTACGCCGCGCTCAGGTCGTCCCAGAACTGGTCCATGTCGGGATAGACGTCGGGATCGAGCGCCGCCGGCCCGCCCCGGTAGTGCACCATGCTCGGCGACGGGATCGTCAGCTTCGGCGTCGCGTTCGTGGTCATGGAGGCCAGCGCCACGAAGTCGTCGCCGAAGATCGGCTTGGGCAGCGTGATCCGCTCGTCGATGACCAGCACGGGCGTCTCGGCCGACATCTCGCCCTGCTCGTCGCGGAAGTGGATCCTGAGCGTCTCCTCGCCCGGGTGGATGCCCCCGAGCTGGTAGATGAAGTCCATGTGCCAGAACCGCCGCCGGAACTCGCCGTCGGTGGCGGACTGGAGGCCGACGTCCTCCTGCATCTTGACCACATCGGCGATGGCCCGGTCCTCGATCGCCCGCCGCTCCTCGGCGGTGATGCGGCCGGCCGCCGCGTCCTCCCGGGCCCGCAGCACCTCGGGCGGGCGCAACAGGCTGCCCACATGGTCGGCGCGGAACGGTGGGGCGGTGCGGTGGGGCATGTCAGTCTCCCTTCCTCGCTCGCTCGGAACGCGTCAAAGCGGCAATCCCGTGTAGTTCTCGGCGAACGAGCGCTGGGCGGCCTCCGATCCAGCCAGGTAGTCGAGCTCGGCCTCCTGGATGCGGCGGTCGAACTCGGCGCTGCCCGGGAAGTGGTGCATGAGCGTGGTCAACCACCACGAGAAGCGGACGGCCTTCCACACCCGGGCCAGCGCCCGGTCTGGGTATTCGTCGAGGCCGGTCAGCGACCGCCCGTGAACCGCGTCGGCGATGGCCCCGGCCAGGTAGCAGACGTCGGAGACGGCCAGGTTGAGGCCCTTGGCGCCGGTGGGCGGGACCACGTGCCCGGCATCGCCCGCCAGGTACAAGCGCCCGTAACGCAGGGGCTCGGCCACGAAGCTGCGCAGCGGCGTCAGCGACTTCTCGATGGAGGGACCGGTCACGAGGCGGCCCGCGACGTCGCCGGGCAGGCGGCCGCTGAGCTCCGCCCAGAACCGCTCGTCCGGCCAGTCGTCGACGTCGTCGTCGATGGCGCACTGGACGTAGTAGCGGCTCAGCAGCGAGTGGCGCATCGAGCACAGGGCGAACCCCCGCTCGCTGTGGGCGTAGATCAGCTCCTTGTCGATCGGGGGCGTCTCCGACAGGATGCCGAGCCACCCGAAGGGATAGACCTTCTCGTAGGTGCGGATCACCGACGGCGGGATCGCCGTACGGCTCACGCCGTGGGAGCCGTCGCAGCCGGCCACATGCTCGCAGTCGATGCGATGGCTCGTGCCGTCCCTGACAAAGGTGACGTACGGGGCAGTGTCGGTGACGTCGTGGGGGAACACGTCGGCGGCGCAATCGACGACCGGCACGCCCATCCCGTCGACCGCGGCGTACAGGTCCTTGGTGACCTGCGTCTGGCCGTAGACCATCACGCCCTTGCCGGTCAGGCCCTTGAAGTCGATCCGCACGTGCCGGCCCGCGAAGCTGAGGCCCACGCCGTCGTGGACCGTGCCCTCGCGGTCCATGCGCTCCCCCACCCCCGCAGCGCGGAGCGCCTCGACGGTGCCCCACTCGAGGACCCCGGCGCGCACCCGGGCCATGACGTGCTCCCGGCTCTGGCGCTCCAGGATGATCGACTCGACCCCCGCGAGCCCGAGCAACCGGCCGAGCAACAGGCCGGCGGGCCCACCGCCGATGATCACCACCGGCAGGCGTGTGGGGACCGCGGGCGGTGCGCTCACAGGGTCCGCTCGAGGCGGTCGAGCGTCTGCATCGTCGGCAGGCACCGTGCGGCGCTGGCGAGCGGCTCGCGGCCCTCCCGCACGGCCGCGATGAACTCCCGGTCCTGGTTCTCGATCCCGTCCGCCGACTCGCCGACCCCCGAGGTGTCGACCGGCTTGTCGTAGCCGTCGACCAGGTCGTCGTAGCGGGCGACGTACGTGCCGGTGTCGCCGATGTACCGGAACGTCGTGCCGAGCGGACCGTCGTTGTTGAACGACAGCGCCAGCGTGCACAGCGCGCCGGACGGCGCCTGCAGTCCCACCGTCATGTCCATGGCGATGCCCAGCTCGGGGTGCGGGGGCCCCTGCTGCGCCCAGGCCCGGGCGGGCTCCTCACCGGTCTGGTGGAGGAAGAGGTCGACCGTGTGGCAGGCGTGGTGCCACAGGAGGTGGTCCGTCCACGAGCGAGGCTGGCCGAGCGCGTTCTTGTTCTCGCGGCGGAAGAACAGCGTCGACACGATCAGGTGCTGGAGCGTGAGGTCGCCCGACACGATCCGGCGGTGGACCCACTGGTGGCTCGGGTTGAACCGGCGGGTGTGGCAGACCATCGCCGTGACGCCGGTGCGGCGCTGGGCGGCGACGACCGCCTCCGCGTCGGCCAGCGAGTCGGCCATCGGGATCTCGATCAGCGCGTGCTTGCCCGCCTCCATGGCGGCAATGGCCTGGGCGGCGTGGACCGGCGTCGGGCTGGCGAGGATGGCGGCGTCCACTCCGGGCCCGTCGAGCATCTCCGCAAGGTCGAGCCCTTGGCGCGGGATCTCGAACTCGGCGGCAAAGCGGGCCGTGCCGTCCGGGTCACCCCCGGCGACCCCCACCACCTCGACGTCGTCCATGCGGCGCAGCGCGGCCATGTGCTGGCGGGCGATGGCGCCCTCGCCGGCCACGACGACGCCCATGCGCTCAGCCATGCCCCTCCTTTACGATGGCGTGTTGTGCACAATACTGTTGACGATCTGCCTCGTCATCCGGCAGGTCGTGGAAGGGCGTGGCCGAGCGGATCCGCCAACGTGCTCAGCGCAGTTGGGAGACTGACCCGACCATGGTGATCGCAGCGCCCGTCGCCGACCGGCTCCGAGACGACATCCTCCAGGGGATCTTCCCTCCCGGGGAGCGGCTCATCGAGCTGCAGCTCACCGAGCGCTACGGCGTCGGCAGGGCGGCAATTCGCGCCGCGCTGGTCGAGCTCGACGCCGAGGGCCTAGTGCAGCGCGAGGCCAACCGGGGGGCGACCGTGCGCCGCATCAGCGTGGCCGAGGCCGTCGAGATCACCGAGGCCCGAGCGGCGCTCGAGGGCCTCATCGCCCGCCTCGCGGCAGAGCGGGCCACCGACGTCGAGCGCGACGCGCTCCGGGCCCTGCTCGCCGAGATGACCGAGGCCGTGGAACGGGACGACAAGCTGGCCTACTCGAAGCTCAACCGTGAGCTGCACGGTTCCCTCTGTCGCATCGCCCGGCACCGCGTGGCCGACGACCTCGTGGCCAACCTGCGCAACCGCGCCGCCCACCACCAGTTCCGGCTGGCCCTGGTGCCCGGCCGTGCTGCCGAGTCCCTCGCCCAGCACGGCGCCATCGTCGAGTCGGTGACGTCCGCCGACGGGCCGGCGGCCGAGGCGGCGATGCGCATGCACCTGGCGTCGGTCATCGACGTCCTGCGCCACTGGGAGGCGTTCGACACCGGGGCGTGACGCGCGGCGACGCGCGGCCGCGTGGCGCTCAGCCCGGGGGCGATGGGACCGAGGAGGCCCCCGCCTCCACGCTGCGGAGCCGCGCCGCGGTCGCCCCGGTCATGATCGGCTCCACGCCGAGGTCTGCCAGCAGCTCGGCAGCCGCCTCCATCTCGTGGACGCGGCGGGCGGCGTGGCGCCCGGTCCCGGTGAGCAGGTGGCGGATGAAGCCCTCGTCCGCCGCCGCGAGCTGACCGGTGACGTTGTCCCAGGTCTCCGCCGCCAGCCCCGCCGCCTCCGCGGCCTGCATCGACTCGAGGACGACCGCCGTCAACCCCTTGATGACGACGCTGCGCAGCAGCTTGCGGGTGGCGGCCATGCCGGGCTCGTCACCCGCGTGCTCCACCGGCATGCCGAGCGGCCCCATGGTGGCGATGAACGCCCGGGCGGACGGGCCCGAGGCCAGCGCCGGCGTGCGCAGCCCCCTGCCGGGCACCGGTGACATGAGCGCTACGTCGGTGAAGCCCAGGCCGGCACCGGCCGCAGTCGCGGCCAGGCTCCGTTGCAGCCCGGCCGAGGCCGTGGCCAGGTCCGCGTAGATCGCGCCCCGGGGGATGGCATCGAGCGCTTGGCCGAGCGCCGTCGCGGCGTCGGCCGCGACGGTGATGCCGAGCACCACGTCGGCGCCGGCGGCCGCCGCCTCCGGATCGTCGTGGCGCAGCACGCCGGCCGGCGTCGCCACCGCGGCGGGGTCGTAGCCGTGGACCTCGACGCCGGGGAGCATCGCCAGGTCCCGGGCGATGAGCGAACCGGCCTCGCCGAGCCCGAAGACGCAGACCCGCATCACGCCCGTCACCCGACGTACTCCACGCCCAGCGCCTCGAGCGTGGCGCGCAGGCCGTAGATGTCGACGCCGAGCTCGCCGGAGGCGAGGCGGGCACGGGTGCTGTCCTCCCGGGCGGTGCGCTCCCGCGAGCGCTCGAGGGCCCACGCCGCCTCGTCGCGCGCGACGACCACGACCCCGTCGTCGTCGGCGCACACGACGTCGCCGGGGCTCACGACGACCAGGCCGAGGACGACCGGGACGTTCACCGACCCGGCGCTGGCCTTCACGGTTCCCTGGCAGGAGACGTGCTGCGACCAGACGGCGAAGCCCATCCGGCGCAGCTCCGCAGTGTCGCGCACGCCGGCGTCGGTGACGAGCGCCCGCACCCCGCGCGCCAGGAGCGATGAGGCCAGCAGCTCGCCGAAGACCCCGTGGGTCGACGGGGCTGTGCTCGCCACGACCAGCACGTCGCCCTCCTGGCAGACCTCGACCGCCGCGTGGATCATCAGGTTGTCGCCCGGGTGGCTCGAGACGGTGACGGCGGTGCCGGCGAGACGAGTGCCGTGCTGGATCGGGCGGAGCTGGGGACCCGCGAACCCGCGGCGCCCGATGGCCTCGTGCACGGTGGCGGTGCCGAGCGCACCGAGCCCGTCGACCGCGCCGCGCTCGGCTCGTTCGACCGTGCGGACGACGACGTGGCGGGCGTTCATGGTGCGACCCCTTCCAGGCGCGGGTACACGCGGCGCGCATTGGCCTCGAAGATCTTGGTCCGCTCGACGTCACCCAGCCCGGCGGCGTCGAGGTAGCGGCGCGTGTCGTCGTAGTGGCGGCCCGTCTGGGGGTCGATGCCACGCACCGCGCCGATCATCTCGGAGGCGAACAGGATGTTGTCCGCAGGGATGACCGCCAGCAGGCAGTCGATGCCGGCCTGGTGGTACACGCAGGTGTCGAAGAAGACGTTTCCGAGCATGAGCTCGTCGAGCGGCGGCTTGCCCATGTCCTGCGCCAGGCCGCGGAACCGGCCCCAGTGGTAGGGAACGGCGCCCCCTCCGTGGGGGATGACGATGCGCAGCTCGGGGAAGTCGGCGAACACGTCGGACGTGAGCAGCTGCATGAAGGCTGTCGTGTCGGCGCCGAGGTAGTGCGACCCGGTGGTGTGGAAGTGCGGGTTGCAGGCGGCGCTCACATGGACCATGGCCGGGACGTCGAGCTCGCAGAGCGCCTCGTACAGCGGGTACCAGGACCGGTCGCCCAGCGGCGGGCCGTCCCAGTACCCGCCCGATGGGTCGGGATTGACGTTGGCGCCGACGAAGCCCATCTCGCGGACGCATCGCTCGAGCTCCCGCACCGACGGCTCGACCGGTGCACCCGGTGACTGCGGGAGCTGGCACACGGGAGCGAAGTTCTGGCGGTAGAGGTCGCAGACGCGGCGGATCAACTCGTTGCAGTGCTCGGTCCAGAACCGGCTCGTGTGGATGTTGCCGATGTGGTGGCCCATCCACGACGCCCGTGGCGAGAACAACGTCAGGTCGGTGCCGCGCTCTCGCTGGAGCCGGAGCTGCGCGTCCTCCAGGCTCTCGCGGATCTCGTCGTCGCCGATGGCGACCGTGCCCTTCTCGCCGACGTGATCCGGATCGGTGGCCAGGGCCACCCGCTGCGCCTCGCGGAACTCGCCGAGCGGCGGCGGGGCGGTGGTGTAGTGCCCATGGCAGTCGATGATCATCCCATCCCCGAGTCACATTGTGAACAATCTTGTCAACAGGTGGATGCTACCCTGGCCTGTGCCCGCCGAGGAGGGAGTGGTTCGTTGCCGGCACCCCGCGACTACGACGACATCCCGGGCACGATCGTGTTCGATGGACGGCGCAGCCGGAGGGGCTATGCGCTCAACAAGTTCCTGATGTCGCTCAACCAACCCGCCAACCGCGAGGCGTTCCGAACCGACGAACGCAGCTACCTCGACCGGTTCGGGCTGGACGACGAACAGCGGGAAGCCGTGCTGCAGCGCGAATGGCTGCGGCTCATCGAGGTGGGCGGCAACGTGTACTACACCTACAAGCTGGCGGCCTGCGACGGGATGACCTTCCAGGACCTGGCCGGTGAGCAGACGGGCATGAGCGCCGAGGACTTCGCGCAGATGATGCTCGACGGCGGCCGGCCGCCCGAGGGGAACCGCCGTAGCGCCGAGTGGGAGTCCGGCTGATGGCTCGGCTCGTCGGTGGCGTCGGCTGTTCGCACGTGCCCGCGGTCGGGGCGGCCGTCGACAAGCGCAAGACGGCGGATCCGTACTGGGCGCCCTACTTCGCCAAGCTGGAGCCGGCCCGCGCCTGGATGGCCGAGGCGCGGCCCGACGTGTGCCTCGTGGTCTACAACGACCATGCCAACGCCTTCTCACTCGAGGTCATCCCCACCTTCGCCCTCGGGCTGGCCGACGAGTTCCCCCCCGCGGACGAGGGCTACGGGCCTCGCCCGGTGCCCGTCGTCCACGGCCATCCCGAGCTGGCCTGGCACCTGGCCGAGGCGCTCATCATCGACGAGTTCGACCTCACCCTCGTCAACGAGATGACCGTCGATCACGGGCTGACGGTGCCGCTGTCCGTCATGTTCGGCACGCCGGAGGCCTGGCCGAGCAGGGTCATCCCGCTCTGCGTCAACGTGGTCCAGTACCCACCGCCGACAGGTCGCCGGTGCTACCGGCTCGGCCAGGCGATCCGCCGCGCGGTCGACGCCTACGAGGGCGACGAGCGGGTGGTGGTGTTCGGCACCGGCGGCATGTCGCACCAGCTCCAGGGCGAGCGTGCCGGCTTCGTCAACGTCGACTTCGACACCCGCTTTCTCGACGGGCTGGTGGCCGACCCCGAGGCCATCGCCGCGATCCCCCACGTCGAGTACCTGCGCGAGGCGGGCTCGGAGGGCATCGAGCTGGTGATGTGGCTCGTCATGCGTGGCGCGCTGGGTCCGGGCGTGCGCGAGGTGTACCGGGCCACGCACGTGCCCACGTCGAACACCCACAACGGCCTGCTCATCCTCGAGGACGCCTGAGAGGCCGAGCGGATAGGCCTGCAAGTGGGCAACGAACAGCACGGGATTTGCAGCGTGATGCCTGGCCACCCAGCTCGGCCTCCGGCAGCGCTGACCACGGTGAGCCAAGACGACGGTCCGCCCGAGTGCTCAGGCGCTACGGCCGGCTGCGGGCGGCGGCCATGAGGCCGACGATGGTGGCCGGATCGGTGGCCACGTCGGCGCCCATCTCCCGGTAGAGGGCGGCGACGTTGGCGACCAGCCGCTCCGGCTCCCGCAGGTCGCGGTACGGGCCGAGATCGATGTCCGCGGCCGCCTCGAGGGGGCTCATCCCGGCGTCGCAACGGGCGCGTGCCTCGTTGGCGAGGTGCTCGAAGTAGCCCTTCAGCCGGGCGACGGTCTCGAGCGTGGTCACCGGGCCGTGACCGGGCACCACGGTGGTCACCCCGTCGAGCGCGAGCACCAGGTCGCAGGCCGCGATCCAGTTCGCGATGGGCCCCGCCCACACGATGGGGTGGCCGCCGTGGAAGAGGATGTCCCCGGTGAACACCACGCCAGCATCCGGCACGTGGACGATCACGTCGCCATCGGTGTGGGCGGGGCCCACCTCGACGAGGTGCACCGCCCGACCGCCGACCGAGAGCTGGAGCTCGCCCGCGAAGGTTCGATTGGGCGCC
>Ga0081538_10005724_pt1 | contig 11105 bp, 8 predicted proteins | sample TabmetS5T2R1_FD_71022 | JGI IMG/M metagenome (GOLD analysis project Ga0081538, IMG submission 71022) | Tabebuia heterophylla rhizosphere microbial communities from the University of Puerto Rico - S5T2R1 | ecosystem: Host-associated > Plants > Roots > Rhizosphere ...
TCCTGCCCCCCGATCACGGTCCGTGCAGTGGGCTTCCCGGCCATCGCGCGCGCGATCGACTCCTTCGTGGCCTGGTAGTTCCAGTCGAAGATCTTCTTCTCGTCCTCGGCCAGCCAGTGGATGAACACACCCACGATCACGCAGAGGTCCTCGACCTCACCCTCCGGGATCACTCCATCACGGACCGAGTCGACGACACCTCGTGCCACCGCGGCCTGGGCCGGGCCGAACATATGCCCCACCTGCTTCTCGCCCTTGATCGTCACCTTGTTGGCGATGATCGTGTCCGGCTTGGCGGGCAGGTTGGGCGCCACCACGGCGAGCAGGTTCGTGTGGCCCTCCTTTTGGTTGAGGAGCGCGCCCGCGAACGCCTCGCCGACTGGCCCATCCTTGGGTCCGATGAGCAGATCGATGTGAGCGACCTCGTTGCCGTCGCCGACCAACGACTCTCCGACCGATAGCGCCCTCGCCATGTGCCTTCCTCCCTCTTGGTTCTCGCGGTACCCAGGTCGCGCCCGTAGGCGGGGCGCGAGTTTATCGCGGCGTGCGCGTCAGGCGCAGGGCGGCCCGCTCGCCGCTCGTGGGTATGCTCCGGCGCGCGGATGCTCAAGTGCTCGCCCTCGGCCGCGTCGGTTGTCGCTCGCCAAACGTGACGGAACCAACGACGACGAGCACTCAGCGCGCGGCGACCTGTGCCGGCTGCGGATGTGGGTGCGACGACATCGAGGTCGCGGTGGCCGACGGCGCGCTCGAGGACGCGGTCCGCACGTGCCCGATCGGCGACTCGTGGTTCGCCCAGCGGACGGCCGATGGGGCACCCGCCGTGGCGCGCGTCGACGGCCGCGAGGCGGACTTGGCCGAGGCGGTCGAGGCGGCGGCCGTCCTCCTCGGCGAGGCTCGGCTACCGCTCGTGTGCGGCCTCGGGCAGACCGACTGCGAGAGCCAGCGCGCGGCCGTGGCGCTGGCCGAGGCGGCCGGCGCCGTGATCGACCCGGCAGGCCCGGAGGCCGCCGGAGCCGTGGGCGCGGCGGCGCAGGCCGCCGGGTTCAGCACCGCCACGTTCGGCGAGCTCCGCGACCGGGCCGAGGTCGTCGTGGCCTGGCGGGTCGACCCGGTCGGCTCCAATCCCCGGCTGCTGCCCCGACTTCGCCTCGATCGCGCGGGGCGCGCGGCCGAGCGGACGCTCGTGGTCGTCGACGCGCAGCGCACGGAGACGGCCGACCAGGCGGACGAGTTCATCGAGCTGCCACCGGAGCTCGAGTTCGAGGCGCTGTGGGTTCTGCGCGCGCTGGTGCGCGAAGCTCCGCTGGATCGCGACCTAGCGGCTCGGCTTCCGCTGGATGCCCTCGAGCAGCTTGCGGGCCGCCTCGGTGGGTGTGGCTACGGGGCGGTGCTGCACGGGGCGGCCGGGTACCCGGACGCGGTGGGACTCCTCGCGCTCGTGCGCGACCTGGCCCGCAGCGCGCACGTCGTCGCGGTGCCGCTGCGGCGGGAAGGCAACGCGCGCGGCGCCGAGGACGTGCTCGCATGGCAGACCGGTTACCCCGCGGCCGTGAGCTTCGCCCGGGGCCATCCGCGCGCGCGGCCCGGGGAGTTCAGCGCCGCGGGCCTGCTGGAGCGCGGCGAGACGGACGCCGCGCTGATGGTGGGCTTCGACGCCCTTCGCCGGCTCCCGGCCCGGGCCGTCGACCACCTGCGCCGGATTCCCACGATCGTCGTCGACCCGCGCGCCACCGACACCGCCGCGGCCGCCCGCGTGGCGTTCGGGACGGCCGCCGCCGGTCTCCATCGCGACGGCACCGCCCACCGCATGGACGGGGTGCCGGTGACGCTGCACGCGCCGCTGCCATCGGATCGGCCGGGCGACGGCGAGGTGCTCGCCGCGATCGAGGCGCGCGTCGCCGCGGCCGAGGGGACCTAGCGCCGCATGCTGCGCATCGCGCAGGGGCGCGTCTACGACCCCGCCAACGGGATCGACGGCGAGACGCGCGACGTCTGCCTGGACGGCGCCAAGGTGGTCGAGGACCTGCCGCCACACGCCCCGCGCATCGACGCCCGCGGCATGATCGTAATGGCCGGTGGGGTGGACATCCACTCCCACATCGCCGGCCCGGCCGTCAACGCGGCCCGCAAGCTCTCGCCGGAGGAGCACCGCGCAGACGTGCTCGACCGGACGGCGATAACGCGCTCGGGCACGGGCGGTACGGTGCCGTCGACGTTCGCGACGGGTTACCGCTACGCGCTCCTCGGCTACACCACCGTCGTCGACGCCGCCACCCCGCCGCTGGCCGCGCGGCACACGCTCGCCGAGCTGCGCGACACCCCGATCGTCGACGCGGCGTTCCTCGTGCTGATGGGCAACAACCTGCCGCTGTTCGAGCTGATCCGCGAGGGGGGCCCCGTAACCGAGGCGGTCGCCTGGTGGCTGGAAGCCACCGGCGGATACGGCGTCAAGCTGGTCAACCCGGGCGGCGTCGAGATGTGGAAGCACGGCAACCGCAACGTGACGTCGCTCGACGACGAGGTGGACGGCCTAGGGGTCACGCCCCGCCGCGTGCTGGAGGCGATCGCCGGCTCGGTGGACGAGCTGGGGCTGCCTCATCCCGTCCACGTGCACTGCAACAACCTCGGGGTGGCGGGCAACTGGCGGACCACGCTCGACACGCTCGAGGCGCTGCAGGGGCGGCGCGCGCACCTGGCTCACCTGCAGTTCCACGCGTACGGCGGGACGCCGGGCAAGCGCCCACGCTCGTCTGCGCCGGAGCTGGCCGAGCACCTCGACGCCCACCCCGAGCACAGCGCCGATATCGGCCAGGTGATGTTCGGGCCGGCGACGACGATGACCGCCGACGCGCCCGTCTCCGCGCTGCTTCGCGATATCACCGGCGGCAAGTGGGTGAACGCCGACCTCGAGGCGGAGACCGGCTGCGGCATCGTGCCCTTCGCCTACCGCGAGCGCAACTACGTCCACGCGCTGCAGTGGGGGATCGGCCTGGAGCTGTTCCTGCTCAGCCGCGACCCCTGGCGCGTCGTGCTCTCGACCGACCATCCCAACGGCGGCTCGTTCCTGAGCTACCCGCGGCTCATCCGCCTGCTCATGGATCGCGAGTTCCGGAACGACCAGATCGGCCGCGTGAACCAGAAGGCGATAGGGCGCACCGTGCTCCGGGACGACCTCGCGCGGGAGTACACGCTCGGGGAGATCGCGATCATCACCCGGGCCGGACCCGCCCGGCTGCTCGGGCTGGCCGACAAGGGTCACCTCGGGGTCGGGGCCGACGCCGACGTGACCGTCTACGCCGAGCGCGAGGACCGCGAGGAGATGTTCGCCGTGCCGCGGTACGTCATCAAGGGCGGGCGGGTGATCGTCGAGGACGGTGAGCTGCGCGAGGCGCCGGCCGGGAACCTGCTGCGCGTGGCGGCGGAACAGGACGAGGCGATCGAGCGCACGCTGGCGCCGCTGTTCGAGGAGCACTACACCGTCCAGCTCGCGAACTACCCCGTGCGCGAGCCGTGGCTGCTCGAGCCCTCTCGCAGGATCGCGGCCGGGAGCTCGCAATGAGACTGGCCGACACCGCGGTCGTCGACACCTTCGCCGAGGCCTTCCCGATGTGGGGGTCGCGGATCGTCATCACCGCGGAGAGTGCCGCCTGGGCGCACGAGGCCGCCCGGTCGCTCACCGGCTTCGCCACCTCGGTGATCGGCTGCAAGTGCGAGGCCGGCATCGAGCGCGAGCTCGATCCCGCGGAGACGCCCGACGGCCGGCCCGGGGCCAGCACGCTGCTCTTCGCCAACGATCGCGAGGGGCTCGCCAAGCGGCTCGTGGAGCGCGTCGGCCAGTGCGTGCTCACCTGCCCGACGACGGCCTGCTTCAACGGCCTGGACGCTTCGGACACGGTCGACGTCGGGGGGCAGCTGCGCTTCTTCGGCGACGGTTACCAGGCGAGCAAGGTGCTCGACGGGCGCCGCTACTGGCGCGTGCCGGTGATGGAGGGCGAGTTCCTGGTCGAGGAGCGCTTCGCGATCGCGGAGGGAGTGGCCGGCGGCAACATCATCATGTTCGGCCGCGACATCGCCGACGCCCTGCGCGCGGCGGAGGCCGCGGCTGAGGCTATGCGCGCGGTGCGCGGCGTGATCATGCCGTTCCCGGGCGGCATCGCCCGCAGCGGCAGCAAGGTGGGCTCCCGCTACAGCAGCCTGGTCGCGTCCACGAACGAGGTCTTGTGTCCGACGCTGCGGGCGCAGGTGCCGGACAGCGACGTCCCGGCCGAAGTCGGCTCGGTGTTCGAGATCGTGATCGACGGCCTGACCCTCGAGGCCGTGACCGAAGCCATGGCGCGGGGCCTCGAGGCCGCCGCCGGGGCGGGGGCGAGCCACGTGACGGCCGGCAACTACGGCGGCAGCCTAGGGCCGTACCACATCGAGCTGCGCGGCCTCGTGCCCGGCCTGCGGGAGGACTAGGTGCCACTCACGCTCACGCTCCGCGAGCCGCCGGTCGTACCGCTCGAGACCGAGGGCGTGAGCCCCGATCGGCTGGCCGGGCTCAGCCGCAGCGAGGTCGAAGCCCTCACCGTGTGGCACGGCAATCGGCAGGCAAAGCTGGGCGACTTCTTCGCCGTCTCGGGCGACGGCGACGAGGAGCTGCGGATCGAGGGCGACGTCGGGCGCGTGAAGTTCCTCGGGGCGGGGATGACCGGCGGCCGGCTGGTCGTCGCGGGCAATGCGGGGATGCACACCGGCGCGGACATGCGCGGCGGCGAGCTGGTGGTCGAGGGCGACGTGGGGGACTTCGCGGGCACCGGCATGCGCGGTGGCCGGGTGGTCGTGCACGGCTCCGCCGGCCGGGAGCTCGGCGGGGCGCTGCCGGGCGTTCGCGCCGGGATGCGCGGCGGCGCGATCCTCGTCCACGGCGACGCCGGCGACCAGGCCGGTGCCGGCCTCAGGCGCGGGCTGATCGCCGTCGCTGGGCGTGTGGGCGACGCCGCAGGCCTGCGCATGCTGGCCGGCACGATCGTGGCCCTCGGCGGGCTCGGCGCCGTGGCGGGCGCGGACACGCGGCGGGGCACGATCGTCTCCATGTCGGAGGTGGCGCTGCTGCCCACCTTCTCCTACGCGTGCTCCTATCGCCCGACCTTCCTCCGTCTGTACCTGCGCCGCCTGCGCGAACTCGGCCTGCCCCTGACCGACGAGCAGATCGAGGGCCGCTACGCGCGCTGGTCCGGAGACGGCCTTGAGCTGCGGCGGGGCGAGATCCTGATCTACGAGGGCGGCGGTCAGGCGCCGACATAGGCCGCGAGGTGCTCCCCGGTGAGGGTGGAGCGCGCGGCGGCCAGGTCGGCGGGCGTGCCCTCGAAGACGATCCGGCCGCCGTCGTGGCCGGCGCCGGGCCCGAGATCGATGATCCAGTCGGCGTGCGCCATGACCCCCTGGTGATGCTCGATGACGATGACCGACTTGCCGGAGTCGACGAGCCGGTCGAGCAGGCCGAGCAGCTGCTCGACGTCGGCGAGATGGAGACCCGTGGTCGGCTCGTCGAGGACGTAGACCCCACCCTTTTCGCCCATGTGGGTGGCCAGCTTGAGCCGCTGACGCTCGCCGCCGGACAGCGTCGTGAGCGGCTGCCCGAGGCTGAGGTACCCGAGCCCGACATCGGCGAGTCGGTCGAGGATCTTGTGCGCAGCGGGGACCTGCGCCTCGCCGTCGCCGAAGAACTCCTTGGCCTCCGTCACCGACATCGCGAGCACCTCGCTGATGTCCTTGCCGCCGAACTTGTACTCCAGCACCGACGCGTCGAACCGCTTCCCCTCGCACTCCTGGCAGGGGGTGGTGACGCCGGCCATCATCCCCAGGTCGGTGTAGATGACACCGGCGCCCTTGCACTCCGGGCAGGCGCCCTCGGAGTTGGGGCTGAACAGCGCCGGCTTCACGCCGCCTGCCTTCGCGAACGCTTTGCGGATCGGATCGAGCAGTCCGGTGTACGTCGCCGGGTTGCTCCGTCGCGAGCCGCGTATCGCGCCCTGGTCGACCGAAACGACCCCGTCCCGGCCGGACACCGAGCCGTCGATCAGCGAGCTCTTGCCGGAGCCGGCGACGCCGGTCACCACGACAAGCAGGCCGAGCGGGACGTCGACGTCGACGTCCTGCAGGTTGTTGGTGCTCGCACCCCGCACCTCGAGCACCCCGGACGGCTCCCGCACCGACGGCTTCAAGGAGGCGCGGTCGTCGAGGTGCCGCCCGGTGATCGTGTCGCCGGCCCGCAGCCCCTCGACGGTGCCTTCGAAGACCACCTCGCCACCGGCAGTACCGGCGCCGGGGCCGAGATCGACGACGTGGTCGGCGATCGCGATGGTGTCCGGCTCGTGCTCCACGACCAGCACCGTGTTGCCCTTGTCGCGCAGCTGCCGCAGCAGGTCGTTCATCCGCTCAACGTCGTGCGGGTGCAGGCCGATGGTGGGCTCGTCGAAGACGTAAGTGACATCGGTGAGCGACGAGCCGAGGTGACGGATCATCTTGGTGCGCTGTGCCTCGCCGCCCGACAGCGTGCCCGCCGGCCGGTTGAGCGAGAGGTAGCCCAGCCCGATCTCCACGAACGAGTCGAGGGTGTCCCCCAGCGCCTCCAGCAGCGGGGCCACCGCCGGCTCGTCGAGACCGCGGACCCACTCTGCGAGGTCTGAGATCTGCATCGCCGAGACGTCGGCGATGCTGACGCCGTCGATCTTCGATGATCGAGCCGCCTCGCTGAGCCGGGTGCCGTCGCAGTCGGGGCAGGTCGTGAACACCACCGCCCGCTCCACGAACGCCCGGATGTGCGGCTGCATCGCGTCGACGTCCTTGGACAGCATCGACTTCTGGATCGACGGGATCAGCCCGGAGTAGGTCAGGTTGATCCCCTCAACCTTGATCTTGGTCGGCTCCTTGTAGAGCAGATCGTGGCGCTCCCGCTTGTTGAACTTCTTGATCGGCTTGTCCGGGTCGAAGTAGCCGCTGCCGCGGAAGATCCGCCCGTACCAGCCGTCCATGCTGTAGCCGGGGATCGTGATCGCGCCCTCGTTGATCGACTTGCTGTCGTCGTACAGAGCGGACAGGTCGAAGTCGCTGACCGAGCCGCGGCCCTCGCAGCGCGGGCACATGCCGCCGGTGCGGCTGAAGGTTGCCTTCACGGTCCTGGTCTTGTCGCCCCGTTCGACGGTGAGCCCACCGCTCCCGTGGACGGAGGCGACGTTGAAGGAGTACGCGCTGGGCGAGCCGATGTGCGGCTTTCCGAGGCGGCTGAAGAGGATGCGCAGCATCGCGTCGGCGTCGGTCGCCGTGCCGACCGTCGAGCGGGGGTTGGACCCCATCCGCTCCTGGTCGACGCTGATCGCCGTGGTGATCCCGTCGAGCACGTCGACCTCGGGCCGCGCCAGCGTTGGCATGAAGCCCTGCACGAAGGCGCTGTAGGTCTCGTTGATCAGCCGCTGCGACTCGGCGGCGATCGTGCCGAACACCAGCGAGCTCTTGCCCGAGCCGGAGACCCCCGTGAACACGGTCAGGCGGCGCTTGGGGATCTCGATGCTCACGTCCTTGAGGTTGTTCTCGCGTGCGCCGTGCACGCGGATCAGGTCGTGGCTGTCGGCAACGTGCAGCGCGGGCGACTGCCTGTCAGTTCTCGTGGCAATGCTCATCGTGTCTCCATCTGTTGATCCTGCAGCAGGCCGAGCACGTTTCCATCGGGGTCGGTGACGGTGGCCACCAGGCGGCCGCCACCTACGTCGCGCGGGGCCTCCTTCACGGTGGCACCGGCGGCGGTGACCTCGGCCAGCTTCGCCTCGATGTCCGGTACGTGCCAGTAGGCCACCGGCGAGGTCATGCCTTGCGGTCCGCCGCCCGGCACGAGCCCGATGTGCTGGCCGGCGGCGTCGAAGCCAACGTAGTAGGGCGCGTCTGCCTGCGGCTGGACGCCGAGCAGGGCGGTATACACCGGCTTGGCCTTGGCCAGGTCGGACACCGGATGAAGCACCGTCTTTATTCCCTCGGTGGAAGAGCCGGTCATGGTCACTCCCTTGAAGTCGTGGGTCTCAATGGATCCAGTGTGCTGTGATGCTGATAATTTGTATCACAAATGATTGGTACCGCTGAGGATTCTATGCAAAAATCACGCGACATGGCAACTCATCCTTCTGTCGAGCCCCCGGTCACCGAGTTCGCCGGGCAGCTCTTTTTCCGGCTCTGGCGCGCAACGCACACGCGCGCCGCGGACGTGCTTGGCTCCGTCGGCCTGACGCCGGCCCTGTTCGCGCTGCTGAACGTGATCGGCGCTCGCGAGGGAGCCATCCAGCAGGAGCTCGGCTCAGCGCTCGGCATCGATCGCAGCACGATGGTCTCGCTGATCGACCAGCTCGAGAGCGCAGGGCTGGCCACGCGCCGGCCGTCTGCCACGGACCGCAGGGCCAGGGAGATTGCGATCACGCCCAAGGGCCGGCGGCTCCTGAAGCGGGCTCGGGGGCTGATTTCTCAGACGGAAGACGAGGTTCTGGCCGGGCTTACCGCAGACGAGCGCGGCGAGCTGCTGGCACTGGTTCGCCGCACGCTCGACTCGGCACCCGCGCAGCCGTTGTGGAGCTCTGCAGAAGGGGACTGATGCGGCGCTAGCCGTGGGCGGCGGCCAGCTCACGACCAGTCTCGACTGTGCCGCCCACGGTCTCCAGCAGCGGCCGCGCCTTCAGCAGCATCTCCTCCAGCTCGGCCTCGGGGTCGGAGGCGGCGACGATCGCGCCGCCGGCGCCGATCCTGAGGCCGTCCGGCGAGGCCACCAGCGTGCGGATGACGACGTTGAGGTCGGCCGTGCCGTTGACGGAGAAGAACCCCAGGGCGCCGGAGTAGACCCCGCGCGGACGGCGCTCGAGCCGGTCGATGATCTCCAAGGTGCGGAGCTTCGGCGCTCCCGTCATCGAGCCGGCGGGGAAGGCCGCGCGGACGCAGTCGATCGCGTCGGCGCCCTCGCGCAGGCGGCCGCGGACGACGGTCACCATCTGGTGGACGGTGGCGTAAGGCTCCACGACCATCAGGGCGGGGACTTCGACCGTGCCGAGCGCCGAGACTCGTCCCAGGTCGTTCCGGACCAGGTCGGCGATCATCAGGTTCTCGGAGCGCGTCTTCTTGTCGCGGCGCAGCTCGGCCGCGCGGCAGGCGTCCTCGAACGGCTCGGCCACCCGCGCCGCGGTCCCCTTCATCGGCCGCGACTCGACCACGCGGTCCCGGTCGACCCGGAGGAACCGCTCGGGCGACGAGCTCAGCACCGACACATCGCCGAGCCGCAGCAGCGCGGCGAACGGCGCCGGGTTGCGCGCTCGAAGCGCACGGTAGGCCGGCACGGGGTCGAGGCTTCCCTCGCTGCGCAGCTCGGTGGTCAGGCAGACCTCGTAGGTCTCGCCCTCGAAGATCTCGCGCCGGCAGGCGGCGATGTTGGCCAGGTATTCCTCCGGGGAGTCGTGCGGCTCGAAGCGGAGCGTCCCCGGCGGGGCCGGGGGCGGCGGGAGGGGCGGGGGCTCCCGCGAGATCTCCCGCAGCCGCTCCGCGGTCGCGGCCAGCCAGGCGTCGGCCGCTTCGGTGCCCGCGGCGTCGGCCAGCGCGACCAGGTAGACGTGGCGGTCGCGGTGGTCGAAGGCGACCAGGCGGTCGCAGAGCACGAGCGCCGCGTCGGGCAGCGACGAGGTGTGCGCCGCGCGGGCGCCGCACTCGGCCTTGAGCTCGTAACCGAGGTAGCCGGCGAAGCCGCAGGTGAAGTCGAACGGCAGCTCGGGCGCGTCGGTCCGCAGCCGCGCCAGCTGGTCCCGGCAGTAGTCGAGCACGCTCTCGCTCCGCAGTTCGCGCCCCGACTGACCATCGACCGTGAGCGTTTGAGCTTCGACGTCGTAGTTCACGACCTGACCGAGCGGGCCGTCGGGCGCGCCGACGAACGAGAAGTTCCCCAGCACCGGGTCGGTCGTTGCGCTGTCCAGCCAGAGGGCGTGGTCGTGGTCGGCATAGAGCGCCGTGAACACCGCCTCGGGCTCACACCAGGTGTCGAGCTTGCGGTGGTGAAGGCGCGCGCCGACGGGCTCCGGGGCGGCGCGCCGACCTGCCGGGCGCTGCCGCCGCGCGGCCGGCACGCGCCGCGCGCGCGTGAGGTCGCGGAAGTTCTCCAGCAGGCGGCGGCCGTGCCGTGTGCTCACCGACTCGGGGTGGAACTGCACGCCGAACAGAGGGCGGGCACGGTGTTCCAGGCCCATGATCACCGCGTCGGGCGTCCAGGCGATCACCCGCACATCGGCGGGCACGGTGCCGACCACCAGCGAGTGGTAGCGGACCGCGAGGAAGGCCTGCGGGATCCCGGCGAAGAGCGCACTGTCGTCGTGATGGATCCGGCTCAAGCGCCCGTGCATGACCTCGGGCGCGTGCTCGACCGTGCCGCCCGCCACGTACGCGAGCGCCTGGTGGCCCAGGCACACGCCCAGCACTGGCACGTCGGCGTGGCGGAGCGCATCCAGGGAGACGCCCACGTCGCGCGCGTGTTCCGGCCGACCGGGGCCGGGCGAGATCACCACGTTGTCGGCGCCCAGGGCCGCGAGCTCGTCCCACGGAATCTCGTCGTTGCGCACGACGATGGGCTCTTCGCCATTGACCTCGCCCAGAAGATGGAAGAGGTTGAATGTGTACGAGTCGTAGTTGTCGATCAGCAGCGTGCGCAACCCGGCACATATTCTCGCGCCCGCGGGGCGCCGGTGACGGGGCGCCGTCTGCGCGTCGCTGTTCTCGGTTCGACGGGCGGCTGGCACGCTCGTCGGCTGGAGCGGGCATTGACCGCGCGCGGCCACGAGTGCAGCTTCGCCGCCGTGACTCGCATGGTGGGCCGCGTAGAGGACGACCTCGGGGTGCGCTCGCGGGAGGTGGCGCTCGACGGCTGCGACGTCGTGATAGTCCGCGGCATCCCGCGCGGCTCGCTCGAGCAGGTCGTCTTCCGCGTCGATGTGCTGCACGCCCTGGCGGCCGCCGGCGTACGCGCGGTGAACAGCGCGCACGCGATCGAGCGGACCGTCGACAAGTTCCTCGCCTCGACCCTGCTCGCGCGCGCCGGCCTGCCCACC
>Ga0081538_10005725_pt1 | contig 11103 bp, 8 predicted proteins | sample TabmetS5T2R1_FD_71022 | JGI IMG/M metagenome (GOLD analysis project Ga0081538, IMG submission 71022) | Tabebuia heterophylla rhizosphere microbial communities from the University of Puerto Rico - S5T2R1 | ecosystem: Host-associated > Plants > Roots > Rhizosphere ...
GAGGTCGACGCCCTGATGGAGCGGGTCGGACTGGCCGAGCGGCGCGACCACCGGCCGTCCGAGCTGTCCGGCGGCCAGCAGCAGCGCGTGGCGATCGCCCGTGCGCTGATCACGCGACCGACCGTCCTCTTCGCAGACGAGCCGACCGGCAACCTCGACTCCGAGGCCGGCGCCGGCATCCTCGCGCTGCTGCGCGACGCCGTCGACCTCGACGGCCAGACCACCCTGATGGTCACGCACGACCCGCGCGCGGCGGCGACCGCCGACCGCGTGCTCTACCTGACCGACGGCCGCGTGGTGGCCGACCTGCAGCGCCCGACGGAGGACGACGTGCTCGCGGTGATGAACCGATGACCAAGGTCGTTCTCAAGGGTCTCGCGGGGCGTCCGCTGCGCACGCTGCTCAGCGCGCTCGCGATCGTGGTGGGGGTGGCCTTCGTGGCGGCGGCCCTCACGTTCACCAACGCCATGCGCGGCGCGGCCGACTCGCTCTCGAGCGCGGCCTACGACGGCACCGACGCCGTCGTGACCGCCAAGACCGCGTTCGAGCCAGGGCTGGACTCGTTCGCGCAGAAGCCCACGCTGCCCGCCGCGACGCTGGAGCAGGTGCGCGGCACGGCCGGGGTCGAGGTCGCCGTCGGCGACATCTCCGACACGGCCCAGATCATCGGCGAGGACGGGAAGCCGCTCGGTGACGGCCCGTACTTCGGCTCGGGCTTCGACGCCCGCACCCCGGGTGCCGACGAGCTCACCCCGTTCCGCCTCGGCGAGGGCCGCTGGGCCGCCGCTCCGGGCGAGGTCGTCATCGACCAGGGCAGCGCCGAGAAGGCCGGCTACGCCGTCGGCGACCGCATCACCGTCGCCACGCGCGGCGAGGCGCAGAGGTTCGAGGTCGTCGGCATCGCGACCTTCGCCGACGTCAAGTCGATCGGCACCGCCACGTTCGCCGTGTTCGACCTCGCGGCGGCGCAGGACCTGTTCGGCAAGGCCGGCGCGTACGACCGCCTGCTGGTCGCGGGCGACCTCGAGGCCGGCCCGGCCGGAACGGTGGTCCGCGCGGCCGCGGCCGACGACCGCTTCGACCTCGAGGGCCTGAAGTCGTTCGTCGACATCCTGCGCACGATCCTGCTCGCCTTCGCCGGCGTGGCGCTGCTCGTGGGCGCGTTCACGATCTTCAACGCGCTCTCGATCGCCGTCGCCCAGCGCACGCGCGAGCTGGGGCTGCTGCGGATGGTCGGCGCCAGCCGTAGCCAGGTCCGCCGCATGGTCCTGCTCGAGGCGCTGGCCATCGGCTTCGGCGCCTCGGTGCTCGGCCTCGGCGCCGGCTTCCTGCTCGCCGCCGGCCTCCAGGGCCTGTTCGAGTCGATGGGCCTCGGGCTGCCGATCGCCGGCCTGTCGCTGAGTGGCGGGACGGTGGTCGCCGCGCTGCTCGTCGGCGTCGGCGTCACCGTGGTCGCGGCGCTCCTGCCCGCCCGGCGGGCGACGAAGGTCGCTCCGGTCGCCGCGCTGCGCGAGGCCGCCGACGCCGGCGCCCGGCTGCGCCTGCCGGGCCGCGTCCTGCGCGCGGTCACCGGGCTCGTCGGCCGCCCGTCGGCGCGCCTCGGCGGGTCGGCCGGCCGGCTCGCGCGCAGCAACGCCATGCGCCATCCCGGCCGCACGGCGGCCACGGCGTCCGCGCTGCTGATCGGCGTGGCGCTCGTGACCGCGGTCACCGTGGTGGCCACCGGCCTGCAGGACGTGTCGAAGGGCTCGCTGGACCGGCGCGTGCAGGCGACGGCGGTCGTCGCCGCCGCCGACGGCTGGTCGCCGATCGACCCCGCCGTCGAGCGCGCGGTCATGGACGTCCCGGGCGTCGAAGCCGTCACCTCGCTGCGCCAGGACGGCGCGCTGGCCTTCGGCCAGGAGGAGGGCGTCAACGCCGTCGACCAGGGGATGATCACGCGCCTGTTCGCCTACGACCTGAAGGCGGGCGACGATGCCGCGATCGCCGGCATGGGCCGCGACGGCGCGCTGGTCGACGACGGCTGGGCGACCGAGCACGGCCTCGAGGTCGGGGACGCGTTCTCGATCACCTCGCCGAACGGCACGGAGCTGGACCTGACCGTGCGCGCGATCGAGGAGTCGCCGGTCCTCGACGTGCTGAGCCTCGGCCCGATCACGATCTCGCAGGAGGCGTACCTGGGCGCGTTCGAGAACGAGCGCAACCGGTTCACGCTGGTCGCCGGCGGCGACGTGGCCGCGATCGAGCGCGCGGTGGCCTCGTTCCCCGAGGTCGCGGTCTCGACCAAGGACGAGTTCATCACCACCCAGACCGAGTGGATCGGCCAGATCCTCGCGGTGCTGTGGGTGCTGCTCGCCCTGGCCGTGATCGTGTCGCTGTTCGGGATCGTCAACACGCTCGTGCTGGCGACCTTCGAGCGCCGGCGCGAGCTGGGCACGCTGCGGGCGATGGGCGCGTCCCGGCGCCAGCTGCGGCGGATGGTCCGCCACGAGAGCGTGATCACCGCGCTCATGGGCGCGCTGCCCGGCATCGCCGTCGGGCTCGGTCTCGCGGCCGCCGCGGTGGCGGCGCTCGGCGAGTACGGGCTCGAGTTCGTGGTCCCGACGGGGGCGCTGATCGCCGTCGCCGTGATCGCGGTCCTCGCGGGCATGGCCGCGGCCGTGCTGCCGGCCCGGCGCGCCGCGCGGACCGACGTCCTCGCCGCGCTCGCGTACGAGTAGGCCGGGGGGCGGGCGGCTCCGGCCGCCCGCTCGTCAGCCGCAGGGGAGGCGCGCGCGCAGCGTCGTCCCGACGCCGGCCGGGCTGTCGATCTCGAGCGTCCCGCCCAGGGCCTCGACGCGGTCGCGCAGCCCGCGCAGCCCGGAGCCCTTCTCCTGGTCGACGCCGCCGACGCCGTCGTCGGCCACCTCGACCACCGCGCGGCCGTTGCGGCGGGTGACGGCCACGTTCACCGAGGAGGCGTCGGCGTGCTTGGCCGCGTTGGTGAGCGCCTCGGCCACCAGGTAGTAGGCGGCCGCCTCGACCGGCGGCGGGAGCCGGTCCTCCAGCTCGGCGTCCAGGTCGACCGGGATCGTCGCGCGTCCGGCGAGCGTCTCGAGGGCGGGCACGAGTCCCTTGTCGCTGAGGATCGCCGGATGGATCCCGCGCGCGAGCTCGCGCAGCTCCTCGAGCGCGCCGGCGAGCTCGGCCGACGCGCCCTTGAGCAGGTCGACCGCCGCCGGGTCGCCCGCCTCCAGCCGTCGCTCGCACATCCGCAGGTCGAGCGAGAGCGCGACGAGCCGCTGCTGCGCGCCGTCGTGCAGGTTGCGCTCCAGCCGCCGCCGCTCCTCGTCGCCGGCCTGCACGATGCGGGCGCGCGAGGCGGCGAGCTCCCTGCGCGCCTCGGCGTTGTCGAGCGCCAGCGCGACCAGCTCGGCGAAGTTCGCGATCCGCTGCTCCGCCCCCTTCGGGAACGGCGTCCTCTCGACCGTGGAGACCAGCACCGCGCCCCAGAGCCGGCCGCCGAGCGTGATCGGGGCTCCCACGCTCGAGCGGAAGCCGAGCTCGCGCAGCAGGTCGGCGGTCGAGCCGGTGGCCTCGGAGTAGTCGTCCACGCGCTGCGGGAGGCCGGTGTCGCGGATCCACGACGCCACCGTCGGCCCGTCGAGCGCGACCCGCGTCCCCACCGGGACGTTGCGCACGTCGCCCTCGCTCCAGCCGCCGAGCACGACGCCCGAGCCGTCGGACTCGAAGCGCACCATGTTCGAGGTCTGCGCGCCGAGCAGCCGCCCGACCTCCTCGGTGACGATCTCGAACACGCGCGCGGGATCGTCCTCGCGCGCGACCGCGGTGGCGACGCGGCGCAGCGCCGCCTGCTCGTCGGCCAGCGTGCGCAGCGCCTTCTCGTCGCGCCGGCGCTCGGTGACGTCGCGCAGGAAGCCCGTGAACATCGGCGGACCCGGCACCTGCGGCCGGGTGACGGCGATCTCCACCGGGAACTCGCTGCCGTCGGCGCGCATGGCCGGCAGCTCGACGGGATGGCCGACCATCGTGCCCTCGCCGGTGGCGACGTAGCGCTCGACCCCGCGCCGGTGCGCCGCGCGCAGGTGAGGCGGGATGATCAGCTCGGCCAGCTCGCGACCGACCATCTCCTCGGCCGTGTAGCCGAACGTGCGCTCCGCGGCCGGGTTGACGTCGACCACGCGGCCCTCGGCATCCATCGTGATGATGCAATCGAAGGCGGCGTCGAGGATCGCCGTCAGCAGCGCGGACGCATTGTGGTCCTTCATCCGGACACAAGTGTGCCTCACAACGCAGACCCGTCGACCGTTCCAAGGTCGATGCTCATCTCCACGACCCTCCAGGACCGCGTCGACGCGCTCGACTGGGACGACGTCGGCGCCCAGCTCGACGAGCGCGGCTTCGCGGTCACCGAGCCGCTGCTCGACGCGGGCGAGACGCGCGAGCTGGCCGACCTGTTCGACGGCGGCCGCTTCCGCTCGACGATCGACATGGCCCGCCACCGCTTCGGCGACGGCCGCTATCGCTACTTCGACCATCCACTGCCCGAGCCGATCGCCGATCTGCGCGTGGCGCTGTACCGCGGGCTGGCGCCGGTCGCCAACCGCTGGTCGGCGCTCCTCGGCGGCTCGGAGGACGCCTTCCCGCTCGACCACGAGGAGCTGCTGGCGCGCTGCCGGGAGGCGGGCCAGACGCGGCCGACGCCGCTGATCCTGCGCTACGGGCCGGGCGACTGGAACGCCCTCCACCAGGACCTCTACGGTGACGTCTACTTCCCGTTCCAGGCCCTGACCGTGCTCACCGACGACTTCGAGGGCGGCGAGTTCGTGCTCATGGAGCAGCGTCCGCGGGCCCAGAGCCGGGCCCACGTGCTGCGGCCGCCGCGGGGGGCGTTCGTGCTCTTCCCGACCCGCGAGCGGCCGAACGCGGGCAAGCGCGGCTACCACCGGGTCGGGCTACGGCACGGCGTGAGCACGATCACGGCCGGGAGCCGCACCGCGCTCGGGATCATCTTCCACGACGCTCGCTAGGCGATCGCCGGCGCCTCCGGCAGCCGGGCGAGCGCGGCCTCCATGTCGGCCTCGGAGAACTCGGGGTCCTCGAGGCTGCCGGAGAGGTACGCGTCGTAGGCGGCGAGGTCGAAGTTGCCGTGGCCGCAGAGGCCGAACAGGATGCAGCCGGCGTCGCCGCGCTCGACCTCGTCGATCACCGCGCGGATCGCGTGGGCCGGCTCGGGCGCCGGGATGATCCCCTCGGTGCGGGCGAAGCGCACGGCCGCCTCGAACGTCTCGTTCTGCTTGTACGCGCGCGCCTCGATCCGGCCCGCCTTCACGAGCCCGCACAGCATCGGCGCGTCGCCGTGGTAGCGCAGGCCGCCGGCGTGCACGGGCGGCGGCACGAAGTCGTGGCCCAGCGTGTACATCGGCATCAGGGGCGTGAGGCCGGCGGTGTCGCCGAAGTCGTAGCGGTAGGCGCCGCGCGTCAGCGTCGGGCACGCGGCCGGCTCGGCGGCCACGAAGCGGGCGCCCGAGCCGGCGCGCAGGAACGGGAACGCGAGGCCGGCGAAGTTCGAGCCGCCGCCGACGCAGCCGACGACCACGTCCGGCTCGTCGCCCGCCAGCGCCATCTGCAGGATCGCCTCCTGCCCGATCACCGTCTGGTGCAGGAGCACGTGGTTGAGGACCGAGCCGAGCGAGTAGTTGCAGTCGGGGTCCTGCGCCGCCACCTCGACCGCCTCCGAGATCGCGATCCCCAGTGAGCCGGTCGTGTGCTGCGCCTGCGCGCGGCCGGACTGCGTGAGGTCCGACGGCGAGCGGTGCACCGTGGCGCCCCACGTCTGCATCATCGAGCGCCGGTACGGCTTCTGGTCGTAGCTCGAGCCGACCATGAAGACCTCGCACTCGAGCCCGAACAGCGAGCAGGCGAAGGCGAGGGAGGAGCCCCACTGCCCGGCGCCGGTCTCGGTCGAGAGCTTCTTCACGCCCGCCTTCGCGTTCTCGTACGCCTGCGGGACCGCGGTGTTCGGCTTGTGCGAGCCGGCGGGGGAGATGCCCTCGTACTTGTAGTAGATGCGCGTGCTCGTGTTGAGCGCCCGCTCGAGGCGGCGGGCGCGGTAGAGCGGGGTCGGCCGCCACAGCCCGTACGCCTCGCGCACCTCCTGCGGGATCTCGACCTCCGGCTCCGGCGAGACCTCCTGCGCGATCAGGCCCATCGGGAAGATCGGCGTGAGGTCGTCCGGCCCGGCCGGCTGCCCGGTGGCGGGGCTGAGCGGCGGGAGCGGCTCGCCCGGCAGGTCGGGCAGCAGGTTGACCCAGTGGCTGGGGATCTGCTCCTCGCGGAGCAGGAACTTGGTCGGCTCGCTCATGGCGGCGATCCTATGCGCCGGGCGTGAACGGGTCGCATTAGAGTCGCTCACATGGATGGGCGCCTGGTCCTGCTCGGCCTCATCGTCGTGATCGCCGTGCTCGTCGCGCGCGACATGGACCCCGCCCGCCCGGCGTCCGCGCTGGCCCGCGAGCGGGCCGCCGACGCCGTCCTCGTCGAGGTCGACCGCACGCAGCTCTGCTACCGGGCGCGCCGCCACCGCTACGCCGCGACGATCCCCTCGCTGCAGTTCGCGGGCGGGCGCTTCATGCGGCTCGCGCTCCGGCACGAGCTCGACATCCAGCTGCGGGCGACCGGCGACGGCTACATCCAGCGCGTCACCGGCGACGGGATCGACTCGCTGGTCGAGCGCCGCGGGCCCGACGTCGCGCGGCTCGAGGTCGCCGGCCGCACGCCTCCGAACCTCGCGGACACCTGCTGACGGGGCGGCGCCGCGGCGCCGCCCCGTCTCGGCGGGTCAGTACTTGGCCAGCTCCAGGTCGCGGGCGGCGCTGCTGCGCGCGGTGGCGGCCGCGGGCGCGTCGGTCGCCGGCGGGGACACCCAGTCCGGGTGGCCGGGCATCGGCGGGACCGTGTCACCGTAGACCCAGCGGGCCAGGAACGGGATCACGCCGAGGTCGCGCGAGACCTTGGCCGCGTGGAGGATGAACTGCCACGTGCTCACGGACTCGCCGCTGTAGCGCTGCGCCCACGTGCGCTCGATCTCGTAGAACGTGCGCTCGCCGACGCGGTTGTAGAGCGCGTAGAGCACGAGCCCGCCGCCGTCGTAGACGTTGTTCGAGAACAGGGTCAGGAAGTCGCTGCCCGACGGCCGCGCCACGGGACCGAAGTCCGCGCGGAGCTGGTTGGCCTCCTCGTAGGCATCGTGCATCCGGTCTTCCCAGCTGATGTCGAAGACGTCCTCGGCGTAGTGGCCCTCGTACCAGGTGGCGTGCCCCTCGCTGAGCCACAGGTCGCTCCACTCGGCGATCGCCAGGTCGTCGCCGAACCACTGGTGCGCGAGTTCGTGCACGAGCACCGGCTGCGCGGCCTCGGGCGGGAACTGCGACTCGTCGACGACGAAGCCCGGGTGCAGCGACAGCGTCTGCGTCTCGAGCGCGTAGGCGAACAGCTCGTCGGCGGCCAGGATCCCGTAGACGTCGAACGGGTAGCGGCCGACGAACGACTCCATGTACTCCATGTGCTCGTCCGTGTGCGAGAGGCCGGCCTGGACCGGCGGGTCGTCGGCGATCGAGGTCGCCACCACGTCGCGCATCTGGGTGCCGCGGAAGCGGCCGCGGTCGATGATGTCGAGCTGGCCGACGGCGAGCTGGATGAGCTGCGACGCCATCGGCTGGCGCATCTCGTAGCGCCAGACCGTGCGGCCGTTGCTGGTGCGGCGCGAGGTGAGCACGCCGTTGGCGGCGGCCGTGGTGCCCTCCGGGACGTCGATCACGAACGAGTACGTCGCCTTGTCCGCGGTGTGGTCGTTGACCGGGTAGATCGTGTGGCCGAGGTCCGGCTGTGCGGCGGTCACCGAGCCGTCCTGCGTCGTGAACCAGCCGAAGGGCAGGAGGCCCATCGGGTTGTTCGGGTTCGGGTCGGGCGTGTAGAGGTACGGCCCGGACGTGTAGTTCACGGTCGTCGTGAACCTCTTGCCGTCGCGCAGCGGGCTGCGCGGGGTGATCACGAGCTCCTCGTCCTGGATCGCGTACGAGGCGGTCCGCCCGTCGACCTGGACGGCGCTGACCGCGTCGCCGTCGAAGTCGAGGTTGAAGCGCGAGAGCGACTTGGTCGCCTTCGCCTCCATGGTCAGGACGCCAACCACCGTCTGCACGCGGTCGGCGGTCGGGTAGCGCAGCGACAGCGTGTAGTGCCGCGCGTCGTAGCCGCCGTTCCCGAGCGTGGGGAAGAGGCGGTCGCCGATGCCGGGAGCGCCGGGCGACGGCCTGTCGTGGCCCGCGGCTGCCGGGCCGGCGGCCACGAGGCCGACCGCGAGCAGCGCGACGGTGAAGGCGCTTGAGCGCCGGAAGATGTTCCGCATGGGCGGACGCTATCTAGGCGCGAGCGCGGGCGCGTGCCGCCTTGACGCGGCTCGTCTGGTCGAGCTCGAACTTGCGCAGGCGGACGGCGTGCGGGGTGACCTCGACGGCCTCGTCCTCCCTGACGAACTCGAGCGCCTGGTCGAGGCTGAGCCGGCGTGGCGGGACGAGGCGGACGAGGACGTCGGACGTGGAGGAGCGCATGTTGGTCAGGTGCTTCTCCTTCGTGGCGTTCACGTCGAGATCCTCGGCGCGCGCGTTCTCGCCGATGATCATGCCCTCGTAGACCTCCTCGCCGGGCTCGACGAACAGCGTGCCGCGCTCCTGCAGGTTGAAGAGGGCGAAGCTGGCGGTCTTGCCCCGGCGGTCGGCGACGAGGCTGCCCGTGGGGCGCAGACGGAGCTCGCCCGCCCACGGCTCCCAGCGGTCGAAGACGTGGTGGAGCAGGCCGGTGCCGCGGGTCTCGGTGAGGAACTCGGTGCGGAAGCCGATCAGGCCGCGGGCGGGGACGAGGTAGTCCATCCGCACCCAGCCGGTGCCGTGGTTGACCATCTGCTCCATCCGGCCCTTGCGCAGGGCCAGCAGCTGGGTGACGACGCCGACGTACTCCTCCGGCACGTCGATCGTCATCCGCTCGACGGGCTCGTGGGTCTTGCCGTCGATCTCGCGGGTGACCACCTGCGGCTTGCCGACGGTGAGCTCGAAGCCCTCGCGGCGCATGAGCTCGACGAGGACCGCGAGCTGGAGCTCGCCGCGGCCCTGGACCTCCCAGGTGTCCGGACGCTCGGTCTCGAGCACGCGGATGGAGACGTTGCCGATGGTCTCCGCGTCGAGCCGGTCCTTGATCTGGCGGCCGGTGAGCTTGTCGCCGTGCTGGCCGGCCAGCGGGCTCGTGTTCTGGCCGATGGTGACGCTCAGGGACGGCTCGTCGACGGTGATGACCGGGAGCGGCCGCGGGTCCTCGGGGTCGGCCAGCGTCTCGCCGATCGTCACCTCGGGCAGCCCGGCGACGGCGATGATCTCGCCCGGCCCCGCCTCGTCGGCCTCGACCCGGTCGAGCGCCTCGGTGACGTACAGCTCCGCGACGCGGGCGCTCGTGACGCTCCCGTCCGCCCGGCACCAGGCGATCGGCTGCCCTCTTGTGATCGTGCCGTGGCGGACGCGGCAGATCGCCAGCCGGCCGAGGTACGGGCTCGCGTCGAGATTCGTCACGTGCGCCTGAAGTGGGTGGCTCTCGTCGTACTCCGGCGCCGGCACGTGCTCGACCAGCAGGTCCATCAGGGGGCGGAGGTCATCGCCCTCGTCGCCCTCGGTCAGGCTGGCCCAGCCGGCCTTGGCGTTCGTGTAGACGATCGGGAACTCGATCTGGTCCTCGCGGGCGTCGAGGTCGATGAACAGCTCGTAGACCTCGTCGACCACCTCCTCGATGCGGGCGTCGGGGCGGTCGACCTTGTTCACGACGAGGATCACCGGCAGCCGGTTCTCGAGCGCCTTGCGCAGGACGAAGCGGGTCTGCGGGAGCGGGCCCTCGGAGGCGTCGACGAGCAGCAGCACGCCGTCCACCATCGTCAGGCCGCGCTCCACCTCGCCGCCGAAGTCCGCGTGTCCGGGCGTGTCGACGATGTTGAGCTTCGTCGGGCCGTACTGGACCGCGGTGTTCTTGGCCAGGATCGTGATGCCCTTCTCGCGCTCGAGGTCCATCGAGTCCATCACCCGCTCGGCGACGTCCTGGTTGGCGCGGAAGGCGCCGGACTGCCACAGCATCGCGTCGACCAGCGTCGTCTTGCCGTGGTCGACGTGGGCGATGATCGCGACGTTGCGGAGGTCCTCTCGGCGCTGCATGCGGGCACCGAGGCTAGACGCTTGACTCGCGGGGGCAGACAGAGGTACGGTGGACGGGTGGTCGGACCACCGGCGTTCGGCACCGTCACGAGGGAGGCGGTGCCCCAGCAGATCGTCTCGAGGCTGCTCGACCTGATCCAGCAGCGTCACCTCGGCCCGGGCGATCGCCTGCCCGCCGAGCGCGAGCTCGCGGCCTCGATGGGCGTGAGCCGCTCCTCCCTGCGAGAGGCGCTTCGGGCGCTCACCGTCCTCGGCGTCACCGACATGCGCCACGGCACCGGCACCTACGTGTCCTCGCTCGAGCCGGAGCTGCTCGTCCGGCCGCTCACCTTCGTGCTCTCGCTCTCCGAGCACGCGTCCGACCAGCTCTTCGAGGCCCGCAAGGTGGTCGAGCCGGCGATGGCGGCCCTCGCCGCCGAGCGCATCGACGACGGCACGCTCGACCTGCTCGACGCCTGCGTGGAGCGGGCCAGGACGGCGATCGGCGACGCCGAGGCGTTCATGGAGACCGATATCGAGCTCCACGACGCCATCCGCGTCGCCGCCGCCAACGCGGTCCTCGGGCGCTTCATGGAGTCGATCCGCGCGCTCGGCCTCGCCAGCCGCCGCCGCACCGGCGCCCGCCGCGCCGTGCAGGAGCAGACACTCAAGGACCACAAGCGGATCGTCGCCGCCCTGCGCGCCCGCGATCCCGAGGCCGCGTCGGCGGCCATGCACCATCACCTGGACAACGTCGAGCGCAACGCGCGCAAGGAGGGGATGTGACGCGGATCGTCGACCTGACGCTGAAGATCGGCGAGGACACACTGAGCCCGCCGTCGGTCAACAAGCGGCTCGAGCTCACAAGCCACCACCG
>Ga0081538_10005726_pt1 | contig 11102 bp, 9 predicted proteins | sample TabmetS5T2R1_FD_71022 | JGI IMG/M metagenome (GOLD analysis project Ga0081538, IMG submission 71022) | Tabebuia heterophylla rhizosphere microbial communities from the University of Puerto Rico - S5T2R1 | ecosystem: Host-associated > Plants > Roots > Rhizosphere ...
TCGAGGACGACTACGACAGCGAGTATCGCTACGAAGGGCGGCCGGTCGAGCCCTTGCAAGCGCTCGACCGCGCCGGGCTCGTGATCTATTCCGGCACCGTCTCCAAGGTACTGTCGCCGGGCCTGCGCCTCGGCTACATGGTGCTGCCGTCCGATCTGATGCGCCCATTCCTGCAGGCCAAGCAGCTGACCGACCGGCACACCGCATCGCTCGACCAGGCCGTGTTCGCGCACCTGATCCGCGACGGGCATTTCGAGCGCCACATCCGCCGCACCCGGCGGCGCAACCAGCGCCGACGCGATGCGCTGCTGGCGGCGCTGCAAACGGCATTCGGCGCGACGGTCGCGATCGAAGGGGCGAAGGCAGGCCTGCATCTCATCGTGCGGTTCCCCGGCATTCCCGCCGCCCTGGCGTCCAGCGTGGCCGAAGCCGCGGCGCAACGCTCGGTCGGGGTCACGCCCGCCGATGTCGGCACCGATCGCGCGGGCGCCAGCTTCATCATGGGCTATGCCGGCCTCGACGAAGCGGACATCCGGCATGGCGTCGCGCTGCTGCGCGAGGCCACGCAGTCGTTTGTCCGCGCGGGTAAAGTGGCACCATCAAAATCGCACAAAACAAAAACCAATTCCCAACGGCACCGCAGGAAAGGGCGATAACTGGTATCATAATAATCACATGAATGTGGCACTTTTCGGACCACTTTTCCGACCCTAAGGTCTCCGGCAGATAATCTCAGTCCGGAGAACCACAATGACCTTCTCTGCCAACGGCGCGGCCAACTCACCGGCCGGGCAAGCCTTGCGGCTCAAGACCGGCCTTGCCGAGATGCTGAAGGGCGGCGTCATCATGGACGTGACCGACGCGCGACAGGCCGAGATCGCCGAGCGTGCCGGCGCGGTCGCCGTCATGGCGCTGGAGCGCGTGCCGGCGCAGATCCGCGCCGAAGGCGGCGTCGCGCGCATGGCCTCGCCCACCAAGATCCAGGAGATCATGGCGGCGGTCTCCATCCCGGTGATGGCCAAGTGCCGCATCGGCCACTTCGCGGAAGCGCAGGTGCTGCAGGCGCTGGGCGTCGACTTCATCGACGAGTCCGAGGTGCTGACTCCGGCCGACGAGACTCACCACGTCGACAAGCATGCGTTCGCGACGCCATTCGTCTGCGGCGCCCGCAACCTGGGCGAAGCCTTGCGGCGGATCGCGGAAGGCGCCGCGATGATCCGCACCAAGGGCGAGGCGGGCACCGGCGACGTGGTCCACGCGGTGAAGCATCTGCGCCAGATCGTGAAGGACATTCGCAGCCTCACCATCCTCAGCGCGCAGGAGCTCTATGCGGCGGCCAAGGAGCTGGCTGCGCCCTATGAGCTGGTGCGTCTGGTGGCTGAGACCGGCAGACTGCCGGTGCCGAATTTCTCCGCCGGTGGAATCGCGACGCCGGCCGACGCCGCGCTGGTGCGCCAGCTCGGCGCCGAAGCGGTGTTCGTCGGCTCCGGCATCTTCATGCAGGACTCTTTGAACTTCGCCGAACCGGAGGAAGCGGAGCGCCGGGCGCGGGCAATCGTGCGCGCCACCACGCATTTCGCGGATCCGGCGATCCTTGCCGAGACCAGCGCGGAGTGCCAGGGCGCCATGAAGGGCCTCGCCATCGCCGCGCTCGAGCCCGCCCAGATGCTGCAGACCAGAGGCTGGTAGTGGTGCCGGGTTCTCCACGCATCGGGGTCTTGGCGCTGCAAGGAGACTATGACGCGCATGCTTCGGCGCTGGAAGAGGCGGGGGCGCGCGCCACACCCGTGCGGCTGCCCACGCAACTCGCCGGCCTCGACGGGCTGGTGATTCCAGGCGGGGAATCGAGCGCTCTGCTGAAGCTGATGGCGCGCGATCGTTTGTACGATGCGCTCAAGGCGTTTGCCGAGACGCAGCCGGTGTTCGGCACCTGCGCGGGCTGCATCCTGCTGGCGCGCCGCGTGGTCAAGCCGGAGCAAGCGAGCTTCGGCGTGCTCGACGCGACGGTTGAGCGCAACGCCTATGGCCGCCAGCTGGATTCGGCGATCCTGACCGCCCCGACGATGCTGTCCGGCGGCCCGCTTGAGACCGTCTATATCCGCGCACCGCGAATCATCGCGACCGGTCCCGCGGTGGAGGTGCTGGCGCGGCGCGACGGCGCGCCGATCCTGGTGCGCCAGGATCACATTCTTGCCGCGACGTTTCATCCCGAACTGTCGACCGACCGTCGGGTGCATCGGCTGTTCTGTGCGATGGCAGCGCAGCACGCGCGGCTGCTGGCGCCGGCAGGCACATAGCAAATTCCCTATGCTACGACCGAATCCGCGCGCATGATGCTTCGGGCCATGTGGGCGGAGACAAGAGATGGGTGCTCACAGGATTGCAGTGATCGGGGGCGACGGCATCGGCCCGGAGGTGATCGCAGCCGGCTGCCGCGTGCTCGAATCCCTGTCGGAAGTCGAGCGCGGCCTGACTTTCAGCTTCCTGCCCTTCGACTGGGGGTCGGACTATTACCGGCGCCACGGGCGCATGATGCCCGAGGACGGCCTCATGCAGCTGCAACCCTTCGATGCCATCTATTTCGGTGCGGTCGGCGATCCGAATCTGCCAGACGATCTGACGCTCTGGGGCCTGCGGCTTGCGATCTGCCAGGGCCTCGATCAATACGCCAACGTCCGGCCTTCGAAGCTGTTGCCCGGCGTGGTCGGGCCGCTGCGGCCGGAGCTCGGCGCCGGCATCGACTGGGTGATCGTGCGCGAGAACAGCGAGGGCGAGTATGCCGGCGTCGGCGGCCGTGCGCATCGTGGCCTGCCGATCGAGGTCGGCATGGACGTCGCAGTCTTCACCCGCGCCGGCATCGAGCGGATCGCGCGCTATGCCTGCGACCTCGCGCGTTCGCGGCCGCGCAAGCTGCTGACCATTGTCACCAAGTCCAATGCCCAGCGCCACGGCATGGTGCTGTGGGACGAGGTGTGCAGGGAGGTGATCCGCGATTATCCGGATCTCACCGTCGACTGGATGCTGGTGGATGCGATGACCCAGCGCATGGTGAACAAGCCGGCCAGCATCGATACCGTGGTCGCCACCAACCTGCACGCGGACATCCTGACGGACCTGGCCGCGGCGCTGTCGGGCTCGCTCGGCCTCGGCGCCACCGCCAACATCGATCCCTCGCGCAGGCATCCGTCGATGTTCGAGCCGATCCACGGCGCGGCCTTCGACATCACCGGCAAGGGAATCGCCAATCCGCTGGCCTCGTTCTGGACCGCGGCGCTGATGCTGGATCACCTCGGCGAACAGAAGGCGTCGGCCCGCCTGATGTCGGCGATCGCGGCAGTGACCGGCCGGCGCGAGGTCGTGCCACCGGATCTCGGCGGGAGTGCGACCACCAGGCAGGTCACAGACGCGGTCATCTCGGCGATCCGCGGCGCCAACGACTGAAGCGAACGCGTGTCGTCTATCGGAAGCAGGAACGCGCCGCACCACGATCAGGTCGGCGCGATTTCCTTGCGCGTGCTCGACTTGAAGGGATTGGGTACCGACATCATCAGCACGGCGCGCTTGGTGACCAGACAGGTGTAGGCGAGCTGCCGCTTGAGCCGGGTCCCGATCGGCTCCGGATTGAACGGAATCCGCGCAAGCCGCGGCGCCAGCAGGCCGATCGCCGATCGCTGCGCGAATCCCATGCGCCGCTCCCGCGGGCTGTATTGCAGCAGCAGGTGGGCGATCCACAGGCAGTTCGCCGGATAGAAGAAGGTGCCGTCCAGCACGTCGAGGGTGCGCTGCACGGTCGAGGCCCAGGCGCCGAACCGCTGCTCGAGATAGAAGCGATCGCGCCAGTCGAGATCGAGCGGAATCGGATCGGCGAGCGATCGCTGCCAGGTGGTCATGGCATCCTCCCACAGCGCCTGCGGCTTCGGACGCGCGCTGAAGAACGACCGCAGCAGCCCGCCGGCGGTTGGCTGCCGCTCCGACAGGCCCGACCGGAAGAAGCGCGCCCAGTGCGCGCAGCGGCCGATCTCGAAGCCGTGGCCGGCGGCGATGGTCAGGCCGGAATCGTGCATGTGATCGGCCCGGCCGCTCACGCACATGGCGGCGGTGGGATGGAAGATGGCGCGGTCCATATGCGCGATGATGGCCGCTTGCCGCGCGCGGACATCGACCCCATCGATGCCGGGATTGTCGCGAAAGCGATGGGCGATGCCGACCTCGGCCGCCAGGCGTGGCGGCAGGTCGTGGTCGGCGCGTGCCAGCAGCTCGTGCACATCGGTGAAAGCGTGGAAGTCCACCGCGGCGGCGGTGGAGGCGGCCAGCACGGTGCGGGTATCGAACCCGGCGGTCAGTCCGACCGTGCGCTCCCGGAACGCCGCCTCGCCCCAATTGCCCATCACGGTCTTGAGCGTGTCGGCGAGGACGCGGACATCCTTGGTCGCGGTGGACTGCGCGGCGGAGAACCTGACCGGCCGGATCGCGCCGCTGACGGGGTCGATCGTGCGGAGCGCCAGCAGCTTGAACACGTTCTCCCGGGTGGTCAGCGGCGCCGGGATCCAGTCCATGCCCTTCTCGTGGGCGACCCGCCAGGGCAGGCGCTTGGCCGGCCCGACGTTCGGCAGATAGCCGCCGAGGATGGCTGGGCTGCTCGAGATCCAGATGCCGTCGCCGGTCCGGCGGTGATAAAGGCCGAGCAGACCCGCCGCATCCTGCCAGCATTGCGTGGCCGAGATCAGCGCCCACTTGCCGGCCCAGAAGCCGGTCCATTCCTCGATCTCCGAGGAATGTCTCGATGCAAACGTCCGTTCGATCGAGGAGCCAGGAGTGTCGGCGGGAACGGCGAGGCCGAGCAGGTAATAATCCTTGCCGTCGCTGGAGCGCAGCCTGGCCGCGCGCAGCTTGGGACAGAGAGACAGGATCAGCCCGGGGGCAAGCTGCAAGGCCTCCCATTCCGGACGCACCCGGACGGCCTGGGGGCCGAGGACAAACTGTTTCTGGTGTGCAACGAGCGCCTGCACGTGTCTAAGCCCTGCCGCCCCGATTTCACGCTTACGGCGCCTCAGCGGCGCCGCTTGGTTAACTTCCGGCGAGTGATGCCCTCATCGCCGATAGCCATCAGTGAATCAGCGTTCAAAACACCTAACTAACGCCACGGTTCCGAGAACCCTGCTCAATATGGTCCGTGGTTGCTGTCCTGCATCACCACACGCTGGCTCGTGCCGATTGTGACAAGGGAACCGATAGGCAATTTCGACATTGCTTCTGGTCCGGCGCCGAGGGCTGGCGGCGCCTACGAACAGTGGGCAGGGCCGCATGATTGCCGCAGTGTTGGGAGCGGGACGCGCGATTCACACGCTGATTCGCGGCGAGTCACCAGCCATGTCAAAAGACACACTGTCCCGGACGATCAATTTCGCCCGCATCTCCCTGATCGTCGGCCTGGTATTCCTGCACTATGAATGGTTTCCAAACGCCCGGATCTCGCCGTTCCGGGGCCTCGATCCGACGCAGAACCAGATCGCGACCTTTCTGCAGAGCTTCGTGCTGTTCTTCTTTTTCAGTGTCGTTCCGCTGCTCAGCATGATCTCCGGCTGGCTGTTCTTTTCGTTCCGGGACGACGCGGCGGCCGGGCTGCGCAGCCGCATCCGGCGCCGATTTTCATCGCTCTATCTGCCGCTGGTGTTCTGGAACGCGCTGTTCCTGATCGTCCTGCTGCTGTTGTTCCAGATCGATCCGGCGAACAAGCTGCTGGCGGAGATGAATATCGATCTCGGGACAGCGGGGCCGCTGGACTACGTGAATGCCGTGTTCGCGCTGACCGAGCATCCGATCGGGTTCCAGTTCTGGTTCGTGCGCGACCTGTTCGTGACCGTGCTGGTCAGCCCGCTGCTGTGGCTGATGCTCACCCGCGCGCCGCTGATCGGTGCGGTGTTCCTCGGCGCGGCGTGGCTCGTCGGGCACGATCTGTGGATCTTCTTCCGTACCGACGTCGTGTTCTTCTTCTATCTCGGCGGCTGGATCAAGCTGCGCGGCCTGCCGGTGGAGATCGGCGCACGTGCGACATGGGTGTTCCTGGCTGCCTACATCGCAATGTGCGCGGTGCGCACGCTCGCGCCCTATGTGGTGGGCGATGGCGATCCCTTCATCCTGCAGGTCATGACTCGCGGCATGCGCCTGGTCGGCGTGCTGGCATGCTGGGGCTTGTTTCAGCGCATCGCGCCGACCTCAATCGGCGGCTTTGTCGCGCGGTTCGGCGGGCTCGCCTTCTTCCTGCACGCCGCGCACTACCCGCTGATCGCGGAGGTGAAGCTGATCCTGTGGGACCTGCTGCCGGCCGAGACGCAGCCCTGGATGCTCGTTCACTATGTCGTGAGCGTCCTCATCACGGTGGCGATCGGCATCGGGCTCGGGCTGCTGCTCACGCGCTCGGCGCCCAAGGCCTTCTCGCTGCTGAACGGCGGCCGCGTGGTCGCCTAGCCTAGAGCGGAATACCGCTCCTAGTTCACCGGTCCGCGCATGTCGGCCTCGCCGGTCAGCGGCTCGGCCGCGACCTGGCCGGTGGCGCGGTTGACCAGCACCGTCACCACCCACAGCACCACGCCGATGCCGATCAGGTATCCGGCGATCTCGTATTGCACCGGATCGCGCCCGGTCCACGGCCCGGCGAGGAAAGCGCAGGCCAATGCGGCGATCACCGGCAGGATGGTCGGCGTGCGGAAGTGGTTGTGCTCGACCTTGTCCTTGCGCAGCACCAGCACCGCGACATTCACCACGGTGAAGACGCAGAGCAGCAGCAGGGCCGTGGTGCCGCCGAGCGCCGGAACCGCGCCGACGAAACTGATCAGGCCGAAGGCGAGCAGGGTGGTGAAGGCGATCGCCATATAGGGCGTGCGCCGCGACGGGTGCACCTTGCCCAAGATCGCCGGCAGCACGCGCTCGCGGCTCATGCCATAGACCAGGCGGCTCGCCATCAGCATGTTGATGAGCGCGCTATTGGCGACGGCGAACATGGTGATAAGGCCGAAGATCTCCAGCGGGAAATTCGGCGCGCCGGCCTGTACCACCTTGAGGAGCGGCGTCTCGCCTTCGCCGAGCTGGTCGGGCGTAACCAGGGTGACGGCGGAGATGGAGACCAGGACATAGATCAACCCGGTGATCAGCAGGCCGGTCAGCAGGATCTTCGGGAAGATGCTGCGCGGCTCCTTGCACTCTTCCACCATGTTGACCGAATCCTCGAACCCGACCATGGCGAAGAAGGCGAGGGTGGTGGCGGCGATCACCGACCAGAACACACCGCGATCCGCCGCGGCGCTGAACTGCGTGACGCGCGAGACATCGCCTTCGCCGGCGCTGATCGCCCACAACCCGATCAGGATGATGATGAGCAGGCCGGTCAGCTCCACGCAGGTGAGGACAACGTTGGCCTTCACGCTCTCGCCGACGCCGCGGAAATTGACGATGGCGACCAGCGCCATGAAGCCGAGGCCGATGAGCGTGATGCCGATGGTATCCTCCAAGCCCAGATCGAATGCCTTGGAGAGGTTGGCCGCGAAAGCGCGCGACGCGGTCGACGCCGAGGTGATGCCGGAGCACATCACGGCGAAGGCGACGATGAAGGTGATGAAATGGACGCCGAACGCCCTGTGGGTATAGAGCGCGGCACCGGCGGCGCGCGGATACTTGGTCACCAGCTCGAGGTAGCTGAAGGCGGTGACGACCGCGACCGCGAAAGCGACCACGAACGGCATCCACACCACGCCACCGACCTGTTTCGCCACCTGGCCGGTCAGGGCATAGATCCCGGTGCCGAGGATGTCGCCGACGATGAACAGCAGCAGGAGCCACGGCCCCATGACCCGGTGCAGGGACGGCTCGACAGTCTTGGCGGCTTCGGGGACGCGCTCGGTAGAAATGCTGCTCATCGCAATACCTCGGCGTTATCAATGGAAGAGGAATGTGCCCAACTATGCGCCTGCCGCACGGTGCGTCAATGGTCGCGCTGGCGCCGGCCCTGCTTGGCAGCGTGGTATTCCGCCGACCGAGCAGTTGCGCTATTCGATGACTTTCGGAACGTTCATCGAGTCGGAGGCCTGATTGCGGGTCCTGGTTACTGGCGCGACGGGCCTGATCGGGTCGGCGGTGGTGGCGCGCCTTATCGTCGCCGGCCACGACGTGACCGCCCTGTCGCGCAGCGTCGCGAGCGCCAGGCTGCGTCAGCCCGAAGCCAGGTGGCTGAGCCTCGACATCGCCCGCCAACAGATGCCGGAGCATTGGATCCAGCATCTGCAGGGCATCGAGGCCGTGGTCAATTGCGCCGGCGCGCTGCAGGACGGGCCGTCGGATAGCCTGAAAGGCGTGCATACGGTGGGAATCGCGGCGCTGTTCACGGCCTGCGAGGCGCTCGGCATCCGCCGGGTCGTGCATTTCTCCGCCATCGGCGTCGATCGCGCGGCACCGACCGAGTTCTCCCGGACCAAGCTGGAAGGCGATCGGGCGCTGATGGCGCGCGATCTCGACTGGGTCATCCTGCGCCCGTCGGTCGTCCTTGGGCGTGCCACCTATGGCGCCGGTGCCCTCATGCGCGCACTCGCTGCGCTGCCGGTTCTGCCGCTCATGCCGAACACCGGGCCGCTGCAGGTCGTGCAGCTGGATGAGGTCGTGGAGACAGTGCTGTTCTTCCTGAGGCCGGACGCGCCCACGCGCGTCGCGCTGGAGATAGTGGGGCCGGAGCGCTTGTCCTTTGCTGATGTGGTGCTGCGCTATCGCCGCTGGCGCGGCGACAAGCCTCCGCGGGTCGTGCACCTGCCGGAGTGGGTCGCGCGGTCGGTCTATCTCCTGGGCGATCTCGCGGGTTTGCTGGGCTGGCGCCCGCCGGTCCGCTCGACCGCACGTCGCGAGATCATGCGCGGCGCGGTGGGCGAGCCGGCGCCATGGTCGCGCATGACCGGGATCGTGCCGCGCAGCTTGTCGGCGGCGCTCAGCGCCGAGCCGGTCTCGGTGCAGGAACGCTGGTTCGCGCCGATGTATCTCCTGAAGCCGATCATCTTCGTAGTCTTCGCCGCTTTCTGGATCGTGACCGGCATCCTGTCGATCGGTCCCAGCTACCAGCTTGGCGTCGCGCTGATGCTGGAAGGCGGGGCGGGACCGCTCAGCGGCCCGACGGTGATCGCGGGCGGCCTGGCCGACTTGCTCATCGGCATCGGCATCGCCGTGCGCCGCTTCACGCGGCTGGCGCTCTACGCCGCGCTTGCCATCTCGCTGCTCTATCTCGTGGCCGGCAGCATCCTGTTGCCGCAGCTATGGCTGGAGCCGCTCGGGCCGCTGACCAAGGTCTGGCCGATCCTGATGCTGAACCTGGCCGCGCTCGCCATTCTCAAGGACCGGTGATGGCCTACCTGCTGCTGAAATACCTTCATGTGATTGGCGCAGCGGTACTGTTCGGCACCGGCGCCGGCATTGCCTTCTTCATGCTGATGGCGCATTTCACCGGCAAGGCGGCGACGATTGCATCGGTCGCGCGCATCGTCGTGATCGCCGATTTCGTGTTCACCGCGACCGCCGTGATCCTGCAGCCAATCACCGGCATGGCGCTGGTCTGGAACGTCGGCTATTCGCTCGACGACGGGTGGATCGTGCTGTCGATCATCCTCTATCTGGTGACCGGCGCGTTCTGGCTGCCGGTGGTGTGGATGCAGATGCGCATGCGCGTGCTGGCCGAGAAGGCGGCCGCAGAGGGACAGCCGCTGCCGCCCGCCTATCACAAGCTGTTCTGGGCCTGGTTCGCCTTCGGGTTTCCGGCCTTCGCCTCGGTCGCGGGAATCTTCTGGCTGATGATCGCGCGGCCGGAACTATCTCTGCTCGGCTAATTCCGCTCGGAACGTCTGGCCGTGCGCCAGCGCGGCATGCATCTCCTCGTCGAACCGATAGAGCTCGGTCGACTTCTGCATGTTGCGCTTGGCGTGCCGCCGATATTCGGACGGCGGCAGGCCGCACAGCTTGCGGAACTGCCGGTTGAAGTTGGAGAGATTGTTGAAGCCAGTCTCGAAGCACACGTCGGTGACCGGCTTGTCGGTCTCGGTCAGCAGGTCGCAGGCGCGGTTGACCCGCATCCGGTTCAAATAGTGCACGAAGCCGTGCCCGGTGTTGCGCTTGAAGAAGCGCGAGAAGGCGGGCTCCGACATGCCGAAATAACGCGCCGCGTCGGATAGATGAACGTCCTTGGCGATGTTCTTCATCAGGAAACCGAGCACCTGCTTGATGGTGTCGGCGGCGGCGCTGTCCGGTGCGTCGCTATAGTCGCGGCTCGACAGCGTCCGGCGCTCGGGCGAGATCGCCAGCTCGTACAACAGCTCGAACAGCAGCAGCAGGCGGCGCATCGCCGTCACCTGGCCGATCTGGCGCAGGACATTGGCCCCGACCAAAGCGGCGTCGCCATGGAACTCGATGCCGTAGCGCGCCTCGCTCAGCAGCGGCTCGATCTCCTTGACCTCCGGCCACAGCGCCATCGCGTCGCGCACGAAGCTGTCCTTGAACTGCACCAGCATGTCGCGGTTGCGGACATATTCGCCGGGCGCGATGTCGCTGACCCAATTGTGCGGCAGGTTGGGGCCGGTCAGCACCAGCGAACCCGGCGCAAAGCTGCCGACATAGTCGCCGATGAACATCTTGCCCGAGGTGTGCTGGATCAGGTGCAGCTCGTATTCCGGATGGTAGTGCCACTTGGCGAGGTCGAACGGGTAGCCGTGCGTGTTCCAGCGGAAGGATTCCTGCGGGCCTCCCACGATGAGCTCGAAATCCGGTCCCGTCCTCGATCGCTTCATCGATCACCCGCCTGTTCGATCTGCGCCGCAACGCGATCATGCTCAAGCTGTGACGCGCCTGTGTCAATCAGCTTGATGGTCGGAGTGTGCTGCACCGCAAAATCTTAAACAGCGAAAAAAATGCGCACTCCGGCTGCGAAAAGCGTGTAGCACGCGTTGGAAGCGAGCGGATAATCCGCATCGAGAAGAGCGCCGCTCTCGGCCAACAAGAACATCTCGAGAGCCACCGGGCTCGGCGCCTTCGAACAATCACAAACCACAACGAAATCTGGGAGAATCCGATGCGCTCTA
>Ga0081538_10005727_pt1 | contig 11100 bp, 11 predicted proteins | sample TabmetS5T2R1_FD_71022 | JGI IMG/M metagenome (GOLD analysis project Ga0081538, IMG submission 71022) | Tabebuia heterophylla rhizosphere microbial communities from the University of Puerto Rico - S5T2R1 | ecosystem: Host-associated > Plants > Roots > Rhizosphere ...
AACAAAACGCCCTGCTTCTTGTCGTTTCTGACCCTCTGTGCAAAAAGACACGGTCCAAGTTCTAGAGATCGACTTGCACCCCGTTACAAATCCGTTATTGTCGTCGACAGCGTCCACCGTTTGTCACAGAACGCGGGCCTCTAGCAGCAGACGATCAGCGAGATCTCCTGTGTGCGGGGGCAGGACCGGGGAACCTGTCGTCGTACGAGGAGATTCGGGGTGTCTAGCTCGTCGTCGGACCGTACGCGTGCGCGTCGGGCCTTGATCGAAGAGATCAAAGAGGACAAGAAGAGCTGGCTGCGGCACGGAGTGGCGGCCGCGGCAGTGTCGATTCTCGGCCTTGGCGTCGCCGGATCTGTAGCTCTCACCGGCGCAGCCCAGCACACCACACTGACAGCAACAGTCTCGACGGCTGACCTTGCCAAGCAGACCAGCCGTGGAGCCGAGCGACCCCGGCTCGACCCGGCAAAGGTCAAGAGTCTCGCTGATCAGCGAGCCGAGCTTCTCAGCAAGATCGATTCGGAGGTCTTAGAGGCCTCCATGGACAAGTCGGCAAGAGCTCGCCAGAAGGCCCTTGAGGACGTCTCCAACGCCACTCGGAAGCAAGCGGCGCTGCTTTCGCGAGGCAAGAGCGCGCCGAGCAACCGGCTGCCATCTGCTCAGGCCAACACCACCTCCAGGGGCTGCCTGCCGGTCCCGAGCGGTTACCGTCTAGCTGCTGGCTTCGGAGCGGTCGGCATGTGGTCGCGGTATCACACTGGCCTGGACTTCTCCTCTCCTGTGGGCACTCCGTTGCGGGCTCCCGCCGCCGGGGTAGTCACCAACGCCGGAGGCGGACGTGCCAGCGGCTGGGCTGGCAATTATGTCGCAATCAGGCATGCGGACGGCACTCATACCCTGTTGGCTCACATGTCCACCGTCTCAGTCAGCGTGGGGCAGACGGTGTCTGCTTGTCAGGTCGTGGGCGCAATAGGGATGACCGGTAGGACCTTTGGCGCCCACGTGCACATGGAGTTTTATCCGGCCGGTGTGACGCCAGGCGATGTCTACAGCGCGGAGAATCCAGTTCCGTGGCTCAAAGCCCACGGCGTAAGTCCGTAGCTGACTAGTCGCCTTCGAGGCTCTTCACAACTAGAGCTTTTCCAAGGGCGCGTACCGCAGCGCTAGCCGCTTCAGCCCCGATGATCCAAAGTCCACGTCGGCCATGGCTTTGTCGCCCTCACCGGACGTTGCCACCACCTTGCCCATCCCAAACGCGGTATGCAGCACCCGATCCCCGGCTACCAGGGTGGGGATATGCCGCACCTTCGGCTTGGCGCCGTACCCCACTCTGTTCCGCCATTCCTGAGTGGCTGCCGTTGCGGAGGTATTCCGCCAGCTTGAGACGGCCGCCTCAGTTCGACGCCAGTCGATCAGCTGGTCGGGTACTTCGTTGAGGAACCGACTGGGCGGATTGTGCTGCGGTGAGCCCCACGCCGATCGGGCAATGGCGCGAGAGATATACAGCCGCTTTCGGGCGCGGGTAATGCCGACGTACGCCAGCCGCCGCTCTTCTGCGAGCTCAGCACCGCTGCGGTCCTCGATCGCACGTTGGTGAGGAAAAACGCCATCCTCGCAACCGGTAAGGAAGACCGTGTCGAACTCCAGGCCCTTGGCAGTGTGCAGGGTCATCAGGGTGACGACGCCGGCATGTGCCTTGTCAGGATCATCGGGAATCTGGTCAGAGTCGGCGACAAGCGCTACCCGCTCCAGGAAGGCACCCAACGAGGCGTCGGGTTCGGCCGCCCCTGCCGCGAGGTCGGTTTCCGGATCCAGAGCCGCTGTCAGGTCGCCTTCCTGGTCCGCGGACTGCGCCGACTCTTCGGATACTTCAGGTAGCCCGAGGTCGCCAAGCTCCTCCTCTGGCGCGGTGAGTGTTGCGACGCCGCTAACGAACTCACGTGCGACCGTAATGAGCTCTTTGAGGTTCTCTAGCCGAGTCTCGTCCTGAGGATCGGTCGAACCATGCAACTCCGACAGGTAGCCCGACTTGTTCAGCACGCTGGTCAAGATGGCATCGGCCGGCATGTCCGCAGCCACCATGGCCTCGTGATCATCAAGAAAGCGGGCGAAGGCCTTGAGCTGGCTCAATGAGCGGGGAGCAAGAGTGGGGATCTCGTCAACCCGGCGCAACGCGTCGCCAAAACTAACGCCCTCCCGAGCCGCCAGGTCAGCCACCGCGGCTTCCGCCTTGTCACCGATCCCTCGCTTCGGGACATTCAAGATGCGGCGTAGCGAAACATCGTCAGCCCGGTTGGCAATAGCCCTCAGATAGGCGATTGCGTCACGCACCTCACGCCGCTCGTAGAACCGCACGCCGCCGACAACCTTGTACGGCAAACCGGCACGAATGAATGTCTCCTCAAAAGTTCGGGATTGAGCGTTGGTTCGATAGAACACCGCGGCGTCACCGTAACGGTGGCCTTCCGCCTCATACAGGCGCCGAATCTCGGAGGCCACAAACTGCGCTTCGTCATGCTCGCTGTCGGCGACATAACCAATAAGCTGCTCGCCCGCTCCGGCATCGGACCACAGGTTCTTCGGCTTCCTGTTCTCGTTCCGTGTGATGACACCATTGGCGGCGTTCAAGATCGTTTGTGTGGACCGGTAATTCTGCTCGAGCAAGATCACTTTCGCGCCGGGAAAGTCGTACTCGAAGTCATTGATGTTGCGGATCGTTGCGCCGCGAAAGGCATAGATCGACTGATCGGAATCACCCACCACCATGAGCTCTGGCGGGTCAATGGCTACTACATCGGGATCAGGGTGCGGATCGGCCGCGCAGAGCTCCCGGATCAGGACGTACTGAGCATGGTCGGTGTCCTGGTATTCATCGACGAGCACATGCCGGAAGCGCCGCCGATACTGCTCCCGAAGGTCGGGGAAGGCCTGGAACAAGTGGACCGTCGTCATGATCAAATCGTCGAAATCCAGCGCGTTGGCAGCGATCAAGCGTCGCTGATATTCCCGGTATGCCTCGGCGTAGCGCTCTTCCTGCGGGGTCCGTGCTCGGGACGGCGCCGACTCATGGTCGACAAGCTCGTTCTTGCAGCCCGAGACCCAGTTCATGATCGCCCGTGCCGGGAATCGCTTTGGGTCAAGATCAAGATCATGAGCCACCAGCTGCATCAGTCGCTTGGAATCCGCATCGTCGTAGATCGAGAAGGTCCGCGACATATTGAACCGGCCGATCTCGGACCGCAGAATGCGAACGCAGGCGGAGTGGAATGTGGACACCCACATCAGCTTTGCCCGGTTTCCCACCAAGTCCATGACGCGGCCACGCATTTCGGCCGCCGCTTTGTTGGTGAAAGTTATGGCGAGAATCGATCCAGGGTGCGCGCGCCGCTGGCTGACCAGATAGCAGATTCGGCGAGTCAGGACCCGGGTCTTGCCCGAGCCTGCGCCGGCCACCACCAGTACCGGTCCGCCCTCATGCAGCACCGCCTCCCGCTGCGGTGGGTTTAGACCCTCAAGCAACCGTTCTGCCGTCAATGCCGCCTTGGTGTGGGCAGCCTTGGGTTGGGCAGCCTCGGGATGGGCCGGTTTGGCCTCAGTTGTACTCGTCATCGCTCAGACCACCTTAGTGGCGTGCCACGACACCATTTGCTGAGTTAAGCACCAAAGCACCCGCACTATGACGAGCGAGCCGCTTCGCCGACTGCAGGAGCTCGCGGCGAACTGCAACGTAAGCAGACAGCCTCCTGTTCGGGAGCGACGAAGGAGGCGAACATGGCGGCTCGCCGTCAGAGTGCAGTCCAGTACCGCCGCGTAGATTTGGGCTATGCCGGTGCTGCCGATCTCGGTTGGAACTTTGCTCAAGCGCATCGTGCAAGCCGTAGTCGCAGTACAAGGAGCGACTCTGCTCGCTTTGTTCATCGTCGACCACCGACGTAAGAAACTCCGCAAGCCGGCGACGTTTCCGCGCCTGCCGCCCCGCTCGGTGACTGTTGGCGGCTCGGAGGTCACCGTCTACACATATGGCGAAGACCTCTATCGCGACATGTTGAATGCCATCAGCCAAGCGAAGTCACGGATCTTCTTTGAGAGCTTTATCTGGAAGGGCGACACCGTCGGACAGACGTTCAAAGACGCGCTTGTCGATGCAGCCAATCGCGGCGTCAAGGTCTATGTGGTTTTCGACGAGTTCGCCAACCTCGTCGTCCCTCGCTCCTTCTTCATCTTCCCCAAGAACATCGCGGTACGCCGGCATCCGCTGATCGTCTCCGGCTTCCGCTTCCCGCGGAACACCGGCCGCGATCACCGCAAGCTATTGGTCGTCGACGACGTCGCTGCCTTCCTGGGCGGCTACAACATCGGAAGCCTGTACGCCACGGACTGGCGCGACACGCATGCCCGGCTCACCGGCGACATTGTGTGGGACGTTCAGAACGCCTTCATCGACTTCTGGAATCTGTGGGCGAGTCGGCGGCGGGCGGCGCTGCCAGACTCCGGCAGCGCCACCTGGCAGTCAGATATTCGGATCCACCGAAACATGCCGCGCAATATGGTCTACCCCATTCGCGGCATGTATCTGAATGCCATTGACCGGGCGTCGCACCACATCTACCTGACACACGCCTACTTCATTCCCGACACCGACATCTTGTCGGCTTTGGTCCGAGCTTCACGCAGAGGCGTAGACGTGCGGATCATCATTCCCGCCGCGTCCAATCACATCGTGGCTGACTGGTTGTCCCGCGGCTTCTACAGCCATCTGCTCCGCAACGGCGTACACCTGCTGCTGTATCAAGGCGCCATGGTGCACGCCAAGACGGCCACCATCGATGGCCAGTGGTGCACGATTGGCACGGCGAACATCGATCGCGTGAGCCTGCTTGGCAACTACGAGCTCAACATGGAGGTCTTCAACCGCGACGTAGCGAGGCAGATGGAAGAGATCTTCGCGATCGACTCCACCAACACCGTTGAGCTGACGCTGGAGGACTGGCAACGCCGGCACGCCATGGTGAAGTTCTCTGAGACCGTTCTAACGCCGCTACGCCCGCTGCTCTAGCCCAACACCGCTTTGGCCGAGGCACCGGCCGTTAGGCGTTGACCGATTCCAGGGCGACGTCGGGTGCTGGAGAGGCGGTCCTCCGCCTCCGGCGCTGAGCAGTGATATAGAGGCCCACCGCAGTTAGCAGCACTACGGCGATGTATGCCGGAATCCGGGCTGAACCAGACACCTGAAAGCTGCCGAAGATGGTACGCAGGTTCGTTAGCAAGATGAATCCGCCCACCGCGACGCCCAGCAAATGGGCGGGGGCGATCTTGATCAGGTACGCCGCGACAGGTGCTGCGACCAGCCCGCCGGCAAGCAGCGCAAGCGCGAAGCCCCAATGGATTCCCGAAACACCGATGCCAACTAGGAATCCCAGGCTGGCCGCGCAGCTCACGCCAAACTCCGCCGTGTCGACCGACCCGATGACCTTACGAGGCTCCAGCCGCCCGCCACTCAGCAATGCCGGCGTAGCGACCGGACCCCAACCGCCGCCGCCAGTAGCGTCGACGAAACCGGCGAACAAGCCGAGCGGTGCCAAAAACCGAGTCGTGAGCCGCTTCTTCAGTTGCGGCCGGATTCCGAGGATGAAGCGGATCATGATATAGAGCCCTAGCAGCGCCAGGATGCCCGCCATGATCGGCGTCGCCCATTCGGTGGACAACGCCGACAGCACAGTGGCGCCCAGGAACGCACCGATCGCACCGGGTCCGGCAATCCTGGCAACGATAGACCAATCGACGTTCTGCAGCCGCCAATGCGATAGCCCGGAGGCGAGATTGGTCCCGAGTTCGCTGAAGTGCACGGAGGCTGATGCAGCAAGCGGTGTCAGACCCACAACGACGAGCAGAGTCGATGACGTGGCTCCATAGCCCATGCCTAGGCCGCCGTCAACCAACTGCGCGACTAGGCCGACCAGGGCTAGCACGATCAGCTTTCTCACTTGAACATCCTTTGAAGACTTTTGCTACAGAGTCCCTAGGGATTAGCGAGAACTCTATCCGGCAGATCCGCAGCGCTTGAGCCCACGTCTCAGGCCTCGGACATATATGTCTGGGAGAGTGGAGGCCTTATGTGGTGTGGCCCTGTTTCCCGTCGCAAGACGGCAAAGGAGGCTTCTGGCGGCCGATTAAGCCCACGTTTCCCGTCTCCGGACGGCTGCTGTGGCTGGCGATCAGCTCCAGGCAGCAGGATTCGCCACCAGAGCAGCAACCGGCTCAGGCATTTGACCAGAAACCACGTGCGCCAAGGTGACGCCTTCAAGAATCGTCCGCTCCGAAGCTCGCAACGCGATCCAGACCTCCTGCAAGGCAGCAGCGGAGCCGACATAGGCCAGATTCTCCGGACGGCTGCCACGTACATTGGCCAACTCACCGTCGAGTGCTCGGATCACATCCGCGATGCTGATCTCCTCGGCCGGCCGAGACAACCGGTAGCCGCCCTCGGGACCGCGCTGGCTGCGCAGCAAGCCGGTACGACGCAGCTCACCCAAAATGCTCTCCAGATACTTGTTGGGAATGTGCTGCGCTTCAGAGAGCTGTTCCACCGTACGCGGTGCGTTGGCCGCTGCCAGCTCCGCCAACGCCCGCAGCGCGTAATCCACGCGAGCCGAAAGCCTCATCTCACAAGACCCTCTACGGCGCCGTAATATTCGGTCACAACCTCACCCCACGATCGACCTTACTGCCACAGCACAGCGACTGCGGCATTGGCAATCGTCAAAGCACCGATCAATCCCCAAAGCCCACGCGGGATCGAGGCGAACTTACGGTTCTTCGCCACCAACACCACGATCACTGCAGTAATGACAAGCTTGATGGCGATCTGGACGTGATTCACCGGATCCGGCCCGACCTCATCCAATGCGACCAGCGCCAGACCGGTAATTCCGAGGGCGAATGACCCATTCAGCATCGAAGCATTGATCTCGGGCTGCTTCGACCTGATCTGCACAAGAAAACCGCCGAGCAACGCGGCTAAGCCGATCAGGTGAAACAGCACCAGAATCTGATGCGTGAGCTGCATGGCCCCGACATTAATGGTCGAAGCGCGTGCGGTTTTGTATCTCTGGTTGTTCCGGGCGTCGCTAGACGAGCCGGCGATCGGTTGCCCAGCGGGTGAGCTGATGGCGGTTGGAGAGCTGAAGCTTGCGCAGCACGCTGCTGACGTGAGTCTCGACGGTCTTGATCGAGATAAACAGCTCTTTGGCCACCTCCTTGTACGCATAACCACGGGCGATCAGCCGAAGCACCTCGCGCTCACGCTGTGACAATCGGTCCAGGTCCTCATCCACCGTTGCTAGGTCAATGGACCCAGAGAAGGCGTCCAGTACGAACCCTGCGAGCCGCGGCGAAAAGACAGCATCGCCCTCGGCGACTCGACGAATTGCGTCGATCAACTCAGTACCGCTGATCGATTTCGTGACGTAACCGCGAGCGCCGGCGCGGATCACACCGATGACGTCCTCGGCAGCATCAGAGACCGACAAAGCGAGGAATTTCTGGTCAGGGTTCTTCTCGTGCACCTTACGGATGACCTCAACGCCACCCCCACCTGGCAGGTGCACGTCAAGCAATACCACGTCCGGCTGGGTCTGCAGAATGACGGTGATGGCGTGCTCGGCGTCGGCAGCTTCACCGACAACGGCCACCGAACGACCGATCTCGGCCCTGACGCCGGTACGAAACATTGCATGATCGTCCACGATGACGACCCGGTACGGTCCTCGCTCCGCGGCTGCACGTTGCGGGCTGGGATGGTCTGTGGTTTCAGTCATCTCTTGAGCTCCAGTCGTACTTCGGTACCGTCGCCGGGCGCGGAACGAATCGTTGCCGAGCCACCGTGCCGCGCCATGCGATCAATGATGCTGCCCTTGACGCCCAGACGATCCTCGGCCACGGTTTCCACGTCGAAGCCCTTGCCGCGGTCGCGGACAAAGACTTCGACCGATTCGTCATCCACCTCGGCGTAGACGTCGATCTTGTCAGCCCCAGAGTGCTTGGCAGCGTTCACCATGGCCTCCCGGGCAGCGCGTACCAGAGCTTGGATCGCCTCTGAGGTGTCGCAATCCCCAACCGTCACAAGCTCGACCGGTACGCCGCGCTCGTCTTCAACCTCAGCAGCGGCCGCCGTGAGCGCGGCCTTCAGCGTGGCTTCGTGCAGCTCATCGCCGTACAGCCAATTCCGGAGCTCACGCTCCTGACGACGCGCTAGTTGCTGTACTGCCCTGGGGTCATCAGCTTGGCGCTGAATCATGGCGAGCGTTTGCAGCACTGAGTCATGAAGGTGCGCAGCCATGTCGGCACGGGCGTCGGCACGGACCCGCTCGGCTCGGGCCTGGTTGAGGGCAGTACGGGAACGGTGCAACCACGGCGCCAGCACAATTGCCACACCGGCCAATGCCAGCATCGTCATAGCCATGACTTCGGGGAGATGAGAAATCTCGCCACGCTGGGCAAGCACAATGCCGAATGCCGCGCCCACCAAGCCCAGACCGACGATGACTCGCACTAGCGATGGCCAGCCGCCACGCGCCACAAAAGGCGCCAGCCACGCCTTTCCGCCCGCCTCGTCGCGCCAGCGCTTTTGACGTTCCGAGTCAGCCTGGCGCCAAACCAGGGCGGCTCCAGCGCAAGCGAAAGCCACCGGCCAAAACAGCTGCGAGCTAATGCCGAGCCCGGTGTTCTGCATGATCCACAACAGGCCGACTCCCAAAGCGATCAGGGCGAGCAACATGCCCCAGTCGACTCGTCGCTTCGGTCTGCTCTCATCCCGCATGCCTGCCCGGCTTGCAGACTCCAACCCGGGGGCCTTGACAGTCGACTCAGGAGGCAGCAACAGCCACAGTGCCCCGTAGGCGATCACACCAATGAATTGGAAGGTCGCGAGTGCGACGAAGGCGACCCGGACGGCTATCAGTGGCCAGCCAAGATGCCGAGCCAATCCGGTGCAGACTCCGCCCAACCACGCACCCTCGGCTACCCGGGTTGCCCGTGGCCGCTCGGTTTCTTCGGGCACTGCTCGGTCTTCAGGTACTGCTCGCGCGACCGATGCTCGCAGTGCGGCGCCCGACACTGGCAGTGCGGTTTGTTGGCCGGAGTCCGCAGCACCAGCTGATGAAGCGGGCGATGTCGCGGCGGGCTGGCCGGAGTCAGAGGTTGCGTCGGACGCTGCCGTACTCTGACCGTCAGCGCTCGCGGGCTGCGCGGATCCAGTCTCGGAGTGGTGAAGGTCAGGCTCGAGTTGGCTCGAGTCCGTCGCTGTCATGATCTCCCAGCCTCACACGCGTATTGGCGTCCGACCAGCAGGGTCGTCCCCCACTTCTCCCCGAGCCGAAAGAACTTGGACGTAACTGCGGTGCGAATGGTTCCCTCTTTTGTGCCAACAGTCGGGAGCTTTGGGGGGCGTCCCTGATAGTTCGAGGGTAGCCCTCTCGGCAGGATGGAGCGCATGAACTCTGTCTGGACGATCCGTCGGAGTGCCACGGACGCCAAGCTCGCCGGCCTGTGTGGCGGAGTGGCGCAGCATTGGGGAATCGATCCAGTGCTGGTTCGCGTTGGCTGGGTGCTGCTAGCGCTGAGCGGCGGAGTCGGCTTGGTTCTCTATCTCGCAGGTTGGTTGCTGATCCCGGTCGAAGGGAGCGATAAAGCGCCGGTTGATGATCTCTTCGGCGAATCGGTCCGGCGCTGGCCTCGAGAACTTTGGATCACACTTATCGTGCTGGCCAGCCTCGCGATGTTTGCGATCTTCGGTGTGTTCAGCCCGTTCAGTATCGGACCTGCAATCGTTATTGCAGTCATTTGGTACTTCGGTTTCTACAAGGGCCGCCAGGACAAGGCAGCTACTACCTCAGAGTCGCCGTCGACAACAGATTCCAGTCCAGCCCAGACGCAGCCCGAAGTGCCTCAATTTCCGCAGCATCCCGGGCCGCGGACACCGTTCACTGAAGCCGCCGAAGCATGGCAACGCCGACTTGAGGAGCACACTCACGAGGTTGCCGCTGCCAGCAATCTGTCAACCGCCGCCCCGCGTGCGGAGTGGGCCAGTCCACCACCTGAGAACTTCCCAGCCGCGCCGTCGAATGCACAGCCCGCTGAACACGCCGCTTTCCTGGCCGATCCGGATCCGGCTGGTCTTTACGTCGAGCCGCCGACAGCGACACCGGTAAGGATGTCCGATACCCGGTCAGCCAAGCGGCTCCGGATGGTCTCTTTGATCATTCTCGGCCTAACTCTGTCCGGGCTGGGAATCGCTCAGGTACTTGGTCTTGCCATCCCGCTCGCCGGTTATTTGGCAGCCGCCTTGCTCGTGATCGGCTTAACGCTGTTAGCCGCCACCTGGTTCGGTATGGCCCGTGGTCTGCTGCCCGTAGGAAGTGTCTTGGCTGTCGCAGTAGTCATCGCCACTGCCGTGGGAGCGGCACCGCGCGCACCCATCGCTGCCACCTCAGCCCACGCCTACACCAGCTTGGCTGAACTCCCTGCCGCCGGAAACTCAGCAGATTTTGGCAAGCTCTCGATCGATCTCAGACAACTGGACGGGACGAATGACGCAACCTATACAGCCCATGTTGATCTCGGTCAGCTTGTTGTAACGGTGCCGAAGGACGCCAACGTTGTGATCAACTACACGGCTGATGTTGGTGCGATTCATGCTTATGGTGCCGAGGTCCAGGCGGGCTCCGAACTCAGTGGCCGCGTCCCAGATCCGCAACCAATCCAGCCCGGACAGCACACTCTGACCCTCGACCTTTCCGTAGACGCCGGCAACATCGAGGTGCGACGATGAGAAAAACCTACGATGTCGTTGCGTTGATCTTCGGTCTACTGCTCAGCAGTGTGGCTCTTGGATCGCTGTGGCTAACTTTTGTCGGACCGCTCAACTGGCAGGTGATCAGAATCGTGGCTCCTATGGGTCTGGTCGCCGTCGGTGTTCTCGGCCTCGTCCTGTCTCGGAACCGTCAGTAGCTATCTCCTCAGTGAAAGGTGTGTCATGAGCAGCCCCTACCCGCCGCAGGCGCCCAAGAGACTGGAGCGGAGCAAGTCCAATCGAATCTTGGG
>Ga0081538_10005728_pt1 | contig 11099 bp, 8 predicted proteins | sample TabmetS5T2R1_FD_71022 | JGI IMG/M metagenome (GOLD analysis project Ga0081538, IMG submission 71022) | Tabebuia heterophylla rhizosphere microbial communities from the University of Puerto Rico - S5T2R1 | ecosystem: Host-associated > Plants > Roots > Rhizosphere ...
GTCTGGCGGTCGGTGCCGCGGCCGCCGCCCGATGGCCGGCGCCGTGTACGTCCAGCTACAGGCTCGTCCGGTTCGTCGAGGAAGGAAAGCAGTATCGCTCCTAATACTTCGAGGCGCACGCGGCGCTTGGATTGGAGTATGAACAGAGGGCAGGACGCGCTCTCCGCGGACCGAACACAGAACCTGGAATGAAACGTTCCGACACAGGCCTGACCAAAGAGCCCGGCACCCTGCCACTGGGTGGGTCTGACCCTACCGAAAGCCTGCCGAGCGGTCCCGGGCCACGGGTCGTCCTCGGTCGATACCGCCTCGAACAGCGGCTTGGGGCCGGAGGGTTCGGGGTCGTATGGCACGCCTGGGACGAGCGCCTCGAGCGTGAGGTCGCGGTCAAGGCGATCCCGCGCGAGCGCGGCGGTGGGGAGCGGGTCGAGCGTGAGGCGCTCGCCTCCGCGCGACTGAACCACCCGGCGATCGTCGGAATCTACGAGCTGGCCTCCGACGAGCACGACGTCTACCTGGTCTCCGAGCTCGTTCGGGGCCGAACCCTTGCGGAGCTGCTGCGCGCCGGCGCGATCTCCGACCGCGACGTGTCGCGCATCGGCGCCGACCTCTGCGACGCGCTCGCCCACGCCCACGCGCGCGGCGTCATCCACCGCGACGTGAAGCCCCAGAACGTCATGGTGGTGGCCGAGCCGGCCGCCGGTGTCGGCTTCGCCAAGCTCACCGACTTCGGCGTCGCTCACCTCGTCAGCGGCGACGTCCTCACGCGTACCGGCGACGTGGTCGGCACGCTCGCCTACATGGCGCCCGAGCAGGCGGAGGGCGCACGCATCTCGCCGGCCTGCGACGTCTACTCGCTCGCCCTGACCCTGTACGAGGCCTGGACGGGCCGCAACCCGGTCCGCGCGGGCGGGCCCGCCGCCACGGCGCGACGGCTCGGCCGCCCGCTGCCCTCCCTCGGCTCCCAGCGTCGCGACCTGCCGCGCGAGCTCTGCGACGCCATCGATGACGCGCTCGACGTCGACCCCGCGCGGCGGCCCACGCCGGCGGAGCTTCGCGCGGAGCTGCGCGCCGTCCAGAGCGACCTGACTGACGAGGGCGGCCTCGTCGAGCCCGAGACGCTGCGCCGGGTCGGCCTGCCCACCACGCGCCGCACGCGCAGGCTCTTCAGCCGCCGCGACGACGGTCCGGCCCCCGCGCGCGGTTTCTTCCGCGAGGACCCGGGCGGTCCGACCGGTGTGCTCGGCCGCGCGGCGCCCGGGACCCAGCCGGCGCGCTGGGTGAACCTCGCGGAACGCGCCGGTGCGGGGCTGTTGGCCGGCAGCATCGTCCTGGGCGTGCTCGGCTCACTCGGCCCGGACCCGTCCTTCTCACCCGCAGCGGCCGCGGGCGCCGCCGCGCTCGCGACGGCGCTGTTACCGCGGATCGGCTGGATGCTGACGGTGTTCGGCCTGTGTGCCTGGCTCGTCTCGCCCGAGGCGGATCGCCAGGGCAGCGCGCTCGTGCTCGCGGCGGCCGCGGCGCCGATCCCGTTCCTGCTTCCACGCGCCGGCCTGCTCTGGTCGGTGCCGGTGTTCGCACCGCTGCTCGGCACCGTCGCGCTCGGCCCCGCGTTCATCGGCATCGCCGCGCTCGCGCCGACCGCCTGGCGCCGCGCCGGGCTTGCAATCGCTGGGTTCTGGTGGCTCGCGCTTGGCGAGGCGGTCACCGGTGAGGCGCTCCTGTTCGGGTCGCCCGACGGCACGCTGCCGCGGGCCGAGTGGGAGGGCTCGATCTCCGCCGCCGCGTCGGACGTCCTCCAGCCGCTCATCACCAGCACCGCGCTCGCGCCGCTCGTCGTGTGGGCTGCGTTCGCGGTCGCGCTGCCGCTCGTGGTCCGGGGGCGCTGGCTTACGCTCGACCTCGTCGGCGCCGGCGTGTGGGTGGTCGGGCTGATCGTCGCCCAGGTCGCGCTCGGCGACGCGCTGGCGGCCGATGTCGCGCTCGACCAGGCGCGCGGAGCCGTGACCGGCGCGCTGCTGGCGGCGGTCGTCGCTCTGTCCGTGTCCCAGGTCGTGGCCCCCGCAGAGGGCTGGCGGGCGCCGCGAATAACTACGGCGTGAGCGCCAATACCCTGCGTGGCGTATGAGCGTGCTGCGCAATCTCGAGGCCAAGCTGGGCGGGCTCGTCGAGGGCGCGTTCGGCCGTGCCTTCAAGACGAGCGTTCAGCCGGTTGAGCTCGCCCACAAGCTCGCCAAGGAGATGGAGGACAACCAGATGGTCTCCGTCTCGCGCGTGTACGTGCCGAACCATTACCGCGTCTTCCTCTCGCCCGAGGACCGCCAGCAGTTCTCGAGCTACGAGCCGGCGCTGCGCAAGGAGCTGTCCGACTACCTGCTCGAGCACGCTCGGCAGGAGTCGCTCGCGCTCACGAGCCGGCCGCAGATCGAGTTCCACACGGACGACCGCCTCGAGCTCGGCGAGTTCGGCATCCAGGCGCAGCTACTGGCCCCGCCCGAGGAGGAGGCGGACGAGGCCGCGCCGGTCCCCGCGGCGCCGTCGGCCGGAGACTTCGGCCACACGATGGTCTACTCGCCGGATCGCGCCGCCCGTCCGCTGGAGGCGCCGATCGGCCGCCGCCAGGCGCTGCTCGTATCCGAGGGGCGGCGCAACGTGCTGAGCGGCGACCGGGTGGTAATCGGCCGCAGCCGCGACTGCGACGTCGTCGTGTCCGACCCGAACGTCTCGCGCCGGCACGCCGAGCTGCGCCGCGACGAGAACGGCTGGCACGCGGTCGACCTCGGCTCCACGAACGGCGTGAAGGTCAACGGGCGCCGCATCGAGCAAGTGGCGCTGCGCGACGGCGACCGCATCACGATCGGCGTCACCGACCTGACGTTCGAGCTCGAGTAGGGGGAAACGCAACGGTGGACGAGCCGCTCGCCGTCGCTCTCAAGTTCGGCTTCCTTCTGGTGCTCTACCTGTTCCTGCTCTGGGTGGTGCGCAGCGCGATGCGCGACCTCTCGCGCTCGGAGCGCACCGCGCCGGCGGAGCCGGCCGAGCCGCCGAGCCGGCGGCGCCAGGAGCCGGCCGTCCCGGACCTGCGCGCAGGCGTGTCGCCTCAGCTGAAGGTCGTTGCGGCGATGGGTCACCAACCGGGTACGACCTTCGACATCGGCCAGGGTGCAACGATGGGCCGCTCGGACGGCGCAGCGATCCGGATCGACGACCCGTTTGCGTCGTCCGCCCACGCGCGGATCTTCCCGCGAGGGGAGTACATGTACCTCGAGGACATGGGCTCGACCAACGGGACCTATCTCAACGGGCGCCAGGTCAAGGCCACGGAACGGCTCAAGATGGCGGACGTGATCCGTATCGGCGACAGCGAGTACCGCTACGAGGAGTAGGCGCGTGGCTCTGGGCATTGTCGAGCAGGTCGGCCGCACGGACGTCGGCCGGCAGCGCAGCGCGAACGAGGATTCCCTCGTGCTGCAGCCGCCGTTCTTCGCCGTCGCGGACGGCATGGGGGGAGCGCGCGCCGGCGAGGTGGCATCGGCGATCGCCGCAGAGGCCTTCGAGGGAGCGACCCCCGCCGGTGAGGCAGCCGAGGCGCAGCTCGCACGCATCCTGCGCGAGGCGAACCGGCGCATCTATGACCTGGCGGTGACCGACGAGTCGCACCGCGGCATGGGCACGACCCTCACGGCCGCCAAGGTCCACGACGGTGAGGTGAGCCTGGGCCACGTCGGCGACAGCCGCGCCTACCGCATGCGCGACGGCGAGCTCGAGCAGATCACCCGCGACCACTCGCTGGTTGCCGAGCTCGAGCGCAGCGGCCAGATCACCCCCGAGGCGGCCGAGCACCATCCGCAGCGCTCGATCATCACGCGCGCCCTCGGTCCCGAGCCGGACGTCGAGGTCGACACCTACACCCTGAGCGCCCGCGAGGGCGATCTCTTCCTGCTCTGCTCGGACGGCCTGACCTCGATGATCTCGGACGACGAGGTCGCCGCGATCCTGCGCACCTCGGCGACGCTCGACGAGGCGGCAGACGCCCTCATCAAGGCCGCCAACCAGAGCGGCGGCAAGGACAACATCACGGTTGTGCTGTTCCGGCTGGGCGAGCTCGAGCAGGGGGCTCCGGCGGAGCCCACCACCGTCGCCGGACCGCCAGCCACCGACGACGAGACGATCGCCGGCCAGCTGAGCGTCGACGACGTCCAGGCCGCCGCGCCGCCGACTACAAGCGCCCGGATCGAGCCGATGCCGCCGGACCCGGCGGCCCCAGCCCAACCCGCGCGCAAGACACGCCGCCGGCGCGGTGGACTCGTGCTGAGGGGCTTGCTTGGCCTCGCGCTGGTCGCGGCGGCGCTGGCCGGCCTGTACGCGCTGAGCCGACAGGTCTACTTCGTCGGGACCAACGACGGCGGGCTCGTCACGGTGTATCGAGGCGTGCCCTACGAGCTGCCCTTCGGCATTGACCTCTACGAGGAGGAGTACGCGAGCGGCATGCCGGCTCGGGCGATTCCAGCAGGGCGGCGTGAGCGCGTGCTCGACCACGAGTGGCGCAGCCGCGACGACGCCGTCGACCTGGTTCGCGCGCTCGAGCGCGGGCAGCTCGAGGGCACGGGGACGGCGTCGAACTGATGTCCGCACGCGCACGAGAGCTCTTCGGGCTGCTACCGGTGTCGCTGCTCGTGGTGGCGGGCTTCGCCGCAGTGCTAGCCACGCGGACGGCGGATGTCCAGGATGCGACGCTCACCTACGGCGCGGTCTTCCTCGGGCTGTGCGTCGTTGCGCACCTGTTCATCCGCGCGCGCCTTCCCGACGCCGACCCGTACCTGTTCCCGCTGGCCGCGCTGCTGGCGGCGGTCGGGCTGGTGCTCATCTACCGCATCGACCCGGAGCTTGCACGCGAGCAGGCGCAGTGGTTCGTGGTCGGGCTCATCTTCTTCTGCGGCACGATCCTGCTGATTCGCGACCACCACGTGCTCGAGCGTTACCGCTACCTGATCGCGGCGGCCAGCATCGCGCTGCTCGTGTTGCCGCGCCTGCCGGGGATCGGCGCGCAGGTCAACGGCGCCTTCCTCGCGATCGAGCTGGGGCCGATCAAGTTCCAGCCCGCCGAGTTCGCGAAGCTCGGGATCATCATCTTCCTCGCGAGCTACCTGCGCGAGACGGGTGACATCCTCGTGCGGCCGCGGCTGCGGCCGCTCCCGTTCCAGCGCCAGCTGCTCCTGTACGGAGTGCCGGTAGTCCTGACGCTGCTCGCGATCCTCGTGCTCGACCTAGGCCCGGCGGGCTCCGTGCTCCTGGTCGTGTTCGTGGCCTCGCTGGTGGCGGTGTTACGCGAGCGCCCCTCACCCAAGCACTTCGGCCCGCTGCTGCTCGTCTGGGGTCTCGCGATGCTGATGCTGATCTTCATCCGCGACCTCGGCAGCGCGCTGATGTTCTTCGGCGGCTTCCTGGCGCTGCTGTACGTCGCGACCGGGCGCCTCTCGCTCGTAGGCGTCGGGGTCACGATGTTCTTCGGCGGCGCCTTCTTCTTCGCGAACCAGGTGTCGCACGTGCGCGATCGCTTCGAGATCTGGCTCGACACCTTCTCCACCGAGCGGGTGCTCTGCCCAAGCACCGGCGAGATGACCGAGTTCGTGAACTGCCAGGGCTACCAGGTGGCTCAATCGCTGTTCGCCCAGGCGGATGGAGGCTTATTCGGCGAGGGCTTCGGCCGCTCGCTCATCGAGGCTCCCGGCGGCAGCATCCTGATCCCGGCGCCGCACACCGATCTCATCTACTCGGTGCTCGTGAACGAGGCGGGGCTGTTCGGCGCTGCCGGGCTCGTGGGCGCGTATCTGCTGCTCGTCTTCCGCGGCTTCAAGATCTCGATGCTGGCGGCCGATGGCTTCTCGAAGCTGCTCGCGGTTGGCCTCACGAGCGTACTCGCGCTGCAGGTGTTCGTGATCGTCGGCGGCGTGACGCGCGTGATCCCGCTTACCGGCGTGACGCTGCCAATGGTCTCCTATGGAGGCAGCTCGCTGCTCGCCAACCTCGTCCTGCTCGCGCTGCTCCTGATCGTGTCGGACAGCGCCAGGCGTGAGCGAATTAAGAGAGGCGGGCTCGTATGAATCGCCAGATCGCTCAGCTGTTCGGCCTGTTCGTGGTTCTGTTTGCCGTGCTCGTCGCGTTCACCTCGTACTGGAGCGTGCTCGACGCGGAGGGCCTCGAGGACAACCCGAGCAACCGCCGCGCGTTGATCCGCGAGCAGAAGATCCCGCGCGGCCTGATCCTCGCGAGCGACGGCAGGACCAAGCTGGCCGTCAGCGTCCCGCGTGGCCGCGGCGAGGATCGCGTCTACACGCGCACCTATCCCACCCAGGGGCTGTTCTCGCATCCCGTCGGCTACTCGTACCTCCGCAACGGCAGGATCAGCCTCGAGCGCTCGCGCAACGACGCGCTCGCCGGTGAGGAGGACGAGTTCGAGTCGATTTTCACGGGTCTCGAGGGGCGCGAGCGCGAGGGCCTCGACGTCGTCACGAACCTCAGCGTGGAGGGCACGCAGGCCGCACAGGCAGCCCTCGGCGGCCGCAAGGGCGCCGTCGTCGCGATCGAGCCGCAGACCGGCAAGGTGCGCGTGATGGTCTCGATCCCTGAGTACGACGCCAATCTCGTACCCAGCGATTTCGGGCGCCTCAACAGAGATCCGAACAAGCCGCTGCTCAACCGCACGACGCAGGAGCTGTACCCGCCCGGCTCGACCTTCAAGGTCGTGACGGCGACGGCGGCGCTCGACAGCGGCGAGCTCACACCCGAGTCGATCATCGACGGCTCCTCTCCGAAGGAGATCTCGGGCGTGCCGCTCTCGAACGCCGGCGGCACCAGCTTCGGGCCGATCTCGTTCACCGACGCGCTCACCAACTCCGTCAACACCGTCTTCGCCCAGGTGGGTGAGCAGATCGGCCGCCGCACGCTCGTCGAGTACATGAAGCGCTACGGCTTCTACGCCGATCCGCAGCTCGACTATCCCGACGAGCAGATGATCCCGAGCGGCATCATCAACGGCGACGGCGACTATGTCGAGAATGGCTTCGACGTCGGGCGCGTGGCGATTGGGCAGGGTGGTCTCGAGGGCGAGGTCCGTGCCGCGCCCATACAGATGGCGCAGGTTGCGGCGGCCGTGGCCAACGGCGGACGCCTCATGAGGCCGCAGCTGACCGACCGCATCGTGCGCAAGGACGGTCGCGTGGCCGAGCGCATCGAGCCCGACCTGCAGTCGACGGTCATGAAGCCGGAGACCGCCGACGAGCTGACGGCGATGATGAGCCGCGTCGTCGAGGAGGGCACGGGCACGGCGGCAGCGCTTGCCGGCATCACGGTCGCGGGCAAGACCGGCACCGCTGAGGTCGGCGCAAACCGTGAGTTCACCCAGCCTTGGTTCATCGCCTTCGCCCCCGTGGAGAACCCGCGCATGGCGATCGCCGTGACGGTCGAGCGGACAACCGGCCAGGGTGGCACCGTGGCGGCTCCGATCGCGAAGACCGTGCTCGAGGCGCTGCTGGGAGGCGGCGGATGACCGAGGTCGCCACCGGCGCGCTCGTAGACGGCCGTTACCGCATCCTGCGGCGCATCGGCTCGGGCGGCATGGCGGACGTGTACGCCGCCGAGGACACGCACCTCGGCCGTGAGGTGGCGCTCAAGGTCCTGCACCGCCGCTTCGCCCAAGACCAGGAGTTCGTCGAGCGCTTCCGGCGCGAGGCGAAGGCCGCCGCGGGCCTCTCGCACCCGAACGTGGTGGGCGTCTTCGACCGCGGCGAGCACGAGGGCACCTACTACATCGCGATGGAGTACCTCACCGGGCGCACGCTCAAGGAGATCGTGGCGAGCGAGGCGCCACTGCCACAGCAGCGCGTGGTCGACCTGGGCGTGCAGATCCTGCACGCCGCCGGCTTCGCGCACCGCCACGGCGTGATCCACCGCGACTTCAAGCCGCACAACGTGATCGTCGACGAGCAGGGCCACGCGAAGGTCACCGACTTCGGCATCGCGCGCGCCGGCGCATCCGAGATGACGGAGACCGGCTCGATCATGGGGACGGCCCACTACCTCTCCCCGGAGCAGGCCCAGGGGCATGCCGTGACCGCCGCCTCCGACCTCTACTCGATCGGCGTGATGCTCTACGAGATGCTCGCGGGCAGGCTGCCCTTCGAGGGCGACAGCGCGGTCGCGATCGCGCTCAAGCACCTGTCGGAGCAGCCCGCGCCGATCTCGGCCCTGCGTCCTGATGTCCACCCGGCGCTCGAGGCCGTCGTGATGGCGGCGCTCGCGAAGGACCCGGCACAGCGCTGGCAGTCGGCCGACGACTTCGCCGACGGGCTCGAGGCCGCACGCGCGCAGATCGACGCCGCCGGGAACGGTGGCCAGTCGACGAGCGCATTCGCGCCGATCCCGCTGCCGGCCGCGGTCGATCCCGACGCCGACGGCGAACGGCCTCCGCTGGCGCCGGTCACGGCACCCGATCGGGAGCGCAAGCGGCGATGGCCCTGGTTCACCATCGGCCTGCTGGCGCTGGCGCTAGTCGGCTTCCTCATCTGGCTGATCGCGAGCGGGGAGCTCGCCACCGAGAAGAGGGACGTTCCGCGCGTGACCCAGCTCCAGCTCGTGGAGGCACGGGCGAAGCTCGAGCGGGCCGGCTTCGAGGTCGACGAGACCCGCGTGCGCAGCGCGCAGCCCTTCGACCAGGTGCTGGACCAGGATCCGAATCCGGGCGAGGAGGCCGAGGTCGGCTCGACGGTCACGCTGGAGGTCTCGGACGGCCCGGGCGAGGTGCTCGTTCCCGCGGTGGCCGGCCTGCCCCAGGCCCAGGCGATCAAGGAGCTCGAGGACGCCCGCCTCAAGGTCACGCGCGATCTCGAGTTCTCGGACGACGTGCGCAAGGGCCTGGCGATCCGCACGGTGCCGCGCGAGGGCGAGGAGGTCACCGTCGGCACGAGGGTGCGGCTGCTGGTGAGCCAGGGGCCCGAGCTGGCGACGGTCCCGGACGTAGTCGGGTTGTCACGCTCGTCGGCCGATTCCCGTCTGCGGGCCGAGGGTCTCGGCGTCGCGGTCCAGGAGCAGGAGTCCGAGGAGCCGGAGGGAACCGTGATTGCGCAGGATCCGGCCGGCGGCAGCTCGGTCGAGCAGGGAGCCACAGTCACGATCACCGTCTCCACAGGCATTCCGCAGGCGAGCGTCCCGAACGTGGTTGGGCTGAGCGCGGCGGACGCGGCGACCCAGATCGGCAATGCCGGGCTCGTGCCCGCCCAGCGTGAGCAGACCGTCACCGATCCCGCCGACGATGGCGTCGTTGTCGACCAGCGGCCCGGCGCGGGCACGGAGCTCGACGAGGGCGACGAGGTCGTGATCATCATCGGCGTTCTCGAAGAGACCGACACGCTCGAGGACACGGAGCCTCAGCAGGAGCCGTGAGGAGGGCGCCGTGAAGGTCGCCGTCCTGTCGGGCGGCCGCTCGAGCGAGCATGACGTCTCGCTGGCGTCGGGCGCCGCCGTGCGCGACGGCCTCGTCGCGGGCGGGCACGAGGTGCTCGACATCCGCCTGACGAACCAGGGGCGCTGGCTCTTCGGGGGCGACCCGCTGCCGCTCGAGCCCGGCGCCGGCCTGCTCGGAGCCGAGGTCGTGTTCCCGGTTCTGCACGGGCCCTTCGGCGAGGACGGGACCGTGCAGGGGCTGCTGGAGCTGCTCGACCTGCCCTATGTCGGGGCGGGTGTGACGGCGTCGGCGGTCGCGATGGACAAGGCGTTGTTCAAGGACCTGATGGCGGCGCACCGCGTCCCCCAGGTGGACTACGTCGTCGTGCGCGAGGGCATGCCGGTCACGCTGCCGCCGCCCGCCTTCGTGAAGCCGGCGCGGCTCGGCTCGTCGGTCGGGATCGGCAAGGCCTGGTCCGAGACAGACCTCGACGCGGCGCTCGCACACGCCTTCGAGCACGACCCGGTCGCGCTCGTCGAGCGCTTCTCCGAGGGCATCGAGGTCGAGTGCTCGGTGCTCGGTCATCGCGACCCGATCGCGTCGCAGCCCGGCGAGATCTCCCTCGTGAGCGCCGACTGGTACGACTACGAGGCCAAGTACGAGCCGGGCGGGATGGAGCTCGTGATCCCGGCGCGGCTGACGGAGGAGCAGCTCGCGGAGGTGCGCCGGCTCGCCGTCGAGGTCTTCAAGCTGATCGACTGCTCGGGGATGGCGCGAGTCGACTTCTTCGTCGAGGACGGCGCCGTCCTCGTCAACGAGCTCAACACGATCCCGGGTTTCACGCCGACGAGCGTCTACGCGAAGCTATGGGAGGCGAGCGGGGTGCCGTACGTCGAGTTGCTCGACCGGCTGCTGGCGCTCGCGCTCGAGCGCCACGAGGAGGAGCGCCGCTACCGCTACTAGCCGCCCTCGGTCTGCGAGAGGCGCAGCTCCTCGATCTTGGCCTTGCCCTCATCGGGTGGAAGCTCGGAGATCCACACGAGATAGTTCTGGAACTCCTGGCCCTGGCCTAGATCGAGCTGGAACACCTGGCGCTCGCGAACGCGCTCGGTGCTGCTGACCTTCCTCCAGCCGCGCAGCGACCCGGGCACCGTGTTGGAGGCGTACACGGCGGCCCGGAAGCCCGGCGTCGATGTCACGAGCGAGAGCCGCCGCGCCGGGATCGGCCTGCCGGCGTCGACGTACAGGCCGACGCCGCCTTTGTTCGCGCCCTCGAAGCCGGCCTCGTAGGTCTCGGTGTCCCAGGCGGTGTTCGGTTGGCCGTCGAGGACGAGGTTCGCCGCCTCGGGCGACTCCTCGCCGTCGTCGCCCTCCGGGTCGTAGTCGCTCGCCGCATCGCCGGGGAGCTGCACGCGCTCGAGCCCAGGCGGCTCCGCCACCACCGGTCCGGCGCCCGGGCCCTTCTCCGCGCGCGACGCCAGGAACCAGACCGCCACACCGACGAGCGCGAGCAGCAGCAGCGTCAGGAAGATGACGCGCTTGGGATGGCGCAACCGCACCGGGGCGAAGTCGGCGGTGTCGTCCGAGAGCGTGCGCAGCACGGTCGTGGCCTCGCCGGTCGCCTCGCCGGGGCGGGCCGCCTCGATCGCGAGCACCC
>Ga0081538_10005729_pt1 | contig 11099 bp, 7 predicted proteins | sample TabmetS5T2R1_FD_71022 | JGI IMG/M metagenome (GOLD analysis project Ga0081538, IMG submission 71022) | Tabebuia heterophylla rhizosphere microbial communities from the University of Puerto Rico - S5T2R1 | ecosystem: Host-associated > Plants > Roots > Rhizosphere ...
CGGCCGTCGTCCTCGACCACCACCGGCCGCTCCCCCCGGCCGGCGCTATCGGTGCTGGTGCGCTGGGCGGTGCGCAGCGGCCCCAGCACCTGCCGCACCCGACCCTCACGGACCCCCAGCAGGCGGGCCACCTCGGCGAACGCGAGCCGTTGGCCGCCCTCGGCCTCCCACAGCCGCCACAGCTGCTCGATCCGTTGGGCGCTGGTGAGCGAACCGCCGCGGAGCGCGGTCAGGGTGCCGCGCACATAGTGCTCGCTCACCCCGACCTCCCGGGCCACGGCGGCCGGGTCCAGCGGCTCACCCCGGGCGACCTCACGTTGCTGGAAGCGCTGCTCGATGCGCTCCAGCGCCGACCCTGGTGGGTGGCGGTCGTAGCGAGAGGGTCGGCCGCCGCCGCCGTAGGCGGCCTGCAACGCCTGGAGCTGCTCGGAGGTCGGTCGGCCGTGGCTGGTCGGCTCGGCCCGGAGGCCGGCCAGCCGCCGGTCGCTCTGTTGACCGGCGCGGAGGGTGTGCAGCCATTGGCGGGCGACCGTGCTGGTGGTGCCGACCTCGGCGGCCAGCGCGGCCGGGTCGAGTGGCTGGCCGCCGGCGAGTTCGCGGGCAAGGTAGGCGTCGGTGAGCTGGTCGCGGACCAGCCGGCCGCGCAGCTCGGCGAGCTCGGGGTCGCGCTGGCGATGTTCGCGCAGCACCCGGACCAGGTCGCGGGCGAACCCGGGGGCCACGCTGACTTCGTCGGCGAGGGTGGCCGGGTCGACCGGCTGGCCGGCGTCGACCTCACGGGCCAGCCAGGTGTAGGCGATCCGCTCCCACGCCGGCCGCGGATCGGCCGGCCGCTCCTGGTCGGGCCGGTCGGCGAGGATGCCGGCAGGCTCCACGTCGAGGGTCATCGCCGGCCCCCGTCCCGCTCGGGCCAGACCACCCGCGCTGCGGCCTTCCGGGTCTGGGCGCGGTCCTGGCGGCGCTGGATGCGTTTGAAGGCTCGTTCGGTCTTGCGACCAAGGCGCCGCTCGGTCCGCACCTGCCGCCGGGCCGCGCGGTCCTCGACCCGCTGGCGGCGGGCCTGCTCGCGGTGCTCGTAGAAGGGCCGCAGCCGGACCGGGGTCGGTCGCAGATGCCCATAGAGCAAGACGCCCTCGCCGGGACGCAGGCGGCGCAGGTCCTCCACCGGCAGCAACGGCCGATACTGCGTCGACTCGTTGAGGGAGTGGCGGCCGTCCGAGCCCATCGAGCGGTTCCGGTCGACCAGGGCCTGGTCGCCGATCAGCCGGGCCCCCAACTCCAAGGCGGACAGGTCGGCCAGGCCGGAGAGGAACAGCTTGGCCCGGTGGTTGTTGAGGATGGTGGAGGCCTTGGGGCCGTAGCGGGCCTCCAGCTGGCTCTTGTCATGCCACACCGTGACCAGCTGGATGCCCTGGCCTCGGGCCGTGGTCGCCAGCACGTCCAGGTCGGACAGGGCCGCGCAGTTGCCGGCCTCATCCAGGAACAGCCCCAGCCGCGGCTGAAGCATCCCGTCGGGCGCCAGGGCGGCCTGCTCTTGGGCGGCGGCCACCACCTGCTGGGTGATCGTCTCGAACAGGGGTCGGAGGAGCCGTTGCTGGTGGGCCGGGGCGTACAGGTAGATGGTGTTATCCCCGGACAAGAACTGCTCCAGCTCCAGGTCGTGCCCCTCGGTCGAGGCGCTGACCCGTTCGTTCCCGTAGACGGCCAGAATCTCCTCGGCCGTCGCATAGAGCGAGTCCACCGCCCGGTCGGTGCGGTACTGGCTGGACTCCCAGGCATCCACCGCCGCCGGCACCGCGGCGGCCGCCAGGATCTCCTTGACCTCCTGGTCCTCGCGGCTGTCCAGCCAATGCAGGACCTCGGCCATCGTGAGGCCTTTGGTGGCGGCGGCGAACAGCATGGGGGCCAGGAACTTGGTGCCCATGGTCTTCCAGAACCGGTGCTCGGGGCGTTGCTCCTCGGTCGGGGTCTGCTCGATCGCGTTGGCCAGCATGACGGCCATCTGCTGGGCCCCCGCCCAGGTCCCACAGGAGGCCAGCGGCGACCATTTGGCGGCCTGGACGCCGGAGGCGCCCAGGGGGTCGATCACCACCACCTGCCCCAGCCGCGCCCGATGGGCCATCGTCGCCCGCAGCAGGTCCGGCTTCACCGACGTTGCGACCAGCGGCCCGGACCACTCCAGCACCCCAGGGATGACCAGGGCGGAGGTCTTGTAGCTGCCGGTGGGGCCGAACACCAGGACCGAGTGGCAGTCCTCGGCCGCCAGCAGCCGCCCGAACGCGCCTGGGGTGCGGCCCAGGATCACCCGGCCGGGTTCGGGCTCCCCCACGGTGAGCAGCCGCAGCTCGCGACCGCTGGCCCAGACCGCGCCGGTATGCTTCGCCGACCGTGCGTGGCCAGGCCGATGGCCGGCGGCCCGGCCCGGCAGGTGCCGCAGGACCGCGGCGGTTCCACCGGACAGGCCGCCGACCAGCCCGGTGAAGGTGGCGTACATGCCGGCCGGGCCGGGCAGCGGCTCGCGCACGTCGGCTGGCCAGGCCAGGGCGGGGTCGCTCCAGTGCTGGGGCAGGTGCCAGAGGATGTGGGCGACGTCGGCCGGGGAGAGCTCCAGCCAGGTGTGGCCGAAGGCAAGGCTGGCGACCTGCCCGGTGGCCCACACCAGCGCCCCGGCGCCGGCGGCAGCGCCACCACCGACGGCGAGGAGCTGGTCGCCGGGGCTGCTGAACGGCGGGGCGTCCGGCGACCGATGCCCGCCGGGAGGAAACGGTGGCCAGGTGTCATGCCACATCCGACCCACCCCCCACCGTCGGCTCGCCGTGGTCGCGCTGGAGAGCGGCGCGCCACTCCTCCGGGTGCAGCGCGATCAACGCGCGCAGCGCGGCGTTGCGCCGCCGGCGCGAGCGACGCGAGATCGCCCGCTGGCAGTTCTTGCAGTAGCCGGACGGTGCGCCGCTCGGGGTCGTGTAGAAGTCGGACAGGGGCTTCCTAACACCGCAGGCAGGACACCGCTTGTGGGTCCGTGCCGGGGCAGGCACCGCAGGGTTAGGCTGGTCGTGCATCTGACGGGTTCCTTTCACCGGGGTTCTCTGCTCGGATGCAGGCCCGGGGCGGTGGCACGCCCCGGGCCGCCACCAGGACAGTTACGGGGGAACCCCAGCCGGCAGTGGCTCACTGGTGGACACGAGAAGCCGCGCCACGTAGACGAGCGTCGCCGGGTCGGTTATGTGGTCCGGGAGGTCTTGAGCCCCGCCGGGATCGCACGGCCTGCACTCGCGCAAGGGATGCGAGGTTGGCTGCCAGCGCCTCGCGTGGCCGTGGGCGATGAACACGACGGGCGTCGTCCGGGACCAGCTGGGCGCCGAATTTGTGCTGTCCCGGAGCCACGGATGTATGCGAGACGGGAGCCTCAGCCATCATGAGGAACCTTGGTCAGTACGGACGATGGTAAAGCGCTGTAGGCGATCTGACAATCATTATAGGCAACCTGTCGAGCACAACGAACAGCGACGAAAAGCAGGTGGGCCATACTTCGGGGGACCGTTCGACCCGCGAGGGAGCAGCCTTGCCGACCGCAGCGCAGAAAGACGAGTTCCGGCGCATGCTCGTCGAGACCCGTACCAGGCGCCGGCTGTCGCAGCGCCAACTTGGCAGAGCTGCCGGGGTGAGCAAGGCGGCCGTGTCGCAATGGGAGGTCGGCCGTTCGCTGCCGGTCCCCGCGAAAGTCCCCAAGCTGGAGCGTGCCCTGGAACTGGAGCCTGGCACCCTGTCCCGATTGCTCGGCTATCTTCCGATCACCAGCGGCGACGACAAGACCACTCTGGACGTGATCGAGGCCATCCGCCGGGATACCCGCCTCGGAGAGCACGGCCAAGAACTCCTCATTGCCATGTACCGGCAGCTCGTCAGACAGCACGAGGCCGGGGCTACGTCGGGATAGCTGAGCGGACATTGGCGCTCCATTAGCGACTGACCTGTTCCGCCCCAAGCTTCCCGTCTAAGTTTTACGGCGGGAAGCTGGCAAGAAGGACACCGACGGACACGCTTGTCCCTCCCGTGTCCGCTCATCGGAGGCGCCGATCGTGGACGACGACCGGCCTGCTTGGGCGCTGTGGCTCCAGCAGCAACGACACGAACGCAACTGGTCATGGCGCCGGCTGGCCCGCGAGCTGCGGCAACGGGCCGACAAGCGAGGCTGGCGCCTGCCCAGCGACGACGACCTCATCCGCATGATGCGCCGATGGGAGCGGGGCGAGCACAAGCCTGGCGAGCGCTACCGCGAACTGCTCGCCGAGGTCTACGACGACTCGGCCCCCGATGAGTTGCAGCCTGAGTCCATAATGGACGACATGCAGCGCCGACCCTTCCTCAGAGGCCTTGGAGCCTTCATCGGCATGGCGGCCGCATCTGCCTTTATCGAGCCGTGGGAGCGGCTGTCGCATGCGCTGCGGCACCCAAGCCGCGTTGACCGGGCGACAGTCAACAGCCTTGAAAGGCTCACCGTCATGCTGGAGAGCCGAGAATCCCAAGAGAACCCTCGTGCGCTTCTTGGCCCGGTCGAAGGCCACCTGGGCAACGTGGTAACGCTGCTTGCCGGCTCGCCGCCGCTGCGCCCACAGCTCTGTTCAATCGCGGGCGAGACGGCCGCGCTCGCAGGCTGGCTCGCCTGGGACATCGAGGACCGTCCGGCCGCCGCTGGCTACTTCCGCGTCGGCATCGATGCCGCCAAGGAGGCCAACGACCGAGCGCTTGGCGCCTACCTCGTGGGCAGCTCCTGCGTGCAGCCGGCCTACAGGGAACGACCCTACGCGCGGCTGCGGCGGCTCCAAGGCCGAACCCACGGCTTCGCCCGCTCCGACGCCTCGCCCAGCACCCGGGCGTGGCTGGCAACCCTTGAAGCCGAGGCACATGCCCTCGCGGGCGATACCAGCAACTGCCTTTGCGCCTTCGATGAGGCCGAGGCCGCCATGAGTCGGGCGGGGGGCGAGGACGAATGGCGCCGGCCCCGCGTCGCCTTCTTCGATCGCAACTACCTCGCTGGCGAGCGAGGCGTGGCGCTGGCTCGGCTTGGACAGCCGGACGCCGCGCAGGACATGCTGGCACCGGCGCTAGCCTCCCTGGACCCGACTGCGGTCAAGACCCGGCCGCGGCTGCTCGCAGCGCTTGCAACGGCACATGTGCAGAAAGGCGACGTTGAGAGGGCATGCGAACTCGGCGTGGAAGCCCTTGGGATCGCTGCGCAGCAGGAGGTTCAGCCGAACCTCCAAGACGTGCGAAAGCTCCGGCTTGACCTTGAACCTTGGCGGGACAGCCAGGCGGTCAAGGACTTGGACGAGCAGCTCCGAGCCGTCGGTGCCGCTTAGCGACGTCTGGACTTGCGGCTATCGAGCGGGTGTTGGACTTACCCATGAACGCATCCTGAAAGGAAAATCGCCCCGCGTACCAACGGGCTCCGCCGCACCGAGAGCCGAGCTTGGCCGGGCATGCCCGATTCTCATCCCTCGTGGCGGCCCCCGGCCATGGGGGTCTTATCAGCAATCGGGGGCTTACCGCTGTGCAACCCTGCGTTTTCGCAGGTGGTGCGCGACCGTAAGGGGCGAAGTAATGCGCTCTTACCATCCCGCCCGACCAGCGCACGAATAGAACACGCGGCCGCGGACAAGCTAGAGGACCAATTCGTTGCTGGCAAGGTGATGGGGCTGCCGGGTGGGCGCGGCAGCCCCATCACACGGCGTGACCGCGACCGTGATCAGGTCGACTGGCCGACCCGGGTGCTGCGGCCGGGCCGCGTGGCGGCGTGCACCGCCAGCCCACCCGCCAGGGCGAGGGCCGCGGCCAGGAACCCGAGCGACGCCAGGCGCCAGCCTGGCCGTCCGTCCCGTTCGACCGGCCGCGCCGGGACGTTGGTCTGGTCGCGCCAGGGCTCACCGACCTGGCCTTCGGTCGGTGGCCGCCGGGCATCGCCGGCCACCTCGGGCGCAGCCGATGCGACCTGGGGCTGGTGCCAGGCCTCCCCGACTTGGCTTTGGGTGGGCGGCCGCCGGGCGGCCTGCTCGTCGGTGGGCTGGGCGTGGGCGACGGCGGTCATGGCGGCCAGGGTCATGGCGGCCAGCGTGACCGCGACGATGCGTGTGCGGGTGCGTCTGGACATGGTCGTCCTCCAGTTGGTCAATTGGCGCTGTGTGGGCGGTCGGCTGGCTGGTCGGCGGTCCCGGCTGGCCACCGGGTCCACTGCCACCAGCCACGGCCCAGCCGCCACCGGCGCCGACGCGGCGGACGGGTGCGGCCTACTAGCCGCGCATGGTCGGCCTGCTCGTGCCGTTCGGTGATGCGCTGCTCGGCCAGGGCCTGGCTCAGCCCGGCATGCTGGTTGTGCATGGATCTCATCCCTTCCCGCAGCTCAGCCGCATTGCTTGTTGCAGGCTCAGGATGGGCCGGGAGCGCGCCGTCCGAATCTGGCACCTGCCATACGTTCGGCGCAGGCCTGTTCCCTATCTTTGGTCGCTGGCTCCTACGGCCGCCGTTCCGCTCCGGCCGGCCACAGGCGATAATTCCGGCGAGATGGGCGGCCGCGTGGCGAGCCCGACCTTCGTCGGCCGTGTCGAGGAGCTAGAGCTCCTGGAGGCGGCCAGGAGGTGGGCCGCAGATGGCGAGCCAGCCGTCGTCCTGGTGGGGGGCGAGGCCGGCATCGGCAAGACCCGCCTGGTGGCCGAACTCACCGCTCGGTGCGGCGCCGACGGGACCCGGGTGCTGGTCGGCCGCTGTGTGCCGGTCGGCGATGGCGCCCTGCCGTACGCCCCGATCGTGGAGGCCCTGCGGATCCTGCTCGGCGATGTCGGGGTGGCCGCCCTTCGGGAACTGGTCGGCCCCTCCTGGCCGGAGCTGGCCCGCGTGCTTCCCGCCCTGGGGGCGCCGGACCGCACCGACCAGCCCGACCAGGCCGCCCAGTCGCGCCTGTTCGAGCTGCTGCTGTGGCTGCTGGGGCGGCTGGGCGAGCAGGCCCCGCTGATGCTGGTGGTGGAGGATCTGCACTGGGCCGACCGCTCCACCCGCGACCTGCTGGCCTTCCTGGTCCGAAACCTCCGCCGCGAGCGGGTCCTGGTGGTGGTCACCTACCGCAACGACGAGCCGGGCCAGCAGCGGCTGGGGCCGTATCTGGCCGAGCTGGACCGCGGCGGCCCGGTCCAGCGCATCGAACTGGCCAGGCTGGACCAGGTCCAGACGGGGGCCCAGCTGGTTGGCATCCTGGGGGCGGCACCGGCCGCTCAGCTGGTGGAGGACGTGTTCGCCCGGTCGGAGGGCAATCCGTTCTTCACCGAGGAGCTGCTGGCGGCCGTGCGGGCCGGCTCGGGCGAGCTGCCGGCGACCCTGCGCGATCTGCTCCGCGGCCGGGTCCAGGCGCTGCCCGAGCAGGCGCGGCAGGTGCTTGCGGTGGTTGCGGTGGCCGGCCGGCGGGTGTCCCACCGGCTGCTGGCCGCCGTGGCCGGCCTGACCGATCGCCAGCTCGATGGCGCGCTCCGGGAGGCGGTCGCCAGCCAGCTGCTGGTGACCCGACCCGGCCAGGACGGCTACGACGTCCGTCACGCCCTGCTCCGCGAGGTGATCGACGCCGACCTGCTGCCCGGCGAACGAGCCCGGCTGCACGCCGACCTGGCCCAGGCCCTTACCGGGCGGCCTGAGCTGGCCGATGGCCCACCCGCGGTGGCGGCCGCCGAGTTGGCCGCCCACTGGGACGCAGCCGGCGAGCTGGAGCGTGCCCTGCCGGCCGCGGTCGAGGCCGGGCTGGCCGCCGAACGCGCCTACGCCTTCCCCGAGGCCCAGCGGCACTACGAGCGCGCCCTGGAGCTGTGGGCGCGGGTGCCACAGGCGGCCGAGCTCGCCCCGCTCGACCGGATCACGCTGTTGGAGCGGGCGGCCCAGGCGGCCCACTTGCTTGACGAACATCCGCGGGCGGTCGAACTGGTCCGGGAGGCGCTGGCCAGCGTGGACCTGGCGGCGGATTCCGCCCGGGCCGGCCTGCTGCATGAGCGGCTCGGCCGCTACCTGTGGATGAGCCTTGATGAGGCCGCCCTGGCCGCCTACCAGGAGGCGGTCCGGCTGGTCCCGGCCGAGCCGCCATCGGCCGAGCGGGCCAGGGTGCTGGCCGGGTACGCCCAGGTCTTGTACCTGCAGGCCAGGGACGCGGAAGGCGGGCGGGTGGCGGAGGAGGCGCTGGCCGTGGCCCGCAGCGTCGGCGCACGGTGGGAGGAAGGCCAGGCCCTCGGCCTGGTCGGGGTGAAGCTCGCCGACCAGGGTGATCTTGACGGTGGGCTCGCCCTCCTGCGCGAGGCCCGGCGCATCGCCGAGGAGCAGGCCGACGTGGAAGGGCTCGCTATGGCCCACGTCATGATGACCTGGGGCACCTTTGAAGGCGGCCGGCTCGAGGAGGGGCTGGCGGCTGCCCTTGATGGCGCCGAGGCCACCGGCCGCCTCGGTTCCCCAGCGTGGCGCGATTTCTTGGAGCAGCAGGCCGCCCTGTTCGAGTTCCCACTCGGCCGCTGGGAGGAGGCCGACCGGCACCTGCGCGCTGTCCTGGAGCGAGACCGGCTCACCGGCCCCAAGGGCGTCCACACCCGGTGGCAGCGCGCCAGGCTGGACATCGCCCGCGGCGACTTCGCCGCTGCGCGCCGCTGGCTCCAGGAAGCCGAGCAGCAAGCCGCAACCGCCAGCCGTGCCCAGTTCGACGCGCAGTTCGCCGGCCCGCTCGCCATCGCCCGCACAGAGCTGGCGCTGTGGGAAGGCCGCGACCACGACGCCTTCCAGGCCAGCAGCGAGGGACTAGCGGCACTGGCCCCTACCCTACCCGACGAAGGCGCCGACTCGATCCTGGCCGACTCGATTCTGTTCGCGCTCGGCCTCGCGGCCGCCGCCAACAAGGCCGAACGGGCGTCCGCCCGCCGCGCCACGGACCAGGCCCAGGCCGCACGGCGCGACGGCGACCAGCTCCTGGCCCGCCTGCAGGCACTCGCCGACGCCGATGCCTCCTTCGCCATGACGCCCGCCGTGCTGGCCCAGTGCCGAGCCGAGCATTCCCGCCTGCACGGCCACCCCGACCCGGCTGGCTGGGCGGCGGGGGCGGCGGAGTGGGAGGCGCTCGGCCAGCCCTACCCGGCGGCCTGCGCGCGCTGGCGGGAGGCCGAGGCGCTGTTGGCCACCAAGGCACCCAGGGCCCGAGCCGAGCAGGTGCTGGGTGCTGCGTATGCGGTGGCGGTCCGGCTGGGGGCGGTGCCGCTGCGGCGCGAGCTGGAGTTGCTCGCCCAGCGCGGCCGGGTGCGGCTGGAGGCACCTGCCGAACCGTCAGCGGCCGCGGCGGAGGCGCCCTCGGTTGCCGCCTCGCTGGGGCTGACCCGGCGGGAGGTGGAGGTGCTGGCGCTGGTCGCCGCCGGGCGAACCAACCGGCAGATCGGCCAGGCACTGTTCATCACTCCCAAGACGGCCAGCATCCACGTCTCGCGGATCCTCGCCAAGCTCGGGGTCGCCGGCCGTGGCGAGGCGGCCGCGGTCGCCCACCGACTCGGCCTCGACAAGCGATGATCCGCGTCGGCCGTGGCGGCGGCTCTTCCTTGGCGTGGTAGGTGACCTCAAGTTGGCAGCACCGACCTCAGCATCCCGAGGCTCTGGCTACTCGCTGCTCGCCCTGCCGCGTCGACGTCAGCACGCAAGTAATGCGCTCTACCACCGCTGTGCATCAGAGACGCAGGTCCGGGAAGTGAGCCGGATGGCCGGCAAACGTACTGGTCAGCGAACCATGCGGCTGCTGGAAGGGTCCGACTCCCGTCGACTCCTTGCTGGTCCATGGGAGTCGACTGAGTCCAGGGGACCGGACGGCGTTTCCGCTGGTCAGAGGCCAAATGGTGGGCCTGGGAGGAGTTGAACCTCCGACTTCATCCTTATCAGCTAAATGCCGGTAACCGCTGTGCGGACCGCCGTTCCTGCAGGTCACGCTCGACCGTCAGGGCCCAAGGTATGCGCTCAATCCGCCCACTGGTATGCGTTCATCGATCGCGGCGTTGACAGTGCTGACTAGCGGACCGCACGCGCCGATGGTATGCCTCCGCTGCGGCCGGCCCGCTGAACGGTTTCCGCTGGCCGATCTGTGGTCCTGACCGATGCCGGCGAGGGTTTCACGGATCGGGTCGCCGGCTCCAGTTCCGCGGGTTAGCGCGTGAGATGAAGGGCAGCGGCGGCGCGTGCCGGGTCAAGCTGGCCGAAGCGGCGCACGGCCTGGCCGGTGGGCAGGGTCTCCACGATCACGCCGCGCTCCTGGAGCTGTCGGAGCGTGTCGGGATCGGGCCCGCATGCGGCCGTCGGCGCCGACGACCAAGTGGGTAGGGAGTTCGTCCAGGACCTCGGCAAGGTTGTCGAGGGCGAGCGCGGGTATGAGTACGTAGGCGCTGATCAGGCGGGCTGCGCGACGGCCCTGCTCTCCGAACTGTTCAGTCAGCACAGGCCGCGGTACTTGGCCCACTGACCCTGCCCGAAATGGGTAAGCGGGCCGACGACCGCGCATGCCAGCGTGCGCCAGGAGTCCGGGTTCACGTCGAGCAGGATCGTGGCGTTGCGCGCGCCGACCGCGAGACTGCCGCCGTCTGGGCTGAAGGCCAGTCCGCTGCCTAGTTGGCCGCGCTGCCTGGTGTCCGCGACGAGCTGGCCGGTCGTGTCGTAGAGCAGCACGGTGCCGTCCTCGGCCGACGAGGCGAGCAGTCCTTGCCGGTTGAACGCCACGGCGAGGACGGCACGGGTATGGTCCGTCAGCCTCGGCAGCACTTGCCAGGGACGCAGCGACGGGCGGAGCTCGAAACGGTCAATACCCCCGTCGGAGTCGCCGGCGGCGACGGTCGCCCCGTCCGCGCTGAAGGCCACGCTGGACACCCAGACCGACCTCGACACGAACACGGGGTCCAGGGGATCCTGCATGTCCCAGACGGCCACGCCCCAGCCGCCGGCGGCGAGCCGGTGGCCGTCCGGGCTGAAGGTCAGGCTGGTCGGACCTGGTCCGTTGAAGAACCACCTGGTGTGCGGCAGCCCGAGCCGGCGGGCGGTGTCCTGCCCCTTCACATCCC
>Ga0081538_10005730_pt1 | contig 11098 bp, 8 predicted proteins | sample TabmetS5T2R1_FD_71022 | JGI IMG/M metagenome (GOLD analysis project Ga0081538, IMG submission 71022) | Tabebuia heterophylla rhizosphere microbial communities from the University of Puerto Rico - S5T2R1 | ecosystem: Host-associated > Plants > Roots > Rhizosphere ...
CACTACATCTTGTACCTCAATTGTAGTGCCTTCCAGTCTTTGTAATATGGTATTGATTTTTTCAATTTTTCCGGATTTTGAGTCAAAATAAGCAACCTCTGTCATCAGCCCATATGTCTTGGTCCAAATCGCTTGGGTCAAACTTATGGTATTCCATCGTCTCTCTCGATTTTCCTTTATCTTATTCGCCTTCTTCTCTTTAATTGTATTCTCATAGTTTTCCAGTATCTTGAATCGTCTCTCAAACAAGAAAATAAAGATAGGAATGATCAAGGTTGTCATTATTGCTCTGAAAGTATCCGATTGTATATATCCCCAGAGAGTTGCATATTGTGGTTGTGAAGGTGTGCTTGTCACCCTTTGATTCTCTACGTAAGCGTTCCAAAAAATTAGGTTCAGTATAACCATCAGGGCGACTGGCAAAATTATCCATAGGCGAATATTTCCAACGAGAAAGCTCCGGGGTGCGGGCGAGGACACACCCGGTCACATAAAGCTACGATAAAAGATTTTCCCTGTAAAAACTGATTTTCACATTAAAAACAATATGGCTATACGATTATTCTTTTTGCTCAGTGTCTGCCTGCCAATGATAATATATTTGAAATCGATGTGGATACGAACATCGTTCTGAAGTCAACTACTAAACTCCCAAAAAGCCCAAACAGTGCTTCCCTCTATCTAGCAGTACTAGGATTTGATAGAAACTGAAGGTTGGGCTCAGGCGAATCTGTCAGCACAGACGCAATATTATGTTGCCTTAGCAGCTCCAGCGCGCCTTCTGTCTGCCAACTTTCATGACAATTCTTAGTTGCCTCCAAATACAACTTTATTAATAAGTGTCATATAACACTGCAGCATGAATGCAAGTCCAATCGGAGCAGAAATGGACCTAAAAAAGGATTTGCAAAGAGAATGCACGCGGTGGATGTATAATACAAAATATTCCATAAATCCCAGCGAAGACAAAGACGGAAAGATAATACAAGATCACCAGCCATGCATCGATGGCGATCCTAAGAAAGGTCGGATATTTCCGAATATTTGGATCTTTACTGGATATTTTAATACACTACTAAAACCTCCAACTATAGATGGCACACCAAAGATCAAGAGGGCAGTTACAATTAAGGATGAGGACAGGATTTTCTGTGAAGTAGGCTCGTCACATGCGGGAGATATTTGGGAACAAAAAAGACTTGCAGCCAAAGGTATTCGCAAATCTTTAATTGATATCGCAAGGTCAATCCAAAATACATATCAGCAGATCAGGCTTACTGTTGACGGAGTTGTAGTAGAACTGGAACCAGTGGAAGTCGGCGCTGGACGTGAAGGTAGCAAGGACGGTCCGATCGAAATAAGTATTCCAGATGATGATCCGGCGTTTAACCCACCTAAACGGTTTCCTCTTGTAAAATATTATGATCATCTGCCCATAAAGGCAAGGGATAAGGCTCTGACAGCGGGGGTGGCTCATATAAGGCTGCTTGGTCCATTTGATGCGGGAACGACTCATATCATCGACATGTATACAAGGTCTGCCGGTGACGAACCCACTGGGGACATACAGTACGAAATTGATGTGAGATATTACGTGACCGTCGAAGGATGATATTTGTTTGTATATCCTGGCGAACTTCGCTAAACGACCCGAAATTCTTCAGAGAAAGCCGATTATTCTGCCCTGCTAATACTGCGGCTGATCTGTACCGTACCTTATCATAGGCTTATGTTTTATCTAAATGGTTAAATAGACAAAAACTGTATACCATTATGAAATGGGAATGTTTGATAGCTTCTGTGTAATGCAATTTATATGTATTAATTTCGTTGCGAGGTCAAATAAGGAATGCGAACCTACGATACGAATAATAAAACGCATGAAATTTTAATTCCAAAAGTTAATCTCAAAGGAGATATCTGCGTTCCTACGGGTGCGAAGGCTATCGTTCTCTTTGCTCATGGGAGTGGAAGTAGTAGGCATAGCACTAGGAATCAATACATCGCGCATGTTCTAAACAGTGCCGGATTTGCAACATTGCTTGTTGACTTGCTTACCCAAGAAGAAAAGGAAATCGACAACAAGACTAGACATATCCGATTCGATGTAAACTTACTCGCTTCACGTCTCAAATCAGTTACGAGCTGGCTTTTACAGGAACCCGGAACACATAATCTTACAATTGGATACTTTGGCTCCAGCACTGGTGCAGCTGCCGCAATTGTTGCAGCTGTTAAGTTCAATGATATTGTAAAAGCGATTGTTACCCGTGGTGGCCGACCGGATCTTGTTGAGGATAGACTTCAGACACTCATGGCTGCGACATTGTTTATCGTGGGTAGCCTAGACAATACAGTGGAGGCTATAAACAGGCGGGCCCTCAATGGGCTAGTGAGAGCTGAAGCGAAAGAGCTGGTAGTGATCCCAGGAGCCGGACATCTTTTCGAGGAACCCGGCAAGATGGAAGAACTTACTAGAGTTGCTCTAGATTGGTTTGAAATGTATCTTTTAAGAACCGGCAAAAAAAAATTCCATCGTAGAGATAGCAGAAATGGTGTTGCTAGGATCTTGCCCATATCTCAGATTAGGCCGGTATTAGGTTTAAGATTCAGAGATCGAATGGCAGCAGGTCAAATGCTTGCGACATTACTTCCTGAATACAAGAATGAAATCCCGGTGATTATTGGCATTCCACGTGGTGGAGTGGTAGTGGCAGATGCTATGGCTGAAAAGTTATCTTATGAATTTGATATTGTAGTTCCAAGGAAGCTTCGAGACCCCATTGATTCTGAAAACGCGATTGGTGCCGTGATGCAAGACGGTTCTGTATATCTTGATCAAAGTCTCATAGCATCAAGGAACCTCTCAGAAGAATTCATAGAGGCAGAGAAACAGGAGCAGAAAAAAGAAATCGATCGCAGGCTTGCATTATATGGCAGGGGAGCAAAAGAATACAGAATCAAAAATAGGACGGTAATTCTTGTTGATGACGGCGCAGCAACTGGTGCCACTTTGGCTGTAGCGGCAAGATGGATAAGACAACAGCAACCTAAGAGGCTAGTGATAGCCGTCCCTGTCATTTCACCCAGAGCGATACATGTGTTAGCTAATGAAGCAGACCAGCTTGAATTCATCAGAAATCCCTCTAACTTTGTTGGAGTCGAACAATTCTATCACGACTTTAGACCTATCTCTGATGAGCAAGTCATGCAGATTATAAAATTTAGATGCTAATCTAGATATAATACGTTCTTGAGCAATATATCGTCGTACATGCTACTGGTTGGGATATACTCATCAGCAATTTCCATGAGCAAGGATAGTAGCATACGCAGATTGATTAGGATATCGATTCTGAAGGAATCTAACATAGTGGACATTCTTGGAATCCCAGAAATGGAGAGAAAATTAGCTCAAAAGGTAAGCAAGATCGCCAAGAATCATGCCGACGAGATGTCATACAATATAGGTGTGAGATTGCTGAATGATGATGATGATGATATCAATCAATACCTAGATGATGTCATCAACGAAATAAAGGCCAAGAAGGCAGAGAACAATGATAGCGAAGAGACCAATCTCAAAAACTTTAATAGCAAGATGGAATGATAGAGTACTTATGGCTAAAATTCTGCTAATTCTTAGGAGTTTGTTAGAGGGAAAGTTGCTCATTGCTATAAACAGAAATATATCATATGATCATCCACACCAGTAGTAAGTAGTACTCTCAAGCTGACGATAATGCTTTACCTTCTTGCTAATAGCGCAATCTAGTAAATTTAATCAAGCTATTCTGACTTTCATCATCCTAGCAAGGAATTGTGGCTATAATGTCTTTTGGGTTTTTGCAGGAAATTCGCTTTGCATCGCATCCATCCTGAAGTAGATGTGTACTTATACCACAGTTATACGCCATGTGCATTCGATCATGGTTTTTCCAAGAGAACAGGCGCCAACAGAATGGATAAGATGTTCGCCTACGGTTAGAGGTTTAAGGAACACCCAGTACCCATCAGAGATCCCATATGTCGGCCCCGGTTTTAGATCGAAAACATTGTTTTCTGGATAATTGATTTCAAAAACATCTGATTGCACACGGTAATTGTCCATACTGTTTAGGCTAATCCCGTCTATTTCGACTTCTTTCCTTGAGATATCATCAATGTCACGTTTGGCACGTGACTTTAGATCCGCATCTGTCTTAAGACAAGGCTCTTCGGTAAATGATGTCTCAAAATTTATGACTGGGAAGAGCAGAGCTTTCCCCGCCGGTATCACATACTGTCGTTCAGATCTTCCACCATAATTGCCGATTAAGAAAATAACATCAGAGTCAGTATTATCTAACACAAAAATTTTTCCTGTCTTGTCAAACCCAGGATTTTTGTCCTTTGGAATGGATAAGACCCACTGCCACCATTCTTCAGTCCACTCTTCCCATGTTTTTCCAAATGGTTTCTCATTTCTATCATAAATGAGGCTATAGGGAGAATTCTGTAATTCACCTACCTTTGAGGCCGTTTCCATGTCCATGAGAATACATAGCTGTTTTATAAGGTTTTGACGGACCGTCCATCATCATCTGACGGAAGCGAGCCTTCACTTACGAAAGCATTAATGAAATTTCTTGCAGGTCCTAAAAAGGAAAGGAGTTGCAATTTTGCATTATAACAAAAACATCACCAGATGTAGCCTACCAGCTCTTAAACAATTACCCTTATGTCGCCTTTCGAGCCTTTGATTAGTTTGCTCTTGTAACTCGCTTCTCATACCTTATTTACGATTATACTGCTTGTGCCCTGAAGTGGGATTTAGTTGTCCTCCTCAACAATCAAAGTGTAGGTCCAGTCTGCTGCGTAATTGTAAATTGGCTTGACAGGATTTGTCACACTAACAGTAAGACGTAACTCGTGCGTACCCGGGTCCAAAGGCTCCAGGAATACAAAGAACCCATTAGCAAAGGCTCTGTACGTGCCAGGTGGTTCGTCGAAAATATTATCTGCTGGTACAGTTATGTTAAAGAATCCTGAATCTATTCTATATTGATCTAAATTCTGGAACGTTCTTCCATCAAGCGTTGCGCTAATAACACCATAATCGTTACCTTCGGTAGCACACCTACGCACGTCTTCATCATTCTGCAATGCGGGGTCGCTACGGTCACACATTCCATCTAGCAGAGCAGCCATAATAGATTTTCCAGCTGGGATGGTGCATGTTCTTTGTTCAGTCCCGCTAAGCACTTCACTCAAGAACCATACAGGGCCGTTTTGTCCGTTTGCACATTTCTCAGGAGTATAATTAACCCTGGGATTTTGAGCCGTAGGTAAAGAAAACTCCCACTGCCAGAGTCTTTGTGCCCACTCCTGATAGGAAATGCCGTACGGAGCAGAATTTGTTGAATACAGACCAGGGTTAATGTTATCACCTTTTACGACGTTAGTTGCTGAGGCTAAGGCTAATGTGAGAGTGAATATTATTCCAGATCTCACCAACACATATCTTCTATATCGCCTCAGTTGAACAAAAAATCCTTTCGCTCCCATCTAAGTCAATAATAGGCGGATCAGTAAATATAAAAAGAATATGGTCAATCTAAATATAAAGAGTCTGTATAAACGTCTAATCTGACTTTTCCCAGGACAGGTTCAAGTGTAGAGGTATCAATAGACTTCATTGATTCAATCAATCAGTTAATAAGTATTGTTTGGTAACAATCATAGTAAGAGGCTGGGTTTGAGTAAATTCCAAAATAAAATCGGCTCCAAGGGCATTTTCATTGTAGTTTCTTTCATAATAATTGCTTTAATAGTAGATACGTCTATCGTCAAGATTTCTGCTATTACAGGTGGATTAAGTTCTGCAAATTCAAGCATCGCGATCTTTGTTGTTATGACTGTAATCTTTGCCGTAGGACAATATCTTATTCTAGGGTTTGTTGGAGGAGTCAGCAAGAAAAATGAGTCGAATGAAAAACTACGGTTGAGCGCTATAGGCAAAATAGTATCAATAATACAATACGTCTTGATAGCAATTTTTGTCTCGCTTATCTTGCAAATGTTGTTCACATCGAGTTACAATGTTCTATTCCTTGAAGTCGGAATTTGGATTAGTTATATCTTAGCCATCGCTTTGTTGGGATTCCTTTCACAACGGTTCCTTTCCTGGTTTAGGTCTCACCATGATCCTGTAGTGTTGGCCTATTCTCTAGCCATTATGATGATTTCAATAAATGCAATATTCACTATCCTTTATGTTAATAATGAACTGAGAAATCAACCCGCGAATATACGACCAGAAATAACACCTATAGCCCCTTATGCCAGTGCGTATGGCATATTCAATTCTGGGTATGTCATAACCTCTTTCATGTCATTTATTTTGACATGGGTTGCCACTGTGCTTTTATTACGTAATTACTCTAGAAAACTTGGCACGGCCAAATATTGGATTCTTGTTAGTATCCCCTTGGTTTATTTTTTGAGCCAATTTCAACCTCTGTTTCTGAACATGTTCGAACCATTTCGTCTTTCTGACCCAATTCTTTTTGGGGTCGTTTACACTTTGTTTTTTAGCGCAACAGTCCCGGCTGGTGCCATTTTATTTGGTATTGCATTTTGGAGTGTAGCACGAAATATGGGTCGCAGTATGGTTAAACAGTATATGATGATTTCAGCATATGGTATGATGCTGTTGTTCTCTTCCAACCAGGCTTCTGGCTTGGTTCTTGCCCCCTATCCGCCATTTGGACTTGTCACTGCCTGTCTCACAGGGCTTTCTTCCTATCTGGTATTACTGGGAATTTACTCTTCCGCGATTTCTGTATCTGAGGATGCAAAGCTAAGGCAATCAATTCGGAAAGCAGCAATGGCCGATTCTAGAATACTTGATAGTATCGGAACAGCCCAGATGGAACAAGAACTGCAGAACAAAGTACTGACAATAGCCAAGAAAGCTTCAAACACAATGACTGAGGAGACTGGAGTTCAGACATCTCTAACGGAAGAGGATATGAAGCAGTATTTAGATGAAGTAATAAAAGAAATCCAGAAGAAGTCCTAAACGACTGGGATATGCTGGAGGTTTTCTCCGAATTCGAGAAGTGTTTCGCTAAATTCTATTCCACCAGCAATTTATTGCAATTCCCTTACTTTTGAATCACTAAATCGCCATGTTGCTGTCCTACAAAGGCTGAAGTCAATAAGTTAAGGCAAAGACGAAATTGAGATAGCAAGCCCAGATTGTTGATGTCTACTTATGTATCCTATATACGCTATTGTTTTATATTTGCTCCCTTTATGAAGAGGCATGTCATATAATGTCAAGGGCAAGTTAACAAATCCCCAAGGTGATCCGATTTCAGGATATACAATTAAGGCATATGACGAAGACCCGTGGTATGCTTTTGGGGATGACGATCTTGGTTCTTCGGTTACACGGGATGATGGCACTTTTACAATAGAATTTAACAAGGCTGCTTTCAAAAAACCTACAGATATACTTGACAAAGAAGAGCCTGAAGTATATCTCGAAATTTATGATCAGGCTGGAAATCCTATCAAAAAAACAGAAATGCTTACAAAACCTAAATCTTCTTCTCAAGAAAAAGAAGGACAAGATAAATTCGAAGTTATTGTTATTGGTTCTGGTTTTGGCGGCACAATCCTCTCCATGTCTCTTGTAAACAAATTTGCAGATGAAGACAAAGCTAAACCTGATAAAGATAAACGTAAAGTGTGTATACTAGAACGCGGTCAGTGGTGGGTTAGTCATGAAGTTCCTGTTAGCCCAGGAGCTCATTCTGTGCATCCAAAAACTAACCCTCGGCTTGGCATGCGGGAATACTTTGAAGTCAATGATGTTCCTTATCATCTGTGGGCTTATCCCGACAATATCAATGGGATGGATGAGCTCTTTAACATCATAAGGACTGGGATTGTAAACAAGAGAGGGTTGTACGATTTTAGGCTATCCGATAGAGTTCATGTTGTGTCCGCTAGTGGTGTTGGAGGAGGTTCACTCGTTTACACAAATGTCACAGAAGAGCCCGATACTCTGATCATAGATTCTTGGAAAACAAAGAATGGGTTGGATATTAATTATGATAATCTAAGACCATTTTTTGAAGCTGCAAGAGCTTTCATTGGAGTAAACAAAATAACTACTACAGCAGCAAATGGTACATTCAAACTCGCCAGAACCAAGGCATTCCAAGACGCAGCTGAAAAAGTTCGCTTGGCAAATCCTGCTATTGTTACAAACAAACCATCCAATCCTGCCAGCAACTATATAGAGGATATCTATGCCGTGAACCTATCGATAACTGATCTTCCACAACAAAAGGACTTGCCAACTATATTCAAGGATGCAGGCTCCGATTTCGATACTGCACTAAACAATATCAAGAATAACGCGAATCTGCAAATTCGGCTAGCTGAATTCATGAGAAAATATGCTGTAGAGACAAACGTCTGCGAAAGGCAAGGCAGGTGCGCTCTTGGATGCATCCCTGGCGCTCGCCACACAAATAATAAGAAGATTTTTGATGCCCTTAACAATGATGCCAAAAAGAAACACCTTGAAGTTCGCGTGCTTTGTCAGGCAAATGATATTGAACCACGTGACGGAGAAGAATACAGATACAAAGTATACTATACCGATTACAGCATCAGAGATGCTAGTGACACCAATTTTGATTTCAATGGAAGTGACAGCAAACAATACAACCTAAATGTTCGATTCTTCAAGTGGGACGATAATGGAAAAAAGAGCGAAGCCCTTGCCAAGACGGTCATTATAGCCGCAGGGTCTGTAGGAAGCACTGAATTACTACTCAAATCGACTAACACGACTGAGAGAGCATCTAGCAAGAACTTGCAACTAAGTAAAATGCTTGGAAAACACTTTTCAACTAATGGTGACTTACTTGGAGTCGTTCAACCGACCAAGACGGATGTAGAAACAAGCAGAGGACCAATTGTAACATCTGCCATGAAATTTAGAGAAAGCAATGATGTTATCTATACAATAGAGGACAGCGGGCTGCCAAAAATGTTTGCAGGCATTTCTAGATTTGTATCAAATCCAGATTTGATGAGGAGGATGATCGGGCTTGTAAGCATCGGCTATGTTCAGGATCTAATGAGGATGGTAAGCTTGGGCTCACCAGTATCCATTGCAAATCCAAATGTTCCGGTGGCTATTCCCGAACAGGATTTGTCGCGTCTCATGCTTTTATCCGGTATGGGCACTGATACCGCAGATGGTGAAATAAGACTTAGACAATCATGGGAGCTTAATGATATGCATGCTGTTGATTTCTATTTTGACTTGCAAAAACAAAAGTATTTGTTTGGTAAGATGCGAAAATCAATGGAGCGCCTTGCTGAACATATCGGTGAAGGCGGCACCACAAGCCTATCAACTCCATTCTGGGATCCAAATGATGTAGATCAAAGCTCAACAATAGTTCTGCATCCACTTGGAGGGTGCATAATGGGAAAGGATAACACCCAAGGAGTTGTAAACAGTTTTGGAGAAGTTTACGATTGTAGTAATATTGGCAACACAACCGAGACATATCAGGGACTTTATGTAGTAGATGGCGCTATCATCCCAACAGCACTAGGCGTGAACTCCTCTCTGACTATATCGGCGCTTGCATTCAGAATAGCACAAAAACTCGTAGGACAAAAATATCTACCAATAGAAATAGTAGACATTGGTGGTGAAAAGCATTATTTGCCTAAATAACTATTGGGAGTAGCCATTTCTGTTACTATCACCTTACAGGGCTGCAACTTCGTCGGCTTAGTCGGATTCAAAAGGGTCATTATTCATGGCAGTATTGAAGAATGTGTTAACAGAATCATTGACCACACCAAGCTCGGCATAACTGATCTAATCATTTATCCTGCTCTTACCGACGGTGATTCTGAATCATTGGAGAAGTTTATCAAAAGCTTTTCTTCTTACACATGAGTGTATGCCAGTAGATGCCGTAAATGAATGATAAATGCTAGAGAATATCTTTGAATAGTTTTTTATCATACTGAAAAAATTTACTTCTAGATGAGGGGCACCAAGCTCATCATGCCTGCATTAACTTTATCTATTTCAGTGCCTTTACCGGCATAGTAAGCCATACATCAGTATTACGTTTTGGCCTACCTCTTATAGCAAAACTGAACAGGCCAATTAGATAATCTCCTGTTCCATAGCTTTTTCCTATGCGAAAATTGTCAGGATCGAACGCATGGTCACATTCCAAAGCAACTGATGAGATAAGGAGATTGCTTACGAGCTTAAAGCATTACAGCAAATATGACTTGCACTCTTCTACTACTGTTGTCATCTTTCTCGTAGCCCTAACATATATCTCAGGATGCTCTGTATGGATCGCAAACAGCATCTTTGCAGGAAGGGCGCAAAATCAGTTGCTGCAAGGCACTATGCATTGTACCAGAGATGGACAAGATGGCTGACAAATATCAAAATGGTTGGACATCACATCCTCAGACTTGACGTCTGGCCTTCAAGCACAATAGAATTTCAATAAAAATGGAAATTCCCCTCCTTTGCGCACAAACTTGTGCGGCTCACATAGTTATAATGCAGAGTATGATCTGTTTATGGACAAATGATATTGACGATCTCGCTATATGGTTTTGCTTGAATGAGGAATAATCTGTGTTCTCTATGACATCACTTTCAAAACATCATTGGAGACATGCCCAGCAATGATTATTAATAGACTGACCTGCTTGAATCCCTAGGAAGTGTGTAAAGAGATATGAAATCCGAGAACCCTGTCATAAACCAGATTCTCGATGCCTACAAACCAATATGGTCGATAAATCACGCCGCTTCTCTAATGGGTTGGGACTTTGAGACTTATATGCCTAGGAAAGGCACTGAAGAAAGAGGAGTGGCCGATTCTCAACTTCGCCTGCTGTACAGGCAGCTTCTGCTAAACAAAGATTTTGTTGACCTTGTCCAGTCGGCGAAGAAGAAACAGAAGGAGGATGAGGAGGGCCTTAACGATGTAGAAAAGGGCATCGTACGGGTGCTTGACAGAAACATAACTAGGCAAATGAA
>Ga0081538_10005731_pt1 | contig 11098 bp, 6 predicted proteins | sample TabmetS5T2R1_FD_71022 | JGI IMG/M metagenome (GOLD analysis project Ga0081538, IMG submission 71022) | Tabebuia heterophylla rhizosphere microbial communities from the University of Puerto Rico - S5T2R1 | ecosystem: Host-associated > Plants > Roots > Rhizosphere ...
TCGCCGACCGCCGGGTCGCGGCAGGTGCGGCCTGCGTTCGCGGCTTGCGGTTCGCTGCCGGCGCTCGCGCGCGGCCCGGCTGGTTCGTGGTCTGCGGTTCGCATCCGCGTCGCGGTGGCCGCGCCGGTGTTCGCTGGGGCCCGACGCGCTGGTCGGGCCAAACGCGCGTAGTCGCGGCCGATCGGGGCGCTTGGGGCGCCGACAACTTCTCGACAGGGAGGAGTTGTCGGTGAACGCGCCGAGATCGCCGAGTCCTTCGCCACCCTCGCCGACCCCGACCTGCCCCAGCGGCTGGACGGCGGCGCCACGGGCCGACCCCCGCGTCGTCGGGTGGCGGTTCGTATGAGGCCCTGACAATCGGGCTGACTGGATTTGAACCAGCGACCTCTCCGACCCGAACGGAGCGCGCTACCAAGCTGCGCCACAGCCCGAACGAGCCTAGGTTAGCGTCGTCCGGCGAGGCGCCGCCACCGGGAGGCGCTACGCTCCGGACCGGAAGCGAAGCTGGGGGAGGCTGCTTGTCCGTTCAGCGCATTCTCGTCCTCGTAACCGCCGCGCTCGCGGTGGTCGTCGTCCTCGCTCCCACCCGGGCCTGGGCGCCGGTCCCGCCGCGCAACTGCGGCATGCTCGCGGAGGGCGGCAAGCGCTACAACATCAAGGCCGATCAGCTTCGCTGTCCCAGGGCTCGGAAATACTCGCGCCGTTACCTTGCGTCACACGACAGGCCGCGCGGTTACAGCTGCAAGGACTACGGTAGGGGGACCAGCATCAAGTTCCGGTGCGCGAAGGGGAACCGGGTCACCTTCTTTGCGATCCGGCGCTGACCCGCCACGGTGCTGTTCGGTCACGGGCTAGTTCAGCGCGCCAACCTTCCGATTCCGGAGTGGCTGTTCGGGTGGGCTGCGGCTCTGGTGCTGGTGGTGTCGTTCGTGGCGCTCGCCGCGCTTTGGCCGCAACCGAAGCTCGCGCGAGACCACTGGCGCCCCATCCCCGGGCGCCTCGGGCGGGTGCTCGGGTCCCCCGTGCTCGAGGCCGTCTGCGGGGCGGTCGGCGTGGTGCTCCTTGCCGTGGTCGTCGTGGCCGGGCTCGCCGGCACGCAGAGCCCGCTCGACAACTTCGCGCCCAGCTTCGTCTTCATCATCTTCTGGGTCGGCCTCGCGTTCGCCAGCGCGCTGCTCGGCAACGTGTTCGCTGCGTTCAGTCCGTGGCGCGCGCTCGGACGCGCGACCGGATGGGCCGCGCTTCGCGCTCGCGGCGGACGTCCACCCCGCCACCGGCCCTACCCGCAGCGGCTGGGCCGCTGGCCGGCGACGGCCGGGGTCTTCGCATTCACGTGGATCGAGTTGGCGTCCGGCTGGGGCGAGGACCCGCGCATGCTTTCGCTCGCGGTCATCGGCTACACCGCCGTCATGTTCACCGGGCAGGCCGTATTCGGGGTAGAGACCTGGACCCGGCGCGGAGAGGCCTTCGCCGTCTACTTCGACCTGTTCGCCCGCATCGCGCCGTTCGAGCGTCGCAACGGCGTCGTGGGTGTCCGGCCCCCGCTGTCAGGCTTGCCGCAGCTGGACGTCGTGCCCGGCACCGTGGCGCTCGTGCTCGTCATGATCGGGACGGTCACCTTCGACGGCCTGAGCCAGGGGCAGCTCTGGACAGACCTGACGGGGGACGCCGCGTTCGAGGCTCCGGAGCTCGTGGCCACGCTCGGGCTTCTCGGGGGTGTGGTGATCGTGAGCTCCTTCTACGCGCTCGGGGTGGCCGGCGCACGATCCGTGGGAGGCGACCTGAGCGCGGCCGTCCTGCGGCGCGCGTTCGTGCACTCGCTCGTTCCCATCGCGCTCGTGTACGTGGCCGCGCACTACCTCACTTTCCTGCTGTTCGAGGGTCAGTCGATCGCGTACCTCGCCTCGGATCCGCTGGGGGAGGGTTGGGACCTGTTCGGCACGGCCAGCGCGGCGATCGACTACGGCGCGCTCAGCCAGAACCAGGCCTGGTACCTCCAGGTCGGCTTCGTGGTGACGGGACACGTGGCGGCGCTGATCCTCGCCCACGACCGCGCCCTCTCGCTGTACCCGGGCTCGCGCCTCGCGGTGCGCTCGCAATACTGGATGCTCGCGGTGATGGTGGGATTCACGACGTTGGCCCTGTGGCTTCTCGCCGCGGCGCAGGGATGACCCGGGCGCGGGCGCTCATCCTGGCCGTCGTGCTGTGTGCCGCCGGCTGCGGGGACTCCGCGGAGTCGACCGGGCGATCGGAGCGGCTCGTCGACCTTTCGAAGCGCCCGCCGTTCGTGAACTCCCTCGAGCGCGACGAGGAGAGTGGAGAGTTCCTCCTCACGACCAATCGCGGGTTCTTCCGGATCGATCCGGAGGACGACAGCGTCCGGCGCGTGCGCGGCACGATCGACGCGGGTGGCGAGAGTGCCACTGTCGGGACCTTCCTCGAGCTGAACCTCGACCCGGAGGGCCAGCTCGTCGGCTCGGGTCATCCGGACCAGCGCACGCTCCCCCAGTTCCTCGGCTACCTTCGGTCCGGTGACGGCGGCCGCACCTGGCAGGTGGTCTCGCGACTCGGCGACGCGGACCTCCACAAGATCGTCTTCAAGCACGACCGGCTCTACGCCTGGGACGCGGTGCTGAGCGCCTTGATCGTCTCCGAGGACGGCGGGCGCAGCTTTACCGAGCACTTCACGCCACGCGGTCTGATCATCGACTTCGAGGTCGACCCCGAGGACCCCGCGCACGTGCTCGCCGCCACCGACGACGTGCTGTTCCGTTCCGAGGACGAGGGCGAGAGCTGGCGGCCGCTCGTGCAGCGCGAGGGCTCGCGGCTGGCGTGGCCGGAGCCCGACCGGCTCGTCATGGCGGCCAAGGACGGCACGGTGAGCCGCTCCGAGGACGGCGGTGACACCTTCGACGAGATCGGGCGGGTGGACGGCGAGCCGTACGTGATCGATGCCGTCTCGGGCGACGAGCTCTACATGGCGCTGAGCGACGGTACGATCCTTCGCAGCGAGGACGGTGGTGCCAACTGGGAGGAGGAGTTCCGTCCGTGAGGAGAGTTGCGCTGCTCGCCACAGCGCTGTCGGTCTGCGGGGGCCTGCTTCCATGCTCCGCGGCGGCCCACTCCCTGGTCCGGCCCGCCGGCGCCGTGGTGTCCTACCTCTCCGCCGACGCGACGTCCCTCAACACGCTGCGCGTCGGGGTCAACGGCAACCGCATCGAGTTCCGAGACGAGAGCGTCGACGGCGGGATGGACCCGGGTTCGTGCACGCCGGGCGACATCGACGGCAGCGGCTACATCATCCAGACCTTCTGCCCGCTGGGCGGGGTCCAGCGGGTGCGAATCGACCTGGGGGAGCGTGAGGACACCGCCACGGTCGCGCTGCCGGTGGCGGCGACAGTGCTCGGCGGTCCGGGAGTGGACCGGATCACCAGCGGCGGCTCGGCCGACGAGCTGGGCGGCGGTGAGGGCAATGACGCCCTCGACGGCGGGGAAGGCGACGACGTGCTGTCCGGCGACCAAGGGTTGGACGCCATCGTCGGTGGGCCCGGTTCCGATCGGATCGCGGCGCGCGACGGCGAGGTGGACTCGGTGAACTGCGGCAACGGCGCCGACACGGTCGACGCCGACACGGTGGACCAGGTGGCTACGGACTGCGAGAACGTCGCCCGGGCGTTCACCGCCGCGCCGGTTACCGGCGCCGATGACGGCAAGCCGCCTCTCCTCGAGGCCGGAGCACCGGTGCTGCAGAGGCTCGGCCGCGCCCCCACCGTGCGGGTGTACGCGACGTCCAGCGAGATCGGCGCGGTGAGCGCCTCGGGGGGGTTGACGATCGGCGGCTTGACCCTCCCGGTGAAGACGATCGACCGCGAGCGGATCCGAGTGGGCGGCGGGGGGGCTGTCCTGACGTACCGTGTGCGCGGGCGGCACTGGCGCGAGACCCGGCGCGCGCTGCGGCGCGGCCGGAAGGTGACGCTGCGGCTGGGAGTGGTGGCGACAGACCGTGCCGGGCATACGACGCAGCGCAATGCACCGGCGATCAGGCTGGTAGGTGGCGGAGGGTCGTCTCGGGCTTCCGCGGCGGCCATTCGCGCTCGCGCGGCGCACCCGGAGCCGAACGACGTTGACGGGGACGAGGTTCCGAACGCGATCGACAACTGCCCGACGGTCAAGAACGGCACTCAGGTGGATACGGACAGGGATGGGCCCGGCGATGCGTGCGACGGTGACGACGACAACGACAGCGTGCCCGACGGGTCCGACAACTGCCGGATCGATGTCAACCCCGGCCAGGAAGACACAGATGGGGACGGGTACGGCGATGCTTGCCCGCCGGTCCACAGCGACAGCGACGGCATCATCGACGACGACGACAACTGCGACACGACGCCCAATCCCGATCAGGCCGACATGGACGGGGACGAGAAGGGCGACGCCTGCGACCCGGACCGAGACGGCGACCGCGTCGACGATCCGTACGACTACTGCCCGACCGTCTACAGCCTCGAAAAGGGCGTCGACCTCAACGGGGACGGGTTCAACAACCACCTGGACCAGTCCGATCGCGACGGCGACCGCGTTGGCACCGAGTGCGATGCCGACGAGGCCACCATCGCCGGCCCGGGCGGCACCGGGACCGGCGGGCGCCGCGACCGCCGCAAGCCGCGGCTCAACATGGGCCTGAATCGCCGAGTGCGCCTGGCTGCCTACAGGGCCGGCCTGGTCGTGAAGCTCCGCTGCTCAGAGGCCTGCGGCGCCACCGTGGAGCTCCAGGTGAAGCGCAGCGTCGCGCGCAGGCTCGGCCTGAAGGGCACCCGGGTGGTGGCCGGGGGCTCGGCTCGGCTCGCCGGGAAGGGCACCACCTACGCTTTCGTCCGCTTCGACAAGCGCGTGCGGCGGAAGCTGTTCCGGATGCCGCGCCTCCACTCCCAGGTGATGGCCGTGGCGGTGGATGGGGGCGGCAACGCGAGGCGCCTTGGGCGCCGCCTCACGCTCGTGGGCTGAAGTTGGCGCGTTGCACCAATCAGGCTCGGGCTGCCTACCCGGCTTGGGAATAGAGGCCCCCCAGAAGGGGCTTGCGGCGCTGTGGGGGGAGGCATACACTGCCCGCCGGACTCGTGACTGGCCAAGTCACGAAGGAGGGATCAGGTGGGGACCAGACGTAAGGAGGCGCTGCGAGGTTTCCTCGCCGTGCTCGCACTCGTGCTCGTATCGGCGCCTGCTGTCATCGCGGCGCCCAGCGACCGCAGCAGGCAACTCACGGCGGATGGGGCGGGGCTCCTGAGCTCCGCGGCGGAACCGCCGCCCGAGCCGACGAACCTGCCCGGCAAGCAGGAGAACATGGAGGTGGTCGGCCGGCTGCAGATTCCGGACGTCCGCCTCGGCCAGATCGCCGACTTGGCGGTCTACAAGGGCTTCGCATACCTCAACTCGTGGGACGACCCGCGCTGCCGGGACGGCGGCACTTACGTCGTCGACATCCGGACCCCCAGCAACCCGCGGCTCGTCACCCACATCCCAGCCGACCAGCCTTACTACCACGGTGAGGGCGCCCACGTCATCTCGGTGAATACACCCTCGTTCCAGGGTGACATCCTTGCCGTGAACAACGAGACTTACGGCTCCAACGTCGCGCTCGAGGCGCCCTCGTGCAGGCCGGCGGGCGTCGACACGAGCGGTGGCGGGTTCGACCTCTACGACGTCTCGAACCCCGCGGCTCCCGTTCCGCTGGTGCGGAACGCGGGCGACAGGGACCCCGACAACGATCCCGCCACCGCAGCCCGCGCGATCTCCAACTCCTACCACTCGGTGTTCATCTGGCAGGACGGACCGCGGGCATTCCTGGTGGCGTCGGACAACGTCGAGTTCACCGACGTGGACATCTTCGACATCACCAATCCGAGGGCGCCCGTGCAGGTGGGCGACCATGACCTGGTCGAGCTGTTCCCGCAGATCCTCGAGGGCGAGCAGGGCAACGGGGGCGCGGTGTTCCACCACGACGTGGTGGTCAAGCACATCGGCGGCCGGCCGGTCATGAAGGCGGACTACTGGGACGCCGGCTATGTGCAGATGGACGTGAGCGATCCGGCCAATCCGGTGCTCATCAACGACACGACGTTCTCCGGCGAGGATCCGCTGCTTCGGGGCAGCGGCCTCACGCCGGAGGGCAACGCCCACCAGGGTGAGTTCTCGTTCGACAACCAGTTCCTGCTGGCGGCCGACGAGGACTTCGCGCCATTCCGAAACATCGCGCGCGCAACCGGAAATGAGACCGGCACCCAGGGCAGGGCGAGGAGCGCGGTCGAGGGAGGCGACAACCCCGTGCGGATCGCCAACCTGCCGGACGGACGCATGAACGGACCATCGACGTTCGTCGGCGACGGGTGCGACCAGGCCACGATGCCGGCGGCACCGGCGGACGACGGCAATCCGAACACCGACGACATCGCGCTGATCGAGCGCGGCGGCGTCCTTCCGTCCCCACCCAACCCGCCGAACACGGCCTGCGGCTTCGCCGACAAGTTCGACAACGCCGCGGCGAGAGGCTGGGACGGGGTGGTCATCTTCAACCAGCCGCGGCCAGACGACGGCCAGGTGAACATGCTCACGGTCGACGCCGACGGGCCTCCGTCGATCCCCGGCGTGCAGATGCGTCGCGTGGACAGCATGGGCCCAGAGGGCGTGCTCTCGAACTCGACGACCACGCCGCCTCCGGGCACACAGGGGCCGACCCTCAGCGTGGGCGCCGACTTCGACGGCTGGGGGTACGCGCATCTGTACGACGCGCAGACCGCCGAACCGATCGCCCACTTCGCCATCGACGAGGCGCGCGATCCGCGTTTCGCGTCGGGCTTCGGCGATCTCTCGATCCACGAGTTCGCGACCGACCCGACCGAGCACCTGGCCTACAGCTCGTACTACGCGGGCGGCATCCGGGTTTTCCGCTTCAACCGGCAGATCGGGCTGCAGGAGACGGGCGCCTGGATCGCCGACGCCGGCTCGAACTTCTGGGGCGTGGAGCAGTTCACGACCGCCGGCGGCGAGCGGCTGATCGCGGGATCGGATCGCGACTTCGGTCTCGTGATCCTGCGCTACACCGGTCCCGGGGCGGCGCAACCGCCGGCCTGCTCGGACGTGACGGTGATGGTGGCGTTCAGGGAGACGGCGAGCGTGCCTCTGACCTGCTCGGACCCGAACCGCAATCCGCTGCGGCAGTCGCGTCTGTCGAATCCGAGTGGCGGCACGGTGACGGACCGGCCGCCGGCGGGTGGCTGGAGCTATAGCCACACGGGCAACTCTCTGGGGCCGGCGGGCTCGTTCACGTTCCGCGCGAACGACGGGGCGGCGGACTCCAACACGGCCACCGCGAACCTGGTGGCCGTGGCGAAGCGCGGCCGCTGCGTGAACCCGTTCGACGGAACCAACCGGCGCGACGTGATCGTCGGGAGCCGCTTTGGCGACCGGATCCGAGGTCGTCGTGCGGGCGACTCGCTGCGTGGCCGGGCCGGGCGCGACTGCCTGTTCGGCAACGCGGGACGCGACCGGATGTCGGGTCACGGCCATGCCGACAGGGTGGTCGGAAACGGCGGGCGTGACCGCATCGCCGGCAACGCCGGGCGAGACCGCCTCTTCGGAAACCAGGGCGACGACCGGCTCTACGGTGGCGGTGGCCGCGATCGGATGCAGGGCGGGGCGGGCCGCAACATGTACCGCGCCGGCGCGGGCAGCGATCGCGTGTTCGCCCGAAACGACAGGAAGGACCGGATCTGGTGCGGCAAGGGCCGCGACCGGGTGGCCGCCGACGAGCAAGACCGCGTCGCCGGCGACTGCGAGCGCGTGCGCCGCGGCTAAGCCAAATCGATCGGGTGAGGAGCGGGCGCGCGCGCCCGCTCCACTCACCCAATGAGGCGTAACGCGCACCGAAAGGGGTTGCGTCGCGAGGAGCTCTGCGGCTAAGCTGACCGAGGACTCGCGACATCCGTCACATACAGCGGGAGGTCGCAGGTGGGATCAGGGACTGCAGGGGCCGTGCGGGCGGCGTTGATAGGGGGGCTGTTGCTGTTGTCGGGAGGCTCGGTCGCGTCAGCGGCCATACCTCCGGGGTTCGACCCCAGCCTTCCGAACGTGTCGGATGGTCCGGGCGGGGGCTCTGAACAGGGGGCACCCTCGCCCATTCATCACGGGCCGGCGGAAGGGCACCTCCCGCCAACGCAGGAGAACCTCGAGCTGGTCGGCAGGCTCTCGCCGACGGGCGCCTTCGGCGACGTCGAACCGGGCCAGCTCGCCGATGTAGCCGTTCACAAGGGCTACGCCTACCTGAACTCGTGGGACGATCCCCAGTGCGAGCGGGGCGGCACTTATGTGATCGACATCCGCAACCCGGCCGCGCCGAGGGAGGTCGCCTTCATCCCGGCGCGGTTCCCGTACTACCACGGCGAGGGCGCGCACGTGGTGTCGGTCAACACGCCCGCCTTCCAGGGTGACGTGCTGGCCGTCAACAACGAGACCTACGGCTCGAACGTCGGCCTCAGCCCCCCCAACTGTGGACTGGCCCAGGCCCCGAGCACGCAATTCGGCGGCTTCGACCTCTACAACGTGACCAACCCGGAGAACCCGGTGCCGCTGGTCGTGGCGGCGGGTGATCGCGATCACGACAACAACCCGGCGACCGCCGAGCGCGCCGCCCCGAACTCCTACCACTCTGTCTTCGTGTGGCAGGACGGGCCCCGTGCCTTCCTGGTGGGGACGGACAACATCGAGCTCACCGACGTCGACATCTTCGACATCACCAATCCGGGGGCGCCGGTGCAGGTGGGCGACTTCGACCTGGTCCAGCGGTTCCCGCAGATTCTCAACGGCGAGAACACACGCGACCAGACGTACCTGCACCACGACGTGGTGGTGAAGCAGATCGGCGGGCGACCCGTCATGAAGTCGGACTACTGGGACGCCGGCTACGTGCAGATGGACGTGAGCGACCCGTCCAACCCGACGCTACTCACGGACACCACCTTCGCCGGCCAGGACCAGTTCATCTCGCAGTTCGACCCTGAGGGCAACGCACACCAGGGTGAGTTCTCGTTCGACAACCAGTTCCTGCTCGCCGCCGATGAGGACTTCGGGCCGTATCGGCTGGCCTCTGAGATCAACGGACAGCCTCTGAGCTTCAACTTCGGAGTGCCGGTCGACACCCTCGGCAATCCGATTCCGGAGCTGCTGATCTCGCCGGACGACCCGATCGAGGGCGACACGCGCTTCATCGGAGAGGCCTGCACGCTCGCGAGCATCCCGGCGCCTCAGGCCGGGGAGACGATCGCGGTGGCCGAGCGCGGCACCTGCGACTTCGACCTGAAGGCCGCGAACGCTTCGGACGCAGGCTACGAGGCGATCCTGATCTTCAACAACGTGCTAGGGGCCGCCCCGCGCTGCGAAGGGGTGCTCAACATGATCTTCGACGATCCGAATGCGGACATCCAGGCGATGTTCGTTCCACGCTCGATCGGGTTCCGGGCCATCGACGCGTTCGACCCCGCCACGTATCGCTGCGTTCAGGACGATCCGACGAGCACGCCGACACCCGCCCCAAACCGTCCGGGCGTGCCGGTCCGCCTCGCCCTGGACTTCGACGGGTGGGGCTACGCGCACCTCTACGACGCGAGAACGAGCCAGCATCTGGATGCGTTTGCGGTTCCGGAGGGAGTGGACGAGCGGTACGGGCAGGACTTCGGGGTCCTGTCGATCCACGAGTTCGCAACCGATCCGACCGAGAACCTCGCCTACAGCGCCTACTACTCGGCCGGCATCAGAGTCCTGCAGTTCGACCGCGCCAACGGGCTGCGGCAGATGGGCGCTTTCATCGCGCCAGAGGGCAACGACTTCTGGGGGGTGGAGCAGTTCACCACCCCGCAGGGAGAGCGGTTGATCGCGGGTTCCGACCGTGACTTCGGCGTGTACATCCTCCGTTACACCGGGCCGGGCCGGGCGCAGCCGCCGACGTGTTCCGATGTGACGGTGATGGTGCCGTTCAGGCAGTCGGCCAATGTGCCGCTGAACTGCTCGGACCCGAACCGCAATCCGTTGCGGCAGTCGCGGCTGTCGAATCCGAGTGGCGGCACGGTCACCGATCGGCCGCCGGCAGGTGGCTGGGCGTATCAGCACACCGGCGACAGTCTCGGTCCGGCGGGGTCGTTCGGCTTCAAGGCGAACGACGGCGCGGCGGACTCGAACACGGCGACGGCCAGCCTGGTCGCAGTGGCGCGGGACGGCGGGCGGTGCTTCAACCCGTTCGTGGGCACCAGCGCCGGCGAAGTCATCATCGGGAGCCCGTTCGGCGACAGGATCGACGGTCGCCGCGGGCGCGACCAGATCCGGGCCCTTGCGGGTGCCGACTGCGTGAAGGGCGGCACGGCCGGCGATCGCCTCAACGGCGCAGGTGGCAGGGACCGCCTGTCCGGCGGCCGGGGCGCCGACAAGGTGTTCGGCGGCCGGGGGAGGGACCGCATGTCCGGCGGCCCGGGGAACGACGGGCTGTCCGGCCGGTCGGGCCGCGATCGCATGTTCGGCGGAGGCGGACCGGATCGCCTCAACGGCGGGGACGGGAACGACCGCCTTGGGGCCGGCGGCGGCACGAACCGCCTTTCGGGAGGCCGCGGCAACGACCGCCTGTCGGCCGCCAACGGAAGGGTCGACATGATCCTCTGTGGCAGCGGCACCGACCGCGTCCGCGCCGACGCCGACGACAACGTGGCGGATGACTGCGAGCGCGTGAACGGGCAGTAGTCAAGGGCACGGCGCCGGCCTCCGATGGGGAGGTCGGCGCCGTTGCCATACTGAGGCTGCGTGAGCGCATGCCGATCGATGCTCGCCGTCGCGTTCGCGCTCTCCGCGCTCGCCGGCTGCTCCACTGAGGACGAGGACACCCCCACGGCCGAGCCGGGCGGGCGGGAGCAGGCGCCGCAGGAGAGCTCCGCGCCCGGCGATGAGCGCTCGACGGCGGCGCCCGCTCAGGGCGGCCGGCCGGTACGGCTGCTGCTGCTCGGCCGCTTCGATAGCCCGACGTACATCGCCGCCCCCCGCGGCGACCGTCGCCGGGGCTTCG
>Ga0081538_10005732_pt1 | contig 11097 bp, 5 predicted proteins | sample TabmetS5T2R1_FD_71022 | JGI IMG/M metagenome (GOLD analysis project Ga0081538, IMG submission 71022) | Tabebuia heterophylla rhizosphere microbial communities from the University of Puerto Rico - S5T2R1 | ecosystem: Host-associated > Plants > Roots > Rhizosphere ...
GAGGAGGCCGGCTTCACCATCGGCGCCGTCTACTCCCGCTTCGGCAGCAAGGCCGACCTGTTCCTGGCCATCCTGGACGAGCGGATCGACCAGCTGGTGGCTGAGGTGGCCCAGGTGGCCGCCCTCGACCAGCCGCTCGGGGACCACGCCGAGCTGCTGGCCGGCCGGCGCATGGCCCTGCTGGAGCGGGAGCGCGAGTGGTTCCCGCTGGTGCTCGAGTTCTGGTCGCACGCGGCCCGCGACGAGCGCCTGCGGCGCGAGTTCGGCGCCCGCCACGAGCGCCTGGTCGGCGCCTACGCCGGCCTGATCGAGGCCGACTACGCCCGCCTCGGCCTGACCCTCCCCCTGGCCCCCGAGGTCCTGGCCAGGGCGGTGGTGGCGATGGGCAACGGCGTCGCCCTGGAGCGGCTGACCGACCCCGCCCGGGTGCCCGACGGGCTGCTGTCGACCATGGCCATCGCCTTCCTGCGCGGGGTGGCCGCCGACGGACCGGCGGCGGAACGGCGGCCAGAAGAACGGAGCTCATAACAACGGAGCTCATAACAACGGAGGTCCTGACATGGCACTCACCGACCGAGCCAGGCGGCCGACCGACCTCGCCGCGGCGATGCGCCGGGCCCGCGAGCTCATCGGCCACGACCGCTGGACCGAGGACCAGCTGGCCGCCCACCAGCGGCAACGCCTGGAGGCGGTGGTCCGCCACGCGGCGGCCAGCTCGCCCTTCTACCGCGAGCGCCTGGCCGGCCTCGGCCCCGGCGACCAGGTCGAGCTGGACCAGCTGCCGGTCCTCGACAAGGCGACGGTGATGGACCGCTTCGACGACCTGGTCACCGACCGACGGCTCACCCTGGCCGCGGTCGAGGCCCACCTGGACGGGCTGGCCGGCGACGAGCTCCTGCTCGGCCGCTACCGGGCCATGGCCACCGGCGGCAGCACCGGCCGCAAGGGCGTGTTCGTGGCCGACCGGGACGAGTGGCGCCAGTACCTGGCCGGGTTCTTCCGCTGGAACCACTACATGGGGCTGCGGCCGCGGCTGCCGCGGCGGCGGCGGATCGCCTCCATCGCCGCCGCCCGGCCCCTGCACATGACCTACCGGATGGCGGCCACCGTCGACGTCGGCCTGTACCGGGTGCTGCGGCTGGAGGCGACGGCGCCACCGGCGGTCATGGTCGAGGCCCTGAACCGGCACCAGCCGGAGTTCCTGTACGCCTACGGGTCGGTGCTGGGGCTGCTCGCGGCCGAGCAGCTGGAGGGCCGGCTGCGGATCAGCCCGGCGGCCATCGCCAGCTCGGGCGAGACCCACACCGACGAGCTCCGCGCCGCGATCCGGTCGGCCTGGGGGACCAGCACCTTCGAGCTGTACGCCATGACCGAGGCCGGCATCCTCGGCTCCCACTGCGAGCGGCACACCGGCATCCACCTGTTCGAGGACCAGGCGATGGTCGAGGTCGTGGACGAGCGGAACCGGCCCGTCCCGCCCGGCCGGGTGGGCCACAAGCTGCTGGTCACCAACCTGGTGACCAGGACCCAGCCGCTGCTCCGCTACGAGGTCTCGGACATGGCGGCCGTGGCCGCCGGACGCTGCGGTTGCGGCCGGCCGTTCCGGCTGCTGACCGGGATCGAGGGCCGCAACGACGACATCCTCTACTTCCCGGCGGCCGCCGGGGGCACGACGGCCGTCCACCCGCTGGCCCTGCGGAGCGCCCTGGCCGGCATCCCCGGCCTGGCCCAGTACAAGGTGGTCCACGACACCGACGGCCTGCACGTCCGGGTCGCCCTGCGTCCCGGCGCCGACCCGGCCGAGGCCGTCCGGCTGGTCAGCGCGCGGCTGACCGACCGGCTCGCCACCCAGGGCGCGGCGAGCCCGGCAGTCCAGGTCGAGCTGCGCGACAGCCTCCAGGACGAGCGCGACACCGCCGGCAAGTTCAAGCTGGTCGAGTCGCGCGTGCGCCGCCCAACAGCCCAGGTGCCGTAGGCAGGGCCCCTTCTTCGGCTGGGACGCCTACTACTACGCGGCCCAGCCGGGCGTTCCCTCCTGGAGGGGCTCGGCCAGGACCGGTGACGCCGCTAGATCAGGGAGAGCTGGTCGCCGCGGGCCGGCTGGGGCCGGCGGCGGGCGGTGGCGTGGGCGTGGTCGAGCAGGGCCGCCTCGAGGTCGGCCAGGAACGGGGACGGGATGGCCTCGCGGACCGTGCCCCGCCAGGCGCGCTTGCGGGCGTGGCTGAGAAGCAGGTGGGAGCGGGCCCTGGTCATGCCGACGAAGAACAGGCGCCGCTCCTCGGCCAGCTCCTCTGGGGACGGTGGGGGGCCGAAGCGCAGCGGCAGCAGCCCGTCCTCGCAGCCGGTCAGGAACACCACCGGGAACTCCAGGCCCTTGGCGGCGTGCAAGGTGAGCAGCGACACCCGGTCGGCGCGCGCGTCCCAGGTGTCGACCTCGTCGCCCAGGGCGAGCTCGGCCAGGAACCGGTCCAGGTCGTCGCCGCAGCGGGCAGCCAGGGGGGCGAGCAGGTCGAGGGCCTCGGCGGCCTCGTCGCCCGCGGCGGTGGCGGCCACGGCCAGCCGGGCGGCCAGGGAGCGGTCGCCCGCGAGCTGCCGTTCCGGGCCGGGGTCGCGGAGGGCGCGGACCAGGGCCCGGACGGCCGGGCGGTCACCCAGCCGGTCATGGGAGCGCTTCTGGAACGGCATGCCGGCCCGGCCGAGCGCCTCCGCGAGCGGCCCCGACTGGGCGTCGGTCCGGTAGAGCACGGCGATGTCGGCGAACGACAGCCCGTGCTCGGCCCCGCCGTCGGCCCGGCCCGAGTCCAGCGACAGGAACGACGCCCCGCCCAGCAGCCGGTCGATCGTCTGCACGACGAACTCGGCCTCGGCCAGGTCGCTGGCCGCCTGGTGGACGGTGATCCGGGCCGGGTCCCCGGCCCCGGCCACGGCGGCCAGCTCCCGCCCCGCGACCAGAGAGGAGGGGGCGATCGCCTGGAGCGCCCCGGCCACGATGGCCGGGCTGGAGCGGTAGTTCCGGGTCAGCCGCACGGTCGTGGCGGCCGGGAAGTCCTCGGTGAAGCGGAGGAAGAAGCCGACGTCGGCGCCCCGGAAGCCGTAGATCGCCTGGTCCGGGTCGCCGATCACGCACAGGTTGGACTCACGGGTGGTCAGCAGGCGCAGCAGCCGGTACTGGAGCTCGTCCACGTCCTGGTACTCGTCAACGGCCACGAACTCAAACCGCTCCCGGTAGCCGGCGGCCACGCCGGCGTCGGTGGCCAGCAGCATCACCGGCAGGGTGAGCAGGTCGTCCAGGTCGACGAGGTCGAGCTTGCGCATGGCGGCCTCATAGCGGGCCAGGGGTCCCGAGAGCTCGCTGGGCTCGGGGTCCAGGTCGGGCCACCGCGCCGCCCGGGCCCGCTTCCGCCGCGCCAGCTCGGGCAGCAGCCGCCGCGCCTCCCGCTCCGGGCACCCGAGCAGCTCACCGAGCAGCTCCAGCCGCTCCCCCTCGTCCGCGATCCGGAACCCGGGGCCGAGCCCCACCGCCTCGTGCTGCTCCCGGAGGATGCGGAGCCCCAGCCCGTGGAAGGTGGTCACCTGCATCCGCCGGGCAGCGGTGGGCACCAGCTGGTCCAGCCGCTCCTGGAGCTCGGCCGCCGCCCGCCTCGTGAAGGTGATCGCCAGACACCGCTCGGCCGGCATCCCCCGCTCCACCACCAGGTAGGCCAGCCGGTGCGTCAACGTCCGCGTCTTCCCCGTCCCCGGCCCGGCCACCACCAGCAACGGGCCCGACTCGGCCCCAGCGGCCGCCCGCTGCTCCGGATCGAGCCCCCCGAGGATCCCGTCGACCACGGGATCCGGGGCGGGGGAGGCGAGGGCGGGATCAAGGGGCGTTGGGGGGCTGTGGACTTCCCGCGCGCCCGGGGGGTGGGGGTGCGGCGCGCCCGGAACGGCCGTGGCCGGGGTTGGAACTGGCACCGGGTCGGGCTCGAACAACGTGGCGGTCGCCGGGGTGGTGCGGAGCTCGTCCGGGGTGAAGAGCTTGATCGTGCCGTACTCGCCGTCGTAGCCGGCGTCGCGCAGGACGGCGCCTTGGCGGACGCGGTTGATCGCCTCGGCGACCAGGGGTGGGGCGGTCCTGGCGATCTCGTCCACCGGAATCTGCTCGAGGATGGCGAGCTCGGGGCCGAGCTGGTTGACCAGGCTGTTGACCACCGCGGTGACGGCCTTGCTCTTGGCACCGACGTCGAGGACCTCGCCGACCACCTGATGGAGCTGGAGGATGTTGCGGAACCCGGCCGCCCCGGCGGGCCGAGCGCCTTCGGGCCGGTCGGCCAGGGTCTCGACCCGGTGCAGGACCCCGACGGTCGGGGGCTTGCCGCAGACCGGGCAGAGGCCGCCGTTGCGGCGGGTCTCGGCCGGCTCGGTGCGGACGTCGCACTTGCGGTGGCCGTCGAGGTGGTACTTGCCCTCCTCGGGGAAGAACTCGAGGGTGCCCTCGAACCCCTCGCCGGTCTCCAGGGCCCGCCGGATGGCGTAGTAGTCGAGCTCGGTGTCCAGCCGGGTCGCCTCCCGGCCGAGAGCGGGCGGGGAGTGGGCGTCGGAGTTGCTGACCAGCCGGTAGCGGTCCAGGGCCGACACCCGCCAGCACATCTCCGGGTCGGCCGACAGGCCCGTCTCCAGGGCGAAGATGTGGCCGGCGAGGTCGCCGTAGCAGTCCTCGACCCGGTCGAACCCCGACTTGGAGCCCAGGACCGCGAACCAGGGCGTCCAGACGTGCGCCGGGACCAGGTAGGCGCCGTCCCCGCTCTCCAAGGTGATCTCCAGCAGGTCGCGGGAGTCCAGGCCGAGGATGGGCCGGCCGTCCGAGGCCAGGTTGCCGATCCGGGCCAGCGCCGCCGTGCACCGGGCCGCCGAGGCCAGGTCGGGCACGTAGAGCAGGTGGTGGACCTTGCGGGTCCGGTCGGCCCGCTTGTAGATGGTGGAGATCTCCACCGAGAGCAGGAACCGCACCGGACCCCGGCAGCTCGCCGGCAGCCGCGCCTGCACCGACCGCTCGACGTCGTCGCGGAGCCGGAACAGTCCCGGCTCGGCCGGAACCAGTGTCGACTCCAGCTCCTCGAACCACCTGGGATGGGTGAAGTCGCCGGTGCCGATCACGCTGATGCCCTTGCGCCGCCCCACCAGGGCCAGATGCTCCAGGTCGCAGTCCCTGCTACAGGCTCTCGAGAACTTCGAGTGAATGTGGAGGTCGGCGTAGAACGGCGGCATGGCCCGAACCTACCACGCCCACCGGTCACCACCCGGAGACCTGGGTATGGACCTGGATATGGGAAGCTGCGGGGGCGGCAGGCGGGGAAGGGAGAGGGCATGGCCGAGGCTCCGTACCTGATGGGGATCGACTTCGGGACCGGCGGCGTGCGGGTCGGGCTGTTCGACCGCCAGGGCTCCCCGGCGGTCTTCCATGCCGTCGAGCTCCAGACCCACCATCCCCGTCCCGGCTGGGCCGAGCAGGACCCGGAGGAGTGGTGGTCGGCCCTGGCCCGGGCGACCCGCGGGGCGCTGGAGGAGAGCGGCGTGCCGGCCGCCGAGATCGCCGGCATCTCGGTGGACGCGACCGCCGCCACGGTGGTGGCCGCCGACGCCGACGGCCGGCCCCTGCGGCCGGCGATCATGTGGATGGACGTGCGCGCCGCCGACCAGGCCCGGCGCATCCAGGAGACCGGCGACCCGGCGCTCAAGTACAACGGCTTCGGCCCCGTCTCGGCCGAGTTCGGCCTCTCCAAGGCGCTGTGGCTCAAGGAGCAGGAGCCCGAGACCTGGAAGGGGGCGGCCCGGGTCGGCGAGTGCGCCGACTGGGCCATCCAGCGGCTGACCGGCGAGGCCACGGCCTCGGTCAACACCGTCAGCGGCAAGTACTACTACGACCGCGACTCCGGCGGCTTCCCGGTGAGCCTGTACGAGGCCGTCGGGGTCGAGGACCTGCTCGACAAGACCCCCCAGCGGGTGCTCGACCTGGGCGCGGCCGTCGGCGAGCTGCGTGCCGGCGCCGCCGAGGAGCTCGGCCTGGCGGCGGGCACGCCGGTGGCCGAGGGCGGGATCGACGCCCACGTCGGCGCGCTCGGGCTGGGGGTCGTGTCCCCGGGCATGCTGGCCCTGATCACCGGCTCCTCGCACGTGATCATCGGCCAGGCCGCCGACCCCATCCACGACCCCGGCTTCTGGGGCGCCTACACCGACGCCATCGTCGGTGGCCAGTACACGGTCGAGGCCGGCCAGGCCTCCACCGGCTCGGTGGTCGCCTGGTTCAAGAACAACCTCGCCGGCACGGCCCTGGCCGAGGCCGAGCGGCGCGGCGTCGACCCCTACGCGGTCCTGAACGAGCAGGCGGCCGAGGTCCCGGTCGGGTCCGAGGGGCTGATCGTCCTCGACTACTTCCAGGGCAACCGCTCCCCCTACACCGACCCCCACGCCCGCGGGCTGATCTCGGGCCTGTCGCTGCGCCACGGGCCGGGGCACCTGTTCCGGGCCGTCCTGGAGGGGATCTGCTTCGGCACCGAGTTGATCTTCCGGACCCTGCGCCGCCACGACTTCGAGCTCCGGTCGATCGTCGCCGCCGGCGGGGCGACCCGGAGCGAGCTGTGGATGCAGCTGCACGCCGACATCTCCAACGTCCCGGTCTCGATCCCCAGGGAGCCCGAGAGCCCGGTGCTCGGGGCGGCCATGCTGGCCGCGGTCGGGGCCGGCATCCACCCCGACCTCGGGACGGCCGCGGCCGAGATGGTCCACGTCGAGCGGACCATCGAGCCCGACCAGGGACGCCACCAGGAGTACGCGTTCTTCATGGACCGCTACACCGAGCTGTACCCGGCCACCAGGGACGTGCTGCACCGGGTGACCAGCCATGTCGCCGGCGCCGGGGGAGCCCCGGATGGGTGAGGAGCAGATCCGGGCGGCGCTGGCCGAGGCCACCGACACCCAGGACGTGGTCGTCGGCCCGGGCGCGCTCGGCGAGGTCGCCGAGGTCGCCGGGCGGCGCTTCGGCGGGCGGCCGCTGCTGGTGGTCGCCGACGCCACCACCTGGCGGGTCGCCGGCGAGCAGGTCCAGCGGCGGCTCGAGGCGGCCGGCCTGGCCACCGAGGCGCCCTACCGGTTCCCGCCGGACACCTTCGTGCTCGCCGACTACACCAGCGTCGAGCGGCTCCGGGACGCGATCGCCGGCCACGACGCCGTCCCGGTGGCGGTCGGCTCGGGGAGCCTCAACGACATCGTCAAGCGGGCCGCCCACGAGACCGGCCGGCCGTACCTGGTCGTGGCCACGGCGGCCTCGATGGACGGCTACACCGCCTTCGGGGCGGCCATCACCCGCGACGGCTACAAGCAGACCATGACCTGCCCGGCCCCCCGGGCGGTGGTGGCCGACCTCGAGGTCCTGGCCGGCGCCCCGCCGGACATGACCGCCTCCGGCTACGGCGACCTGCTGGGCAAGGTCACGGCCGGGGCCGACTGGCTGGTGGCCGACGCCCTCGGGGTCGAGCCGGTCGACCCCGGGGCCTGGGAGCTGGCCCAGGGCCCGCTGCGCGAGGCCATCGGCCGGCCCCGGGAGCTGGCCGGCGGCGACCGGGACGCTCTCGGGCGCCTGGTCGAGGGCCTGGTCCTGTCCGGGCTGGCCATGCAGGCCCACGCGTCCTCCCGGCCCGCCTCGGGCGCCGAGCACCAGTTCAGCCACCTGTGGGAGATGGAGGGGCTGGGCCATGACCGGCGGCCGCCGCTGTCGCACGGCTTCAAGGTCGGCCTCGGCACGGTCGCCGTCGCCGCCCTCTACGAGCGGGTCCTGGAGCGCGACCTGACCGCCCTGGACGTCGAGGCGCAGTGCCGCGCCTGGCCGGGCCCCGAGGAGGCCGAGGCGGCGGTCCGGGCCGCCCACGCCACCCCCGGCCTGGCCGAGGCCGCGGTCGCCGAGACCATGGCCAAGCACGCCGACGCCGGCATCCTCCGGCGGCGGCTGGAGCTGCTCGCCGACCGCTGGCCGGCCCTGCGCGACCGCCTCGCCACCCAGCTGCTCCCGGCCGAGCGCCTGCGGGACATGCTGCGGGCGGCCGGCTGCCCGACCAGCGCGCCCGAGATCGGGCTGAGCTGGCCGGCGTTCCGGGACACCTACCACCGGGCCCGGATGATCCGCCGCCGCTACACCGTCCTCGACCTGGCCGCCGAGACCGGCACCTTCGGGGAGCTGGTCGACGAGCTGTTCACGCCCGGCGGGTTCTGGGCCGGCGAGGCCACCGCATAGACCGCGGCCCCGCCCGAACTTATACGGTTCAGTTAGGTATTGACGCGGCTCGGCCCGAATGCTTTCATCCCTCTACTTACACGGTTCAGTAACCGAGAGGACCCGCTGTGGGGAGCGACGGGGACAGGCTGCTGCATGGGGGGCGGCCCTGGCTCGGGGTCAACTTCTGGTCGCGGGCCGGCGGGCCGCGCATGTGGCGCGGCTACGACCCCGGTGTGGTCCGAGAGGAGCTGGCCACCCTGGCCGCCAACCGGATCAACCTCACCCGGTCGTTCTGCTACTGGCCCGACTTCCACCCCGAGCCCGACCGCCTCGACGAGGCCGTCCTGGCCCGGTTCGCCGACTTCCTCGACGCCCACACCGAGGCCGGCATGGCCACGGTGCCGACCTTCATCGTCGGCCACATGTCGGGGGAGAACTGGGACCCGGCCTGGCGGCAAGGCCGCGACCTGTACGGCGACGTCTGGATGGTGGCCCGCCAGGCCTGGTACGTGCGCGAGGTCACCCGCCGGTTCGCCGGACACCCGGCGGTGGCCGGGTGGCTGCTGTCCAACGAGATGCCGCTGTACGGCGGTCCGGCACCGGAGCCGGCCGTGACCGCCTGGGCCGAGCTGCTGGTCCAGGCGGTCAGGGCCGGGGGCGGCACCCAGCCGGTGTCGCTGGGCGACGGCGCCTGGGGGATCGAGCTGACCGGGACCGACAACGGCTTCTCGGTGCGGGCCACGGCCCCGCTGGTCGACTTCCTCGGCCCCCACGTCTACCGGATGGACAACGACCGCGTCCGGCTGCACCTGGGCCCGGCGTTCGCCTGCGAGCTGGCCGGCTTCGCCGGCAAGCCGGTGGTCCTGGAGGAGTTCGGCGTCAGCACCGGCTTCTCGTCGGCCGCCAACGCCGGCCACTACTACCGCCAGGTGCTGCACACCAGCCTGCTCGCCGGGGCCAGCGGCTGGATCGTCTGGAACAACACCGACTACGACCACCTGGCCGACCAGGACCCCTACCGTCACCACCCCTTCGAGATGCGCTTCGGGCTGACCGACCACACCGGCCGCCCCAAGCCGCACCTGGGCGAGGTCCGCGCCTTCGGGGAGCTGCTGGAGACGGTGGACGCCCCCAACCTGGCCCGCCCACCGGCCGAGGCCGCCCTGGTGGTGTCCTCGTACCTGGAGCGGCCGTACCCGTTCACCGAGCCCGAGGACCGGGCCTTCGTGCTCGGCTCGCTCCGCCAGGCGTACGTGGCCGCCTGGGAGGCCGACCTGCCCGTCCGGCCGATGCGCGAGCTCGACGGCCTCCGGCCCGGAGCCCGCCTCTACCTGGTCCCGTCGGCCAAGCAGCTCACCGCCCCGGGATGGCGGGCCCTGGAGGGCTTCGCCGCCGACGGCGCCCTCGTCTACGTCTCCTTCTCGGCCGGGGGCCACGGCGCCCAGCGTGGCCCCTGGTACGCCGGCCTCGATGAGATGTTCGGCGTCAGCCAGCAACTCACCCACGGACTCGTCGACCCCATCGAGGATGAGGAGGTGGTCGTCACCTTCGTGCGCGACTTCGGGTCGATCCCGGAAGGAAGCCGGCTGGAGCTCCGCGCCGCCGGCAACCAGCACGTACGGGCGTACCTGCCCGTCCGGCCGGTCACGGCCGAGGTCGTGGCCGTCGACGGTCACGACCGGCCGGTGCTGGTGGAGCGGGCGGCCGGCCGGGGCCGGCTGGTGCTCTGCACCTACCCGCTCGAGCAGCTGGCGGCGGCGTCGGCCCGGGTCAACCCCGAGCCGACCTGGCGCATCTACGACGCCCTGGCCACCGTGGCCGCCCTCGACCGGCCGGTCACGGTCGAGGACCCACGGGTCATGGCGGCCGAGCTGCGCCACGCCGACGGCCGGAGCTTCGTCTGGCTCATCAGCCAGTCGGACACCGAGGTCACCGTCAAGCCGGCGGTCAAGGGCCGCCTGGCCGACCTCCACACCGGGCTGCCCGCCGACGAGGTCACCCTGGACGCCTACGGCGTGCGGGTCCTGCGGCGGGAGCCCTCAACCCTGGTGGGGTCCCTGTAGAGGAGAAAGGGGACTGGAATGCGGGACAAGCTCAGGATGCTGATCGCCGTCTCGGTGGTGTGCCTGCTGCTGGCGGCCTGCACCGGGAACGACTCGGGCTCCGGGTCGGGCACCGGCCAGGCCGGGCAGGGCGGCGGGGCGCCGGCCGCCGGCCCGGCGTCGTATCCGCGCAACGAGACGCTGTACATCAGCGGGACCCAGTGGGGTCCGCCCAACAACTGGAACCCGATCATGGACTGGCAGTACGCCACCGGGACCGAGGGGCTGGTGTACGAGAACCTGTTCATCTACGACCCGATGAAGGGCCAGTACAAGCCCTGGCTGGCTGAGAAGGGTGACTGGACCAGCAAGAACGTCTACGAGCTGACCCTGCGCGACGGCCTCACCTGGAGCGACGGCAAGCCGCTGACCTCGGCCGATGTCGTCTTCACGTTCGAGCTGGGCAAGTTCGCGTCGGTGCCGTACCACAACCTGTGGGACTGGCTGGAGAAGGCCGAGGCGACCGACGAGCGCACTGTCAAGTTCACCTTCTCCGAGCCGCTGTACCAGCAGTGGGGCAACCATCTCTACAACCGGGCGATCGTGCCCAAGCACCTGTGGGAGGGCCGCTCCGAGAAGGATGTCGCCACCGGGGCCAACGAGAAGCCGGTCGGCAGCGGGCCGTACCTGTACCAGACCCACAGCCAGGACCGGATGGTCTGGGTCAAGAACGACAAGTGGTGGGGCAAGACCGCCCTCAACCTCGACCCCAAGCCCAAGTACATCGTCGACATCGTCAACTCCAAC
>Ga0081538_10005733_pt1 | contig 11097 bp, 12 predicted proteins | sample TabmetS5T2R1_FD_71022 | JGI IMG/M metagenome (GOLD analysis project Ga0081538, IMG submission 71022) | Tabebuia heterophylla rhizosphere microbial communities from the University of Puerto Rico - S5T2R1 | ecosystem: Host-associated > Plants > Roots > Rhizosphere ...
GTAAGCATAGTATTGCATCATAAAGTGCGACCTTCCCTCTCCTGACGGCATCTGGCCGCACTCCATCGGCAGGAACTTGACAGGGTTGTACCTGCGTCTTGGCGAAAGGAGCCGGGACAGTATGAGCGCAGGCACTGAAGCTAGAAGACCGAAACCAAGCATGTAGAGAATTGGAGTAAAGTCTACTGCGGTCTCTCCAGCCAAGGCATGACTTCTTTTTTTGAAAGATATAAAATCTTTGCGAAAACGATAGGTTATTTCAGAAAGTTGTCGTAGCATGCACCCGCATTGCTCTGAAAAAGCTCTGTGAGCCGGCGTAGAAGTTTGGACTCAGGTAGTACACACGATAATATCTCCAAATTGTTATTATACTTGCCATTTTGTTCCAGTTATTTGTGGAAATGCCTGCTGCCACCTAGTGTAATAACAACAACGGCGATGACAATACCACGACCCCATTGAAATTTATCAACAGCTTGAAGTGAGATTTTGACGCATGCGGCGCAGCCGGTAGCGCCGGCAGGTCGGCTGCTGCAGAATATCGCGGGCACTATATTGTGCTATTCTACAAAGAAAGATCCGCAGCATGAAAAAAAGGATCCACTTCCACTTCCACTTCATTAAGAACAGGCTGGAGAGAGCTCACCCTGCATCTACACTACCTATAGGGACGACATCGACGCTGCAAAAAAAGGAGGGGCTGCTGTCTGTACATCTACAAAAAAATTTCAAGCGTCTTAGACAGCAGCAAGGGCGTATGCTCCAGAATAATAATCATCATCATCATCATCATGATGTGGCGATATTTGCTCCTGACCATGACAGGAATGTTTGTCTGCTTTGACAATAGCGCTTGAAGAAAAGGAATTAGCCTTTCAGGATCATGTTGAAGAGCTGCCGCGCCGCCATCTTTGGGTGGTGCAGCGCAAGCTTCATCATCTTGCCTGCAGTAAAGTCAGCCTTGATAAAGTCCAGAAATTCGTCGACCGTCATGTCCCGGAGGATTTCTATCTCCCTGTCCCAATCCTCGTCGCTGAGCCTGATCCAACGCATCTGCACCCTGAGGGCAGACTGTATCTTGGACTCGACTTTGCTCTTCCACGCCCTTTCGTATTCCATCAATGACTCCATGTCGGAATTGCGCGCAAGCGACTTGGCGCCTACCTGCCCAGCGAGCCTCCCAAACTCGATGGCGTAGCGAATGCCCTCAAGCACCAGTGGGTTTGACTGACCCGCCGAGTCGCCCACCATCACCAGCCCATCCGCGACGCTGTTCTGCCTGACTCCATCATTCGGTATAAAGCCGTAATGCAGTTCGACAGGCTGTATCTTGCCCATAGAATCGAGTGGTCTGGGCCTTTTTTCCATCAGTTCGTGCAGCCCGTCAAGCGGGTCGGTGCCGGACTCGGGCCTCCCGATCCCAACGCCTATTCTGACTCTGTTTTCTGCCAGTGGGAATGCCCATGCGTAGCCGGCGTCAGAATACTGCTGGCCGACCATCAGGACCCACGTTGCGCTGTCAACGCCGTCGCAGTAGCACTCGTATTCAGCGCCAATACCGTAGCGCTTCCATTCGCCTGCTACCCCGGCCTTGCGGGCAACAGAGCTGCTAAAGCCGCTTGCGTCTATAACAAGCGTCGACCGCACTATCATGTCGCCCTTTGGTGTGCTTGCCTTGACGCCGGCTATTCTGCCGTCACCCTCCTTGATGACGTTGATGACGTTGCTCCTCACCATTATCTTGGCGCCTGCCTCGGCGGCAAGAAAGGCAAGGTGCTGGTATGTGCCCCGCACGTCAAGGACGCATGACTTGGGCGAGCTGCCGGATATCGTCACGTCGTTGGACGGCGACACAAAGCGGTAGTTCTGCACCAGGTTGTAATATTTGCCTGGGATGCCCAGCTTGTTCATCGCGTCTATCCATGTCACGCCACTTGTGCGGATGCTGTGCGCAATCGCTTCGTCCTTTTCAAGCAGGATTACTTTGGCGCCTGCGTTTGCCGCTGTACAAGCGGCAGACAGTCCCGCCGGCCCGCCTCCCACAATTGCAATGTCGAATTTCTCTTCCATGTTGCCATCATCATCCTGCTGTGAACGAGACGTTGTCAAAGCGCATGTAGGGCAGTATCGAGTCAAAGATTGCCTTTTGCTCTCGCGACACGCCGGTCAGGTGGCGCAGCGCGTCAAAGACATTGCCTGCCATCATCACTTCCTTGACTGCGTGCTTTATCTCGCCGTTCTTCACAAGCCTGCCTCCCTTGACCACTCCAGAAAAGTCGCCATTTACCGGATTCACATTGCCAGAAAACCTGCTTATTATTATGCCATTTTCCATCTCGGAGACCAAGGCGTTGAGGCTCGACCTGCCCGGCCGGATTATAAAGTTGGTTGCAGACACCGACGGAGGTGAGCTCGTCGAACCGCCTGCGTTGCCGGTGCTGCGCACGCCGTCCTTGCGGGCGGTATAGGTATTGTAGAGGAATTTCTTGAGCACGCCTTTTTCAATCACGACGTTGCGCCTGTGCGGCACTCCTTCCCTGTCAAAGCTGGCCGCTCCAAGGCCCTCGGTGTTGGTCGCGTCGTCCTCGACAGCCAGCAATTCCGACGACACTTTTTTTCCAAGCTTGCCGGCAAACTGGCTAGACTTTTTCTGCACCGTGTCTGAATTTATTGAATGCGATATCACTTCTTCCACCAGCTCACTTACGGCTGACGGAGTCAGCAGCATCTCGCCTCTAAAGCTTGTGATCCTTTGCGGCCCGAGCGAGTTTACCACCGTCTCTGCAAATTCGACTGACGCCCTGCGCGCGTCGATGTCCTTTACAAAATGCGAGCCTCCAGACTGGAAGTCAAAACTTGAAACGTTGCTGCCTTCTATGGCCATCCCCATTATCGACCACGAAAAGGTGCTTATTCGTTCTTTCAGCTCGGTGCCATTCGAGTTTGCAAGTGCGTGCGTCGCCACGGCGCTGGCCAGATTGCCGCTGTCGACACTCACTCTATTGTCGTACGACTTGGCGGCCTGCAGCATCTCTGCGGCCAGCCCAGCTGCGTCGGACGCCTCAAACGACTCAGCTTTTCTGTCATAGATGCCCCTGAGCAACCGTACCTTTGACCTGCTAGGGAGCGAGTTGTACCTGTCCTTCGGGCTCACCCGGGCGACCTTGATCGCCATCGACACGGCCCCTTTGACATCATCCTTTGATAGCCTGTTGACAGAATAGAAGCCAAGCGAGCCGTTTAAAAGAACCCTTATCCCTATCGAGCTTATCGCCTGGGACTTGGCCTGCTTGAGATCATTGTTCTCTATAAAGACCTCCGACTCGGCGCTGACCGCAGCGTAGGCTTCTGCGTCGTCTGCGCCCTGTGCCTCGGCCTCTTTTATGGCATAACGCAATACGTCAAGCATATTGCTATTGCAAGCCTCCAATGACCGCGGTGCACCTGACGTAGGGCCCGCCGCCGTCCACCTTAGCCGGCTGGTACTTGCCGCAGTAGCCCGTGCCGATGTCGTACTGAAACTTGTCGCCCACCATGTCGACTGACAGGAGCGCGTCAAACGCGTTGCCCGAGATGCTTGCGCCCCTCATCAGCTCCCTTATCTCGCCGTTCTCGATGAGGTATGCTTCTTCAGCGCCGAACATGAACTCGCCGTTTGCGTCGGCTTGGCCATTGCGCGCTCCCTTGACGAGGTAGCCATGCCTTGTCTCCTTTATCATGTCGTCCAGTCTGTCCGAGCGAGGCTCGATAAAGGTGTTCCGCATTCTTATCAGCGGCTCGTCGTTGTACTGGAACGCCCGGGCGTTGCCAGTTGAAGCCGTGCCAAACGTCATCGCGGACTCGCGGTTATGCAAAAATGATTTGAGTATGCCATTTTCGATTATGGCAGTCCGCTCTGCCGCCACGCCCTCGTCGTCTACCATTATCGTGCCGGCGGCATTGTCGGCAAGGTCTGACCTGCCACTGTCGACAAGCGTGACAAGCTCGCTTGCCACCTTTTCCCCAATTCGGCCTTTTACTACCGAGCCTGAAAGCACGAAATCGGCTTCTACTGTGTGTCCGATCGCCTCGTGCGAGAGAAGCCCGACCATTCCCGGGTCAAGAATGATGGTCGTCTTTTCGCCTTTTGCGTGCTTGGCTTCAAGCAGCTTTGCCGCCCTTTCTGAAGCAGCTGCAGCATAGTCAAACTGGCTCTTTGCACCAAAAAGGTCGTCCCAGCCGCCAGTGATGCCGACGCCTTCGTGCGCCGTCGCACTCTGGCCGGCCTTCTTCGCTATCGCGGTGACGCTAAACTCGGGCTTGGAGTCGTAAATCTCGACCTCTGCCCCGTCGCTGTTCACTATTAGCTTGTGGTCGAGCATCTCGTGGTACACGCAGGATGCAGCCCTGACTGCTTTGGAGTGCTTGCGGGCCGCCTTTTCCGCCTCCCTTGTGACCTGCACCTTCTGCTCGATGTCAACGTCTGACAGACTGCCGCGCACCTTTAGCCTGAATGTCCCCTTGACCATCTTGGACTCTGCAAGGCCCTGCACTCTGTTCTTCTTGGTCTTGGCAAGCGCGCGGGCTGCCGCAATTGCCTGTCCAAGGGATTCTTTTAGCGCGTCAAATGACGTATCGTTACTTGTGCTGCTAAATCCCCAGCAGCCGTCGACCAGCACCCTGATGCCGCAACCTGAATTCTCCACTACCCTGATCCTCTCAAGCTCGCCATTGACAAAGTTGACGTCAGTCATGGACCTTGACTGATGGCGGGCTTCGACATACCTGGCGCCTCTTGACGAGGAGATCAGCGACTGGAGGCTGTCGAGCATGTGGGTGCCGCTGCCCTGCACAAGGTCATGCGTGGCCTGCTGTAAATTATATGTTTATTCTGTATCAGCTTTTTTGCCCGGCTTGGCGCAAAACGATGAAAACACACACACACAATGGTACAAGTATGCCAAGGTTAAAGCAATAATGAAAAGTTCGCTCAGGAATAGCCTAGCCTAGCCTACAAAAACGATTTATCTAGTAATTTATGCTCGCTAGCGCAATGCAATGACATACAAAAAACATCTTTGCGGCCATTGCGCTGGTGTTGTTGTCAATACTGTTGCAACAACAAAGATCAGCGCGATGGCCGCAAGCGATCCGTTCGGCATAGAGGAACTCTACGAAACCAGGGATGAAAAGACTCTGCATGGTTCACTGAAGACGATGACCCCGAGCCATCAGAAGACAACAACCATGACGACAGATTCCCGTTCCACTTTGGAACGCTCGACAACATTAACGACCTAGAGCATGAGGGAGACGCAGTATGGAGAATGGATGTGGAAAGCGGCTCTGAAGAACATGGAGTCAGGATGCATGTCAACCATCCGGAGGAAGACGAGTGGAGAGAGAGACACATGGAAATGACTGGCTGCTTCAAGCTGATAGACAGCGGAGACCAGATAATATAACACTGATAGCAAAGCACGGTGGAAGTTACAGTGGGGACGATGGCTGCGAAGCGCTACGCTATCATGGGATGCTAAGCGCGGACGACGACGCCTACTTCAAGAAAAAGCTGTACTACGGTGACGGCGGATATAATACTTACAAGTTCGGAGCAGAAGCAAGTGCAGTCGACGACCTGATAGACGAATGGATTGGTGGAGTAAAGTCCGTGACCTACAACGTAAAGGACAATAGCGTTAAGCTGGAGCTCTGGGTCGACGACCGCCACGAAGAGAACAACTAGGAGAAGATGGCAGAGTATATACCGACGAGGGCGACCTTGAAATCAATGGAGATGGCGACTGCGGCAGAAATGAGGACTATGTCATAGACGAGGGCCAGCCGCGCGCAGCGTTCAGGCTTGACGATTCAGAGTCTGAGTTCAAGAACCTGTAGTAAGAGAGATAGAAAGCGATACGACAGTGGAAGAAGACACAGAATATGAAGATGAGTAAACAGGAGATCAAGATCGCCACAATAGGTGTAACGCATCGATGAATGGTCTGACAGGCTACCGATAGGAGGCAGCCTATATCATTTTCTTTTTGTGCACGAATAAAGAAGCTACACCCCAAGAAAAGAGGTCTCGGCTTTTTCTTTCTTTTTTCCTATATGTCAATTGATTGGCCATTTCTGTATCGGCTTTTATCAAATATTATTTCAACTATCTTTGCTGCTACCTGCTCGGGCTGGAGCATCCTGCCCTTGTTCTGCCAGTAGTAGTCAGGATCGACTTCCTGCATCCTTGTCGCCACCTCGCCGGGGCATATCACCATGACTCTGACATTATTGTGACCTGCAACTTCCCACGCAAGGCTTTCAGTCAGCCCCATCATGCCAAACTTGCTTGCACAGTAGGCTGACAGGTTCTCAAAGCCAGTCTTGCCGGCGCCTGAGCTGACGTTCACAATTGTGCCAGAGTTGTTGCGGATCATGTAAGGCAGGACAGCCTTTGAGCACAGAAATGCGCTTTTCAGGTTGGAGTCGAGTGTTTCGTCCCATTCTATTTCTGTAGTGTCGAGCAGGCTCTTGACGACTGCGATACCGGCATTGTTGACTAGTATATCGATGTCCCCAAATTTGCTTGCAGTCTTTTTTATGAGCGAATCCACTTGCGAAGATACGCTGACGTCGCACCTAACCCCGAGCACGCTGGCATGAATTTGCTTGATCGCGTCCACTGTTTCGTCGATCTCCTGTTGCGTTCTTGAGCACACGACGACGTTCATTCCTCTTTTTGCAAGCAGGATGGCAGCTTCCCTTCCTATCCCTCTGCCGCTTCCTGTGACTATGACCGTCGCCATCTAGCGATTAAATGTAATTAGGCTTAAAATGCTTTGATGGCGCGCCAGCAGCAGCAGCAGCAGCAGCAACAATCTTCTAGCATGCAATTTTGGCAGTCCCTCGGCGACTTGCTTGCCCTGCATTCCTGCGGCGTGCAGCCACAATCTGCACACTTGATGATATAGAAAGGGCGTCTAAGTGATAAAAATCTAACAATTATATCCCGTCTTCCCCCTTACAAGATGCGGTAATGGACATTATCCCAGCAACTCCGGCCCCTGAGTTCAAAGAGGTCACCGGATGGGCTAACAGCAAGCCGCTTTCGATAAAGAGCCTGAAGGGAAAGGTGGTGGTGCTGGATTGCTGGACATACACCTGCATTTTCTGCCTCCGCACTATCCCTGTCATGAGGCGCCTGCAGCAAAAATACGACAAGTACGGCTTGCAGGTGGTTCAGGCGCATTCTGCCGAATACCACTTTGCGACCGACCATGCAAACATCAAGCGTGCACTGGCAAGATACAGCGTGACCGAGCCTGTCGCGTTTGACACTGCCAACAAGACGTGGGAAGCCTACGGCAACATGTACTGGCCCAAGCACATCCTTGTCGATCACAACGGATTTGTGCGATACGAGCACGCCGGCTATGGCGGCATTGAGGATTTTGAAGAAATTGTTGTTGAATTGCTTGAAGAAGCAGGGAAAAAGCCTGCCGGGGAAAAAGAGCAGAACAACCCACATGACGAGATCTATGACACGTATGGCATGCACTTTTACGGGATGGCGCCAGAGATATGCGTCGGATATTCGCGCCTGCGCCGGTTTGGCAACAACCAAACCCTCAAGCCTGACGCGCCAAACATTGTGATCGACTATGGCTCGCATGACCTAAACGTCGTATACCTCCGCGGCAAGTGGATATGGCAGCGCGAAGGCGTTCAATATTCGCCGAGCGGCAAGGAGCAGAACCCGGCTGTGATAATGAACTACAACGCTGCCAAGAGGGTGCACTGCATCATAGGAACGTCTGACGGTAGACCGGGCAAGGTAGAGATAAAGCTTGACGGCAACTACCTAACAAAGGAGCAGCTGGGCAGAGATGCCAAGCTTGAAGGCAACGGTGTAAGCATTGCCACCATTGATTGGCCATTTATACACAACCTGGCCAAGACGGACGAGCCCGAAACGCATGAGATAGAGATAATACCGCGCTCTGACAATTTCGTGTTCTATACGTTTGTTTTTGGATAAGTAAGTTTTTTTATCCGTACCACGCCGGTTTTCTCTTGATGGAAGAAAAGCAAGTAGAGCTTGCCGAAGGCGCAGCTGCACCAGATTTTACCATGAGGGACAAGGACGGCAGAGCTACGAAACTGTCAGAGCTCCGCGGCAAAAAGGACGTAGTTGTCTACTTTTATCCCAAGGATTTCACGCCCGGCTGTACAATAGAGGCTACAGAATTTACCCGCGACTACAAAAAGTTCAGGGACGCAGGCATCGAGATAGTGGGTATTAGCCCCGACGACGAAGAGTCGCACCAAAAGTTCCGGGACAAGATGGGTATACCCTACCTGCTTGTTGCAGACACTGAAAATGAAACATCAAAAAAGTATGGCGTCTATGGTCTAAAGAGCTTTATGGGGAGGGAATACATGGGCGTCAATCGATCTACCTTTCTTGTTGACAAGTCGGGCAAAATAGTCAAGGTCTTCAAGAAGGTCAAGCCTGCGGACCACAGCCAAGAAGTGCTGCAAGCGCTGCGGGGCTAGGGCTAGGGTTGCCTGTCAAATGCGTAAAAGTCGGACATCGGGTCTATCCTATGGCTGTTTATGACAAGACCGATGAGCGACCTTATCTCGTCGCAGCGCTCGATAAATCGCGTGCCCTTTTCAGTCGTGCGGTAAATGTTGGCCCTGTCGATGTCCTAAGCCTTGGCAAGCAGGTTGTGGGCAAGCAGTGCCGAAAAATAGTTCTCCACCTGCGTGCTGCTGATGTTCGCCCTGTACAATGTGCGCGTTTTTTTGGCGCCGGCGCACATCGCAGACACAACAATATCACAAACTATGTCGACCTTGCTTTCACAGCGCTTGGTCCTTGGCGCGTAATGCGTATATCCATTATCCACCAAAATTCTTCAGGTTCTGCTTATCTAATAGATGCACATCCAACTAGATTATATAGAGATTCTACTTTTTGCCGGACGACTCGACAAGCTCCGACAGGTGCCCAAGTATCCTGATGTGGTGCTCCTCGTCAGCACTTATGCTCTTTAGCAGGGCGGCGGTTTCTGGATCGTCAGATGCCATCTCGGCGCACCTGAGCAAAATGTCGCGCGACTTCATTTCGTCCTTGATTGATTCTGCGATGCCCTTTTTAGTCAGGCTGGCGCTGCCAGTCGCGCCCTCTATATCAGCCATTATCCTTGAAATGTACTCTATGTGGCGAAGACCGTCTGTCAGGAGCGTGCGCAGGTAGCTTCTGACAAGGTTGTTTTCCACCGTTGTCAGCACTGACATGTAGTGCATTAGCTCTTTCACCTCTGCGTCATGCTGGGCCTTGAGAAGAGAGTAGAGCTTTTGCCTCCGCTCCAGCTGCTTTAGCCGAGAATCCATCCTGATGGTTTTTCTCCCTTACCAAGATAAAAGTTTGTACGTTTAAATAACTTCCCCGGCATCACTTGGGTGTTTGTCGGCTCCATCGTACGGCATTTGCGATTGTCCCTGCCACAAAAAATACGGTGACAAGTCGATATGCGGCAAGTGCGTCGACAGGCACAAGACGTCGCCTTATTACCATATTCTGAAAAAGTTCGACTAGCGCGACAAGACTTGGCAGGTCATATTCTGGCAGCCTCCGTAGCATTCAAATAAAATCAGCGCGTATCTAGAGGGCGTGAGAGTTCTTGCCATAGTGATAATAGCTGTATCGATGGTCGTAGCTGGCGTATCTTTTGCCCTTGCATCGCTCTACTTCCAAGGTATATCCGCGCAGTTTTCCAATCACGCTCCAACCAACCTGGCAGCCGGCTCGCCACTATCATCAAATGAGTTGCCGGTCAGCTTTGGAAACGTGACGAACCTGACTGAAAACTCGCAGGATTCAGTTTACGGTCAGGTCGCCGCGTCAGACGACAACAACATGTATGTGGTATGGCAAGACTCTGTCATTCCATCAAGCGACTACGGCAGCGGCAGAAACTATGACATTTTTGTGAAAAAGAGTAGTGACGGTGGAGAGACCTTTGAGGAGTCCCTCAACCTAAGCGCCAATCCCGGCTTTTCAGAGCACCCCCAGCTATCCGCCTACAACAATAACGTGTACGTCGTGTGGGCTGACGATACCTCCGGGAACAGAGAAGTGCTTTTTGCAAAAAGCGACGACGATGGAAGCACTTTTGGAGATGCGACACGCCTGAGCAACAACCCCTCAGACTCGTTCAACCCAGAGATAGCCGTTTCTGGAAGCAGCGTTTACGTCGTTTGGCTAGACGAGGACGATGAGGGCAGCAGGATAATGTTTATGGCAAGCGCCGACGGCGGTGAGACCTTTGGCAGGGCAATGGTCATTAGCGACAGGGCCAATAGCGCGTCCCTTGCGAAGGTTGCGGCATATGCAGAGAGCGCGTATATCACATGGAACTTGGTGGACGACGAAATGGAGAACGGCCTGTTCTTTGTGAAAAGTTCAAACGGTGGAGAGACCTTTGGAGACATTATCAAACTGAACCGCCAAAACAATTTCGGCGAGCCCCAGATAGTGGCATACAATGACACTGTCCAAGTCGTGTCAGGCGGCCTCGACTCGGTCGAAGTAAACGGCCTGTTCTTTGCAAAGAGCACCGACGGCGGCGAGACCTTTACCTCGGGCGCAGTCGACGGCAACGGGATGTTCGTAAACCCGCTCAACGTAGAGCCGGCAATCGACGGCAGCACCACCAACATGCTGCTGTACATTGCAGGGCAGGTCTTTGTTTCAGGCAACGAAGAAATCCTCCTGCTGGCCTTGGATGGCAGCGGCGACGAAGGCGCGCTCAAGCCCATAGGCATAGTCAACCTGAGCAACAACAAAGACATTTCCGAATGCCCTTCGATAGCGATATCCGGTGACAGCATCTATGTCGTGTGGGAAGACCTCACCCCGGGCAACCACGAGATATTATACACAAAGGGCACAAGGGTTTTGTAGTAGTAGTAGAAGAAAAGAAGAAGGGTGCGGGAGGTGGGATTTGAACCCACGAACCCCTAAGGGATAAGAGCCTCAGTCTTACGCCTTTGGCCAAGCTGGGCGACTCCCGCACACGTGCTGCTACTATAACACGCTTTCACCGCACT
>Ga0081538_10005734_pt1 | contig 11097 bp, 8 predicted proteins | sample TabmetS5T2R1_FD_71022 | JGI IMG/M metagenome (GOLD analysis project Ga0081538, IMG submission 71022) | Tabebuia heterophylla rhizosphere microbial communities from the University of Puerto Rico - S5T2R1 | ecosystem: Host-associated > Plants > Roots > Rhizosphere ...
GCGCCGCTCAAGCGCTTGCTGATCGCCCGCACCGAGGGCACCCCCTTCTTCCTAGAAGAAAGCGTGCGGACGCTGGTGGAGATCGGGGTGTTGGTCGGCGGGCCGGGGACCTATCGGCTGGCCCAGGCGCTGCCGACGATCCAGGTGCCGGCCACGGTGCACGCGGTGCTGGCGGCGCGCATCGACCGGCTCCCGCCGGAGGAGAAGCGGCTGCTCCAGACCGCGGCCGTGATTGGCACGGACGTGCCCTTCGCCCTGCTGCAGGCCATTGCTGAGATGTCTGAAGAGGAACTCCACCGCAGCCTGGCGCACCTGCAAGCGGCAGAGTTCCTGTATGAGACCCGCCTGTTCCCCGAGCAGGAATACACCTTCAAGCACGCGCTGACCCACGAGGTCGCCTACGGCAGTCTGCTGCAGGAGCGACGGCACGTGCTCCATGCCCGGATTGTCGAGGGCCTCGAACGCCTCGCTCTCGATCGCCTAGCCGAACAGGTCGAGCGCCTGGCGCACCACGCCCTGCGAGGGGAGGTGTGGGACAAGGCTCTGGTGTATTGCCGGCAGGCGGGGGAGAAGGCCATGGCGCGGTCGGCCTACCGCGAGGCCGTAGGGTATTTCGAGCAGGCGCTCGGCGCCCTCTCGCATCTGCCAGAGCAGCGCCACACATGCGAGCAGGCCATCGATCTCCGACTTGCCTTGCGCTCGGCGCTCTTTCCGTCTGGTAACGCTGGGCGCATCCTGGCGTACCTGCGCGAGGCCGAGGCCCTCGCGGCGGCCCTCGACGACCCTCGTCGGCTGGCACAGGTCACTCTCTATCTGTCACGCCATTTCACTCTTATGGGCTCGAATGACCAGGCCATCGCCGCCGCCCAGCGCGCCCTTGCACTCGCCACAGCCGCGGGGGATGCCACCCTGCCCGCGCTGGCCAATGTAAACATCGGCTTCTCCTACCTGGCCCAGGGCGACTATCGTCGGGCGATCGACTGCTTGAAACAGACCCTGGCGTCCCTCGAGGGTGCACAGCGCTATGAGCGCTTCGGCCGCTTCAACCTACCCGCTGTGAACTCCCATGCCTTCCTCGCCTGGTGCCATGCCGAGCTGGGCACATTTGCCGAGGGCAGAACCCTTGGGGAAGAAGGGGTTCGGATTGCCGAGGCGGATGCTCACCCCAGTAGCCTGATGCTTGCGTCGTGGGGGATTGGTCTGCTGTTCCTCCGCCAAGGAGACCTGCTCAGGGCCCTCCCCCGGCTCGAACGGGCCATAGACATCTGCCAGGAAGCGGAGCTCCCGGCCTGGTTCACCAGGCTGGCGGCGGCCTTAGGGGCGGCGTATGCCCTATCCGGGCGCGTCGCCGACGCTGTGCCTCTGCTCACGCGGGCGCTGGAGCAGACGACGGCGACAGAAACGGTTATCTTTCAGGCGCTCTGTCATCTCTCCCTGGGGGAGGTGCATCTGCTGGCTGGCCGCCTGGATGACGCATACGCCCTTGCCGAGCGCACGCTGGTGCATGCCTGCGAGCATCAGGAGCGCGGCCACCAGGCCTATGCCCTGCGGCTCCTCGGCGACATTGCGGCGCAGCGCGATCCCCCCGATGCCGAGCAAGCTGAAGCATACTACCAGCAGGCCCTAGCTCTCGCCGACGAACTCGGCATGCGCCCGCTCCAGGCCCACTGCCACCAGGGCCTCGGCACGCTGTATGCCAAGACGGGACGCCCGGAGCAGGCCCGCGCCGAGCTGTCCGCGGCCATCGTGCTGTACCGTGCCATGGACATGACCTTCTGGCTGCCCCAGACCGAAGCGGCGCTGGCGCAGGTGGAGGGACATTAAGGGCCTATGGCCATGCTGGCAAGGGGCTTGCCCTGCGCCAGTGGGAGACCGGTGAGCCCTTGTATGGGGGCATCGCATAGGCGTCGGGAGAAGGGAGCTTCTGTTGCGCATATCGCTACAAGGAGGGACAGGATATGAAGTGGTGTCGCTTTCAGGTCGGAGACAAGGTCAGCTATGGGATTGTGGAGGACGAGGCGCGCGTGATCGAGGTCTCCGGGACTCCCTTCGAGACCTACACCGTGACCGCAACCACCTACCCGCTGAGCGCCGTCAAGCTCCTGGTGCCCGTGATCCCGCCGACCTTCTATGCGGGTGGCCTGAATTATCCAGAACACGTCAAGTGGTGGGCCCAGTACTCTGGCACCCCTGCCCGCGTCGCCACAGAGCCCGGCATCGGCTACCGCACCACCAATGCCCTCATCGCGCATGAAGAGAACATCGTCAAACCCAAAGACGCGACAGACGAGTTCCAGGTGGAGGGGGAACTGGTGGCGGTGATCGGCAAAAAGGCCAAGCACCTGTCGCCGGAGAACGCCCTGAGCTGTGTCCTGGGCTATACCATCGGCAACGACGTCAGCGAGCGCACCTGGCAGCTCCGGGACGGCTCCCTGTGGCGGGCCAAGAACTCGGATACCTTCAAGCCGCTGGGCCCCTGGATCGCCACGGATCTCGACCCCAACAACCTGGAGACCACGATCCGCATTAATGGCCATGTCCAGATCCAATTCAACACCCGGCACATGCTCTTCGACGCGGCCAGCCATATTGCCAAGATCAGCCGGTACAGCACGCTCTACCCTGGGGACGTCGTTTGGCTGGGGGCGGAGGGCGCCACCCCGAACATGCGGCCGGGGGACGTGGTGGAGATCGAGATCAGCGGCATCGGTACCCTCAGGAACTATGTGGCGGCCGAGGAGTAGGCGGCTGCGGAGGAGATCACACACCATCCCAACCGTCAGGAGAGGGTCTTATGTGGGAGCATCGGACGGCACGAGTGAACGGCATCAATATCCACTACGTTGTCCAGGGTCAGGGGGCACCGGTGATATTGGTGCATGGCTGGCCCGAGTTCTGGTATAGCTGGCGCAAGGCCATCCCGGTCCTGGCCCAGCGCTTCCTGGTCATCGCCCCCGACATGCGGGGGTTCGGGTATTCGGACAAGCCCCTGTCCGGCTACGATACCCGCACCGCGGCGTCAGACCTCTACGAGCTGGCGCGGTCGTTGGGGCACGAGCGCATAGCGCTGGTGGGCCATGACATCGGCGTACGGGTCACGTATCGCTATACCCTGGACCATGAGGCGGCCGTGACGCGGCTGGCGTTGCTGGACGGCATGCCACCGCTGGAGCAACTCGGGCCGCAGCCCCCGCAGGTGGTTCGCGAGCGCTGGCATGCCTACTTCCACCAGCAGCCCGATTTGCCGGAGCGTCTGGTGGAGGGCAATGTGGAGGCCTATATTCGGCATTTCCTGCGGGACTGGTCAATTAACAAGTACGTGTTCACCGATGAGGAAGTCGCCGAATATGTGCGGGCCTACTCCCAGCCCGGGGCACTGCGCGGGGGTTTTAGTTACTATCGCGCTGCCGCCTATGAAGACCCACCCCACTGGCGCGCCGACGCCGCACGGCAACTCGCCACGCCGTTACTGTATCTCTGGGGAGCCCGCCGTGCCCGGACTGCCGCCGCCTTGGGCTCCGACCCGCTGGAGGCGTGGCGCACGGTGTTTCCCAACGTCCGTGGGAAGTACCTGGGCGAATACGGCCACTTTCTGCAATCTGAGGCGCCTGACGAGGTCAATCGGGAGCTGCTTGCCTTCCTGAGCACATAGGGAAGTGCGCCTGGAGCATGGAGCGCAGACGCTATGCCAACAGGGGGGAAACCAGCGTGCACAGAGAACGTAGGAGTATGAGACCATGCAGTATGCAATCTTGGGACGGACGGGCTTACGGGTGTCACGCGTGGGGTGTGGCGGTGGCGGGATCGGCCAGGTGTGGGGGCCCACCACTGAGGCAGAGTCAGTGCGGACCATCCACCGCGCGCTGGAGTTGGGGGTGAACTTTTTTGACGTGGCCCCCAGCTATGGCAATGGCAAGGCCGAAGAAGCACTAGGCCGGGCCCTGCAGGGGCGCCAAGAGCAGGTGGTCGTCGCCACGAAGGTGCGGTTGGCTGCAGAGGAGATGCACGATGTGGCAGGCGCAGTCCGCAGGTCTGTCGAGGCGAGCCTGCGACGGCTGCGCCGGGAGACGGTCGACGTGCTGCACGTCCACAACCGGTTCACGCCACGGCGGGGCGATCTGTCCCATTCGCTATCCGCCGACGATGCCCTGGGCCCGGTGCTGGACGCCTACCGACAGATGCAACACACTGGGAAGACGCGCTTCATTGGCATATCAGCCATGGAACCTGATGTGCCCACCGTGCGGCGGATCATGCACAGCGGGCACTTCGATACCGTGCTGGCGTATTACAATCTCCTGAACTGGACTGCACAAGAGCCGGCGCCGCCTGGCGTGTCGCTGTGGGACAACGGCCAAATCATCCCGCTGGCCAAATCTCTGGGCATGGGCGTGATCGGGATCCGGTCCCACGCCGCCGGAGCGCTAACTCAGCAGGTAGACCGGCCCATCCCACCCGGGACCCCCCTGGCGCACGATGTGGCCAGTGCACAAACATTGGGCTTCCTCCTAGAGGGTCCTATCCGCACCCTGTCGCAGGCGGCGATGGTGTTTTGCCTGATGAACCGGGACATCGCTACCACTGTGCCTGGCGTGAAAAATGTGGCGGAGATAGAAGAACTGGTGGGGTGTGTCGCCCTGCCCCCGATTCCGCCGCAGCATCTCACGCGCTTACGGGAACTCTACGCCCGTGGCTTCGGAGGCTAAGCTCGACTTTGTACATTTTTACGTATGTGCCAGACGGCTTGTAGCAATCGATTGACGTCACGCTGCAGGATTTTTCTCGGGTCTGAGGTCACGAGCTGATGTTTAAAAACTACGCTCTCCCCAGGAATAGCGCCGCACGGTAGCCAAGGCACTGCTCAAATTGTACAAAGTCGAGCTGAGAGGGTGTCTGAAGACCATTTGTCATTGCGAGGAGCGCAGCGACAAAGCAATCTGGTGCACCCTGCAAGAGATAAGGCGCCTATGGGCGCCGAGGTGGCCCATGGCCACCTGCGCTTCGCTTCGCTCGCAATGACAGGGAAATGCCCTGGATTCGGGTTTCAGGCACCCTCTCAGGGTGATGGATACGGCAGCGCCGTCAGGTCTGGCGCTCCAGGATGTCCGCGGCAAGGGTCTCCAGTTCCGCCGTCCAGTCAGTGGGGGGCACCGCTGGCCGCAGGATGAACGTCGAGAACCCGACCGCCAGCCACTCGTCGACCCGTGCGTGCAAGGCCGCGCGGCTCTGCGGGACGAGGGCCACGGGGTCGAGGTCCGGACGACGGCATCGCAGCCGCTCCACCACTACCGCCGGCAAGGGGCCTCGGCTGTAGGTGAGGTTGACGCCGAAGTGCTCCGGGTCGATGGTGCGCCCAGCCTCCGCCGCCGCGGCCTCGATGCGCATGCGTTTCTCCGCGGCTTCGGCGGGCGTGAGGAGGCCGGGGCTCCACCCGTCGCCCAGGCATCCTGCCCGACGCAGCGCCTCCGGTGCCTGCCCGCCCAACCACATCTCGAGCGGCACTTGCACGGGCGTCGGGGAGATGCGAGCGTCACGCAGCCGATAGCGCGGGCCGTCGTGCTGGACGATTTCCCCACTCCACAAGCGCCGTAGCAAGGGGATCACCTCCTCCAGGAGGGCGCCGCGCTCGGCCTTGCTGACGTGCTGGGCCATCACCTCCGCTGCGTCGGGCTGGCCCAGGACCATGATCAACAGCAAGCGCCCGCCGCTGAGCCGGTCCAGATTGGCGAGCGCCCGCGCCAGCCGCACCGGGTTGCGCCCAGGCACGATCAGGTACGCGCCCAGTTTCAGCCGGGTAGTGCGTGCGGCGGCGTGGGCCAGGGCGACGAGCGGGTCGAAGGGGCCGTTGAGCATCAGTTCGGGCAGCCAGATCGAATCGAACCCCAGCCGTTCGAGGTGATCCACCAGGCGGGGGAAGCCGTCGAGCGGCAGCTCCGCCTGGCCGCGGCACGCGAACCCGAAACGGACCTTCATGGCCATCCCTCCGAGGTTGGATGTGTCGAGATCGCGTTCACGTCAGTCACCGATCTCGCCCGAGAAATGCCTGCACCTCGGCGGCCAGCTGTTCTCGCGCCTGCGCCACCCTAGCATGGCGGGCTTGGTGGGCTTGCTCCTCCGCCATTAGCCGCTGCCTGGCCTCCCGGACCATGCGGCGCACCTCTGACGGCGCCGGGCCGCCGATGACCGTGCGCGCCTGGACTGCCCGTTGGGAGTCCAGCGCCTCCTGCAGCACTGCCTGGCTGAGGTGTACCGCCCGCCCGATGACACTGGCGGCGACCTCATCCACTAGGGCCGCGCCGATCTGATCGGCGCGCAGCCCGCGCGCGAGCGCCTCCCGGACTACACCGCCCACCACATGATGTGCCTGCCTAAAGGAGAGGCCCGCATGCCGCACTAGGGCGTCCGCCAGGTCGGTGGCGGTGCAGAAGTTCGCCTGGGCCCGTTCAAGCAGGCGCGGGGCATCAGGGGTCACGGTGGCGAGCGTCAAGTCAAGGAGGATGGCGCAGCGCCTCGCCTCGGTCAGGGCGTCCCACAGCCCGTGCATGGCCTCGCGGTTACCATCGATGGTGTTGGTGAAAGGCGTGCTCTTGACGGCCGAGGCTGCGGCCACGAACACCGCGAGCAGGTGCCCTGGCTTGCCTTTCAGATGCTCCAACACGACAGGGTTCTTTTTTTGGGGCATGATGCTGGAGGTGCCCGCCACGCGATCGGGGAACTCCACCGTCTGGAACTCATGGGTGAACCAGACGTAGCAGTCCTGGGCGAGGCGGCTGCAAGTGAGCCCGAAGATCGCCAACTGCCCCAGCAGCTCCAGCGCAAAATCGCGTGAGGCTACGGCGTCGAGCGAGTGCTCGAGGAGGCCATCAAACCCGAGCAAGTCGCTCGTATGCTGACGATCGATCGGGAACGTGGTGCCGGCCAGGGCGCAAGCCCCCAAGGGCGAGCGGTTCACGCCCGGGTAGACTACGGCGATCCGGTGTGTATCGCGCTCCAACGCCGCCCCCACTCCCGCGAGATAATGGCCGAAGGTTAGCGGCTGGGCCGGTTGCAGGTGGGTATAGCCCGGCATCACCACCTCGGCATAGCGCTCGGCCTGGTCCAGCGCCGTGCGCCGTACCCTGAACAGGAGGGGCATGAACTCCAGCAGGGCATCCCGCAGGCGCAGCCTGATCAAGGTGGCCCCCAGATCGTTGCGGCTACGGGCGGTATGCATCTGCCCGCCGATCTCATCCCCGGTGAGCCGGATCACGGCCGCCTCGTAGTTGAAGAAGGCGTCCTCCAGGCGTGGATCGAGGGGGACCGCAGCCGCTCCCTCGCGCTCGAGCCGGCCCAGCGCCTCGAGCAGCATGGCGGCCGGTTCGCGGGCGATGATCCCTTGCTTGGCCAGCATCAGCACATGGGCCTGATTCACCGCTGTCATATAGGGGAAGGTGACCGCGAACTCTTCCTCGAGCCGTGGCCTGTACAGGTGCTCGAGCACCTCCGGCGCCGGCCCCTCCGTCAACCGCTCTGTTACATGGGATCTCACACGTCATCCTCCTCAGGTTCCCCCCGCCACACCGACGGCTCCGCCCCACGGCGCGCGGGCGCCAAGGACCTGGCGGGGTCGTAGCTTCCATGCATGCCAGGGCCCTCTGCTGGCACCCGCCTTACCCGCAGACCTCCAGCGCTGTCAACGCCAGGACCTTGCTGCAGAGCACCATCTCGTCGATGTGGGCAAAGTCCTCGCCGTACGATCCTCCTGCGGGCCCATAGATCGGGGCGGGGATGCCGGCCTGCCACAGGTGCGCGTCATCATCCCCATAGCGGGCATTCAACGCCGACGCCGGCAGGCCGACGCTCCGGGGCGCCCGGCCGGTGACCTTGGTGTAACTGGCCACCAGCGTTTGCACGATCGCCTCCTCCACGGGCATCTCCATGGGCGGGTGGTCCAGGATCCAGGTCTTGAATTTGCGCTCGATGGGATGCACCAGGGTGTACTCGAACGTCGGGTCCTCCTGCTTGAGCTGGGTCAAGGTGCGCTCCAGGTCGCTCCGGATGGTTTCGGCCGTCATGCCGGGGACGGTGCTGACGGCGATGAACGCCGTGCAGAGGTCGCAATTGCGACTCACCGAGCGCAGGTCATACGTCTCGCCTCGGCCCCCGATGATCGAGCCGATTTTCAGCCAGGGGAGCCCCGGCACGTCCCAGGGGCGGTGGGTGAGCCGGGTGGCGTAGATGGCGTGGATGGCCTTGAGCATCTGGAGGATGGCATCCACGCCGTGGACATCGTCTCCTGCCGGGTGCCGGCCGTTGATGTGCAACGCGAAATTGCACATCCCGGCATGCTTGGTGACGATGTGGTGGGCGCCATAGGGTTCGGTGACGACCGCCGCCTCGGTCCTGTACCCGCTGTCCAGGAGGTATTTGGTGCCCAGGCCTCCTTGCAGTTCGGCGGCCACGCAGGCGAGGACCAGATCGCCCGCCAATGGAATGCCGGAGCGCCTGACGGCTTCGGCGGCATGGAGCATCGCGGCGACGCCGCCTTTCATGTTGCGGATGCCGGCGCCATAGAGCCGGTTGCCCTCGACCCAGGGCTCGAAGGGGTGGCGCGTCCAGCCAGCGGCTAAGGGGTTGATGTCCAGATGGCCGTTGAACATGAGGCTCCGTCGCCGGCCCGCCCCTTTGAGGATGGCCACGGTTTGACACCAGCCTGGCTCGACCTCCTGCAACTCCACCTGGTAGCCCCGCGCCCCAAGGTAGCTGGCGACCCAGCGGGCGAGGGGGGTCTCTTCGCCGATGAAGCTGGGGATACGCACGAGCGACTTGCCCAGCTCCACCAGTTCTGCCTCGTCGATATGCCGTAGGACTGCCTGCTCTGCACGGGGATCAGCCATGTCTGCGCTCCTCGACTGCCCACCCCCACCCCACGGCTACCGGGCCAGCGTCGGGGCGGCGAGGCCGAGTTCGGGAATGGGTCCATCGTAGTAGGGTAACCGATCGATGCGGGGGGTCCAGGTCCCCTCGGCCATGACCCGCTGGACGTGGGCCGCGATCTCCTCCAGGGGGGCAAACCACACCTGGCCTTTCCGGTGCATGGACTCAATCAGCCGGGCCATCATCACGCAGCGGGCCAGCCGCCCGCTCAGGAAGGGATGCCAGACGGCGATCCAGAGCCCGCCATACTCCCACATGGCCTCGAATTCGGCCTGATAGACCTCCATCGCCTGCTGGGGGGACTTGGGGGGCATCAGGTAGCCGAGGTCTCGCGAGGCCATGAAATGGGGCCAGTCATCCATGGCATAGTGCGTCGGCAGCTCGATCACCTGCCCCCGGTCGTTCGCCAGCAGGTAGGGGACGTCGTCGCCCATCAGCGAGGCATCATAGCGCAGGCCTTCCTGAATGAGCAGGTCCAGGGTGGACCGGGAAAAGCGATACGAGGGCGCGCGGAAGCCACGCGGCCGCTGGCCCGTCATCCGCGCAATGACCTCGCTCGCCCGGCGAAACCAGGACGCTTCCTCCTCGGGCTCGCAGGCATTGGGGTGCTCGTGCAGGTACCCATGGTGGGCGATCTCATGCCCCCCCTTGAGGATCACTTCCACCGCGGCGGGATAGCGCTCCATACACCAGGCGGGCAGGAAAAAGGTCTGCCGCATGCCGAACTGCGCGTACAGATCGACGAGGCGCGGCACGGCCACTTCCGGCCCATAACGGAGCATGGAGAGCGCCGCCACGCGCGTATCAGCTGACGTGTGGTGGGCCAAGTGCAGAATGCTATCCGCGTCCATATCGAAGGTAAAGGCCACGGCGCACCGAGCCCCCTGCGGCCATGGCACCGGGTTCTGAAGCATGTGGAGCCCTCCCGACAGCATCATCCCCGAAGCACAAGGCGGCCAGATCACTGGCATGGTATCATAGCAGAGAGGCGCTACGCTGGTGATGCCGTGTGGCCTCCGGCAAGGAATTGCCCATGAAACCGCAGCTTGTACGTGAAATGGTGGGGGGAGAATGGTATGAGGACATCCCCCTGGGGAAGTTTGTCGTCTCAGCGCCAGCGGTGTGCCGCGGCCGTCCGACGTTCAAATACACCCCTCTCGAGGCGGCTGGCGCCCTCGAACGCCTCGCGGCTGGACACGCCATCGAGGCCCTGATGACCGACTCCAGAGGCCGTCTCTCGCGTGAAGCAATTGCCGAAGCCGCCACCCTGGCGGCTAAAGCGCTCACCCGGCAGGCTACCTCCCGAGCCGGCGTGACATGATTGTCCTGGATGAGCAACTCTTGAGCTATGGTATCCAGGCGTCTATTGCTCGCTGGTATCGTGGTGCAGTGACCGACATTACCCAGTTACGCCCGAATACGGTCATCCTCGACGAAGCTATCCCGATGAAAGAGGGCCTCGGGCAGGTGGTGCTCCTCAGCGGCGAAGCGGGCATCGGCAAATCGCGCCTCGTACAGGTGCTGACCGAACAGGTCGCTACGGAGCCCCACATATTGCTAACGCCATGTCAATGTTCACCCTATTACCAGAACACCGCCCTCTATCCTATGATCGAGCTGCTGGAGCGGGTGGCGTTGCGCTTCGAGCAGGAGGAGTCCCTGGCGCAGAGGCTCCGCAAGCTGGAGGGATTCGTGGTGCAGTATGGCCTGCCGCTGGCGGAAGCCGTGGCCCTGTTAGGCTCCCTCCTCTCCCTGCCGCTGACCTCTGACTATCCCTCGCTGACCTTGTCGCCCGAACAGCAGAAGCAAAAGACCCTGCACGCCTTCCTGACCATTCTGCTCCGCATTGCCAGCCAGCAACCCGTGCTCTTCATCATGGAAGACCTGCACTGGGTCGATCCGTCCACGCTGGAGTTCTTGACCCTCCTGGTCGATCAAGGCCCCACCGTCCGCATCATGACGTTGCTGACCTGCCGACCCGACTTTAGTCCACCATGGACGGGGCGCTCACACGTGACCCAGGTGACGCTCACGCGCTTGCCGCGGCGCCAGGCCGTCGAGCTGACCACCTGGGTGGCGCATGGCAAAGCGCTGCCCCCAGAAGTAGTGGCGGAGGTGGTGGCGAAGACCGATGGCGTGCCGCTGTTTGTGGAAGAGTTGACCAAGATGGTGCTGGAGTCG
>Ga0081538_10005735_pt1 | contig 11096 bp, 14 predicted proteins | sample TabmetS5T2R1_FD_71022 | JGI IMG/M metagenome (GOLD analysis project Ga0081538, IMG submission 71022) | Tabebuia heterophylla rhizosphere microbial communities from the University of Puerto Rico - S5T2R1 | ecosystem: Host-associated > Plants > Roots > Rhizosphere ...
GTCGACGACGTCGTCGTCCGATGCCTCACCTCCAGCGGGGAGGACTATGACTTCTTCGAGGGCACGTCGATGGCGGCTCCTCACGTCGCCGGCGTGGCCGCGCTCCTCCTGGCCGAGGAGCCCGCGATGGGCCCGGCGAAGTTGAAGAACGCGATCCTCAAGGGCGTGGACAAGAAGGCGGGCCTCGTCGACCGGGTCTCGACCGCCGGTCGTCTGAACGCGAATCGGTCCCTCGACATCGCCATGGACCACACGGCGCCGAACACGACGATCACCGACCGCCCGCCGAACCGGACCAGGAACGACAGGGCCACCTTCAAGTTCACCTCGAGCGAGGCCGGCTCGACCTTCCAGTGCAAGCACATGAACGGGCCGTGGCGGGCGTGCTCGTCGCCCAAGGTCTACAAGAACCTCAACAACGGCCTGCACACGTTCCGCGTGCGCGCGGTCGATAGGAACCTGAACGTCGATCCCACGCCGGCCGTCGACACCTGGCGCGTCACGTAGCCCTTGATTTGTCCGCGCAGGGGTTTACAGTCCCGCGCAAGCTGCTGACGCGAGCTGGTCTTGGGGCGGTTCTCGCGGGCGCTCTCCTTGCGCTTCTCCTCGCCGCGGGCTGCGGCGGGGGCGGCGGAGACGGAGGCGGCGGCGGCGGCGACTCGGCCGACCTCGAGGCCACCGCACAACAGGTCGCAACGCTCCTCGACCAGATCGAAGCGCTGCCGACGACGGCGACGTCGGCGGAGGACTTCACGGCGAAGCTCGCGCCGCTCCGCGAGCAGGTCCAGACCCTCCAGGAGCAGGTCGAGCAAACGGACGCGCCCGACGAGCTGAGCTCCCAGCGCGACCAGCTCGCCAACCGCCTACGCGCCCTCCGCACGCAGCTCGGGCGGATCGAGGGCCTCCTCGCGGCCGGCGACCTTGAGACCGCGAAGACGGCCACCGAGGGGCTGATCTCCCTGCAGCAGCTCCGCGCGACGATCGGGGCCATCGAGGCCGCGTCCGGCGGCGGCTAGCCTTCGACGATCTCGGGCCGTAGCTCGGCGACCGAGTCGAGGACGGCGTCGGCGGCCTCGACGGCCTCGGCGGCGGGCGGGAAGTGCGGGTTCGGGATCGCGATCACCCGCATGCCGGCGGCCTTCGCGCTGCGGATGCCCGCCTCCGAGTCCTCGATCGCCGCGCAGTGCTCGGGCGCGGCCTCGAGGCGCCGCGCCGCCTCCAGGTAGACGTCCGGCGCCGGCTTCCCGAAGGCGACCTCCTCGGAGGAGACCGTCGCCCGGAAGAAGCGGTCGAGGGATGAGACGTCGAGGACGAAGTCGATCAGCCCGCGGTTCGACGAGGACGCGAGGCCGAGCGGCCACCGCTCCGCGAGCGCCTCGACCGCCTCGACGGCGCCGGGGATGAGCGGGAGGCGCTCGCGGTAGATCGCCTCCAGGCGACGCACCACCTCCGCGTTGATCTCCTCCGGTCTCTCCTCGAGGCCGATCACGTCGTGCATGTAGCGCGACCACTCGACGGAGCTCATGCCCATCATGTCCCGCGAGGCCCGGTCGTGCCAACGGCCGCCGCGCTCTTCGGCGAGCCGCTGTCGCACCTCGTCCCAGACGTGCTCGGAGTCGACGATGACCCCGTCGAGGTCGAAGACGACCGCGTCGATCACAGAGACACGTATCCCTGGCCGACGTGGACGAGCGCGGGGCCCCGCCTCCCGTGCTCGACCGAGACCACGCCGCCGACGAAGAGCGTGTGGTCACCCGTCTCGTGCTCGTCGACGAGCCGGGCCTCGATCCAGCCGAGCGCCTCCTCCAGGAGAGGGGCGCCGAGGGAGCCTTCCCGCCATTCGATCCCGTGCCAGTGGGCGAGCGGGGGGACGCCGCGAGCGAAGTGCTGCGCGGCCGCCTCCTGGTCGCCGCGGAGCAGGCTCAGCCCGAAGGCGCCCGCCTCCCGCAGGAGCTCGTGCATGGCGGCCTGCCTGCTCACGGAGACGCCGACGAGCGGCGGCTCCAGGGAGAGGGAGAGCACCGTCCCGACCGTGAGGCCGAGCCGCTCGCCGCCCGCGTTGACGGTCAAGACGGCGACGCCTGCCGGAAAGCTGCGCAGGAGCGTGCGGAGCTCTTCTCCTGCTGTGGTCAGCTGCGCCGCTCGACCTCGAGCGCGTCGAGGAGCTCCGTCTCGCGCGCGACGGCGTCCCGCTTGGGGACGAGGTCGTGGAGCTGTGCCGCCAGCTCCTGGAGGTCGGTGACGACCCGGCTCCGCCGCTCCTCGAGGGCGCGGATCTCGTCGCGCAGGCGCTCGTGACGGGTTTGCGTCTCGCTGCCGATCTGCTGCGCCATCTCCTGAGCAGCCTCGCGCGTGGCGCGCGCCTGCTCCTCCGCGTCCGCGAGGATCTGGCGGGCCTCCTCCTCGGCCTCGCGGCGCTGCTGCGTCCCGTAGCTGTCGACGGCGACGCGGATGTCGCGCGCGTACTCCTCCGCTTCCCTGCGCTCCCGCTCGGACTCGCGCGTCAGCTCCTCGATGCGGGCCGATGCCTCGCCTTGCGCGCGCTCGAGGGTCTCTCGGGCCTGCGTTTCCGCCTCGCCGCGGATCTTCTCGGCGGCCTTCTGGGCCGCCTCGAGCACGCCGGCGACGGCGTCGCCCACGTCGGTGTAGGGGCCGTGCTGCTGCGGGGAGGGCTGGGCGAACGGCGTCACCTCTTCGACCCCCCGTTCGGTGTCGTCGGACCGACCTCGCACGTCACGCTCCCTTCGGTTCGGGATTGCGGATTCCAGGGGGAGGAACTTATTGCATCCCCCACGCCCAGATGCAAGGCTGGGCGGCATGCCGCACATCAGGCAGATCGAGGTCGACGAGGCGACCGGGCGCCTCGCAGACGAGTACGCGGCCGCGATCGGGCGCGCCGGGAAGGTCTTCAACATCGTCAAGGCGATGTGCCTGAACCCGCTCGTCCTCAACCGCTCCATGGAGCTCTACAAGGCGATCATGTTCGGCCCCTCCCAGTTGTCGCGGGCCGAGCGGGAGCTCCTCGCCGTCGTCGTCTCGACCGCGAACGAGTGCGACTACTGACTGCGGGCGCATGCAGACGACCTCCGTGCCGAGGGCGCACCCAAGGAGCTGGCCGAGCACGCGAAGCACGACTATCGGCAGGCCGACCTCGAGCCACAGGTGCGCGCGCTCTGCGACTTCGCCGTCAAGCTGACCGCCGAGCCGGCGACGGTGGGACGCGAGGATGCCGACTTCCTGCGCAGCCACGGCTGGAGCGACGTGGCCATCCACGACGCGATCCAGGTCATCTCCTACTTCAACTACGTGAACCGCATCGCCGAAGCCGTCGGGATCGAGGATGAGCCCGACTGGGGCCCGGAGTAGGCTCCACAAGCAATGAAGATTGTCGTGCTCGGGGCCGGGCAGGTCGGCGCCGCCATCGTCGAGGCGCTCCACGAGGACCACCACGTCACGGTCGTCGACCTCGACGCCGCGCGGCTGCAGGCGATCTCCTACCGGTACGACGTCGCGACGGTGAAGGGAAACGGCGCCACGCGGCGCGTCCTCCAGGAGACCGGCATCGGGGAGGCCGCGCTCATGATCGCCTGCACCTCGAGGGACGAGATCAACCTCGTCGCCGCCACCCTCGTGAAGAAGCTCTCCAACGCGCAGACGATCGTGCGGACCTCGAACCCGGAGTACCTCGAGGCCTGGCAGGAACGGCAGATCGAGGTCGACTTCATGGTGTCCTCCGAGCTCGAGACCGCCCGGGCGGTCTCGCAGACGATCGGCGTCCCCGCGGCGAAGCAAACTGACGTCTTCGCGGACGGCCAGGTGCAGATCGTCGAGTTCGACGTCCCCGCGGCGGGCTCCGGCCAGACAACGACCGACGCGTACGACCGCGTCGTGAGCCTCCCGCTCAAGGAGGCGACCATTCCCGCGGACTCGAAGGTGGCGAGCATCATCCGCGCGGACCGTATGCTGGTGCCGCGCGGCGACGAGTCCATCCTCCCGGGAGACCGCATCATCGTGATCGGCTCCCCTGACGCGGCGCGGGAGTGGAGCCGGATCATGGCGCGCGGCGACCAGCTCCTCGACGACGTGGTCGTTTTCGGAGCGGGGGCCACGGGCGTCGAGATCGCGCGCGTCCTGCTCGACCAGCGGATCCGGGTGCGGCTCGTGGAGTCGAACGACGAGCGGGCGCGCGAGGTTGCCGAGGAGCTTCCGGACGCGCGCGTCTACTGCGCCACCGGAGTCGACGTCGACTTCCTCGAGCGGGAGCGGATCGGCCAGGCGAGCGCCGGCGTCTTCGCCATGCGCGAGGACTTCAAGAACCTCTATGCGGCGATGCTCGCCAGGGTGCACGGCATCGGCTTCACGATCGGGATCGTTCACGAGCCCGTCTCGGTCGAGGTGTTCGAGCGGGCGGGCATCGACGTGGCCGTCGACCCGCGCTCGATCACGGCCGAGGAGATCGTCCGCTTCGCGCACGACCCGCGCATCCGCCAGCTGGCGATGCTCGAGGGCGACCGCTTCGAGATCCTCGACATCACCGTGCGGGAGACGAGCAAGCTCGTACGGACGCCGTTCAAGTCGCTGCCGATGACCGGGTCCCTGATCGGCGCCATCGTCCGCGACGGTACGGCCATCTTCCCGCACGGGGGAGATCAGCTCGAGCCCGGCGACCGCGCCATCATCTTCACCGAGTCCCGCCGCGTGGCCGAGGTCGAGAAGGCGCTCTAGTGCGCCTGCAGCATCGCCTGGAGCGGCGCTAGTGCGTCGCTGGGTGCACGTCGAGGTCGGCGCCTCGCTCAACCTCGTCGGCGCGCTCCTGAAGTACCTCTCGCTCGCCTTTTTCTTCCCGATTCCGCTCGCCGTCGGCTACTCCGAGCCGTGGTGGTACTACGCGGCGGCCGGGGCCGCCACCGCGGCCTTCGGCTGGGGGCTCGAGCGCGCGACGAAGGGGAAGGAGCACGTCGGCATCCGGGAGGGGTTCCTGGTCGTCTCCCTCACCTGGCTCCTGGGCTCGGCCGCCATCGCCCTCTGCTATCTCCTCTCGGGCGAGGATCAGCTCTCGCGTCCGGTCGACGCGCTCTTCGAGGCCATGTCGGGGATTACCACCACCGGCTCGAGCGTGGTCGCCGACGTGTCGACGCTCGACAAGTCGCTCTCGATGTGGCGCCAGTTCACACAGTGGTTCGGCGGCATGGGGATCATCGTGCTCGCCCTCGCCGTGCTCCCACGCCTGCGCGTCGGCGGGCGGCAGCTGATGGAGTCCGAAGCGCCCGGCCCGGAGTTGGAGGCGTTGACCGCGTCGATCAGGGACACGGCCAGGCGGCTCTGGCTCCTCTACGTGGCGCTGACCGTGATCCTCGTGGCCATCCTCGGCACGTTCGGCTGGACCGGCGTGGACGAGCGGATGGGCCTCTTCAACGCCGTCGCCTACGCCTTCTCGGCGATGCCCACGGGTGGGTTCGGCATCGACCCGCGCTCCTTGGAGGGGTACGCGCCGGCCTCGCAGTGGGTGCTCGCCCTCTTCATGACGATCGCAGGCGCGAACTTCGCGCTCCTCTACCGTGCGTTCGTGCGCGGCAGGCCCGTCGCGCTCGTCCGCGACGAGGAGTTCCGCCTCTACCTCGGGCTGCTGCTGCTCGCCTCGGCGGCCATCACCGCCATCCTCTGGGACGCGGGGATCAGCGCGGGCGAGGAGGCGATCCGGCAGGCGACGTTCCAGACCGTCTCGATCATGACCACGACCGGCTTTGCGAGCACGGACTTCAACGAGTGGCTCGTCGTGGCGCCCGCAGCGGCGATGCTAATCGTCGCGCTCATGTTCCCGGGTGGCTCCGCGGGCTCCACCGCCGGCTCGATCAAGGTCGTCCGCCACCTCGTCATCGGCCGCGTGCTGCGCCGGGAGCTCGACCAGACGATGCATCCGGAATACGTGGCGCCTGTGCGCGTGAACCGTGTCCCGCTCGAGGAGCGCACGGTCCGGGCCGTGATCGCCTTCGTGCTCCTCTACGTCGGCGCGTTCGTCGCGGGTGCGGTGCTGCTACTCCTCGATGCGCACCGAGTCGACCTCGACCTGTCGCCGTTCGACGCCCTGGCGGCCTCGGCCACGACGCTGGGAAACGTGGGGCCGGCCTTCGGGTTCGCGGGGCCGATGGGCTCGTTCGAGCCGTTCAGCGACGTCTCCATCGGTATCATGACCGTCCTCATGTGGCTCGGACGCCTCGAGATCGTGCCCGTAGTCGCGCTCCTCACCAGGGCGTACTGGCGCGCCTGAGCCCGCTAGGAAAGGGCAGTCTCGAGCACGGCGCGCGCCTGCGCCACCGCCGCGGGGGCGATCTGGTGGGCGACCGGGTCCTCGCGGTAGCTGACCCTCAGGCCGGCCGCGTCCAGCCGGCCACGCGCCTCGCGGCCGAACTCCACGCCGATCACCGGGTCGTAGGTGCCGTGCGAGATCGAGGCCGGCAGGCCGGCGCGACTCTCCAGATCGAACTCGAAGCTCTCCACCGTCGGGATGAACCCGCTCATCGCTAGGATGCCGGCCGGTCGCTGCCGGTCCGCGGCCAGCCCGAGCGCGTAGGACATGACGGCGCCCTGGGAGAAGCCGCCGAGCACCGTGCGGCCGAGGTCGATGCCGACCTCCGCCAGCGCCCCGTCGAGCCAGTCCGAGAGCTGCGCGAAGGTGGGGAGGAACGTGTCCGGGTCGGGAAAGCCGATCTCGCGCACCGCATACCAGTGCGCTCCGCCGGGCGGCAGGGCGAGCGGTCCGCGCGGCGCGAGACCCAGCAGGCGCTGCTGCGGGTCGAGGATGTCAAGGAGCGGCGCGAGATCGACCTCGTCCGCTCCGCGGCCGTGGAACAGCACGAGGGCGCCTGCCGGAGTACCTGCCGCAGGACGCGTTCGGTGGACGATCGGGCTCCGCTCGACGCTCATCGTTCGAGCTTAGAGCTGCCGCTCGGGCGCGAGCGGCAATTGCCTCAGTCCTTGTCCTCGCGCTCCTCTTCCTTCTCGGCCCGGCGCTCGTCCTTCTTGGAGGGCTCCTCGTCTCGGCAGTCCTCGCGCTCCTGGGCCTTCTCCTCCCGGCGCTCGTCCTTCTTGGACTGCTTCTCGTCTCGGCGCTCCTTGCGCTCCTCGGCCTTCTCCTCGCGCCGCTCGTCCTTCTCGGCCTTCCGCTCCTCGCGTTCCTCGGCCTTCTCCTGCCGGCGCTCCTCCTTTTCGGCCTTCCGCTCGTCGCGTTCCTCGGCCTTCTCCTGCCGGCGCTCTTCCTTCGCGGCGTCCCGGTCGGGCTTGCCGGGCTTCGGAGGCTCGTGGGGCGGCACCGGCGGCTGCGGCGGCTCTTGGGGTGGGGGCGGAGGCGGCGGAGGGTCGCCGCCGGGGCCGCCGTTGCTCCCGCCGTCGCCGCCGGGGCCGCCGGGCCCGTCAGGGCCGCTGCCGGAGCCCGCCGAATCGTCCGTGGAGCCCGAGGCGATGTCGCCGAGGACGCCGTTGGAGCTCTCCGTCGCTGCGCCCGGTGGGGTGGCGGGCGCATCCGAAGACGAAGACGACTCCGAGTCGTTCTCTTCCTGTGGGGATGTCAAGGCGTCGGCGACGACTTCGCCGGCCTGCGCCGTGCCGCGAAGCGGCGGCGGAAGGCTGTCCAGCGGCCGGTCTCCGGGCAGGATCATCGGCGCCAGCGCAAGCAGCGTGATCACGGCGCTGAGCGCGACGGTCCAAAGAGCGTGTGTGCCTAGACGGCTCCCCACAAAACTCCCATCGGCCGATCTTCCCTCCGACTTGAACGGTAACCCACTCTTTAGGCAGTTGGAACTCCTGAATGGTCCAGGATGCCCTGCAGAGCGGACGCGTTTGCCGGAGCTTGTGCAGCCAGCTCGCCGTCCGGCGTCCGGCTCCACCGATTGTTGTTGAAGAGGACGTAGACCTCCTCGGCGCTCTTCCCCAGCTCCCGCAGCGGCTCGATCCATTCCTCGAGCTCGTCCTCCGAGTACAGGTAGTCGAAGCGGTCGCTGGCGCTGCCGCCGCGGACGTTCCAGGTGGCCGCGTTCCGCCCGTGGAAGCGGACGTAGGCCAGCGGGCTGGTGGCCGCGACGACCGTCGGAACGAGGTTCTTCGCGTCCGTCTTGGGCGCGTCCACGACGACGTGAGCCGCGCCGAGCTCCTCCAGGAGCCGGAGTGTCGAATCGCGGTTTTCGTCGTCAAGCCAGCTGCGGTGGCGGAACTCGACGAGAGCGCGGTCGCCCTCCAGCTGTTCGACCGCCCAGCGCAGGTAGTCCAACGAGAGGTCCTTGTAGACGACGTAGGGAGGGAACTGGAGGAGAATGCCGCCGAGCTTGCCTGTCTCCCGCAGCGGCTCGAGGGCGCCGTGGAAGCGGCGGAAGACCTCGGCTCGGAACTCCCGCGGAGGACGGTCGACTCGGCCCCGGTCGTCGACGGGAGCAGCCTCGCGCAGGTCAGGTGGGAGCTGCTCGGCCTTGACCGGATGCCGTGTCATGACCGCGAACGCCTTCACGTGCATGACGAAGCCGTCGGGCGTCCGCTCGACCCAGCGCGAGACCATGGGCTCGTCGGGGAGGCGGTAGTAGGTGGAGTCGACCTCGACCGTGGAGAAGCACTCGGCGTAGTAGCGCAGGCGGGCCTCGGCCGACGTGACCTCCTTCGGGTACCAGTGCTTCGTCAGAGCCTCGTCGGCCCACGAGCACGTGCCGATGCGGATCGGGGCGCTCACGGCGCACACGCTAGCGGTGGAGCGGGCCGAAACTTAGAGAGTCCCCACGAGATAGCGCTGGAAGGTGGGCGCGACCGCTTCTGCGAGCGCCTCCGGATCGAGCGAGGCAAGCGGCTCGACGCGGACGACGTAGCGCGCCATGACGAGACCCACGACCTGCGAGCCGGCCAGCGTCGCCCGGAGCTCGGGCCGCTCGCCGCTCAGGCTCGCCGCCAGCGGGCCTAGGACCCGCTTCGAGATGAGCTCGCGGACGAGCCGCGCCGCCTCGGGCTCGCTCGCCGCAGCCCGAACCAGGCCGACGAGGGTCCCGCGGCCCGCAGGGCTTTCGAGGACGCCGACGACGAAGCGGGCGAAGCGGGCGCCGATCTCCGCACGGTCTCCTGCGAGGACCGCGGGGACGACCTCGGCCGGGTCGAATGGGAGCTCGACGACGTTGAGGAAGAGCTGTTGCTTGGAGCCGAAGAAGTGGGTCACGAGCGCCGCGTCGACGCCGGCCGCCTCCGAGATCGCCCGCAGCGTCGTCCTGTCGTAGCCCCGCTCGGCGAAGAGTCGTCGCGCTTCCTCCTGGATCGCCGTCCGCGTTCCGCTCTTTCCGGGCCGGCGTCCTGCGCGCCCTCGTTTCGATTCGGCATAATTCACCGCATGATGAATTCTAGTGGCGCACCGGATGCCGTTCGCATCGAGGATCTGCACGTCCGCCGCGGCGGTCGCCTCGTCCTGCCCGGCGTGTCGCTGTCGATCCGCCGCGGGACCGTCACCGGGTTGCTCGGGCCCAGCGGCTCGGGCAAGACCACGCTCATCAGGTCGATCGTCGGGGTGCAGATCGTCGAGTCCGGGAACGTGACCGTGCTCGACCGGCCCGCCGGAGCGCCCGAGCTCCGCCGCCGGGTCGCATACGTCACGCAGGCGCCCTCGGTGTACGGCGACCTCACGGTGCGCGAGAACCTCCGCTACTTCGCGGGCGTGCTCGGCGTCGCGGGAGACGAGGTCGACGAGGCCATCCGAACGGTGGGGCTGGGCGACCTCGCGGATCAGGTCGTCCGGACGGGATCCGGCGGCGAGCGATCCCGGGTTTCGCTGGCGGCGGCGTTGCTCGGAGCTCCGGAACTGCTCGTCCTCGACGAGCCGACGGTCGGGCTCGACCCCGTGCTCCGTCGAGATCTCTGGAACACGTTCCATCGGCTCGCGGACGGCGGCGCGACCTTGCTCGTCTCCAGCCATGTCATGGACGAGGCCGAGCGGTGCGACGACCTCGTTCTCGTGCGCGACGGCCGCATCGTCGCGACGGGAACGCCGCAGGAGCTCCGCGACCGGACCGGCCGGGAAGACCTCGAGGATGCGTTCCTCGTGATCGCGGAGGCCGCATGAGCATCCGCGTCACGGGTGCAACCGCCGGCCGGGTGTTGCGCCAGCTCCGCCGCGACCCGCGGACGCTCGCGCTCCTCCTCGTCGTGCCGCCCCTCCTGCTGACGATCCTGAAGTACGTCTTCGAGGGCCAGGAGGAGAGCTTCGAGCGGATCGGCGGACCGCTCGTCGGCCTCTTCCCCTTCATCACGATGTTCCTCGTCACCTCGATCGCCATGCTGCGCGAGCGGACGACGGGCACGCTCGAGCGGCTGATGTCGATGCCGCTCGCGAAGCTCGACCTCCTCGTCGGCTACGGGCTTGCCTTCGCGCTCGTGGCCGCCGTCCAGGCGACGGTGGCGGCAGTCGTCGGCTTCGGCCTCCTCGGCCTCGAGTCGGAAGGCTCGCTCTGGCTCGTGGTCGCGATCGCGATCCTGAACGCGGTGCTCGGCATGGCGCTCGGCCTCTTCCTGAGCGCGTTCGCGCAGACCGAGTTCCAGGCCGTGCAGTTCATGCCCGCCGTGGTCCTCCCGCAGATCCTCCTAGCCGGCCTCTTCGTCCCGCGCGAGGACATGGCCCGTTTCCTCGAGCTCATCTCCGACGTCCTCCCGCTGACCTATGCGTACGACGCGCTCGCGCGCATCACCGCCGGAGACACGGGAGGCCGGCTCGCGCTGGATGTCGCGGTCGTCTGCGGCTGCATCGTCCTGGCCCTCGCGCTGGGCGCGACAACGCTGCGGCGCCGCACTGCCTAGACGGCCAGCGCCAGCTGCTCCTGGCGCCTCGCCGGAACCGGCCGCCCGCCACCCGTCGGGGCGAGGCCGTGGCGCAGGCGCAGGCGCGCGAAGCGTTCGCCGACCTCTTCCTGGTAGCGCTTCGGCGCGTAGGCGCGGCCGCCGTAGAGCTCGACGTAGCGCGGGTAGAGCCAGGGATAGGCCTGCTTCAGCCAGGGCATGAAGTGCTCGCGGATGTTCGGCCGCACATGCAGGACGATCGCGGCCGCCCACGCGACGCCGGCGTCCGCGCAGGCGGCCAGGAC
>Ga0081538_10005736_pt1 | contig 11096 bp, 10 predicted proteins | sample TabmetS5T2R1_FD_71022 | JGI IMG/M metagenome (GOLD analysis project Ga0081538, IMG submission 71022) | Tabebuia heterophylla rhizosphere microbial communities from the University of Puerto Rico - S5T2R1 | ecosystem: Host-associated > Plants > Roots > Rhizosphere ...
TGTCCGGCACCGTGTTCAAGGTCGAACGCGGCCAGGCCGGGGACAAGGTCGCCTATGTGCGCATGTTCTCCGGGACGGTGCGGGTGCGGGACCGGCTGCGGTTCGGCCGCGACGGCGAGGGCAAGGTCACCGCGATCGCCGCCAGCTCGCCGGCCGCCCGGCGCGGGTCGGTGGCCGCGGGGCAGATCGGCAAGCTCTGGGGCCTCGGCGAGGTCCGGATCGGCGACCCGGTCGGCACGCCGCCGGCGACCCGCGCCGCGCGCCAGTTCGCCCCGCCGACCCTGGAGACGGTGGTGGTGCCCAGCCGCCCCGCCGACAAGGGCGCGCTGCACCTCGCGCTCGCCCAGCTCGCCGAGCAGGACCCGCTGATCAACCTGCGCCAGGACGACCTGCGCCAGGAGCTGTCCCTGTCGCTGTACGGCGAGGTGCAGAAAGAGGTCATCCAGGCGACGCTGGCCGACGACTTCGGCGTCGACGCGGAGTTCCGCGAGTCGACGACCATCTGCATCGAGCGGCCGGCCGGCACCGGCGCGGCCGCCGAGATCATGGGCGAGGAGCCCAACCCGTTCCTGGCCACCGTCGGGCTGCGCGTCGAGCCGGCCCCGCCAGGCAGCGGCGTGCGGTTCCGGCTGGAGGTCGAGCTGGGGTCGATGCCGTTCGCGTTCTTCCGGGCGGTCGAGGACACCGTGCGGGCGACGCTGCGGCAGGGGCTCCACGGCTGGGAGGTCGCCGACTGCACGGTCACCATGACCCATTCCGGCTACGCCCCGCGGCAGAGCCACGCCCACCAGGGCTTCGCCAAGAGCATGTCCAGCACCGGCGCGGACTTCCGCAACCTGACGCCGCTGGTGCTGATGGCGGCGCTGGCGCGGGCCGGCACCAGGGTGGAGGAGCCGATCCACCGCTTCCGCCTGGACCTGCCGGCCGACACGCTCGCGGCGGTGCTGCCCGTGCTGGCCCGGCTGCGCGCCGTCCCGCGGACGCCGGCGGCGAGCGGCTCGTGGTACCTGCTGGAGGGCGAGATCCCGGCGGCGCGGGTGCACCAGCTCCAGCGGGAGCTGCCGGCGCTGACCCGCGGCGACGGCGTGCTGGAGAGCGCCTTCGACCACTACCAGCCGGTCCGCGGCGCGGTCCCGGACCGGCCGCGGACCGACCACAACCCGCTCGACCGCGAGGAGTACCTGCTCCACGTCATGCGGCGGGTGTGAGCCCCGCCGGGGTCAGGCCGGGGCCGGGCGCGGGAGCAGGCCGGCGGCGTGGATGACCTCGGGCACGCCGGCGGCGGGGCCGAGACCCATGAGGTGGACCCCGCGGACGCCCGGGAGGGCGCGGACCCGCTCGACGACCTCGGCGGCCAGGGCGATGCCCTCGGCCCGCTGGTCGGCGGCCGCCCGCATGCGCGCCAGCGTCGCCTCCGGCACCGACCAGCCGGGCAGCGCCGCCAGGCGGGCGAGCTGGGCGGCCGAGACCGGCGGCAGCACGCCGGCGAGGATCGCGACCCGGTCGGGCAGCCCGCGGGCGGCCAGCCGCTCCAGCCAGGCCGCGAACCCGGCGACGTCGTAGATCGGCTGGGTCTGCACGAAGCTGGCGCCGGCGGCGACCTTGGCGGCCAGGCGGGCGCCGTCGGAGGGGTCCGACCCCGGCGCCTCGGCCACGCCGACCAGGAACCGCGCCGGCGGCGCGATCACCGTCCCGCCGGGTCCCTTGCCGTCCCCCAGCTCGGTGGCCAGCCGGGCCAGCCCGACCGCGTCCAGGTCGAACACCGGCTTGGCGCCGCTGGCGCCGACCTCGACCGGGTCGCCGGACAGGCACAGCACCGCGCGGATGCCGAGGGCGTGGGCGCCGAGCAGGTCGGCGGTGAGCGCCAGGCGGTTGCGGTCGCGGCAGGTGAGCTGGAGCACCGGCTCCAGGCCCTCGCCGGCCGCCAGCACGGCGGCGGCGACCGGGGCCATGCCGACCCGGGCGGTGGCGTTGTCGGTCACGTTGACGGCGTCGACCAGCCCGCGGAGCCGGCCGGCGGCACGCCGGACCACCTCCGGGTCGGCCGAGCGGGGCGGCACCAGCTCGCCGGTGACCACGAAGCGGCCGTCCTCCAGCAGCCGGGCGAGGGTCACCGGCCGGCGGCCTGCTCGCGGGCGGCGGTGACGGTGTTGGCCAGCAGCATCGCCACGGTCATCGGCCCGACCCCGCCGGGGACCGGGGTGAGGGCGCCGGCCACCTCCGCCACCTCCGGCGCGACGTCGCCGACGATCCGGCCGCCGACCCGGTGGTTGCCGGCGTCGACCACGGCCGCGCCCGGCTTGACCATGTCGGGCGTGATCATCGCGGGCCGCCCTGCCGCGGCCACCAGCACGTCGCCCTGGCGCGTGAACCCGGGCAGCCCCCTGGTGCCGGTGTGGCACAGCGTCACGGTGGCGTTGGCGCCGGACGCCTTGGCCGACAGCAGCACCGCCAGCGGCCGGCCCACCAGCAGCCCGCGCCCCACGATGACCACGTGGCTGCCCTCCACCGGCACCCGCTCGCGCCGCAGCAGCTCCACGATCCCCACCGCGGTGCAGGGCGCGAAGCGGGCGTCGCCGCGCAGCAGCCGCCCCTCGTTCCAGGGGTGCAGCCCGTCCACGTCCTTGCCCGGGTCGATGGCGTCGCGGATCTCGACCGGGTCCAGCCCGGCCGGCAGCGGGAGCTGCACGATGATCCCGTGGACGGCGGCGTCGGCGTTGAGGTCGGCGACCACCGCCAGCACGTCCTTCTGCGAGGCGTCGGCCGCCAGCTCCACCCGCCGCGACCCGATCCCGCTGGCGGCCGCGGCCCGCTGCTTGACGCCCACGTAGATATGGGAGGCCTCGTCGTCCCCCACCAGCACCGCCGCCAGCGCCGGCCGCGCCCCCGCCGCCGCCAGCCGCTCGACCTCCTCCGCAAGCTCGCCCCGGATCGCCGCCGCGACGCCCTTGCCGTCCAGCACCCTCGCCGCCATCGACCCTCCCGCTCGCAGTTCTCCCTGCCTAGCCACCGTCTCCAGCAGAGAAGTCCTGCCGGGCAAGTGATCTTCAGCCTATCGCGGCGTGGTTGCACGGCCGGTGGTGGGTGCGCTGACCCTTGCGCCGTCTGGATGTCGGCCTCGGGTGCGAAAATCCGGGTCCTCGCGGCAATCGCCGCAAGTATGGCCGGGACGGGAGTGGCTGGTGGCTGTGCTGACCTCCACGGCGACCTGCACCGCCTTTCGGGCGGTCGATGAGGCGACCGGCGAGGTCATCAATGCGCGGGTTCTGGGCAAACGCGTTGAGTTCCTGGCCGCACTCACCCAAGCGATGAGCACCAGTGTGGTGGCGGCGCACTGGAACGACGGCGACCTTGGCAGGCTCGGTGATGGGGTTGGGCCGGACGGGCGGACGCTTCCGTCGAAGGGATGGATGGCGCTGCGTCGCCTGGGCTGGGGCGCCGACATGCCCGACGGCGTGTACGTCCCCGACCGGGTGCGGCGGGCGGCTGAGGAGGCTGCCGCGCGTGCGCTGCGGTCGGCGGTCCACCGTCACCAGGTCCTGAAGGCCATCCTGGCGGCCCGGCCGGCCGATCCTCGACGGCCCACCGACGCAGAACGGGCGGCGCTGCGCCAACGTCTCCCCCAAGGCTCGAGCAACGCGGAGGTACGCAATCGCACCCGGCAGGTGCGGGCCTGGCAAGCCCACCAGGCCGGGCGGCTTCCGGCCTGCCTGTGCGAGCTGGAGGCCGCGCCACAGACCCGGAGGGTGGTGCTGCTGGCTGCTGGCGACAAGCAGCTGGTGACCATTGAGCGTGCCGGCCCAGACGGTGCGGTGCTGCGGGTCCAGCTTCCGCTGACTGAACGGCCAACCTCGCGTGCCCAGTGGGCGTGGCACGCGATCCATGTTCGCCTGCCACGGCACGTGCCGTCCGACGCGGACCTGTGCGTCCCGACCCTGCGGGTCAGTGGCGGTCGGGTACGCGTGGACCTGCCCTGGCGCCGCACGATCCCGGGCGCCCCAGGGGCTGGACATGCGGTCGGACTGGGCCTGGACTGGGGCGTGAACACGCTGCTGACCGGGACCGTCGGCAAGCTGGCTGCAACGCCCACCGGCACTCGGGTGGTGACCGACGGACGCAAGCTGCGGTTTGACGCCACCGGGATCTCGGCCAAGCTGCACCGGTTGCGGGGCAACCGCGAGGCGGTCGCCGCCCGTCGCGACCACTACGCTCGGCTGCTCGACGGGTTGCCGGCGACCGCGCCGGATCGCGCGACGCTGACCGTCAAGCAGGCGATCCTGGAGGCCGAGCACCAACGGATCTGTGCGCGGATCCGCAGCCTCAACCGCGCCTTGGCGTGGGCGGCTGCCCGCTGGGCGGTGGAGCAGGCGCGGGCCCTCGGTGCCACCGTCATCTACGTTGAGGACTTGACCATGCTGGAGGCCCGGGGACGGCGCACGGGCAACGCCCGGCTGTCCGGGCAGATCCGCGGAACCGTGATAGCCGCGATCCGGCACCTTGCCCGCAAGGAAGGTATCGCCACCGTGACGGTGCCAGCGCGTGGAACCTCCAAGCTGTGCCCCCGCTGCGGCGAGGCCCTGCACCACGCGCCAGCCCCGGACCGCACGCGCGAGCGGGGCTGGAAGTGGGCAAACTGCCGGTCCTGCGGCCTGGCTGGCGACCGGGACCATGCCGCGGCCGAGCGGATCGTCGCCCGCGGACTGCTAGCGCAGGCACAGGTGCGGACCGAACCGAAGACCGGTCATCACACCGTCACCATCACCGTGGCGGGCAACGTTGCCCGCGCCCGGCGCCCCAAGCGCCGCACCCGCGCCGCTCGCCAGGCGGACCGTGGGCACGCCACCGGTCCGGTCGCGTCGATCACGCTCGGCACCCACCGACCCGCACGCAACAGGGCGACCGCCAACCCAGCCTTACATTCCTCCCGCCGCGTGCCCGACCGGCGCGCGGTTCCCGCCCCCGCAGCCCAGCCTGCGGGCAAGCGTCCGGCGGGACAGGCGCCCCAGACCCGCCCCCACCGTCAGGCGAGGGCAGGGTCAGGCCCTGCACAAGATCGGCTGATCCGTCTCGGCCACCGCAAACGGCCGGACCCAGGATGGGGCTTCCACCGCAACGTGATCGCCACCGCCGTCCTCCCCTTGGGGGACTACGGGCCGGCCACCGCGCGGCCACGCCCACTCGGGACACCTGAATCGCTCAGGTAACCGCGGCGATCAGAGACGCTATCCTCCCGCCGATGACGCCGCGCCCCACCCCCGCCGACCTCGCCGCCGCCACCGGCCGCCACGTCCCCGACGTGCTCGCCCCCGACCTCCGCGTCCTCTTCTGCGGCATCAACCCCGGCCTGTGGTCCGCGGCCGTCGGCCACCACTTCGCCCGCCCCGGCAACCGCTTCTGGAAGGCGCTCCACCTGGGCGGCTTCACCCCGCGCGTGCTGGCCCCCGACGAGGAGGCCGAGCTGCTCCGCCTCGGCCTCGGCATCACCAACCTGGTCGACCGCGCCAGCGCCACCGCCGCCGACCTGACCGCCGAGGAGCTCCGCGCCGGCGCCACCCGCCTGACGGCCAAGGTCGCCGCAGCCCGCCCCGAGGTGGTGGCGATCCTGGGCGTCGGCGCCTACCGCACGGCGTTCGCCAGACCCAAGGCCACCGTCGGCCCTCAACCGGACGCGATCGCCGGCGCCAGGTCGTGGGTGCTCCCCAACCCGAGCGGCCTCAACGCCCACTACCAACTTCCAGACCTGGCCGCGGCGTTCGCCGCCCTGCGCAACGCCGTGGACTGAGCGCCACACCCCGGCGAACGGGCCGGCCGGCCCTCACCCCCGGTCAGCCTCGATCCTGAGCACCCGCTGCCGGTCAGGGTCGGTGGCCCACACAGCCCCGCCCCCGACCGCCACCCCTCCATCGCTCCCCGGCAGCTCGACATACCCACGCACCCGCGAGCCGTCCCCGGCGACCAGGAACAGCCCGGGACCACGCCGCACCACGACGGTCCGCTCGTCGGCGGCGACGACGGACCGCCGCCGGGCCTCCCAGACCGCGCGGCGGAGCTCCAGGGAGGCTACGACCCGGCCGCTGACTGGATCGAGCCGCAGCAGGCGGTCGCTCATCTCGTCGCCGACGCCGGCCATCCACAGCGCCCCGGCCCCCGCGGCCAGGCTCTCGGCCGAGTTGACCTGCCGCAGCGCCGGATCGGACACCTGCAGGGTCACCCGGCCGTCCGAGGGGTCGAGGCGCTGGAGGCCGTGGCGGAAGCCGACCCAGACGCTCCCGCCGGCTGCGGCCAGGCCGACGACGGGCCGGAGCCATCTGGCCGTGGGAACCGTGCGGACCTGCCCGGAGATCGTGTCGACCCGCAGCAGGCGGCCGGCCGAGTCGGCGATCCAGACCGCCCCGCCGGCGACCAGCATGGCCGCGACGCGGCCGCCGTTCTCGATCGCCGGGACCGGGATCGCCTTGACGATCACGCCGGCGGCGTCGACCTGGAGAAGCTCCTCGTCCTCGCCCACGGTCGGCTCCAGGCGGGCGACCCAGGCCGTGCCGTCGCCGGCGGCGCCGACGTAGGAGACGCGCGGGAGGATCGGGGTGCCAGCGACCACCTCGTCGGTCCGCGGGTCGACCCGCAGCAGCCGGCCGCGCTGGGCGCCACGGGCGCCCCGCAGGACCCACACGCCGGCCGGCCCGCCGGCAACGTCGCCGGCACAGCCGCAGGCCGGGCCGGTGGCGATGGCGTCGCGTACCCGGGGGTCCAGGCCCGGCACGCCCGGCCAGGCGCGGGTCGTCGCGGTGGGGGCGGCCTGGTCGGGAGGCGGGGTGACGGACGACCGCAGCGCCGGCATGGCCTGCCCGACCAGGGCGGCCACGACCACCACCGCGGCGGCGGCCAGGCCGCCACGGGCCAGGGACCGGCGCCGCCGGCGGCGGCGGAGCTCGCCGAGCTCGGGCGCCGGGGCCAGCCGCTCGCCGGCCTCCAGCAGGGCCGCGGCGGCGTGCCTGCCGCGCCGGTCGATGCCGTTCACCCGGACCCCTCCTCGCTCGCGTCCGGCTCGCCGAGGCGCCTGGCCAGAGCGTGGCGGCCCCGGTGGAGGTGGCCGCGGACGGTCGCCTCGCTGCACCCCAGGTAGCGGGCGATCTCGGTGGTCGGCCAGTCCTCCAGGTAGAACAGGGCGACCGCCTGCCGCTGCCTGGGGGGAAGGGCACGCACGGCCCGCCAGAAGTCGACCGTCTCCGGCGGCAGCGGCAGGTCCTGGACGGTCCCGGCCCGGCCGGCCAGCCGGACCAGGGCCCTGGCCTCCACCAGCCGGCGGCGGAACGCCGACACCGCCAGGTTCGCCACCACGCGCCGCACCCAGGCGCCCGGCTGCTGGTAGCGGCCGACCCGCTCCCAGTCCCTGTGGGCGCGCAGGAACGCCTCCTGGGCGGCGTCCTCGGCCGCCCACCAGCTCCCGCCGAGGGCGTAGGCGAAGCTCACCACCCGGTGGTACTCGCGCTCGTAGAACTGCTCGAACCGCTCGGGAAGGCGGACGACCACCGTCTCCTCCCGCTCGGCGGCCGTCCCTCCCTCTGCTCGCCGCATACCGCTGACACGCACGGGAGGGCCGGGACGTTCGCTCAGTGGCGGAAGTGGCGCCTGCCGGTGTGGAGCATGGCGACCCCGGCGCGGGCGGCCGCCGCGGTCACCTCGTCGTCGCGGACGCTGCCGCCCGGCTGGGCGACCGCCACCACCCCCGCGGCCGCCAGCTCCTCCACGCCGTCGGCGAACGGGAAGAAGGCGTCGCTGCCTGCCGCCGCGCCGGCGGCGCGCTCCCCCGCCTTGGCGACCGCCAGCCTGACGGCGTCGACCCGGCTCTGCTGCCCGGCGCCGACCCCGACGACCCGGCCGTCCCTGGCCAGCACGATCGCGTTGGACTTCACGTGCCCGGCCACCGACCAGGCCAGGGCGAGGTCGGCGAGCAGGGCGGGCGCCGGCGGCTCGCCGGCCCGAAGCGTCCAGCCGGCCGGGTCGTCGCCGGTCCCGGCGGCGTCGGGCTCCTGGACCAGCAGCCCGCCGGCCACCGAGCGGACCCCGAGCCGGCGCGGCGGCCGCGCCGGGTCGACCTGGACCAGCCGCAGCGACGGCTTGCCGGCGAGCGCCGCCAGCGCCTCCGGCTCGAAGCCGGGGGCGACCACCACCTCGGTGAACACCGAGGCGATCAGCGAGGCGGTGGCCGCGTCGAGCGGCCGCGACAGCCCGACCACGCCGCCGAAGGCGCTCACCGGGTCGCCCTCCAGCGCGCCGGCGTAGGCCGCCGCCGGCGTCGCCCCGAACGCCGCGCCGCAGGGGTTGGTGTGCTTGACGATGACCGCGAACGGCCGCTGCCGGTGCTCGGCGACCAGGCCGAGGGCGGCGTCGGCGTCCAGCAGGTTGTTGTAGGACAGCTCCTTGCCGGCGAGCTGCACGGCGGCGCCGAGCCCCCACGGGCCGGCCGGCCCGTCGACCGCGTAGAACGCGGCCGCCTGGTGGGGGTTCTCCCCGTAGCGGAGGGGCTGCACCAGCCGGCCGGCGAGCTGGAGCGCCGCCGGGAACCCTGCGCCCTCCGACGCCTCGGCGGGGCCGGCGGCCCAGGCCGCCACCGCGGCGTCGTAGGCGGCGGTGCGGGCGAACGCCTTGGCGGCCAGCGCCCGCCGCTGGTCCAGGGTGGTGCCGCCGGCGGCCACGGCCGCCTCCACCAGCGGGTAGTCGCCGGGGTCGCACACCACCGCCACCCAGGCGTGGTTCTTGGCGGCGGCGCGCACCATCGCCGGCCCGCCGACGTCGATCCGCTCCACCGCAAGCCCCTCGTCGACGTCCCCGCCGGCGACCGTCTCCTCGAACGGGTAGAGGTTGACCACCACCAGGTCGAACGGGGCGATGCCCGCCGCCTCCAGCTCGGCGAGCTGCTCGGGCCGGCCGCGGTCGGCCAGCAGGCCGGCGTGGACCCGCGGGTGCAGGGTCTTCACCCGGCCGGCCAGCATCTCCGGGAAGCCGGTGAGCTCCTCCACCCGGGTGACGCGCAGGCCGTGGCCCTCCAGCGCGGCGGCGGTCGCGCCGGTGGAGACCACCTCGGCGCCGGCGGCGGCGAGCGCGGCGGCCAGCCGGTCCAGGCCCTGCTTGTCGAACACCGACACCAGCGCGCGCCGGATGGGGAGGCGGCTAGTCAACTGGCACCTCCGCGGTCAGCCACGCGCGGCGGCCGTCGGTGCGCACCCGGCCGGCGGCGACCAGGCCGACCGCCAGCGGCAGCAGCCGGTGCTCCTCGCGCTTGATGCGCTCGTGCAGGCTGGCCTCGTCGTCGCCGTCCTCGACCGGCACGGCGGCCTGGAACAGCACCGGGCCGTGGTCGACCTCCTCGTCGACCAGGTGGACGGTGCAGCCGCTGACCCGGACCCCGTAGGCGAGCGCGTCGCGGACGGCGTGCGCGCCCCGGAAGGCGGGCAGCAGGCTCGGGTGGGTGTTGACGATCCGGTCGGGGAAGGCGCGGACGAACTCGGGGCCGAGGATCCGCATGAAGCCGGCAAGGCAGACCGCGTCCGGCCTGGCGGCGGCGACCAGGTCGCGCAGGGCCCGGTCGAAGGCCGGCCGGTCCGGGTGGTCGGCCGGGCGGACCACGGCGGTGTCGACCCCGGCCAGCCTGCCCCGCTCCAGCGCGTAGGCGTCGGCACGGTCGCTGGCGACCAGCACCACCTCGACGCCGGCGTCGAGGAGCGCCTGGAGGTTGGAGCCGTTGCCGGACGCCAGCACGACGACCCGCCTGCTGTCCGCCACGCTCTCCCCGGCCTCGTCGGCGTCCCCGTTGCGCCGGCGATGCTGCCACCAGGTGGCGGCACCGGCAAGCCGCCGCGAGAGGATTGAACCGGTCCTGCGCGTGTGGTTCACTGCGCCGACCTGGAGGAACGGACCAAGCGCCGCGCGGCGGCAGAGGGACGGACGGCAGCGATGACCACCGGGGACCCCGGGGGCCGTGCACGGCCCGGCGGGACGGCGACGCCAACCATGGCGTGGCGGCCCCGCACGGTGCCCGAGCAGCTCGGGCTGGCCGGACTCGGCGCCGCCGCGGCCAGCTTCGTCTACCCCACCCTCAGCCGGCAGACCGGGATCGGGCTCCCCTGCCCCCTGCGGGCGCTCACCGGCGTCCCGTGCCCGATGTGCGGGATGACCACGGCCGCGACCGGCCTGGCAGCGGGCGACCTGGAGGCGGCCCTGGCGGCCAACCCGTTCGTGCTGGTGCTCGCCGGGCTCACCCTGCTCATGGCCGTGCTGATGGCGGCCAGGGCGGCGGGCCTGGCCCCGCCGGCGGCTCAATGGCCCGCCGCGCGCCGCCGACAAGCCTACTGGGCGATAGCGGCGCTACTCGCCTCGAGCTGGGCGTTCCAGCTCCACCGGTTCGGGTGGGTATAGGGCTCGCCCGACCGGGCGAGCCGACGCAGACGACAGGAGGACACATGACCGAGGGACCCACACCCCGCGACCCGCGGGAGGAGCCCGGCGGGCAGGCACCCGCGCCCCCGCCACCGCCGCCGCCCAGCGGCGCCCCGGACTGGAGCCAGCCGAGCGGCTACCAGCCCCAGCAGGGCTACCAGCCGCCGCAGCCGCCCAGCTACCAGCAGCCGCCCTCCGGGTACCAGCAGCCGCCCCCGGGCTACCAGCCGCAGCAGAGCAGCGGCCTGAGCGAGAACGTCGCCTCCGGCCTGTCCTACGTGTTCGGCTGGCTCACCGGGCTCATCTTCTACCTGATCGACAAGCGCCCGGAGGTCCGCTTCCACGCCATGCAGTCCATCGTGTTCGCGGTGGTCGCGATGCTCGTCGGTTGGATTAGGATCTTCACCAGGGGACCCATCGCCGGGCTGCTCTGGCTGGTCTCCCTGGTGTTCTTCTTCACCTGGATCTTCCTGATGATCCAGGCCTTCCAGGGCAAGCACTTCAAGCTGCCGGTGATCGGCGACTTCGCCGAGCAGCAGGCCGGCCGTCCCGCCTGAGCCGACCGCAAGGAGCCGCCGTGACGCAGGGGTACGGCGAGGGGCTGCCGCCCCCGCCGCCGCAGGGCGCGGCGGGGGGGGGCCCCGGCCGGGGGGGGGGGG
>Ga0081538_10005737_pt1 | contig 11094 bp, 12 predicted proteins | sample TabmetS5T2R1_FD_71022 | JGI IMG/M metagenome (GOLD analysis project Ga0081538, IMG submission 71022) | Tabebuia heterophylla rhizosphere microbial communities from the University of Puerto Rico - S5T2R1 | ecosystem: Host-associated > Plants > Roots > Rhizosphere ...
CAACTGGGCCGGCTGGGTGGCTTGCAAGCGCGAGATCGCGGAGGTGGCGCTCAAGTACGGCGGCTCGATCACGGCCTGCCATGGCGCGACGCGCGAGGGTGACGCCGAGCTCGTGCCGACCGAGATGGGCAGCGCCTGGGAGGTGGTCAAGCGCATCAAGGCCGCGCTCGACCCGAACAACATCATGAACCCCGGCAAGCAGATGATGGACGAGAGCTACGAATGAGCATCTTCAGATTGGGAGATCAAAAGCCACCGGAGCCGACCCGCATCACCGAGGACGTGATCCAGCGCTTCGAGCACGTCTACGAGGTGGACCCGGCGAAGATGCAGACGTTCCCGCAGCAGGATCTGCCGGCCTGGGACACGAGGCGCATCGTCGCCGCGCGCTGGGATCACCTCGCCTGGATGCACAAGCACTTCGCCGACGACGTGCTGCTGGCAGGGCTCGGCTCGGAGACCATGCCGGAGGAGGAGACTCAATGAAGTTCAGCTACTGCATGCTGCCGGACTACCCGCTGGGCGAGTCGATCGAGATGATCAAGACCGCGGACGAGCTCGGCTACCACGCCTGCTACGCGGTCGACGAGACCTGGCACAAGGATCTCTGGACGCTGTTCGCGGCGGCGGCCGACAAGACGGAGCGGATCCGCTTCGGCCCGAACGTGACGCACGTGTTCCTGCGCGAGCCCACGCTGATCTGCCAGCAGCTCGCCACCCTCGACGAGATCACCGGCGGGCGCACCGAGTGCGCGGTCTCGACCGGCAACTTCGGGCTGATGGCGCAGTACCACATCGATTGGGAGCACCACAAGCCGCTCTCGCGCCTGCGCGAGGCCCTGCACGTGATGCGCACCTTCCTCGACGAGGGCAAGATCGACTTCGAGGGCGACTTCTTCAAGTACACGGGCCTGTTCACCGCGGCCCGGCCGGTGCAGGAGCGGATCCCGCTGCTGATGGGCGGCATGAAGGGCCCACGCTCGTTCCGCACCGCCGGCGAGATCGCCGACGGCCTGCACCAGGCGCTCGCCTACTCGCGCGAGGCCTACGACTACCAGGTCGACAACATGCGCCAGGGCGCCGAGAAGGCGGGCCGCTCGCTCGACGACCTCGACATCGGCGCCTGGGTCGTGACGGTGGTGGGCGAGGACTCGGCGGCCGCTAAGCACGCCGCTCGCCTGCTCGTCGCGTTCTATGTCTCGTCGATGCCCGCCGAGCAGCTCGCGCGCCACGGGATCGACGCCGCGGAGCTCCAGCCGGTCGTCGACGCTCTCGGCGCCGGCGACATCAAGGGCGCCTACGAGGCGTTCACACCCGACTACGTGGAGAAGCTGTCGCTGGCGGGGACGCCCGAGGAGGTCGTCGAGAAGATCCAGTCGGACATCGAGCCGGCGGGGGTCAACCACATGATCCTCGCGCTCTCGGATCCGCACCTGGTCAAGTTCTTCACGAACGAGGACGTCGAGAACGTGCCGGACATCCAGGGCCAGCTGAAGCTGGTCGCCGATCGGGTGATGCCGGCCTTCACGGGGGCGGCCGCGGCGAGCTAACCGCTCCAGCCGGGACCGAATCACCGCCACCTTCCTGTCCTGTACGGCCATGGGCCGTACAAATCAGCAACGTGCACGATCCGCCGCCCCTTCCCCAGCCTGTCGTTCGTGGGGAGCTAGCCGCTCCCGTACATGTCGCGCACGTAGGGCAGGAGGCCACGCGCCTCCAGTCGCTCGAGCGGGGCCTGGAAGGTCACCTGGACGACGCCCGGGTGGCGGCCGATCTCGATCGCGCCCGTGATCGTGGCCCGGTTCTTGACCTCCGGCACCTCCATCTCGAGCAGCTCCGCGGCGCGCTCGAGTCCGTTGTCCGTCGCGCTGTTCAGGTCCGGGCCCGTGCCGAGCACGGAGATCGGCGCCGACTCCTCGAGCCCATCGAGACCCCACTCGCGCGCGAGCGCCTCGGCGCGGCCGCGCTCGCTGCCTGAGAGCGGACGGGCGAGGTAGGGGAGGTCCTCCTCGAGCGGCAGCAGGATCGGCCCGTCGATGCCGAGGCCCTTGAGCAGCTCGACCTGGAGGGTGACCGTGCCGGACACGTCGCAGGTGTGGCCGGCGATCTCGCCGTCGCCCTGCAGAGCGTGCATGTCGCCCATGTAGACGCCGCCGCCCGCCAGCTTGACCGGACAGATCAGGATCGCGCCGGCGCGCACCGCGTCGATGTCCATGTGCCCGTCGGTGCGGTGCACGGCGAGCTCCTCGGCTGTCAGCGCGTATTCGTGCGGCGCGCCGACCAGGAACGAGCCGAAGTCGCCCGCGTTGTGCGAGTCGGGCATCGTCTTCGAGGGCGTCGTTCCCAGCTGGCCCATGAACGGCCGCAGCCGCGCCGCCAGGCCGACGAGGTCGTGGGGCGCGAAGGCGAGGATCGGGTTCTGCACCGAGTTCTCGGGCAGGGCGGCGTAGCGAGCCGCCTCGTGCGCGATCCGCTCGGCGGACTCACGGCCGACGGTCACGCCCATGTTGTGGCCGTGGTCGAACGCGATCGTGTAGCCGTTCGTGAACTTGAAGGGCGTGGCGTCGGCGCCGCAGTTCGCGCAGCGGACGGACTCCTGACCGATCCCCTCGAGCCGGGTCTCCGGATATTCGGCGCCGCAGCTCGGGCAGACGGCCGCGCAGTACGGATCGCCGTTGAAGCTGCCCTCGGGGGAGACGTCGTTGCCCGAGGCGGTGGCGATCGAGGTGACCTCGATGTCCTTGATGCGGATCGCGATCGCGTCGCCGGGCTCGGCTCCCGCGACGGCCACGGGGCGGGCTACCTCGTGCCCGCCCCGGAGCGCGGGCGTGATCATCGGGCCCCAGCAGCCCGGCGCTGTGTTCACGACGACATGGCCGCCGTCCTCGACGGGCCCGAGCATCTCGACGTCGGGACCGAGCAGGCCGTTCGTGAACATGTCGACGAAGACGGTGGGGTGGGCCTGGCCGGCGGCTGCAGGCGCGGCGGGTTCTACGGCCATTGAAGACTCCTCTCGGGTGTGGCGCCGGCGCCGCCGGCGACTGGGATGAGCAGGGCGACCTCGTCGCCGTCGGCGAGCGCCTGGGCTCGGCTCGCGTGCGTGCCCCTCACGACCGGCAGGGCGGAGTCGAGCGCCGAGGCGATTGCCGGCTCGAGCTCGCCCACGCGGACGAGCAGCGCGTCGACGGTGGCCTCCCCTGGAAGCTCCACCCGCATTCGCCGGGTGCCGGCTGCGGTGGCCAGCCCCGACCCGAGTCGCACCTGGACATGCACGGCCACGGTCAGCGTACCGCGGCGCGGCGATCCGCTATCACTTGGCAGATGGCCGTCTGCTCCCATCTCGACCAGGTGCACGTCGAGCGCCCCGATTCGGTGCCCGGCTGCGAGGACTGCCTCAAGACGGGCGACCGCTGGGTGCACCTGAGGGTGTGCCGCAGCTGCGGCCATGTGGGCTGCTGCGACTCCTCGCCGAACCGGCACGCGACCGCGCACAACCACGAGACCGGTCATCCGATCGTGAGCTCGCTCGAACCCGGCGAGGACTGGTCGTACTGCTACGTCGAAGACGTGGCTTTCCTAATCGAGTAGCACCCCCCATGCTGATCAGCCTCGAGACGCTGCGCGGCATCGAGGCCGGCGAGGTCACGCTCGCCTTCCGGCGCTGGCGGCGCCCGACCGTCAGGGCGGGCGGCACGCTGCGCACGCGCGCGGGAGTGCTCGCGATTGAGTCGGTCGAGCCGATCGAGGAGGACGCGATCACGGATGACGAGGCGCGCCGTGCCGGCGCAGCGGACCGCGCCGACCTGATCCGGCGGCTGCGACCTGAGGGCACGCTCTACCGGGTCGAGTTCCGCCTTGCCGGGCCGGACCCGCGCATCGCGCTGCGTGAGCGAGCCGATCTCGACGACGAGGAGCGGGCCGCGATCGACGCGCGGCTCGCGCGCTTCGACAGGGCGAGCCGGCACGGCCCCTGGACCGCGAAGGTGCTCGACCTGATCGCGAAGCGGCCGGCCACGCGCGCGCCGGAGCTCGCTGCCGAGCTCGGCCGCCAGACGGCTCCGTTCAAGGCAGACGTGCGCAAGCTGAAGGAGCTGGGCCTTACCGAGAGTCTCGAGCGTGGCTACCGGCTGTCTCCGCGGGGGCAGGCGTACCTGACACGTCCTCGACGAAGGCCATCGCGAGCGACTCGACGAGCCCGCTGAGCCCGACCCTCTGCACGATCGCGCGCTGGCGCGCGTAGCCGGGGGATCGCATCAGCTCGCGCAGTTGCTCGAGCTCGGCGACGCTGCCGAGGTCCTCGGCGTGCGGCGTGCATGCGGCCAGCAGCTCCTCGAGCTGCACGCGGACGGGGACCTGTGATGCGGTCGCGACATCAACGAGCCGTGCGTCCATGCCGTCACGAGCGGCGATGAAGCGGTTCTCCTCGAGCAGCTCGGGCGCCTCCACGAGCTCTCGGGGCGCGTAGCCCTCCGTGGCCTCCAGTCGGACCAGCGCCTGGATCAGCGCCGCGATGCCGGTGGTGGCGGCGACGGTCGTCTGCGCGTCCGGGATGCGGACCTCGACGGTGCCCAGGCGCGGCTGAACCCGCACGTCCCACCAGATGAAGGTGGGCTCGGGGAAGATCTCTGCGCGCAGCATGACGTCGACGGCCTCGACGTACGCGCCGTAGCTGCCGAAGCGACGCGGGACGCCCGACCGCGGGAAGCCCTGGAAAAGCGGCGTGCGAAACGATGCCATCCCGCTGTCGCGCCCACGCCAGTATGGCGAGTTGCCTGACGCGGCCAGGATCAGCGGCAGGTGGGCGCGTAGACGGTCGGCGGCGAGGATCGCGAGCTCGGGATCCGGGACGCCGACGTGCACGTGCAGTGCGAACGTCGGCTCGCGCCGCGCGAGCTCGCGCATCTTCTCGTAGAGGATCTGGTAGCGGGCGCTTCCCGAGACCTCGGTGTCCTCACCTTGGGCGAACGGATGGGTTCCCGCCACAGCCGCGCGCAGCCCGAGCGGACCTAGCTCGTCCGCGAGCTTCACGCGCAAGGCGGCGAGCTCGCCGACCGCGGCTCGCACCCCGGTGTGGACGCCGCCCGCCAGCTCGAGGGTGCAGGCATGCGTCTCGGCGCTCATCTTCTTGGTGAGTGCGGAGCTGAGCACGGGCAGGACATCGTCGAGCCGGTAGGCGAGCGTCCAGCGCTCGGGGTCGACGAGCATGACCTCCTCCTCGATGCCGACGGTCCACGCCGGCCGACTGGGATCGGCCTCCCAGCGGGCCCACTGAGGCTCGTGACTCACGCCGCCGGCCTGCTCATGACAACACCCATGTGTCCTTTGCGCCTCCCTGTTGCGAGCTGTTGACGACGAGCGCCTCCCTGCTCGCCGCTACCCGCGTAAGGCCCCCCGGAATCACCTGTGCGCAGTCCCGCGCGAGCAGGACGAACGGCCGCAGGTCGATGTGACGTGGTTCGAGCCGTCCCTCGGCCGCGGTCGGATGACGCGACAGCATGATCGTCTCCTGGGCTACGTAGTGCTCTGGCTCGCGCGTGAGGTCGGCTGCGATCCGCCGCAGGTCCTCCGGCGCGGCGTGCGGGCCGATCACGACGCCGACGCCTCCGAACCCCGCCCGCGGCTTGATCACGAGCTCGTCGATGCGCTCGAGTACCGCGCTGCGCACATCCGGCACCCCGACGTCGTAGGTGCGCACCGAACCCAGGAGCGGTTCCTCGGCGAGATAGAAACGGACCATCTTCTCGACATAGGCATGCATCAGCTTGTCGTCCGCCACGCCGGCGCCGAAGGCATTCACGCAGGTGACCGTCCCGGCCCGGAGTGGACCGAGCAGCGCCTCGCCGACGTCGGTGAGCATGCCGTGCTCGTCCTCCAGTCGATCCTCGTTCGTCCTTCGGTAGACGACATCCACCGGAAAGCGCCGTCCATTCACGCGCGCGCTCAGGCGGTCGCCCGACACCGACAGCTCTGCGCAGGTCACGATCGGGATCGAGAGGGCCCGTGCCATCCGCTCGTGCTCGTACCAGGCACTGTTCGACGGGCCGTCCGAGAGCACCACGATGGACGGGTCGTCGACCCCCTCGGGCGCGGCGCTCCGCAGCGTCTCCGCGATCGTGTCCAGCACGTCGTCGAGCGGCCGGCGCTGCTCGGCGAGCCCGCCGGGAAGGTGACGATCGAGGGTCGCGCGCGCTGCAACGGTGTAGCTGATGCCGGACGGGGTGCGGACGTTGTCCTCGAGCACCTGGAAGCGCCCGTCGCGGTCGCGCACCAGGTCAAGCCCGGCGATGGCCACCCGAACGGGCGGCGCCGGCAGACCGACGAGGCGCGGCTCGAAGTGGTCGCAACTCTCGAGCACGCGCGCGGGCACCACGTCCGCCTCCACGATCTTCTGCTTGCCGTACGCATCGGCCACGAAGTGGTCGAGGGCGCGCACGCGCTGAGCGAGGCCGCGCTCGAGATGCGACCACTCCTCCGAGCTGATCAGGCGCGGGACGAGGTCGAGCCGAAAGGGCTCCCATTCCTCCTGGTCGCCGAAGTCGACACCGTGCCGGCACAGATCCCGGTACACGTTCTCGGCCAGTCCATCGAGGTCCATCTCGGTGAGCGCGGACAGGAGGTCGGCGTAGGGGGGACGGGGCGTCCCGTCGGGCTCGATGGCCTCGTCGAAGGCATCCGGCTCAGGCGTGTAGAGGACGGGCCCGCGGCGCCGCGCGCTCACGGATACAGCGGCGTGCGCAGATAGCGGTCGCGCACAGTCCAGAACGCGGGCTTCGCTTCGCCGTCGTAGGTCAGCAGGCCCTTATGGTGACGCGTGTTCGGCTCGTACTCGGGCGGGCGCCGCCCCGCGCCGCCCATCCAGCCCGGATAGATCTCGAATTCGCGCAGGGTCCAGTAGATGGCGCCCGACAGCACCGGCGAGCGGTCGATCACGTCGAGCGTGCGGGCGGCGTGCATGTCCTGGAACGAGTAGCTGCCCTTGAGATCGAGCGCTGCCGTCGAGAGCTCGGGACGCGCCTCGGCCCCCCACTCGGTCATGACGATCGCCTCGGTCGGGTAGTGGTCGCGCAGCTCGTAGAGGTAGGGCTCCAGCACAGTGAAGTCCTCTACCCAGGGATACCAGCCGAAATACTGGTTGAGCCCGATCACATCGAACTCGTGGATCGTGAACTGCTCCGGGAAGCCGGGACGGCCCTTGATGTCGACGGAGATCGGCAGCGTCGGATCCACATCGCGTGCCTGCTCCTGCGCAAGGTGCAGGAAGCGCTTCGTCCCGGGGTAGCGGTCGGGCGTGAAGCTCAGCTCGTTCGCGACCGAGTGGGTCAGCACGGACGGGTGCGAGCGGGCGGCGCTGACCGTGCCCCGGACCGTCTCGAGGGCGCGCTCGCGTTCGCGCGGCTGCCATAACAGGTGCGCGCCGGCGTCCCGCTGCCAGATCGGCGCCTGGCTCCAGACCATGATCCCGGCGCGGTCGAGGCGCGAAAGGAGCGCCTCGTTGAGCAGGTAGTGCGCGCGCGTGACGTTGGCGCCGAGCGCCTTCAGGTCCGCCACGATCCGATCCATGTCGGCGCTCGTGAGCGCAGCCCCAGAGCCGGGCATGTCCTCGTGGATGGACGCGCCGCGCAGCTGGATGCGGCGGTTGTTGAGGTAGAGGTGGCCGCCCTTGACCGTCACGGAGCGGAGCCCGATGCGGCGGCGTTCGACCTGGACGACGCGATCGCCGTCGCGCAGCGTGAGCCTGGCCGAATAGAGCTGCGGGGCGTCCGGCGACCAGAGCTGCGGGGCGGGCACTGGCAGCTCGAGCTGCACCCGCTCCTCGCCGGCGCGCCCCTCGGGCAGGGTGAAGCGCGCTCGCGTCCGGCGACCGCTCGGGGCGCGCAGCTCCACCTCGAGCTCGGGCTCGACGATGCCGTTGCCGCTACGAACGAGCTGGGCGTCGACCAGCAGCTTGGCGCGGCAGCCACTCGCGGCGCCGCGGCAGGACACCTCAGAGAGCGTGCCGAGCTCCTCGAGGTGCGCCGGCCCGGCGGGCACGAGCCGCACCGGCCGGATGATCCCGTTCCAGTTCCACCATGCCTCGGGGAGCTTCGGGTTCTTGCGGCCGTCGACGACCACGACGAGCTCGTTGCGCTCGCCCGCGCGCAGTCCGCGCGCCTCGAAGCTGAAGGGCGTGTACGGATCGGCGTTACGGCCGAGGCGGCGCCCGTTCAGGTAGACGGTCGCGGCGCGCCGGACGCTCTCGAACTCGACGAGCCAGCGGAACCCGCGCGGCGTCTCCGGCCCCGTGAACGCGAGGCGGTAGCGGCGCACCTGCCCGGGGAAGAGCGGCGCCAGCGCACGCGTGTCGAAGACGCTCGGCACGCGCGCGGGGCGCCACTTGCCGGGGGTCTGGGCGGCGCGGCCGGGCGGGGTGGGCCGCAGCTTCGGCCGGACGCCGGCAGGCGCGGTCTCCTCAGGCGGTGGCGGCTGGGGCGCGGCGGGGTCCGACGGCTCGACGCGCACCTCCCAGCCGCTCGTGAGGCTGCGTTCGCGCGGGGGCTGCTCTGCCGCCAGCGCGGCGGGCGCGGAGGCGAGCAGAAGCAGGCATGAGAGGGCCAGCGGGCGCCGCATCAGCCCATCACCGTAGCCGGATGTGAACGTTCTGTTCTGCCAACCTTGCGCCGTGCCGCTCGCCGCGGGTGTGGAGTTCCTCGAGGAGCCGCTCGCCGTCTTCGGCGCGCTGCTGATGCTGGGCGCGCTGGTGTCCGGGCTGGCGCGCCGGAGCCTGCTGTCACTCACCGCTGCATTTGTCATCGCCGGCTTCGTGCTTGGCAAGGGCGGGCTCGAGATCCTCGATCTCGATCCGACCTCGGACTTCGTGCAGGGGCTCGCCGTAGTCGCGCTGGTGCTGATCCTGTTCCGAGACGGGCTTGAGGTCGAGCAGGAGATGCTCCAGGAGGCGTGGCACCTGCCGCTGCGCAAGCTGGCCCTGGCGATGCCGCTCACCTGTGTGCTGGTCGCCCTCGTGACCAAGCTGGTCACCGACCTCAGCTGGACCGAGTGCTTCCTCGTCGGCGCTCTGCTGTCGCCGACCGACCCCGTGCTGTCCTCGGCCGTCGTGACGAATCCGCGCGTGCCGCGGCTCGTGCGTCATTCGCTCAACCTCGAATCGGGCCTCAACGATGGCCTGGCGCTGCCGGCCGTGCTCGCCTTCACCGCCGCGGCAGCCGCCGATCGGGACTTCGTGTGGTGGGAGTTCGTGCTCCAGGACGTCGGGGTCGGGCTGCTGACGGGGCTGATCGTCGCGCTCGTGGCCGCGCGGCTCATGCCGCAGGAACGGGCGCTCGGCTACGAGATCAGCCCGCACCAGAAGTCCATGTACGCGCTGGGTGTGGCCTTCGCGGCCTATGGCGTAGCCACGCTGCCGCCCGAGGGCAATGGCTTCATCGCCGTCTTCGTGGGCGCCATCGCGTTCGGGATCTGGCGGCCGGACATCCGCCATTGCTTCGAGGAGCGCGCGGAGGACGTGATCGAGATCGTGAAGCTGGGCGTCTTTCTCGTCTTCGGAGCGATCTTCACCTTCGACACGCTCTTCGAGGACGGCTGGTCGACGGTTGCCATCGCGGCATTCACGCTGCTCGCGGCGCGCCCGGTGGCGGTCTTCATCGCGCTCGCCGGCAGCCGCCGGGTTGACACCGCCGCCAAGGCCTTCATGGCCTGGTTCGGTCCCAAGGGCGTCGCAACCATGACGTTCGCGCTCTTCGTGCTGGGCTCGACCGTGCCCGATGGCGAGCACATAGCCGTCATCGCCGCCGTGACCGTCTTCATCTCGATCATCGCCCACGGGCTCACAGACCAGCCCGGCGCCGAGTGGATCGCGCGGCGTGAGCAGAGCGTTCCTGAGCCGGCCGGGACCGCGCCATAATGCCCGCAGCGCGCCCCCGAGCCGGAGGAGTCATGGAGACCTGGGACATCGCCACGCACGCCGTCCAGCCGCACCAGCCCGAGGTGCTGCGCTCGGACGAGGAGACGCGCGTGATCGCGATCAACCTGCCGGCGGGCGAGCGTCTCCAGGAGCACCAGGTGCACGAGCGGGCGTGGGTTGTGGTCGCCGCGGGCGACGTCGAGTTCGAGCAGGGCGGCGCGTCCGCGCGCGGCGGGCCCGGCTTCCTCGTCCACTTCGACCCCAACGAGCGCCATGAGGTGCGCGCGGTGGCGGACTCGCGGCTGATCCTGCTGCTGTCGCCGTGGCCGGGCGACGGACACCCAAGCGCCAGGCGTACGAGTCAGTAGAAGGCCTGCCTGCCAGAATTCGAGTTGATGGATCCGTCCCGTAAGCGCAAGCTGAGGCTCGGCGTTGCGCTCGCCGCCGCCGTGCTGCTCGCGACGGCGCTCGTCTACACGAGCTTCAGCGCCTCCACGGAGGCCAGCAAGCCAAGCGAGATCGAGCCCGGCAAGTCGTACGAGCTCACCGGCAAGGTCGTGCACGGGTCGATCCAGAAGTCGGGCGACGACGAGCTGCGCTTCCGGATCCGTGACCGTGATGGCAGCGAGTCGGTGGCCGTCGCCTACTCGGGGGTGGTGCCCGACCCGTTCCGCGACGGACGCGAAGTGATCGTCTCGGGTGAGCTGAAGCAGGGCACCTTTGTGGCGGAGCGCGACTCGCTCGTCACCAAGTGCCCGTCGAAGTTCACCAAGGACGAGCAGTCGTCCTGACGTGGCTGGAGTCGGCTCCGCCTGCCTGACCGTCGCGCTCTTGACCGCCCTCTTCGCGGCGGGCGCGTCGATCTACGCCGGCGTGAGCGGGCGGCGCGAGTGGGCCACCTCGGGGCGGCGGGCCGTCTACTGCGTCGCCGCGCTGTGCGTCGCGGCCTTCGCGATCCTCGAGTCCGCTTTCCTGCGCTCTGACTTCTCGTACAGGCTCGTGGCCGAGGGCTCGTCGACGAGCACGCCGACCTTCTACAAGATCACTGCGGTCTGGGCCACGCAGGACGGCTCGCTGCTCCTGTGGGCCACGTTGCTCGGGCTGTTCGCGAGCGCGGTTCTATTCCTCACGCGCCGCTCGCTGCGTGACATCACGCCCTGGGCGACGGCCGTGCTCGCCGGCGTGGCGGCCTT
>Ga0081538_10005738_pt1 | contig 11093 bp, 7 predicted proteins | sample TabmetS5T2R1_FD_71022 | JGI IMG/M metagenome (GOLD analysis project Ga0081538, IMG submission 71022) | Tabebuia heterophylla rhizosphere microbial communities from the University of Puerto Rico - S5T2R1 | ecosystem: Host-associated > Plants > Roots > Rhizosphere ...
CTCTTGGAACTCGATCTCGCGTCGCAGGTTCGCGCTCGCGGCGGGCGGCGCCGTGGTCGCGAGCGCGCTCACCGGGGTCGCGCTCGCCGGGGGGATCGATCCGGATCGAGGGCCATCGTCGGTTACCCAGGCCGGTCTCACAATTCAGCTCCCCACAGGGTGGGAGCAGGTTCGTCTCGATCCTGGCGGGCGCGCGGTTCTCAGGGGCATCGCGGTCGGTCCGCCGGAGGAGCGGGGGTCGGGACTGGTTGCAGGGAAGCTGGGGGCCCAAGCCGCTGCGGAGCGGATGCTGGGTGGTGCGCAGGCTGGCGACCGTCGGCGGACACAGGTGCGATTGGGCGAGCTGGACGCGTGGCGATACTCAGGACTCCAACCGCGGCCCGGGATGGTTGGGACCGGCTACTTGATTCCAATTGCAGACGGCGCCGTGGTCGTCATATGCCATGCGCTGAAGGACGCGGGCGGCTTCTTGGCCGAGTGCGCCCGGGTAGCCACCACGCTGGTCGTCAGTGGGAAGCCGGCGCGGCCGTTGCCGCGTGTCGACACGTCGAGGGAGCGCCTCACCCAAGTGATCGCCACCCTACGCTCGAGCCGTGCCGAGGATCTCGAACGTCTCGAGGCCGCCGTCCTGGCTCCCGGCCAGGTCAGCGCCGCCGCCTCCCTCGAGCGCAGTCATCTTCGAGCGGCGCGGTCCCTCGACCGCCTTCCGCCTCTGACGAACGGCGAGTCACTTGCGGAGCTGAGCGCGGCTCTTCGTGCGACCGGGGATGCCTACGGCCGCCTTGCCACCGCGGCAACCGCCGGCAAGGGCTCGACCTATCGCGAGGCGAGACGACGGGTGGTTCGTGAGGAGCATGCCCTGCGTCGCGAACTCGCGAAGGTCAGCGGCGCATGACGACGCGAACTTCGCGCTCGGTGCAAGTGCGGCGCGTACGCATCGTTGTTGGGACAGAGACCTCTTCCGCCCCCGACGCCGGACCCAGGACCCATGGGAGAAGGCAGTTCGACTAGCAGGTCACCGGTTCGCCGCCCGTACGTCGGACGCGTACTGAAGCTTCTAGCCCAGGCTCGGTCGGGCGAGGTTTCCGTGCGCGGACAAGGCGGTCGTCTGCCGGGCATCCCTTGTGAGCAACGGACGAGCTCGAGGAGCTACGCGCCCGGTGCTCCGGCGTGCGCTGTAGCCGCCCCGGCGAGGGAGGCCCAGTCTGTCGCGACGCGCAGCGGGCTGACCCGAAGCGGTGCTGTGCCTTACCTCGAGACTCCGCCTCTCCTACCGCAAGTAGAGCCGCATCCCCGACGTTGGTTAGACGGAATGCCGACCCGCCCCATCAGGCTCCTGCTCATGTGCTGCTTGCTGTTGACGTGCGCGGTGCTCTCACCGCTGGGGGTCGGCGTTTCCTTTGCGCATCCGACCGCCGACTTCGATTGGGCGCCGAAGCCGGTGGTTGCCGGGGAAATGGTGACCTTCACCTCCACTTCGACGCCCTTCCACGAGCCTTTCGCGCCCATCACGATCACCCAGTGGACCATTGAGGGCGCCGGGACCTTGATGGGCAGCAATGTAAGCGTCCGCGCTCCCGCCCCCGGTTCATGGCGCGTCGAACTCAACGTGTGGGACGCCATCGGCGAAGACGGTGAGGAGACGAAGACCATCGATGTGGTGGCGCCTCCGCCTCCGCCGCCGCCCCCGCCACCCGTGAATCAGCCTCCCAAGCCGGCCATGGCTGTCCTTCCGACGTCGCCGCTGGTCGGGGAGGAGGTGACGTTCGTCTCATACTCGGAGGACCCGGACGGTCGTATCAGCGAGCACGCCTGGGACATGGACGGCGACGGAGCCTTCGATGAGTCCGGCGCCGTGGCTACGCGCAGATTCTCGACGGCCGGTCCCAAGCGTGTGACCCTTCGAGTCAAGGACGACGGGGGAGCGTTTGCGACGGTGTCGCGCACGGTCGTGGTGGTGCAGCCGGCGCCGGCCGGGACATCGGCGGCCCCCAGGCTGCTCAGCCCGTTTCCGGTGGTTCGGCTGGTGGGCAGCCTGGTCTCGGAAGGGGTGATGGTCCGGATGCTGGCGGTCCGAGCACCCACAGGTGCGCCGGTACTCGTCCGCTGCAGCGGCAAGGGCTGCCCGGTGAAGCGTGTGAAGAAGAAGGCCGGGAAGGTGCGGCTCCGGGTGAAGGCTTTCGAGGGCGAGCTGCCCGCAGGAGTGGTGCTTGAAGTGTTCGTCCGCAGCAGCGACCGCATCGGCAAGTACACCCGTTTCAAGATCAGGCGGAACCGCATCCCCCAGCGGACCGATGGGTGCCTGCGCCCGGGCACGGTCCGGAGGACCGCATGCCCATGAGGTTGCTCAGCCACCAAACGAGGCAAGGCGTGTTTACGGGCGGGGTAGCCAGGTAGCAGGGGATGGGCTCGTCAGACGGTGATCGCGCCGCCTGACCCAGGCAGGGTCCGCTGCTCCGAAGAAAAGCAATGAGAATGGCTGCGGGAGGCTTGACTTCTTATCGCTGTGCATTGGCTGCCCTTCTCGGGCTGCTGGCCCTGGCGCTGCTTGCCGGCTCGGCCCGGGCTCAGGATCCATGCACCACGCCGGCGAACGAGATCGTGGCCGAGAACTGCCTTCCTGGTGCTCCAGCCGGCGAGTGGGAAGTGGACGGCGCCGGCGATCCGACGATCCAGGGCTTCGCCTCCGACATCAGCGTCGATCAGGGACAGACGATGGTGTTCAAGGTCGATACCGACGCCTCCGACTACCGGCTCGACATCTACCGGATGGGCTGGTACGGCGGCGACGGGGCTCGCCAGGTGGCCACCGTGCAGCCTTCGGCGACGCTGCCTCAGTCCCAACCCGGATGCCTGGAGGACGACGCGACGGGGCTGATCGACTGCGGCAACTGGGCGAACTCCGCCTCCTGGTCAGTCCCGGAGGCCGCGGTCTCCGGCATCTACTTCGCGCGACTCGTGCGCGAGAGCGGCCCTGCGGGAGCCAGCCACGTCCCATTCATCGTCCGCGACGACGACGGCCGGTCCGACCTCCTCTTCCAGACGGCGGACACCACGTGGCAGGCCTACAACCGCTATGGCGGCAACAGCCTGTACGTGGGAAGTCCTGCGGGGCGGGCCTACAAGGTCAGCTACAACCGGCCTTTCACCACGCGCGAGTACGCCCCGGAGGACTGGGTCTTCAACGCCGAGTACCCGATGGTGCGGTGGCTGGAGCGCAATGGCTACGACGTCTCTTACTTCACGGGCGTCGACAGCGACCGGCTCGGGGCCGAGATTCGCGAACACAGGGCGTTCCTCTCAGTCGCTCACGACGAGTACTGGTCCGGGGCCCAGCGCGCGAACGTGGAGGCGGCGCGCGACGCCGGCGTGCACCTGGCGTTCTTCAGCGGCAACGAGGTCTTCTGGAAGACGCGCTGGGAGAACAGCATCGCCGGGCCCCTTACCGCGCACCGCACGCTCGTCTCGTACAAGGAGACGCACGCCAACGCCAAGATCGACCCGACCTCCGTCTGGACGGGCACCTGGCGCGACCCGCGTTTCAGTCCGCCGGCCGACGGCGGCAGGCCCGAGAACGCGCTGACAGGCACCATCTTCACCGTCAACTCCGGAACGCGTGCGCTCCAGGTGCCGCCGGCTGAGGGCGGGCTTCGCTTCTGGCGCAACGCCGGCCTGCCGCAGGGCTCCACGGCGACACTTGCCGCGGGTACGGTCGGCTACGAGTGGGACGAGGACCTCGACAACGGGGCCCGACCGCCAGGACTGGTGCGCCTGTCAGCGACGACCGCGACGGGGGTCGAGAAGCTCCTCGACTACGGGTCAACCTACGGCCTGGGCACGGCCACGCACCGGCTGACCATGTACCGCGACGCGAACGACACCGGGCCGGACGCGCTGGTGTTCGGCGCCGGCACAGTCCAGTGGTCGTGGGGACTTGACGGCGTTCACGATCGCGGCGGCTCGACTCCGAGCATTCCGATGCAGCAGGCGACCGTCAACCTATTCGCCGACATGGTCGTCCAGCCGGCCACGCTGCAGGCCGGCCTGACCCCGGCGGCCGCCTCGACCGACGCGACCCCACCTACGTCGGCTCCCACGGCACCGACCCGGACGGTCATCGCCGGGAACCCGGTGACTGTCAGCGGCACCGCCGCGGACAGCGGCGGTGGGCGAGTGGGTGGAGTGGAGGTCTCCGTGGACGGCGGGGCGACCTGGCACCCGGCATCGGGCCGCGAAAGCTGGAGCTACACGTGGACGCCGGCGGCCAGTGGCCAAGTCACGGTTCTGAGCCGCGCCGCCGATGACAGCGGAAACCTGGAGGGCGCAGCTGCGGGAGGCGGCACGGGCGGGCAGCCGGGAGGTGGTGGCACCCCGCCCGGGGGAACGCCGCCGTCGGGCGACACGACGCCCCCCGGCGTGACCGCGGAGGACCGGAACGCTCCGCGCGTGCGCGTGAGGCCATCGCGGGTGCGGGCCTCGCGGCGCGGCAACGTGGCACTGCGGGTGAGTTGTCCCCGGGGCGAGCGGCTGTGTCGCGTCGATCTGCGGCTGGTGCGCGCCGGCGGGACCGTTGCCCGCAAGAGGTTCGTGGTCGAGGGCGGCAGGGTGCGCCGGGTCTCGCTCCGGGTGAGCCGCGGCGCCCGCGGTCGGCTCCTTCGCTCCGCGTCGCTCCGGGTGGTGGCCGTGGCGTCGGCACGTGACGCGGCAGGCAATCGGGGCACGACCCGAACCCGCATTCGCCTGCTGCCGCCGAGGGAGGGAACGAGGTGACACGTCGCCGCATCGCAACGCTGGCAACCGCTCTGCTGATGGTTATCGCCATGGGCGGCTCGGCCGGCACCGCGGGCGCGTTTCCGCCGGGCGAGGGCCCGGGCGGTCCGATTCTCGTCATCAGCAACCCCGGCGACCCCTTCAGCCGGTATTACGCCGAGATCCTCACCGCGGAGGGCTTGAACGCGTTCGAAGTGCGCGATGTCGGTCAGGTCTCCGCCGCCACGCTGAGCGGTTACAGCGTCGTGATCCTGGCGCCAACCGCGCTGACGGCGGCCCAGGCGGCCAGCCTGTCGAGCTGGGTCGAGGGTGGCGGCAATCTGATCGCGATGCGGCCGGGAGGCACGCTCGCGGGCCTGCTCGGGCTCGGGAGTGACACCGGCGACCTCGACAACGGCTACCTCAGGGTCAACACAGCCTCCGTGCCTGGTGCAGGGATCACGAGCGAGACGATGCAGTTCCACGACCGCGCGGACCGCTGGACGCTTGCCGACGCGACGAGGGTGGCCGACCTCTACAGCAACGCGACCACGGCCACGAGCAACCCGGCGGTGACTTTGCGCAGCGTGGGCACGGCCGGCGGCCAGGCCGCGGCCTTCACCTACGACCTGGCACGGTCCGTCGTGCAGACTCGCCAGGGGAATCCTGCATGGGCTGGGGATGAGCGGGACTTCGCGCTCGACAGCGTGACTCGATCCGACGACCTCTTCTTCGGCGCCAAGCCTGGCGACGTCCAGCCGGACTGGGTGAACCTGTCGAAGGTGGCGATCCCGCAGGCCGACGAGCAGCAGCGACTGCTCGCCAACCTCGTCACCCACATGAGCGCCGACCGAGTGCCGATGCCGCGCTTCTGGTACTTCCCGCGCGGCGAGCGTGCGGTCGTGATCTTGACCGGCGACGATCACGCGTCGGGAGGGACGACGGGTCAGTTCAACCAATTCCTCGCCGCGAGCCCGCCCGGGTGCTCCGTCGAGGACTGGGAGTGCATCCGGTCGACGTCGTATGTCTATCCGAACACGCCGGTGCCTCAGGCCACGAGCTTCCAGGCGCAGGGCTTCGAGATCGCGCTCCATCTCAGCACGGGCTGTGCCAACTTCACGCCAGGGTCGCTCGCCGCGGACTGGAGTGCGCAGCTTCCGGAGTTCACGGCGAACTTCCCCGGCCTTCTGGCCCCGCGAACGAACCGTACGCACTGCATTGCCTGGAGCGATTGGGCAAGCGAAGCGACGGTCGGGCGGCAGTTTGGGATCCGGCTGGACACGAATTACTACTACTGGCCCGGCAGCTGGGTCCAGAACCGGCCCGGGATGTTCACCGGCTCGGGCATCCCGATGCGCTTCGCCGACCTCGATGGCTCACTGATCGACGTCTACCAGGCGACGACGCAGCTGACCGACGAGTCTGAGATCGACATCCCCACACACATCGCGACGCTACTCGACCGTGCGCTGGGCCAGCAGGGCTACTACGGCGCGTTCACCGCGAACATGCATACGGACCAGGCCAACCATCCAGGGGCCAACGCGATTGTGGCCGCCGCCAAGGCACGCAACGTTCCCGTGGTCTCGGCACGTCAGATGCTCGACTGGATCGATGGCCGCAACAACTCGTCCTTCGCCGGCCTCAGCTTCGACGGAAGTAGTCTGCGCTTCAACCTAAACCAGGCGGCTGGCTCTCGCGGTCTCGAGGCAATGGTCCCGGCTACCGGTCCCGGTGGGCGGCTCTTGGGCTTGACGCGCAACGGCGCCGCGGTCGCGACGAACTCGCGTGTGGTAAAGGGGATCGAGTACCTGGTCTTCGCCGCCGCTCCGGGTGACTATGTCGCGACCTATGCGGGCGGAGGCGCGGGGGGTGGCGGCGGGACGACGCCGCCGGCGGATGTCGCCGCGCCGCCAGGGGCTGGGACGACTCCGCAGGACCGGCTCGGGCCGCGCGTGCGGGTCAGTCCCCGCCGGGTGCGGAGCACCCGGCGCGGCGTGATCAAGCTGCGGGTGCGCTGCCCGCGCAATGAGCAGCTCTGCCGCGTCGACTTGCGCCTCCGGCGGGCGGGCGCGGCGGTGGCGCGCAGGAGGTTCCAGGTGCCTGGCGCCCAAGCCCGCCGAGTGTCACTGCGGCTGAAGCGCGGTGCGCGGCGAACGCTTGCGCGCTCGAGCTCAGTGCGCGTGGTCGCCGTGGCGGCGGCTCGCGACGCGGTCGGCAACCGGGCAACGACGCGCACCCGTATCCGGCTACTGGCCTGGAAGAGGAGATGAATTTGGACGGATCGGCTGGAACCACGCCCCAGTCCCTCTTGTTCGGCGGGGCAATCGCATTGGAAATCTCGAGTCACAGGGAGGACTCGCTTTGAGTCAGACACGTTTCATGAAGAGGCTCATCATGGCCCTGGTGGCCATGGTGGTCGCCGTCGGCTGGGCTGGGGTGGCGACGGCAGGTGCACAGACCCAGACGGATACAGACTTCAGCGGTGGAGCGCACAGCGCCACCGAGGTCGTCCCACCGGACGACTTGGCGCTGGCCCCGGTCTTCGACATCTCCGAGGACTTTCCGGGGACGACGCTCCCGGCAGGCTGGGAGATGTCGGCCTGGGGTGCAGGCGGATCCGCGACCGTTGCGGGCGGTGTGCTCACCGTCGACGGCGCGCGCGCGAATCCGACGACGTTTTACGACGCTGGGCGCTCGTTGGACTTCGGGGCGACGTTCACGGCGGATCCGTTCCAGCACGTGGGCTTCGGAGTGGCGTTCGAGAACCCGCCATGGGCGATGTTCAGCACCGGCGGCGGTGCGCTGGCCACAGGGCTCTACGCGCGCAGTGCCGGCGGCTCAGGACCGACGATGGACACTCCGATCGCGGGTGTAAATCCACTGGTTCACCACGACTACAGCATCGAGTGGACACCGACCCAGATCCGGTTCTTCATCGACGGCACCCTTGTGGCTACGCATGACACCGCGATCACCGCGCAGCTGCGACCGATCGCGAGTGACTTCAACGTCGCGGGCGGCAACGTGCAGGTGGACTACCTGGACCTCTACTCCTATCCCACCTCCGGGACCTTCACGTCCCGCGTCCTCGACGCAGGTGACCATCGGGCCACCTGGCGGACGCTGAGCGCGGCGCTGGATACGCCGGCGGGTACCGGCGTGACCTTCGAGGTCCGCACCGGAACCACTCCGACGCCGGATGCCTCATGGACCGCATTCCAGCCCGTCGGTCCTGGGGGCGCGATCAGCGGCCCGCTCGGGCGGCGCTACCTCCAGTACCGGGCCACGCTCACCACGACGGATACCAGCGTCACGCCGTTCGTGGAGAGCGTCACACTGGGCTATGAGGTCGACACTGCGGCACCGGTGACGACCATCACCAACCTGACCGTGAGCGGCCCGACCGCACTGGTCACATTCTCGAGCGAGGCCGGAGCCAGGTTCGAATGCAGCCTCGACGCCGGGCGGTTCCAGCCGTGCACCAGCCCCTGGGAGTACACGGGTCTGTCCCCCGGCTCGCACCGAGTCCGCGTGCGCGCGATCGACCAGCTCGGCAATGTCGGGCCGGACGCGGAGAGGAGCTTCACCATCGCCTCACCGCCGACGCCGCCCGACACGAAGGCCCCCAAGGTGCGGCCGAGGCCGAGGTCCGTGGAGGTCTCCGATAACGGCAGGTTCCGAGTCAGGCTGCGGTGCCCGGCCGACGAGATCGAGTGCCGGATCGTGCTCCGAGTGCGCTACAAGGGCAAGACGGTGGCCCGCAAGCGGGTTACCGTCGATGGCGGCGACACCGAGAGGGTCACCCTGCGCCTCAACCGGTCGGCTCGCACAGCGCTGGTCTCCCAGGGCCGGCTCCGGGTCCGGGCCGTGACAACGGCGCGCGATGCCGCCGGCAACCGCGGGACAACCCGCACCCGGATGAGGCTCCGAGCCGACAACTGAGAACACCGTAGCCGGCAAGATGAGCGATAGAGGGCGTCGCGGCGGGCAAGCCCGCCGCCGACGCCCTTCCTGTGGCATGTCCCGCCCCGGTCGCGCGGGTCATTAGGCCACCGCAATCCGGCAGCGTAGGCGGGCTGAAATTCGTATGGGCACAGCAAGTCGATGCGCGGCCCGGTCGTTCGCCTCGTGATGAGGTGCACCCACAAGGGCTTTCACGCGATTCGGACGGCATACGACCGCCGAGACGGAGTGCTCGTGTACTTCTGGACCTGTGAGGCGTGCGGCGAGCGGCTTGGCGAGGCGCACCGGGAGAGCTACCGGCCGCGCTACGACCCGCGTGGCAATGGGGGCTTTCAGCGGGTCGCGCGCTAAGCGGCGCGAAATGCACGTCGCGGCCGTCCGGATTGCCGGTACCGCCGCGATGCTCACCCAGGTACCGCTCAGGTCGGCGCCCACACGCTCGCGCCGGCCTCGGTGAGCTCGCGCACTCGGCCATCGGAAGCGAGCAGGTCGAGATGGCCAAGCACCTCCGAGAGCGTCAGATAGGCCTGAGTCACGGCGATGTCCCCCCACAGTTCCTGCGCGATTTCGTAGGCGGATCGCGGGCGCTGCTCGATCAGGCGGTGGATCTTGTCCGCCCGCCGCCGGTGCAGCGTGAAGCGCTGATCGATCAGCGCGCGATGGTTGGTGATGGGCTCGCCGTGACCTGGCAGCACCAGGTCCACGTCCATCTCGCGCGTGGCGGCGAGCGATTCCAGGTACTGCACGAGCGCCTTGGGGCGCTGCGCCGAGCCGTCGCGCGGGCGCGTCAACAGAGGGTTGGAGGAAATGTGGGCCAGCAGGTGATCCGCAGCGAGCAGCATCCTTCGGTCCTGGTCGTGGAAGACCGTGTCCGTGGGCGAGTGACCGGGGCGGTGATGCACGTGCATCGTGCGGTCCCGGAGGGCGAGCGCCTCCCCGTCGTGGAGCGGTCTGGTCACGTCCGCACGCGCGCCCCAGGCGCGGAAGGCCTGGGAGACCGTCTGAAGCGCGGCTACAACATCCGCAGGGACTCCGTGGCGAAGCATGAGTTCGCGCGCGAAGTCATCATCGGCTTGGGCCTCGGCGGAGAAGTTCTCGACGAAGGGCACAGCCACGTCAATCGCGGCGACCGCCGCCGCCGCCCGCGCCGCAACGAGCGAGACGAGGCCGAGATGGTCGATGTGCTGATGGGTGATGATCACCAGCTCGATGTCCTCGAGTGCGTGGCCCAGGCCCTCGATTCCGCGCTGGAGTTCGTCGAAGGAGGTGCCCGAGTTGGGCCCTGCGTCCACGAGGGTGAGCGGTTCGTCGTCGATGAGGTAGACATTCACCCGCCCCACGGCGAAAGGCGTCGGGATGGCGAGCCGATGGACGCCGGCCGCCGCGGCGGAGGCGAATAGGTCGTCGGGGGCGGACGTTGCGCGTCGCTCCACAGTGGACGAGACACTAGCCGCCGCCAAGCCACGCACTGGTGCCGCGCCGCACTACTGCGTCCAGACGGAACTGCTCTGGCTACGTCGGCCTGGCGGGGTGGAAGGGTGCCATCTCTCCTGCAGCAGCAACGGGAGGCACCCTTGAGCCTTCCGCACCCCGGGCCCGTGCGCCATCCTCCCTGGCGTGGACGTCCGCATCATCTTCGGCTGCGCGCTCGTCGGCGCCGTGCTCGCCGGTGCGCTCGCTCTCGCCGCCGGCACCGACTTCCGCGCGCGCTCGTTCGTCATACGCGTGCCGCCCGACTTCTCCGGGGAGCGGGGCCTCGCGGTGGCTCGTGGCGACGCGGTGCTGGCGCGGGCGCTCGAGTTCGCCGGCGAGGACGGGCGGGATCCGGAGTGGCTCCGTGAGCGGAGCAGCGCCGAGCTCACCTCTAGGCAGGACCTGTCCTTCACTGTGGAGGCGCCGGAGCGCGAGCAGGCCGCCGCGCTCGCCACGGCCTACGCGAAGGCCTACCGAGAGGAGATCCCGCTCCGGGCAGGCCTGACCACGACCGGGCGGGGCGCGCGCGACGCCCAACGCACCCTCGGCCCGGTCGGCTGGACGCTGCTCGGCGCCGCTGCCGGCCTCTGGCTCGGGATGGCGCTCGCGATCGTGCGCGAGGGGCGCAGGCCGATCAGGCGCGGATCACCCCCAGCACCTCGTCCCGCTTAGCCTCCATGTGCTCCCGCGAGACGAGCGACTCCAGGTTGAGCCGCAGCAGCGGCTCGGTGTTGGAGGGCCGCACGTTGAAGTGCCAGTCGTCGTAGTCCACCGAGATGCCGTCGAGCTTGCCCACCTCGCCGTCCGAATAGCGCTCGACCAGCTCCTGCATCTTCCCCTCTTGGTCCTCGACCTCCGAGTTGATCTCGCCCGAGATGAAGTAGCGCGAGCGCAGCGGCTCGAGG